>Ga0180216_1002538_pt1 | contig 15078 bp, 13 predicted proteins | sample eDN3rd37CBELigMG_FD_128879 | JGI IMG/M metagenome (GOLD analysis project Ga0180216, IMG submission 128879) | Enriched Miracle-Growth compost microbial communities from Emeryville, California, USA - eDNA 3rd pass 37_C BE-Lig MG (version 2)... ... | reverse complement strand
CTCGCCCTTTGGGTGCAGGTGCGGCGTCGTCTGAGCGGCGCGAAGTGTGGAACGGCGGCCATTCCGCGCGACTGACTGAGAACAACGCGGCGTGGGCGACTTTGTACGCATGCGCCCACCAGGACGTCGAGCAAGCGCGCGGCGAGACGCCCGAGCAGGCCGCGAGCACGGCCGGCATGGTCACGGGCATTGCGCAAACCTGTGCGCTGGTCTTTGCCGTCTTTGCGGGCCTGATCTCCACCAAGCTCAACCCCATGCTGGCCCTGCAGCTCATGGCGCTCACGGCGGTCGTCGGCTACGGCGGGTACGGCCAGCCGCGGATCACCGGGACGTTTGGCCGAACCGCCGCGTGACTGAAAGGGAGGAAGTTGCGGTGCGGCGGTGCGGCGGTGCGGCGGTGCGGGGGTGCGGGGGTGTGGCGCCGACGCGCAGCATCTGCTTCACCGACGACCCGACGAGCGGGTACGGCATGCTCTTCGCCTGCATCATCGGCGTCGGCGAGATTGGCGTCATTGTCAGCGCACAGTCCCTGGCCTCCAAGCGCGCGCCCGGTCCCCGCCGCGGTACGCTTCTGGCACACGTGGCACAGCTGCGTTGCTGGTTCCAAACCTGCGGAGGCCCTGGCACCGGGTGGTTGTGGTGAATGGCAGGCGCGGTGGGCGGCACGTTTGGCCTCTGCGGCTCGATCGGCATTCTCTTGTGCAACTTGGTAAGACAGCCGCGCGCCGGTGGGACCGCTTTTGTGCGTTGAGGGTGTTGCCCACGCGCCCCCAACCTCTTCCGGCACGTGTGACGCTGCCGATTAGGTCGGCGGCAAGCTCTACGACGACTGGAGCCCCGTCGGGCCGTTCCTCCTGTTCGCCTGCTTTAACGCCCTCGTCGCGCTCATGTGCATTGCGCTGATGATCGCCCTGAAGGAGACCTCCTTCTGGGCGGTGCCCGCACCCGTCGACGACTACGACTGTCTCGACGACGACGGAAAGCACGTCGCCGACGAATCCGCCCCCACTGTACACACCAAGCTCATCAATCCATAATGCGCTTATACAATAATATAAAGTTGTCAGATTAACTAGGGAAACTGTCGCTAATGAATGTCCTGCACACAGCGGATGCCCTTGGGTCGGCTGGCCTGAGGCGCGGCTGCCTGGCGGCTGCATGTCGACACGTCATCCGCGCCGATCATCAAAGGCCCTTTGATCGGTTCCCACGGGTGAGCCCTCCAAAACAGTGTCAGCACGCTGGGCACCGAGCGCGCAGCGCGCACGTCGAGCGGCGCGCACCGTCGCTAGCGTCGTCGAGTTCTTGCATGTGGACCACGTACACCGCGTGTGCATGACTGCATGAGGTCGCTGGGCACGCTGAGCAGGTTCAGCGGCATAGTACCCCGTCGGTTGCGCGTTCCGCCGGCTGAACGAACCGCGTGGTCAAGTTTGCAGGCAAAGAAGCCAGGGCACACGATGGTCGCCGCGCGCATACAGCTGTAGTCGCCGCGTAGCGCCAAGGACGCGCCATGGCGCCGCCCTGGTGGCGCGCCGCAATGGCGGCGGTGCTAACGATCGCCGTGGCCGTCGCCGTGGCCCAACTGCCCGGTAGGTGCACGGCGCGCCCGGTCGGCGGGGCTGCCTACGCGCGCACGCTCACGTCCCCCGGCTTCTTCCATGCTGGGCGTTCGGCGCTGCACAACCAGCGCCCGTGGCCAACTGCAGCACCGATTGCGAGCTGCACGCCGTGAACGTGACCTGCTACCCCACGGACAGCGACCCGTGCGCCTTTGCCGGCGGCTGCGCGCCCGGTTACGAGGCCGTCGAGACGCACGCCTGCGGAGCCGCGTGTGCGTGTCACACCTGCTGCGTGGTGGCTCGCTGGTGCGAGTGCGCCGCCTGCGCGCCCGGCTTTTGGCTCACGGCCGACCGGCGCTACTGCGAAGGTGCGATGCCCGCGACGCTGCGTGTCTGCGGCCTTCCCCTGGCTGACCCTGGCAGCGCCGTCGTGCGCCAGCCGTAGGGCGCTATGGCTTCCGCAGACGTCAACGAGTGCGCTAGCAGCGCCACCCCGGTGTGCCAGCACGGCCGGGCATGCATCAACACCCACGGTAGCTTCGAGTGTGGCGCGTGCCCCGCCGGCAGCATCCCCGATGGCCCCACCACCTGCGGCGGTACGTAAGCGGTGCCCACAAACTGTGATGAGGGTCTAACCCGGCGCGCGTGCGTTGACCTCGGGTGTGCGGCTCGCCAATAGCCTGCCCCGCGGGCACCTGGGGCACCAACTGCTCGAATGTGTGTGAATGCACCAAGCACGGCACGTGCCAGCCGGTCGACGGCAGCTGCCTCTGCGAGCCCGGCTGGACGGGACCACAGTGCCAGCATCGTACGCGCCCCCCCGCGCAGCCTACCGTCGCACACGCAGGTGTGCGCGTGCTAAGCACCGGGCGCTCCTCGTGCAAGACGCTGCACGGCGTAGCCGTGTGCGGCGACGGGGTCGTCCAGGTCGATGACGACCTGGGCGTGGCGGAGGAGTGCGATCGCGGCGGCGATGTGACGGTATGCGCGCCTTTGTACCTGCGCCCTAGCCCATCGAACGCACCTGACAAAGACCACCGCACCGCGTCCTCGTGCATGCGCAGGGATGCTGCCGAGCCAACTGCACCTATGCAGCCGCGGGGACGCCGTGCACGTCCGACGGCGATCTGTGCACGACTGACGTCTGCAGCGCCACCGGCACCTGCCTGCACGTCGCCAGCAACTGCACATGCGGCGACGGCGTTCTGGGGCCCAACGAGGTAGGTAGCTGCTGCGGCCGGCGTGGAGCCCATTGGTGTCGCAACAGTCGCCTGGCTAACCTGGCGGGAACCCGACCTCCTCGGTGCACGCCATCCAGGCCTGTGACCGCGGCCCAGGCATGACGGCAAGCTGCCCGTACGGCTGGCAATCCTGCATGGTCTGTGATCCGGCTACGTGCCAGCCGGCCTTCGGCCTGACCTCCTACTGCGGTCCGTGCCAAGCCACGCGGGCGCACAAGTCGTGGCAGCAGCGAACCTGACGCACCCAAGCCTGGTAACCCCGTGCGTGCGTCTCCAGGCGACGGCCAGGTGGACGTCAGCCAGGGCGAAGCGTGCGACGACGGCAACAATGCCGCCGACGACGGCTGCAGCCCGACGTGCGAGGTGGAGCTTGGCTTCGCATGCGCCCCGTCCTCGGCTACGCTGCCGTCAACGTGCACGCCATGCCCACCCGGCGCGTGGGGCCGGGCCTGCGTCCACGCGTGCGCGCCGTGCTACAATGGCGGCGAGTGCAACGCCGCCACCGGCACGTGCGACTGCCCAGTCCTGTATCACGGGCGCCACTGCGAAGAGCTGTCCGAAACGCCCTTCGCGTTCACCGTACGACCACGCTCACTTGCGTCCGCCGGAAGCGCCGAGGGTGCGCTCATTCACGAGGGGGCAGAGGTGCGTGCGGATGCCGCCGTCCACCGTGCAGGTTGCATCCGTGGAACCGGCCGCCATTGAGGTGGGCGCACGACCCATCCTGACGCTGACGAGCGCCCTCGAGGGACGGCCACTGCGCTCGCACCACACGGCGATCGCCTTTACGACAGCCAGCAGCGGCTGCCCGCCGGCGTCGTTGCGCGGCGTGACGCGGCTTCTGTACGAAGGCACCAGCGCGACCAACGACAGCGTCACCGTACAGCTCGGCAGCGCGTTCGGCCCCTCCGACGCAGGCGAGTTCGCGGTGTGCCTCACCTACACGTTGGCGGCGGACGTCGTCGTCGACCCCGCCGCGGTGCAGGCCGCCACCTGGGTGCGCATGGCGGCGCCGCCGGTCTACGTCCACCCGCCGCCCGCACCGGCGCCGACGGCCATCACCAGCGTCGCGCCACTGCAGTTCGCCCTGGACGCGGCGCCGTATGTGCAGCTCGGCGTGACGTCGGCGTTCGTGCCGTCCAACGCGACGGTGTGGGCGCTCGCGCCCAACGCGACGGCGTGCACGCAGGGGCCGCGCTTCTGGCGCACCGCCGTGCCGGCGGGCTCGGGCACGGCGTTTGCGGCCGGGCCCATGCTGCCCGAAGGCGCCGAGTCGCCGCGTCCAGTGCCGGCGGCGCCGCTGGTCGCGTGCCTGTCGTACGATGCCGGCGGCACGTTTGTCGCCCAGCCGTCCGCGGTGGTGGTCGTGGCCGCCGCGGAGCCGTCCGCGGGCGCAGTGGTGGCTGTGGCCCCCACCGTACTCACGGCCGGCGTCGTCGACACGCCGCTCGCCCTGACGGTGGCCGCAGCGGCCGCCCCGCTGCCCGCGGCCGCGCGGTATGCGCTGGTGCCGCAGGCGGCGCTCACGGGCGACAGCGCGCCGTGCGGCAATGCGAGCGTGCGCGTCGCCGAAACGGAGCTCGACGCCGAACACCTGGGCAGCGCGGTGCCAACGCCGGGCGTCTACGCCGTCTGCCTGCAGCCGAGCCCCGCCGCCGAGTGGACGCTCCAAACGACCAGTGGCGTGACGGTGACCGTGCGCGCCGCCGCGGCGACGCCGACCGCCATCGTGGCGCTGACGCCACGCACGGGGAGCATGTCAACCGCCTGGACGGTGACGCTCGACGGTGCGGTGCCATCGCCGTCAACGCTGATCGCGTTTGTTCTGCTGGAGGAGGACGACGCCGACGGAGATTGCGCCGCGGCGGCCGCGGCATCTCAACTGGTGGCCGTCACGCCCATCTTAGACGCGACAGCCGCCGCGGACGCTGGCGCCGTCACGGTGGCGCTGTCGGAGCCGTTTCCCGTCACGGGCCGCTACCGGCTCTGCTACACCACGGACGGCGTGCCGGGGCCGTGGGCGGCCCAGGCGCTCGGCACCACGTCTGTGACCGTGGAGCCACCCGCGGCCACGCCGACCACCGTCGTGGCGCTCATGCCATCGCGCCTCGCCCAGACGGCCGCCGACGCGGAGGTCGACATGGTGGGCGCTGTGCCGTCGGCCACGACGCTAGTGGCGTTTGTCGCGCTGCCGGCAGGCTCGGAGGCAGCGTGCGCGGTAGGCCCCCGGGTGGGCGTCCGGCCGGTGCGCGGCAACACTACGGTGGTGGACGTGGCGATGACCGAGCTGCCAACGAGCGGCGTGTACGCCGTGTGCTACAGCGCGGACAACGGCACCACCTGGGTGCTCCAAACATCGGTGGCGCTGGAGGTGCGACCGCCCCCGCTCACCAGCCACACAGTGACGGCGGTGGCGCCGTCCACGGTGCCAGCGCGCGTGCCCAACGTGACCGTCGCTCTGGACGGCCTCGTGCCGTCGCCGTGGACGTGGCTCGCGTTGTCGGCCACGAGCGACTGCGCGGTCGGCGCGGTGGTGGCGCCGACGGCAGTGCCGGCGCCGGGCAGCGTGACGCTCGAGGCCGCCTTGGAAGTGGCGGGCGTCCTCTCCCTGTGTGCCTCCGTCGACGCCGGCGCGTCGTGGGTACTCCAAGTCGACGTGGCCCTCGAGGCGCGGCCACCCGCGCCGACGGCGTCGTCCGTGCGCGCGCTGGTGCCGTCGGTGCTCTCGCGTCCCGCCAGCAGCGACGGCGACGCCGTTCCCGTTGCCGCCGACGGGCCCCTGCCATCGCCGTGGTCGCGCCTCGGCGCCGCGGCCGCCGACGCCGCGGGCATCGATGTACGATGGACGGACCCTATACGCCGCGCTCTAGCGCGCGCTGAGCCGTCAACTGAGCCACGGTCTCGCTCTCGCGCTGGGGTTGTATGCTTGGCAGGCGTGCGCGAACGGCGCCCTGTGGCTGGACGTGCCGCACGATCACAACGGTGGAGTCGTCCACGTGCCCGCCGCGCAGCTCGTAAATGCGCCGCTCGGCCGCCACGCCGTGTGCTACAGCACCAACAACGGCACGACGTGGGTGCGCCAAACCGGCGTCGAGCTTCACGTGTGGCTGCCGAGCCCGCCCGCTGCCACCGCCATCGCGGCGCTCGTGGCCGCATCGACCTGCGCGGGCGTCGCTGGCGACGGGCTCCATCTGCCGGCGAGCGCGCCAGACGTCGTCGTGCTGGACGCCGCCTGCGGCGTCGAGGCGGTCGGCGTGCCGCCGTCGCCGCGGTCCGTCCTGCGGCTGGTGGCAGTCGCGAGCAGCGACCCCGCCTCCCCGTGTGCGCGCCCCGCGGGCGTGGTGGCGCTGCAGACGGTGTATGACCGCGCCCCGGCCCTGTGGGAGGCCGTCGACGTGGCCGCCGCGCTTACAGCGCCCGCGGGCGCCGGCGCGTACCGCCTCTGCTACTCGACGGACGGCGGCGCCACCTTTGTGGCGCAGACGGCCGTGGGCAACGGCACTGGCACGGTTTTGGTGCGCCCGCCGCTGCCAACCCCCACCAGCATCACCGGCGTCACGCCGGCGCCAGTCGCCGTGAGCGGCCGCCCCGGCGCCGCCGTCACGCTTACCCTGGCGGGGGCGGTGCCGTCGGCGAGCACCTACATCACCGTGATCCGCGCGTCTGGCGCGTGTACCAACCGCGCCGATTACCTCCCGGCTCAGGCGGACGGCGTCGTGCCCCTTGCGGCCGGCACGACCGTCACTGTCGCCGATGCGTTCACAGCGCTCGTGCCGCACGCCCTCTGCTACAGCACGCGGGGGCCCGACCCAGCGCAGTTTGTGCGCCAAGCCGTGCCGCTCAGCCTGGTGGCGGCGCCGGCCGCGAGCACCGACATCACGGCCATCGCACCAACCACCATCGTCGCCACCGCCGCCCAGCCGGTACGTCCAGCCAGCGCATTGACGCTGCCGCTGCGACCATGGGGTTGCGCCAGCCTAATAGGCACATTGGCTGCGCCATGAGGAGCGTCGTCGCTGCAGCTGACCCTGACGGTGACGGGTGGGCTGCGGGCCAACTCGTCGCGCGTGGGCTTTGCGTACTTTTACGACGGCGTCTGCGCGCCGTCCACGGTGCAGTCCGTGGCCGTGCTGAATGCCTCGACCGTCGTTATCGACCCGCCCCCGCGCACCGTGGGCCAGTACCTCGTCTGCTACTCAACCACCGACGGCGCCAGCTGGTCGACGCAGCTCCTCTTCTTTGCCGTGCAGCGTAAGAAGTGGTGCCTGCTATTATGGTGGCAAGGGCGCCGCTCATGCGTCGGATGCTACTCCCGCTGGATGGGACCGCCACGTGCAGTGCCCAGCGCAACATCCACGTCCATCACGGCGCTCGACACTGCCGGACCGGTGTACGCCCACCACCCCTTCACGGTAACGGGAACCGGCTTGGCGGCGTCCAGCTCGACGCGGCTGCGATTTATCCTGGTCCGGGCCCGCGCCCACGCCGGCAGTTACGGTGTGACTGGCTAACTGAGGTCCGGCCCTGCCGCCGCGCTACGGACAGCGCTCACAGCAGGCATCGAACGCGAGCGAGCACTGCGACCGTGATGACGCTGATGACAGCGCGGTGCAGCTGACCGTACGCTGTCCCAGGCGAGGAAAAAACGCACTGTGCACATGTCCTCACTTCAGGTGCGGCGGCTCGTTGTCTCGGCACGCTTGCAGGTGGCCGTGCCGACGGCCCCGGTGGATGTGCGGCGCGGGCTGCCGACGACGGGCGTTTGGCGCCTCTGCTTGTCGTACGATAGCGGCGCGTCCTTTGTGCTGCAAACGTCATCTGAGCTGCTTGTGCTGCGTAGGCGCCGCGCAAGCGTTTTTGGCGCGTTCACACACCGCCTGCACTAACCACGTTCCCGGGTTGCACTCGTTCGTCAATGGGCCCCACCATCTCAGCCGCGCCAGCGACGCCCACGACCGTCGTGGCACTCAGCCCGCCGATTGTGCCACTGAGCGCATCGAGCACCACCTTTGTAGTTGTCGGCGCCACACCATCCAACACGACGGCCGTCGCATTCACTGCCACCAACTGCTCGGTACCGAGCTGGCGCGCACCAGCCACGTACGGAAATGTCCGTTTCGCTAACGGACTGGACTCGCTCCGAGCGCGTGCAGCGTGCGGTTCAGGCTACGGCGCGTTTCTTGGTCAGCTGGCTGACGGGCGAGTCAATCGTCGTCGCCAGCGTACGCAGAAATTGGGGATGCGCGTAGGTGCGCAGGTGGATCTGAAAGCGGTTTGTACTGGCTTGTCTCGTTTCACGCTGCAGCAGTTCGCGGCGCCCGGCACGTACCGAGTATGCTACTCGACCGACGGGGGTGCCACCTGGGTGCTTCAAACCAATCCAACGGCCGTCCTGACCGTGCAAGGTTGGAGAGCGGGCAGCCCGGGGTTTCCGTCCGGCTTGACATGCTCGCTGAAACGTGCTGCATGCATGGTCCTGCGTGCCCAGAGCCGACCTCGAACGCCACCACGGGCGGCGTGGCCGCCGGCGAAGCGGGTCAGGCCACCGTTGCTGCGCTGATTGGCGCGAGCGTTGGCGCCGGCATCGCCCTGCTCCTGCTCGCGGCCGCCCTGGTGCTGCTGGCGATGCGCTACCGCAAGGACCACAAGCAGCTGGGCGTGTTCCAGCGCTTCTTCAGCAGCGCTGACATCCTCCACGAGGTACGCGAAAAGAGGCTAGCCGGCAGAGCCATAGCGCCATCAAGCTAAGCCAGCAGCGCGCCGACGTCACGAAAGGCCTTGGCTCCGTCGGCGCAGCCGGCCTTCATGTCGCCCAACCCGCTGTTCGAAGACAGCCCCGCGTACGAGCCGCGCCTCTGGGACCCGCTCAAGCAGTACGAGCTCGAGCGACAGCCGGCCAGCGCGGCCGAGACGGCGGCGGTTGTCGAGCCGTCAACCGACACCAATGATGCGCCGTAATTTACATCTAGTGTACAGTGCCTGTACAGTGCCGAGATTTGTTCAAGCGTCGGCCGTCGTGGTGGGCGCCGAACTGGGTGACGGGCTGTCGGCGGCCACGGCCAGCTGCACCGGGCCGTCGCCGTACTTTTTCCGCAGCTGGCGGGTCTTGCCCACGCCGAGCCTGTGCATGAAACGTCGCCCATGCGTTCGCTGCACGTCAGTCTCGCCCAGCAGCTTTCAGCGGCCCGTGCAACCAGCGCACCGCCTACTTGGGCAGGCCGCGGTTCAGGCCCTCCAGCAGAACGCACGCCTTGCACACGTCGTTGGACGCAATGTACCCGCACCGCGTGCACGTCCGCACCTGCGGCATCTTGACCGTCTCCTGGATCTCGAGGCCCTCGCCCGAGTAGATGATGTCTGCGTGGCCAGCAGGTGCAGCGCGCCAGCGGGGACGCGATGAGCGTCCGCTCGCGATGTGGCCCCCACCCCGCCGTCGGCTGGTGCGCACCAATGATGGCGCTGGGGCGGATCGCCTCGAGGTCCTTCAAGTAGGAGCGCGCGAACCCGCGGTAGGCGTTCGGCGCGTAGACGCACTCGGTGGAGAAGTAGTCGAGCTTGCGGAAGTAGGCGTACATGACGATCTCCTTCTCGTACGTGTACTTGAACGGCTTGCACCGCGGGATCGTGCCCTCGCCCTCCGTCGTGATGGAGGTGCACCGGTTCAGGCGCGCGACATCGCCACGCAGCACTGGCAGCGCGAGGAACTAAGCACAGGTGGAACGAGGCACCTGTCAGCCTGCGCCTGTAGCCAGACGTGGGCAGTAAGGGCCGCCGCACGCACAGTTCATCAGCACGGTCTCGGCAATGTCGTCCGCGTTGTGGCCCGTCACGATGGCGTCGGCTTTGAGCATCGCCGCGCCGCGGTCGAGCGCCTGGCGCCGGAACACGCCGCAGAACGTGCCTGAGCAGGGACCCCGCGGATAAGATCGTGAAACGTAAGATAACGGGCACATGGGGAGAACCCAAAAGCAGCGGCGGCAGCAGCAGCAGCCATGCGGCGCACAGTTGTTCTTGGTGCCGACGACCTTGACGATCTCGTCCATGGACCAGCCGTACAGCTCCTTGTACGAGACGATCTTGAGCGGCAGGTCGTACTGCTCGGGCGAGCTGTTGCGCTTCACCGTCTGCGAAGCCACGCAACCCGTACGCCGGTGCGCCAGTGGTTGAGATGAACAGCACGCCGCCGGGCCGAGCGGGGTGGCTTGGCGCGCGGGCGCACCTCGAGCGAGTCGTCGCGGTAGCCGGCGATGCCTTCGTCCACGGAAAGCAGGAAGAGGTCCAAGCCGTACTGGTGCCGCTCGTTGAGCAGCTTCATGATGTACGCCAGCACGGTGGAGTCTGTGCGCGTCCTTGTCGCCGACGTCCGTCGCAGCATGGCGTTCGTCAGCGCTCGCCCGATAACCGCGGCCAGCGTGCTCGCCAGAGCGGACCCTTCCCGCCGGAGGCGCCGATGGCCACCCGCTGGCCGGGCTTGAAGAGGCCATGCTGGACGATGGTGTTGTGGACCTCCGTCTCAAAGACGTGGAAGAAGCATTCCTGCCGGCACCCGAGCAAGTGGGGTGGCAGAGGGACACACGGCTTAGGGGCACCGCTGCACAGCAGACCCAGCGCTGTATCGCTCCAACCGCTGTTCCAACGCACCCCCCACCTTCCCCACCTTCTCCTGCACCTCTCCACCCCGTTCAACGCTACCTTGCACAGGGCGTCGCCCGTCTTGGGCCGCTTCACGAGCGCCCGCCGCACGCCGCACGCGCCGCAGCCGCCCATGATGACGTCATTCAATTGGAGGGGCAGTTGGCGCCAAAAAGTGAATGCGCGCGGAGGCGGCGGCGACGGGCGACGCGATGGCGGCGGCCGGCGCGGACGGCGGCGGCGCGGGCCGCCCGTCGCCGGTGCCATGGGGCGCCATGGACGTTGGTGGCCAGGTGCTGCGTGACAGCCGCGGCCGCGCTTTCTCGGTCGCGTCCTTCTTCGCGGGCGCGCCACTGCCGGGGGCCGCGGCGACGTCGGCAGCGGTGGCGCCGGCAACGGCAACGGCAACGGCGGCGGTCGCGGCGACGTCGGCAGCGGTGGCGCCGACGCGGTGGCCGCGCGAGCACCGCCGGCACGAGCGCGCGGCGACCACGCTGTACCTGCCGGCCCCCGCCGACGCTCTTGACGCGCGCGAGGACGAGGACGACGTAGAGGCGGTCGTGGCGCCGCCGCCGCCGCTCCTGCGGCCGCCGCCCAGCCACCGGCGGTACCTGCCGCGCCTGCCCTCGCGCTTGGGCCGCGCGTCGCCGGCGATGCGCGAGTCGTACAGCGACCGCGTCACCGCGGCGCTGCGGCGGTGGGTGCGCGCCGGCACCCGCCTCGGCGCCGCGCTGGGCTGCCCGCGGATGGACACCAGCGACGACAGCACCGACGCCCTGCCCGCGGCGGCGTCCAGCGACGACGCGGCCGCCAAACGGCCCCGCCACCTGGCGGCCGCCTGTGGCGGGGCCCGACTTGACCGGTGGCCGGTGGCGCTGGCGGTCGTGCTGCTGGGGGCGCTGCTGCTGTACCTGACGCACTGGCACCGCGCCGTGCACGCGCAGGAGCTGCCGGCGACGCTGCCGCCGCTGCCGCGCCGCCTGCGCGAGCTGTTCCGGCCGCAGACCGTCTTCCACGTGACGCGCGAGTTTGGGCCCGCGCGCACGGGCGGCCTCGGGACGGTGGTGACGGCGCTGGCGGCGCACCAGCGCGAGCGAGGGCTGGACGCGCGCGTCGTGATGCCCTACTACTACTTCCTCGAGCACCTGCGCCCGGCCTACTTTGCCACGGTCACCGTGGCGTACCGGGCGCCCGCAGAGCCCGGCGGCGCCGCGCTCGCGCACGTGTCGTCGCAGGTCGCCGCGCTCGCGCAGCGGCTCCTTGCCCCCACCGCCCGTGCCGCCGCCAACGGCAGCGGCGTGCCGTGGTCGCCGTCGCCAGCGCCGCCGCTGCTGGCCGAGCAGCCCGCGCCGCGGTGGCCGCTGTGGCCGCACGACCGCAACGCCACGGCCGTCGCGGTCGCGCGCGCGAGCGCCGAGCCCGGGACGTTGCGGGCGGACGTGTATACGCTCACGTACCAGAGCACGCCGGTCTACCTCATCGCGCCCGGGTACGAGCCGCCGTTCGACCGCGCCTTCTTCATCAAGAACCCGCGCGAGCTCTACAACGTCGAGGACGCGCTCCCGCACGACCTGCGCGACGGCTACTTTACCGCGGCGGTGGCGCAGCTGCTGTGGCGCCTGCACGACGAGGTGCCGGCGCCGGTCGTGCACGTGCACGGCGCCACCAACGCGCTCGTGCTGCCGCTCATGCGCGCCGACGCGCGGTGGGCCGCGCGCCGCGTGCCGCCCGCGTTCGTGTACACGATCCACGACTACCACGACGAGGTCATCTACGGCATCAACGTCGACGTGATGCGCCGCTTTGTCGACTTTCCGTTCCCGTCGGCGGCCGACCTGTACGCGGTGCGCTGGACCGACGTGATCCTGAGCGCGTACAGCGTGCGCTTTGCCGACGTCGTGACATGCGTGTCGCGGCAGCTGGCGCGCGACCTCGTCAACGACCGCCTGCGCGACCTCGACAACCAGGACATCGTCCTGCCCGTCGTGCAGGCCAAGGCGCGGCAGCGCCGGCTCGTGGGCGTGCCCAACGGCGTGGACCTGTCGGCGTTCAACCCGTTCGACAACCCGCTGCTGCGCGCCGAGCACCTCGAGTTCGACTCGTCGGCGTCGATCGCCGCCAAGAAGGCGCAGGCCAAGCTCTTCCTGTGCCGCAATGGCGTGATTCCGCGCGCGGCGTGCCGCCGGCCGCTCGTGCTGTTTATCGGGCGCTTCGAGAAGGCCAAGGGCATGTGGCAGTGCGCCGACGTCTCCGAGATCCTCGACCAGGAGTTTGTCACGTTCGTGATGATGGGCCAGCCGATCGAGAAGACGCGCCCGCTCACCGCCATCGTCCAGGGCAACGGCGGCATCATCCTCGACGACCCGGAGCTGCAGCGCCGCTACGGCGCCATCGTGCGCGCGGCCGCCGACATCGCCTTCGTGCCGTCCATCCGCGAGGGCTTTGGCCTCGTCGCCGCCGAGGGCCTCTCCTTCGGCTCCATCGTCGTCACCAGCGGCACGGGCGGGCTCCGCGACTTTCTGGTCGACCGCCACGCCGTCGAGGTGCCCGGCGACCACAACGCCTACTTTTTCGACGTCGACCGGCCCGCCAAGCTGGCCGAGGCCATGGCCGAGGCGCTCGAGTTCCTCCGCACCCTCGAGGCGCAGCCGATCCTGTACGAGAGCTACCTGCGGCAGCTCATCGACGACGCCCAGACCCTCGGCTGGAACCGCCGCGGCGGGCCGGTGGACCTGTACGTCGAGGCGTACACCGTGGCCATGGCCTCCGCGGCGCAGGCCGACTTTGACGCCGACGCCGACACCGCCACCTACGGGTACGCGAGCCTCGCGCCGACCGCGTTCCTGTGAGCGCGCGTGTACAGCCCTTTGTACAGTTTGTGTACAGCCGACGATGTACTTGTTCACGCGCGTAAACGTTGTTACAAACAGAGCGCTCTAGTGGGTGCGTGGGTGTGTACAGGGAAGCGCCCTTACGACTGGTTCTCCATCTGGCGCCGGAGGTTGGGCGGGATGTACTTGCCCGTGCTCGCCGGCTTGGGCGCCGCAGCGGCGTCGCGCGCGGCCGGGGCGGCGGCGGCACCGCCGCCAACCAGGCTCGGCACCGGCGGCGCGTTGCTGCGGCGCGCGGCAGACGACGACGACGGCGCCGAGGCGCCGCCACCGCCGCCGCTGATCAGGCTGGGGATCGGCGGGGCCGACGCCGGGAACTGGTCGCGCCAGCTGGCCTTCTTGTCGGCGGCGCCGGGCTCGCCGCCGCGCAGCAGGGACGGCACCGGCGGCTCGCGGCTGGGGCGCGCCGGCGCCGGCGCGGCGGCGGCGGCGCTGTCGCCCGCGCCGCCCGCGCCCGTCATCGTAGCGCGCAGGCTCGGCGGGATGTACTTGCCGGTGGGCGGCGCCGCGGCGGGCTGCTGCTTCTCGGCCGCGGGGGGGGCCGCGGCGGCGGCAGCGGCCGCGGCGGCCTCCTGGCGCTCGAGCTCCTCCTGCTGCAGCCGGGCCTCCTCCTCCTGGCGCTGGCGGCGCTCCTCCTCGAGCTGGCGGCGCTTCTCCTCCGCGGCCTGCAGCAGGCGGCGCTCCTCCTCCTTGGCCTTGCGGAACTCCTCGCGCCGGCGCGCCTTCTCGGCCTCGAGGCGCGCGAGCGCGTCGGCGCGCTTGCGCTCAAAGTCAGCCCGGCGGTACTCGAGGATCTTCTCGCGCAGCGCGCGCGAGTCGTCGACCATGCGCGCGAGGCGGTCGCGCACGGCGAGGTCGCGCTTGTGCTGCTCCTCGGCGGCCTTGCGCGTCACCACGGCCTGTTCCTCGTAGTAGCGGCGGTCCTCCTGCTTGTGGCGCTCGTAGTCCTCGGCAAGCAGCGGCAGCTCCTCCTTGCGGATGGCGCGCTCGGTGTGGTCGATGCGCTTGGCGAGCGCGGTGAGGCGGGCGCGCATCTCGCGCTTCTCGGCCTCGAGCTGCTCGACCTGCTTGGCCAGGAGCTGCTCCGTGTCGAGCTGCTCCAGGTCGATGTCCTTGAGCTTGAGGCCCGCCGCCTCCGACTTGCGCTTCATCTCCGCGGCGATCTTGGCCTTCTGCTCCTTCTCGATGGCCAGGCGCTCCTTCTGGATGCGCTCCAGCTCGCGGCGCTTCGACTCCTCGGCCAGGCGCTTGCGCTCCGCCTCGGCCTCGCGCTCCATGCGCCGCCGGCGCTCGCGCATGGCCTCGACGTCGCGCTTGTGCTTCTGCTGCTCGGCCTCGTCCTTCATCTTCTCGATGATGGCGCGGCGCTCCAGGATGGCGGCGCGCTCCGCCTCGACCTCCTGGCGCACGCGCTCGGCGAGCGCGCGGCGGCGCGCCACGATGTCGGCGACGGGCGTCGGCGCGAGCTGCTGCACCGCCGTGTGCAGGCGCTCCGCGAGCGTGGTCAGCTGCGTGCGGTACTCGTCCGCCTGCCATCGGTCGCGCCAACGAGATCGGGCACAGCAGGCGTTAGCACTGTCGTGCGGGCGAGGCGGAGGGGGCGGGGGCCTCACGAAAAAAGGCAGAAAGGGAACAGCGACATCAGGCTATGGGTGATGTATAGTTTGGGTCATCACTGCTGTTGGTGTAGCTAAGCCACGGTTGGTGTAAAAGGGCATCCTTTGTCGCGAGCGCGCGGAGAAAACGGCGGAG
>Ga0180216_1002537_pt1 | contig 15086 bp, 17 predicted proteins | sample eDN3rd37CBELigMG_FD_128879 | JGI IMG/M metagenome (GOLD analysis project Ga0180216, IMG submission 128879) | Enriched Miracle-Growth compost microbial communities from Emeryville, California, USA - eDNA 3rd pass 37_C BE-Lig MG (version 2)... ... | reverse complement strand
GTAGGCGTCAGCACAAAATCAGCAACAGGTCTGGGCATGATCACTGCGTCGTTGGTTGGCCAGCCCATATTTTAATCGATATTGAGCTTTTAAGAATCAAAATTAATGAGACAGAACACTAGTGCCGCCATGGGCACGGGCACGCTCGCCTTGCAGTTGCTGCGGGCCCCGCGCGAGGGCGTGGGCCGGCTGGCCGTGGCGCTCGCGATATCGGCCTGCCTGCACGGCGCGCTGATCGCCTGGCGCTTCGTCTCGCCGCCCGCGCCTCCGCCCGTGCAATCCACGCTCGAGGTCACCCTGGTGAACGCGCGCAGCGACACCGACCCCATCCGCCCGCAGGCGCTCGCCCAGCAATCCCTGGACGGCGGCGGCGAGCAGCCGGCCGGCCTGGCCGCCACGCCCCTGCCGCGCACCACGGACCAGTCCGCCGACGAACTCGTCCTCGAGGCCATGCGGCGGCGCCAGGCCGAGCTCGAGGCCGAGCAGCAGGCGCTGCTCACCCGGCTGGAGGCCCTCGACCAGGTGGCCGCGCCGCGGCGCAGGCCCGAGCTGCTGGGCAGTCACCAGGCCCCCGGCGACGAGAACCGCGACCAGGACAGCCTCGTGCTCAACGCCCGGATCGCCGCGCTCAAGGCGCGCATCGAACGCTACAACGCCCAGCCCCGCCGCATCTACGACGCGCCCTCGGCCCAGGCCGTGGACTACGCCCAATACGTGGAGGCCTGGCGCAAGCGCATCGAGCTCATCGGCACCGAGCACTATCCGCCCGAGGCGCGCGGCAGGATCTACGGCAGCCTGCAACTGACGGTCTACATCCGCCGCGACGGCAGCCTCGAGCGCGTCGAGATCGACAGGCCCTCGACCCACCCGGTGCTCAACAGCGCGGCGCGGCGCATCGTCGAGCTGGCCGCGCCCTTCGAGCCCCTGCCCGCCGCGCTCGCCGCCCAGGCCGACACCCTGGTCATCACCCGGACCTGGCATTTCACCAACGACCGGCTGGATACCGGGCAGCCATGAGCCGTCCCCATCCCTTCCGGCGACTGGTCCTGGGAGCCTGCGTGGCGGGGGTGCTGGCGCTGCTGCTGTACCAGCTCGGGCTGTTCGCCATGGTGGTCTGGTTCAATTTCCGCGATCCGGGCGTCACCCCCGTCATGCGCGAGACCCTGAGGGCGCTGCGCGCCGAGGACCCGGAGGCGACGCTGGAGTACCAGTGGACGCCCTACGCCCGCATCGGCACGAGCCTGAAGCGCGCGGTGATCGCCTCGGAGGACACCGGCTTCACCGAACACGACGGCGTCGAATGGGACGCCATCCGCAAGGCCTGGAAATACAACCAGCGGCAGGCGGACCTGGGCCGCGATCGGCGCCGGGGCGGATCGACCATCACCCAGCAGGTCGCCAAGAACCTGTTCCTGACGAACGAGCGCAGCTACCTGCGCAAGGGCCAGGAGCTCATCCTGGCCTACATGATCGAGGCGGTGATGAGCAAGGCCCGCATCCTCGAGCTCTATCTCAACATCGCCCAGTGGGGCCGCAGCACCTTCGGCGCCCAGGCCGCCGCCCGGCACTACTATCGTACCGACGCCGCGCGCCTGTCGAACGCGCAGGCGGCCAGGCTGGCCGCCATGCTGCCCAACCCCGCCTACTACGACAGCCGCGGCACGACCCGCTACCTGCGCGGCCGGATCGCCACGATCCAGGCGCGGATGGGCCAGGTGGACATCCCCTGAGCGCCCCATGCCCCCACACGGAACGCGGTACTATTGGGCGTTGCGAACACCCATCATCCGACCCGATCCTCCATGCGCACGGCCCGCCGGTACCTTGCCCGTGAAATCTACCGATCCACCGCAGTGGTGCTGCTGGCGCTGGTGGGGCTGTTCGTCTTTTTCGCGCTCATCGAGGGCCTGGACAAGGTCGGCACGCGCCTGACGCTGGCTAACCTGTTCTACCTCCAGTTGCTGAACCTGCCCACGCATCTCTACGAGCTGCTGCCCATCGGCCTGCTGATCGGCGCGATCCTCGCGCTCGCCGGCCTCGCCCAGCGCAGCGAGCTCACCATCCTGCGCTGCGCCGGGGTCAGCGGCATGAAGCTGCTGCGCGCGCTGTGGATCATCACCATCCCGCTGGTGCTGGGCGCCTTCGTATTGTCCGAGTTCATCACCCCGGCCGCCGAGCTGCGCGGCAGCGAATCGCGCCTGGCCCTGCTCGGGCGCGCGGACGGCGGGCGCCTCGAGAGCGGCTACTGGTTCAAGGAATCCGACGACAAGGGCACCACCCGCATGATCAACATCCGCCAGTTGACGGGCAAGGGATCGGTCGAGGGCGTCATCCTCTACGAGCTGGGCCCGGGCCAGGCGCTGCGCAATTACATCGAGGCCGAGACCGGGGAATTCCGGGGCGGCGCCCTGGTCCTGCGCGAGGTCACCGAAACCCACATCGATCCGCGCTCGACCCAGGCGCTGGCCAATGCCCGGGCGCTCGAAAAGCCCCTGGCGAGCGTCACCCACCGGCCCGAGCTGTCCATCGACACCTCGCTGACGCCCGAGCGCCTGATCGCCCGCGTCCTCACGCCCGAGCGCATGTCCATCGCGGACCTCACCGACTACATCGGCTACCTGAAAAAGAACCACCTGCAGACCGACCGCCAGGTGATCGCGCTGTGGCGCAAGATCGCCTATCCCTTCACGCTGCTGGTGATGATCACCATCGCGGCCCCGATCGGCCTCATGCAGACGCGCCGCGGCGGCGTGGGCCCCAAGGTCTTCGCGGGGATCATCCTGGGGGTGGGCTTTTTCATGCTCAACCAGCTCGCCCTCAATGCCGGCATGCTGGGCGACTGGCCGCCCTGGGCGACGGCGCTGGTCCCCAGCCTGTTCAGCCTGGCGCTGGCGCTCGCCGCCATCACCGCCATGGAACACCGCCACGCCGTGGCCGGCTTCATCCAGCGCCATCGCGGGGCACGCGCCGCATGAGCAGCCCCCCCGGCGAATCGATCTGGGTCATCGGCGACGTGCAGGGCTGCGCGCAGGCCTTGCGCGCGCTGCTGGCGCAGCCCGAGCTGTCGGCGCCGGACGCGCGCTACTGGTTCGCCGGCGACCTGGTCAACCGCGGCCCCGACTCGCTGGGCGCCCTGCGCCTGATCATGTCGCTGGGCGACCGCGCCCAGGCCATCCTCGGCAACCACGACCTGCATCTGCTGGCGGTGGCCGCCGGGGTCCGCCGGCCGGGAAAATCCGACACGTTCCACGACGTCCTCGAGGCGCCCGACGCCGACGCGCTGATCGACTGGCTGCGCCATCGGCCGCTGATGATCCGTGGCCCCGGACACGTCATGGTCCACGCGGGCATCCTGCCGGCCTGGACCATCCCCCAGGCGCAGCGCCTGGCCGGCGAGATCGAGGCGGCGCTGCGGGGCCCCGGCTGGCGCGCGGCGATGGCCGACCTCTACGGCGAGGAGCCCCTCGAATGGGACGAGGCCCTGCGGGGCCGCGACCGCATGCGCGTCATCGTCAACGCCCTGACGCGCATGCGCATGTGCACGCCCGGCGGGGCCATGGACCTGCGCCACAAGGGGCCGCCCGACCAGACCTCGGGCCTCGTGCCCTGGTTCTCGCTGCGCGACCCGGCGGCGGACGGCGAGACGATCGTCTTCGGCCACTGGTCCACGCTGGGCCTGCACATCGACGAGCACTGGATCTGCCTGGACACCGGCTGCGTCTGGGGCCGTGCGCTCACGGCCCTGCGCCTGCGCGATCGCCATTGCGTGCAGCAGTCCTGCACGCTGTGCCGCTGAGGCGGCGCCCTCGCGCCCGCCCGCTCTCGGGCTCTAGCCCTCCCGCGGCCGCACCGCGTGGGCGATCGCCTGGTGCGCGCGGCGCGCGAGTTCCGCGCGGCCGCCCTCGGCGCCGGGCGCCAGCGGCGGCAGGAACTCCGCCTCGACCACGACGCCGCGCGCGCCCAGCAGGATCCACAGGTTGCCCAGCAGGGTCTGCTCGCCGACGAAGGCGAAGCGCGTGGTCCGCCGGCCATGCTGCAGGAAGCGCAAGGCGATGGGCTGGACCGGCACATCGGCCCGCATCGCCGCCTCGAACAACCCGGCGTGGAACGGCCGCACGTCCAGCCCCTCGGTGGTGGTGCCTTCGGGGAACAGGCCCACGGCATCGCCGCGGTCGAAGCAATCCCGCATCTGGCGGCCCGCCTCGCGGACCGCGTGGCGCTGGCGGCGGTCGATGAACAGGGTGCCGGCCCAGGCCACCAGCAGGCCGATCACCGGCCAGCGGCGGATGTCGCTCTTGGCGATGAAGGAGGTGGGCCGCACCGCGTCGATCACGAAGATGTCGAGCCAGGAGACGTGGTTGGCGACCCAGAGCGCCGGCCCCTGCAGGACGGGCCGCCCCTGGCGGCGCATGCGCACGCCGCAGACGCGCAGCAGGACCCGCGACCAGCCCTGGATCAGGTCCTGCCGCCGCCGGAACCCCAGCAGGGGAAAGGCGAGCAGCTCGGTCAGCAGGCCGGCGGCGATCCAGCAGGCCGCCATCGAGGCGCGCACGGAAAACAGGATCAGGGACACGGGCACTCCGGAAAACCGCCCGGGCGCCCGGGCACGCCGCACATCATACCCGCGAGGCGTGCGCCCGCGCATCCAGGTAGCGCTGCAGGATCACGCAGGCGGCCATCGCGTCGTCGTCGGCATGGGTGCCCAGGATCTGCTGGGCCTCGAGGCTGGAGCCGCGCTCGTCGATGAGCTCGACAGCCACCCCGAAGCGGCCCTGGAGCTGGTTGGCAAAGCGGCGGGACTGCCGCGAGGCGGCTTGCTCGGCGCCCTCGAGGGTGAGCGGCAGGCCGACGATCACCCGGTCGGGGCGCCACTCGTCGAGCAGGGCGCCCACCTGGGCGAAACGCTGCTCGCGAGTGGCCGGCCTCAGGATGCGCAGGGGCCTGGCCTGCCAGGTCAGGGTGTTGCCCAGTGCGACGCCGATCTTGCGCGTGCCGAAATCGAAGGCCAGCAGGGTCTCGTCAGGCATGGCCGGCGTCTGAGGCCAGCATGGAGGAACTGATGCCGAGCTGGGCCAGGGCGGCGTCGTAGCGATCCTCGGCCGGCGTATCGAACAGGATGTCGTTGTTGGCGAGCACGTTGAGCCAGGCGTTGCGGGCGAGCTCGTCCTCGAGCTGGCCCGAGCCCCAGCCGGCGTAGCCGAGCGTCACCAGGATGCGCGCCGGCCCACAGCCCGCGGCCACGTCCTGCAGCACGTCGCGCGAGGTCGTCAGGGCCACGTCCTCGCCCAGCGGGATGCTGGAGCTGTAGGCCCCCTGCGGCACGTGCAGCACGAAGCCGCGGTCGGTCTGGACCGGCCCGCCGAAAAAGACCGGCGCGTGGCCCACCGGGCCGATCTCGAGGGAGAGATTGAGATCGATGCGCTGCAGCAGGTCGCCGATGGTCAGGTCCGTGGGCCTGTTGATCACCAGGCCCAGGGCCCCGTGCTCGGTGTGCTCGCACACATAGATGACGGTGTTGGCCAGCTCGCCGGACACCCTGCCCGGCATGGCCAGCAGGAACTGCCGGGAGAGATCGATGCGGGGGCTGGTCTCGGGTGTATGCGTGGAAGGTGCCATGGCTGTCCCCTTGTGCGGACCTGATGTCCAGCCTCTAGATTATCAGATTCAGATCTCGATCAGCTCGAAATCCTCCTTGCGGGCGCCGCACTCGGGGCAGACCCAATTGGGAGGCACGTCCTCCCAGCGGGTGCCCGGCGCGATCCCGTCCTCGGGATAGCCCGCAGCCTCGTCGTAGATCCATCCGCAGATCAGGCACATCCAGGTACGCATCCGATTCCCTTGCACTTGCTCGCCGCCGTCCAATCCCGGCGGCCGGCGGCGCGGGCCGGCCCGCCGGGGCCAGGCCCGGCGGCCGCCCGTTCGATTAGAATGGAGGTCATATTACACAAGCCGCCGGCCTCTCGTTTCACGCGGGCCGCCGGATCATCGTTCCAGCCCGCCATGGCCCAAGCCGACCAGTCCCTGCACGCGCCGCTCCCTCTCATTGTCGGTCCATTCGACCCCAGCGGGGCCGGAAACCTCCCCATAGACGCGGTCATCTGCGCCCAGGCGGGATCGCACGCCCTCTCGGTCGCGACCGCCATCCACGTGCAGGACTCGGCGGGCATCGAATCGATCCAGCGCCTGGGCGCCGACCTGATCGACGACCAGGCCCGCTGCCTGCTCGAGGACATGGCCGTGGGCTCGATCAAGATCGGTCCCCTGTACGACCCCGAGACCGTCAGCGTGCTGACCCAGATCGCGGCCGACTACAGCAACCTGCCGCTGGTCCTGCAGCTCTCCGCCCCGCCCGAGGTCGCCGACCTCGAGGACCTCGATCCCGAGGAGACCGTGGGTGCGCTGCTCGAGCTGCTGGTGCCCCAGGCGCGCGTGGTGGTCGCCGACCGCGGCCTGCTCGAGCAATGGGGCACCCAGGGCCTGCTGTCGTCCTCGCGGGCCGACGACCCCGTCGCCGCCCTGCACGAATTCGGCGCGCCCTACGTATTGTGCTGCAACGCGGCGCTCAGCCCCGGCCTCAACGGGCTCGCCCTGCACATCCAGGACCAGCCCGGCCTGCGCTGGCCCTGGCCCAGTCCCCACGTGCGCCTGAGCGATGCCGAGGGCATGCTGGCCACCCTCGCGGCCGCCCTGCTGGCCCGCGGCCTCGAGCCCGCCGAGGCCGTCCGCGAGGCGGCCGCCCGGGGCGCCGCGATGCTCGAGCGCAGCTTCCATCCCGGCATGGGCCAGCGCCTCCTCCTGCACGCCCGTCCCCAGCCATGAATACCCGCTTCCCCCGAGGCCTCTACGGCATCACCCCCGACTGGGCCGACACCGGCCGCATGCTGGCCGCCGTCGAGCAGGCGCACGCCGGCGGCATGGCCGCCCTGCAATGGCGCCGCAAGCACGGCCAGCCCGACGAGCGCCGGGCCCAGCTCCTGGCCCTGCGGCGGCTCGCCCTCGACCTGGGGCTGCTGCTGATCGTCAACGACGACTGGCGCCTCGCCGCCGACGTGGACGCCGACGGCGTGCACATGGGCCGGGACGACGGCTCGATCGTCCAGGCGCGGATGGCGCTGGGGTCGGAAAAGATCATCGGCTGTTCGTGCTACGACCAGCCGGCCCTCGCCGCCCGCCGGATGGCCGAGGACGTGGACTACGTGGCCTTCGGCTCGGTCTACCCCTCGCAGGTCAAGCCCGGCGCCGTGCGCGCCACCCTGGACCACATCCGCGAGGGCCGCCGGCTCGCCGAGGCCCACCGGCCGCGCCCCGCGATCGTCGCGATCGGCGGCATCACCCCCGACAACGCCGCCCCCCTCATCGAGGCGGGCGCCGACGGCATCGCCGTGATCAGCGCGGTGTTCGAGGCGCCCGACATCCGCGCGGCGGCCGCGCGCTGCGCCGCGCTGTTCGCCTAGCGCCGCACCCAGCCACCCTCCCCACTCCATTCCCAACACGGATTCCAGCCATGTCACGCAACTCGGAACTCTTCGATCGGGCCTGCCGCGCCATCCCCGGCGGCGTCAACTCACCCGTGCGCGCCTTTCGCTCGGTCGGCGGCACGCCGCCCTTCATCCAGCGCGCCCAGGGCCCCTACCTCTGGGACGCCGAGGGCACGCGCTACATCGATTACATCGGCTCATGGGGTCCGGCCATCCTCGGCCACGCGGATCCCGAGGTCGTCCAGGCGGTGCAGGCCGCGGCCGCGGGCGGCCTGTCCTTCGGCGCCCCCACCGAGGCCGAGGTCGAGATGGCCGAGGCCATCATCGCCTGCTTTCCCTCGATCGAGCAGGTGCGCCTGGTGAGTTCCGGCACGGAGGCGACCATGTCGGCCATCCGCCTGGCCCGCGGCCACACCGGCCGCAACAAGATCATCAAGTTCGAGGGCTGCTACCACGGCCACGCCGACAGCCTGCTGGTGAAGGCCGGCTCGGGCATGCTCACCTTCGGCAACCCCACCTCGGCCGGCGTGCCCGCCGAGTTCGTCAGCCACACCCTGGTGCTGGACTACAACCGCATCGACGCGGTCGAGGCCGCCTTCCGCAAGTATCCCGACGACATCGCCTGTGTCATCGTCGAGCCCATCGCCGGCAACATGAACATGGTGCGCCCTGCGCCGGGCTTCCTCGAAGGCCTGCGCGAGCTGTGCACGCGCCACGGCGCGGTGCTGATCTTCGACGAGGTGATGACCGGCCTGCGCGTCGGCCCGGGCGGCATGCAGGGCCTGTGCGGTGTGGTCCCCGACATGACCACCCTGGCCAAGATCATCGGCGGCGGCATGCCGGTGGGCGCCTTCGGCGGGCGCGCCGAGATCATGGGCAAGATCGCCCCGCTGGGGCCGGTCTACCAGGCGGGGACCCTCTCGGGCAATCCCGTCGCCGTGGCGGCCGGGCTGGTCACCCTGCGCCGCCTGCGCGAGCCGGGCTTCTACGAAACCCTCGGCCGCCGCACCGGCAGCCTGGTCCAGGGCCTGGCCGAGCGCGCCCGCGCGCATGGCGTGGCCTTCTCGGGCGACTGGCAGGGCGGCATGTTCGGGATCTACTTCCGCGACACGCCGCCCACCAGCCTGGCCGAGGTCTCGGCGAGCGACACCCAGGCGTTCTCCCGGTTCTTCCACGGGATGCTGGCGGCGGGCGTGCACTTCGCCCCCTCGGCCTTCGAGGCGGGCTTCGTGTCGGCGACGCACGACGAGGCCGTGATCGACGCGACCCTCCAGGCTGCCGATCGCGTCTTCGCAACACTCTAGGACGGCGCGGGGCCCGGGACGGGGCCTCGCCCCCGGGGGCGCCGCCCCCCGCGCGGGCGCGCGCCGCCCGGGCGGTCCGGACTTCAACGCCCTAAATAGTCCGGACTTCAAATTTATTGATGCAGGACAAAGACAGCGGTCATGCGCGTCAATACACTGGCTTGGTAAGTTCACCCCATGTCCAGCATGGGCCGTTCCGGCCCGGAGGTTCCATCATGACCGACTACACGCAATACGCCGCCGTCCGGCACCAGGCCGTGATGCCGCAGGCCCCCGACCTCGAAACCCGCGTCACCGGGCACGAGCCCGAGGACACCCGCCTGTGGCTGCGGATGCTCAGTTGCTGCAACCTGATCGAAAACGAGCTGCGCAGCCGCCTGCGCAACGAGTTCAAGACCACGCTGCCGCGCTTCGACCTGATGTCCCAGCTCACCCATGCCCCCAAGGGCCTGAAAATGAGCGAGCTCTCCCGCCAGATGATGGTCACCAACGGCAACATCACCGGCATCACCGACCAGCTCGAGAAAGACGGCCTGGTGGAACGCCTCAAGGACGCCACCGACCGCCGCAGCTCGCTGATCCGGCTGACCCTCAAGGGCCGGCGCTACCACCGCAAGATGCAGCGCGCCCACGAGGCCTGGATCGAATCGCTGATGAGCGGCCTGTCCCAGCAGGCGCGCGGGTCGCTGTTCGACCTGCTGGGCGAGCTCAAGCTCGCCGCGCACAGCCGCCTTCCCGCCACCACCCAGTGAGGCGGCCCGGCCGCGGCTCGCGGCACGGCCCCTCTTGGACGGACCCCCAAAACGGATAGAATGGGGGTTCGTTTTTTTTGGGACCCCGATCAACGCCATGGCCATCAATCTGCACATCCCGGCGCGCGACGCCATCCATTCCGTCTCCGGCGTCCGGATCGGCACCGCCGAGGCCGGCGTGCGCAAGGCGGGCCGCCGCGACCTCACCGTGCTGCTGCTGGACGATGGGGCCTCGGTCGCTGGCGTCTTTACCCGCAACCGCTTCCGCGCGGCGCCCGTGCAGCTCAGCGAGGCGCACCTGGCGGCGGGGCTGGGCATCCGCGCCCTGGTCGTCAACACCGGCAATGCCAACGCGGGCACCGGCGAGCCCGGGCTGCGTGCCGCCCGCCAGACCTGCGAGGCCCTGGCATCCCGCCTGGGGCTGCGCGCCGAGCAGGTCCTGCCGTTCTCGACCGGCGTCATCCTCGAGCCCCTGCCCGTCGAGCGGATCGTCGACGCCCTGCCCGCGGCCATCGCCGACGCGGCCGCCGACCACTGGTTCGAGGCCGCGCACAGCATCATGACGACCGACACCCAGCCCAAGATCCATTCGCGGCGCGTCACGCTGGGGGACACCCCGGTCGCCGTCACCGGCATCAGCAAGGGGGCCGGCATGATCCGCCCCAACATGGCCACCATGCTGGGCTTCCTGGCCACCGACGCCGGCCTGGCGCCCGCCCTCCTCCAGCCCCTGGTCCGCCGGATCGCCGACCAGTCCTTCAACCGCATCACGGTCGATGGCGACACCTCGACCAACGATTCCTTCATGGTCGTGGCGACCGGCGCCAGCGGCGTCCACATCGAATCCACCGACGATCCGCGCTACGCGCCGCTCGCCGAGGCCCTGACGGACGCTGCCCGCGACCTGGCCCAGAAGATCGTGCGCGACGCCGAGGGCGCGACCAAGTTCATGACCATCCGCGTCGAGGACGCCGCCACCACGGACGAGGCCCTGCGGGTGGCCTACGCCATCGCCCATTCGCCCCTGGTCAAGACCGCCTTCTACGCCTCCGACCCCAACCTCGGCCGCATCCTCGCGGCCATCGGCTACGCCGGGATCGACGACCTCGACGTGGGCCGCATCCGCCTCTGGCTGGGCGACGTGCAGGTGGCTCGCGACGGCGGCCGGGACCCCGGTTACCGCGAGGAGGACGGCCAGCGCATCATGCGCGAGGCCGAGATCCTGGTGCGCGTCTCGCTCGGGCGCGGCGAGGTCTGCGACACCGTCTACACCTGCGATTTCTCGCACGAGTACGTCAGCATCAACGCGGACTATCGCTCTTGACCCGCGCCGCGCCGGACGGCCGGGCGCTGGAAGATCTCGGCGCACAGCCTGCGCAGCCAGGCGTTGCCGGGATCGTGGTGATAGCGGGTGTGCCAGTGCAGCTTGACGTCGAATGAGGGAATCGGCACGGGGCAATCGAACAACTGCAGGCCGCCGGCGCTGGCCATTTCCTCGCCGATGTCGCGCGGCAGGGTCGCGATGAGACCCGTGCGCGCCACGATCGAGCCCAGTCCCAGGAACCCCGGCACCTGCAGCAGGATGCGCCGCCGGATCCCGGCGCGCTCCAGCAGGCCGTCCAGCGAGAAAAAGTGGCCGTCCGGCGCCGCCAGGCCCACGTGGGGCAGCTCGCGGTAATCCTCCAGGCTCAGCGAATCGCGCACCCGCGGATGGTCCCGCGCGGCCAGGCACACCCAGTCCTGTGAATACAGGACCTGCTGGTAGAAACCCGGTTCGAGCTCGGGCACGAACCCGAAGGCCAGGTCCGCCCGCCCCGAGCGCAGCATCTCGGCCGTCGAGTCGTCGATGCGGGCCGCCTCCAGCCGTATCCGGGGAGCCACGGCGGCGATCCGCGAAAACAGCCGGGGCACGATCACGACGTGGCTGGCGTCGGTCATGCAGATCCTGAACGTGCGCTCGGCCGTCGCGGGGACGAACTCGGCCTGGGCGTCGGTCAGCCGGCGCAAGACCTCGAGGGCCTCGCGGCAGGTGACGATCAGCTCGTCGGCGCGCGGCGTGGGCAGCATGCCCTCGGGGGTGCGCACGAACAGCGGATCGTCGAACATCGCGCGCAGCCGGGCGAGCCCGATGCTGACCGTGGGCTGGCTCTGGCCCAGGAGGTCGGCGCAGCGGGTCACGCTGTTGGTCGTATAGAGCAGGTCGAACAGGCGCAGCAGCTTGAAATCGATGGGTGCGGCGGGCAGGCTCATGGCCACATCATTGAAAAAATAAATGCATCGGATAGGTTTCATTATATGGACAATATGCGGCGCCCCACCCTATCTTGTACTCCGGACCCGCCGCCGCGGGCCCCGCGGCGCCAGACGACGAGCACAACCATGAATCCAGAGCAGTTCAAGTATTGCCGATACGAGGTCGACGGCCAGGTCGTGACCATCACCATCAACCGTCCCGAGGTGCTGAATTCGCTGCACCCGCAGGGCCACCAGGAAATGTCGGACGCCTTCGACTGCTTCGCCGCCGACGACTCGCTGCGCGTGGCCATCGTCACCGGCAGCGGGGACCGCGCCTTCTGCGTGGGCACCGACCTCAAGTACCTCGCCGAGACGGGACTGGCCAACAAGCCCAAGACCGGCTTCGCCGGCATGACCCATCGCTTCGACCTGTGGAAGCCGGTGATCGGCGCCGTCAACGGCCTGTGCCTGGGCGGCGGGATGGAGATGCTGGGCGGCTGCGACCTGGCAGTGGCGGCCGAGCACGCGCGCTTCGGCCTGCCCGAGACCCGCGTCGGCCTGGCCGCCTCGGGCGGCGGCATGCTGCAGCGCCTGCCGCGCGAGATCGCCATGAAGCACGCCATGGCCCTGGTGCTGACCGGCAGCCCAATCTCGGCCCAGGAGGCCTGGCGGATCGGGCTGGTCAACGAGATCGTGCCGGCCGGGCGGCTGCTCGCGCGGGCGCGCGAACTCGCCGAGGAGATCCTCGCCTGCGCGCCGCTGGCGGTCATGGCCTCCAAGCAGGTGATGCTGCAAAGCCTGGCGCAGGCCGATCTGGCCTCCGTCATGCACGAGAACTATCCCATCCTGCAGCAGATGCTGGCGAGCAACGACGCCATCGAGGGCCCCAAGGCCTTCGCCGAGAAGCGCAAGCCGAACTGGACCGGAACCTAGGCCGCCCGCGGCCCCGGCCGGCGTCCCTCGCCGGACCCGGCCGCGAGCCCCACGATTACCCGGGCGATGCCAGGCGGACGCGGATTCCCTGGCAGACCCGGAGATACCGCCCCTCGCGGCGGCCCCTTGCAATAACGGAGACAACTCCATGAAACTTCGCCTTTCATTCGGACGCCTGGCACTGGGCGCCGCCTACGCCAGCCTGGGCATCGCGCTTGCCCTGCCCGTCCAGGCAGCGGACACCGTCAAGGTGGCCCAGGTCGTCGAGCTGACCGGGCCGGGCACCACCGCCGGCACCAACTTCAAGAACGGCGCCGACCTGGCCCTCAAGGAAATCAACGCCGCCGGCGGCATCCTGGGCCGCCAGGTCGAGGCGTTCGCGGCCGACACCCAGACCAATCCCGGCATCGCCAAGGGCCTGTCGCAGCGCGCCATCGACAACGGCGCCGCGGCCGTGCTGGGGCCCGTGTACTCGGGCTCGATCATGGTCAGCATGGCCACCACCGAGGCCGCCCAGATCCCCAACTTCGTGGGCGGCGAGGCCGCGGCCATCACGCAGAAGGGCAATCCCTATGTGTTCCGCACCAGCCTGACCCAGGCCGACGCCATGCCCAAGGTCGCCCGCTACCTGGACGGCCGCAAGGACATCAACAGCATCGTCGTGATCTTCGTCAACGACGACTTCGGCAAGGGCGGGCGCGACGCCATCCTCGAGGCGCTCAAGAGCACCCACGTCAAGGTGGCGACCGACATCTCGACCGCCCCCAGCCAGATCGACTTCAGCTCGGTCGCGCTCAAGGCCAAGCAGAGCAATGCGGACGCCATCTTTGCCTACCTGCACGAGGAGGAGTCCGCCCGCATGCTGGGCGAGCTCAAGAAGCAGGGCTGGGACAAGCCCATCATCGGCGAGACCACCCTGGTCAATCAGAAGGTCATCGAGCTGGCCGGCCCGGCCGCCGAAGGCGTGGTCGCCCACGTCGGCCTGACCGCCGACGCGCCCACGCCCGAGATGCAGCGCTATGCCAAGGCTTTCCAGCAAGCCTACGGCTACGCCTCGGACCACAATGCCCTCAAGGGCTACACCAGCGCCTATCTGTACAAGGCGGGCGCCGAGAAGGCCGGCACTTTCGACGGCCCGGCCGTGGCCAAGGCCCTGCACGGCATCCACATCTCGGTCAAGGACCATCCGGGCGTGCTGATGGACGTCTCGATCGACGACAAGGGCGACCTGGACCGCGAGAGCTTCCTGGTGCAGGTGGTCGACGGCAAGCAGAAGGTCGTCGAGATCCTGCCGCCGCTGTCGCGGAAGTAAGTGCACGCGCCCGGCGGTCACGGCAGCCACGCCGGGACCCGGCGAAGCGGATGCTGCCGGTAGGCGACCAGCCAGGCGTTGGCACAAGCAGTCCGGCGCAAGCTGTGGGGGCGCGCGCCGCTCACATCGCCCGGTCCCGGCGTAGACGCCGGGACTGCCCGGTCGCGAAACCGGAATCGGGGCGGCCGCCAAACTCGCGGGGCGATCAGTCCCCCGGACTGATCGCAAGCGTCCCGCTCAAACAGTGGCGTCCTTGCATCCCCGATTCCGGCCCCGCGACCGGCGGGCTCAAGCTCGCTTGCGCGCGCCCCCACAGCTTGCGCCGGACTGCCACAGGCACCGACTGCCACACTCACTTGATCTCCAAGCACATTCCTGCTTAAAATACAAGGCTTGGCTCAATGCGCCTTTGCGCAGTAGGCTATTTTTGGCAGTCCCGTTTGGCATTCCCATTTCGGGAACATTTTCACAGGAAAACCCCCATGTACGCGGTCATAAAAACCGGCGGCAAGCAATATCGTGTTTGCGCCGGCCAGAAACTCAAGATCGAACAGATACCGGCTGACATTGGGCAAGAAATCTCGCTCGACCAGGTGTTGTCGGTCGGCGAAGGCGATGCGCTCAAGATTGGCACGCCCTTCGTCGATGGCGCCACCGTCCGTGCGACCGTTCTTGCGCAAGGCCGTCACGACAAGGTCCGGATCTTCAAGATGCGCCGGCGCAAGCACTACCAAAAGCACCAAGGCCATCGCCAGAACTACACCGAGATCCGCATCGAGGCCGTCTCGGCCTGATCACGGACCCACGGCACACAGGAGCTACTCATGGCACACAAAAAAGGCGGCGGCTCGACTCGCAACGGCCGCGACTCTGAATCAAAGCGCCTCGGCGTCAAGGTGTACGGCGGCCAGCAGATCTCGGCCGGCGGCATCATCGTCCGCCAGCGCGGCACGCAATTCCACCCGGGCGTCAACGTCGGCATCGGCAAGGACTACACGCTGTTCTCGCTGGTCGACGGCACGGTCCAGTTCGGCATCAAGGGCGCCCTGAACAAGCGCACCGTCTCGGTCGC
>Ga0180216_1002536_pt1 | contig 15099 bp, 12 predicted proteins | sample eDN3rd37CBELigMG_FD_128879 | JGI IMG/M metagenome (GOLD analysis project Ga0180216, IMG submission 128879) | Enriched Miracle-Growth compost microbial communities from Emeryville, California, USA - eDNA 3rd pass 37_C BE-Lig MG (version 2)... ... | reverse complement strand
CGACTTCATAGCCTTCCATCGCCGCCTGCAATGCGCAGATCGGATCGATTTCGGAGACGAGAACGCGGCAGCCCGCACTGCGCAGCGATGCGGCCGAACCCTTGCCGACGTCACCAAAGCCCGCAACCATGGCGACCTTGCCCGCCATCATGACGTCCGTACCGCGGCGGATGCCGTCCACCAGCGATTCACGGCAACCGTAAAGGTTGTCGAACTTGGACTTCGTCACGCTGTCGTTGACGTTGATGGCCGGGAACAGCAGCTTGCCCTGCTTGGCAAGCTGATACAGGCGGTTGACGCCCGTCGTGGTCTCTTCCGAGACACCCTTGATGTTTCTGGCAAGCTCGGCAAACCAGCCCGGCTTTTCGCTTAGCGTGCGACGGATCAGGGCAAACAGGATCTGCTCTTCCTCGGAACCCGGCTTGTCGAGAAACGCGGTGTCGCCCTGCTCTGCGCGAAGCCCCAGGTGGACGAGCATGGTAGCATCGCCGCCGTCGTCGAGAATGAGGTTCGGGGTGCCTCCATCCGACCACTCGAGGATCTTGCGGGTGTACTCCCAGTACTCCGTCAGGCTTTCGCCCTTCACGGCAAATACCGGCACACCCGTCGCCGCAATGGCAGCAGCGGCGTGGTCCTGGGTCGAATAGATGTTGCAGGAGGCCCAGCGAACTTCAGCTCCGAGTGCGGTCAGGGTCTCGATCAGAACGGCCGTCTGAATGGTCATGTGCAGCGAACCGGCGATGCGTGCACCGGCGAGGGGCTTTGAGGGGCCGAACTCTTCGCGGGTCGCCATCAGACCCGGCATTTCGCTTTCAGCGATGTCGATCTCTTTGCGCCCGAAATCCGCTAGCGAGATATCCTTGACGACGTAATCGATGGCATTGGTCATAGATAATTCCTTTTCTGCATGATTTCGCAGGCAACGCGTGGCCGAGGGCTGGGAAGAGAGCGTCTCAGGCCTCAGCGCATATCAGCACCGCTCTCGCCGCGCGGGGCAGGCCGCACGAAGTCCCCACTGCCCGGCTCTTATATCGATGGAGTCAATCAACCGCAATAACATATAAACAAGTCTTTATGTCTCTGCTGGCGAATCCCGGTTGCTCTCTCAAGTGAACGCCTAACGCTGCATGGGCATTGGGATTGTCTTTCTGCCTCGATGCCAGCCTGAGGCCAGCAGGGTTCAGATCTCTTCGCAAAGATCCTCGCCGAAGCCGTCTTCGACCAGCTTCACCAGCGCCGCAATCGCGTCGGCGCCCTCATCACCCTCCGCGCTCATGTGCAGCGTCGCGCCCGGGCCTGCCGCCAGCATCATCAGGCCCATGATTGATGTGCCGCCGACGCTGAGGCCGTCGCGCGTAACGGTTATCTCGGCCTTGAAGCGCTCGGCACACTTCACGAACTGTGCCGACGCGCGCGCATGTAAACCCTTCCTGTTACGGATGGTCACGATCGCTTCCGGGCGCTCGCTGTCAGTAATCTCAGGCATGTTGGTGTGTTCGTCCCACGGTCGTGGATGTCGAGGAGTGCGCGTGGTGAATTACGGCTCGCCGGACAGTTCCTGGCTGGCGATCTTGATATATTTGCGTCCGGCGTCACGCGCAACGATGACGGCTTCCTTCAGATCCATCTCCGAGCGAACCGTCGCCAGCCGGATGAGGATCGGCAGGTTGATGCCGGCGATGACCTCCGTGTCGACCTCGTCCATCACGGAAATTGCGAGGTTTGAAGGCGTGCCGCCGAACATGTCGGTCAGGATGACAACGCCCTTGCCGCTGTTCGTGGCCTTGACGGCTTCAATGATCTCCCGCCGCCGCTGCACCATATCGTCATCGGGTCCGATGGACACCGTTTCAACCTGTTTCTGTGGACCGACGACATGCTCCAGTGCGGAACGAAATTCCGCAGCGAGCCGCCCGTGGGTCACGATGACGAGTCCAATCATCGCACTCAACTGATGTCCTGACCGTTCCTACCGCGTGAAGACGTTCGCGGACCGCTGCAATATGTGAAGCTTGGCCAAGCGGTCCCGCAGCCCAGCATGGCCTGTCAAAGTGGCAAGGGATTGCTGATCGCGCAAGTCTCCCGGCAAAATAATCATCTGTTTCAGGCCTCCAGACGGTCGATTTGTTCTAGCATCAGCAGCAGTTTCGGTGCCGCTGAGGCCTCGAACGCTGCGAGCCGTAGAACGGGAAATGAAACCCCGGCAATTTCCCGTCGCGGAAGCGGGTCCGGCAACCGTTCTATATGGCGCGCCTCGGTCAGTTCCACGACCAGCACCAGCCGCGCTTCCTCGATTGCCTTTACCGGGACAACACCGATGCCGCGCACTTCCAGCCGGTCGCGGATGCTCTCGGGGGCACTGAGGAACACTTCGCCCTTGTCGACGCGCAGCACCGTATAATCGTCCGCGACGAGTTCAGCCTGATCTTTAACAAGGTGGTTCCCTCCCTGCATCAGGCAGCGCAGTGCAAGGTCGGACTTCCCGGAGCCGGAGGGGCCGCAGATTAATGCCGCCCGGCCGTTCAGGGCAATCGATGTCGCATGAACGACATTATGCGCGTCGGGCATTTCCCTTGCCTCCGCGCGCCGGCGATCCCAGTGCCGGCAGCTGCACGACGAACCTGGCCCCCTTGGGCGTGTCGGATCGCGTATCGGAAGGTGCGCGGCGGTTTTCCGCCGTGATCACTCCGCCATGTGCTGTGACAATCTCGCGCGAAATGCTCAATCCCAGACCGGAGTTTCCACCACGGCTCGAATGGGCCGTCGGCCGGTAAGTATAAAATCGTGAGAAGATCGTTTCCAGCTTGTCGTCTTCGATGCCGCAACCATCGTCCTCGACGCTGATCCGGACGTGTCCTCCTTCGGTCCGCGCTGTAATCACGACGATTCCGCCAGGTGGCGAGAAGGAGATCGCATTGTCGACGAGATTGGTAAAGACCTGTCCCAGCCGCCCTTCGTTACCGCCGACCTGGAACCCAAGGTTATCCGCATCGTCGAACCGGAGCTGCAAGGAGCACTCGTACGTGCTGGCCTTGTCGTGGAAAATGGAGACGACGCGGTTCAGAACCTCGGCGAGGTCGACCGGTTCCTGCGACTGCAAGGCCAGTTCGGCGTCAAGCCGCGACGCCTGTGAGACGTCGGTAATAAGCCGGCTGAGACGGGTCAGCTCATCCTGGATCTGCTGCACGAGCAGGTCGCGCTGTTCATCGGTTCGGGCATAGGTAAGCGCCTGCGCAGTCGAGCTGGCGGCGGTCAACGGGTTCTTGAGTTCGTGCGCGACATCTGCAGCAAACTTTTCACTCGCTTCGATGCGCCGGTAGAGCGATTCCGTCATGGCTCCGAAGGCATGTGCCATCTGGCCAACCTCGTCCTTTCGCGACGTGTAGGCCGGCAAGGTATGGCGCGCGGTGATGTCCCGGCTTACGCGCTCAGCGGATTCCGACAGGCGCTTCATGGGGCCGGCCACCGTGCGGGCCAGCATGACGCCCGTCAGGACGCTGGCGAGCAGCGCGACCCCGGCGAGCGGCCAGATACCATCGCGCCAGTCGCTGAGAATCTTGTCGAGTTCACCGGGTGGCGTTGACAGGAGAAGAACGCCCAGGACCGTGTTCATCCGCTGGATCGGTACGGCGATCGAGACGATCTGCTGGCCCTTCTCGTTCAAGAGCAGCATCGCCGAATCCTTCCCCTGGAGGGCATCCCGCACTTCAGGGTAGTACTTGCCGTTGGCCGAGCCGATTTCCTTGTAGACTTGTACCTCTTTGTCGATCAGCCAGTGCTGCAGGCGGGTCCAGAAGTTCTTGGTGGTGGGCCGTTCCGATTCGGTTTCGGTGGTTTCCTGCGCCAGCCGTTTGATCTGACCGGGCTTCAGCAGGTCATCCGTATCGACGACAAGATTACCGCTGCGATCATAGATACGCGCACGCGTATTCGTAGGCTGGGTCAAGCGCCTGAAGATGGGCGCGACTTTTTCCGGGCTGATTGAAAGTTCCAGCGCCGCAAAACCGTCGTCGCGGAATGGCACGAGCGCGCTCTTGTCACTCGGAAGCCTCGAGGGATCAACCACGATCATGCCGCGTTCGAGTTTCGCTTCGCCTGCGATAGCCGCGGCGATGATCTGTCCCTGGATGCGCAACCCTTCGCGTTTGGCGTTGATGAGCCAGCCGCTGTTGAAGCTGAGATAGACCATGCCGAGGAACAGGATGACGAACCCGAGCAGGTTCGACACCATGATCCGCCGCAGGAGGCTGGCCGAGATAAAGCGCACCAGTGGCTGGCGGTTGAACCAGTCGACGATCAGCCGCCGAATTGATCCGTCCTCACGGCAGGCCGCAATCAGGCTCTTCAGACGCGACGATAACTGTCCCGGACCGCGTGCTCTGGATTTGATCAGGCCGTCAGCCAGAGCGGCCGCACCGGATTGAGACGCGGTATGGCCTTCGGCGTCATTTCGAACGCCAGCCCAGTCAATCGCAGTCCCTCGGTCGCCCCCAAGCGCCATTTTCTCTCCAGATCGATAACGAAACCGGCGTCAACGAAGCCCGATTTTGCAAACGCACTAGTTCGTTATTGTTCTTTCAGACTTCCTTGAAACGGTACCCCACGCCGTAAAGCGTCTCGATTACGTCAAACTCCTCGTCGACCTGCTTGAACTTCTTGCGCAGCCGCTTGATGTGGCTGTCGATGGTGCGGTCGTCGACATAGACTTGGTCATCATACGCTGCATCCATCAGCGCGTCGCGTGTTTTGACGACTCCGGGACGTGCGGCCAGTGCCTGCAGGATCAGGAACTCCGTGACCGTCAGCGTTACCGGGCGATTATCCCAATGACAGGTATGACGCTCCGGGTCGAGCTTTAGCTTGCCCCGCTCCAGAACCTTGGCCGCTTCCGCCGGTGCCTGCTGCCCATCCTTGCCGGCAGCGCGCCGGAGCACCGCCTTGACCCGCTCGACCACGAGGCGTTGCGAGAAAGGCTTGGCGATATAATCGTCGGCGCCCATTTTCAGCCCGAACAGCTCGTCGATCTCCTCGTCCTTCGACGTCAGGAAAATGACCGGCATGTCGGATTGCTGGCGCACGCGGCGCAGGAGTTCCATGCCATCCATCCGTGGCATCTTGATATCGAAGATGCCGAGATCGGCAGGATCTTCGGTGAGTGCCTCCAGTGCCGAAACCCCGTCGTTGTAGGTTCTGACCTTGTAGCCCTCCGCCTCGAGTGCCATCCGCAGCGAGCTGAGGATGTTGCGCTCGTCGTCAACCAACGCGATCGTGCTTTTCTCTTTCATATTCTTCTCTCGCCCGTGGTGAGGTTAATGGCGGTCCCTGCCTAGGCGCTCTATGGCGCTATGTTGGGTGAATTGTGGCAAGCGGAAAAGTGCACTTTGGCTTCTGAACACAATCTGAATAGCGAATCGCACAAGACCAGACAACGCGATCCATCCCGGACGCAGGTGTTCGGGGCTCCCTTTAGGCAAGAGCCGCGAACACTGTTCACCTGAAACGGGAAGGCATCAGGACAGGGCTTCGAATGGCAACGTTCAAGTTGCGTCATGGCAGCCGCTGTTTCATCAACAACTTTTACCAGATCGATTGGATCGGGAAACCGTTGCGCGACGTTATGTGCCGACGTCAGATGGCTGAGAAAAAATTCAGTTTCAGGTTCGTCAGCAGACGAAAACGGGCAGCCCGGGCATTGCTTGAAACAGAATTTTGTCGCAACTCGGGTTGCCTTTGATGGCCTCGTCCGGCAGTTTGGCAGCGAACAGAGGCGAGGCCGTCCACTTCCCCGCGGCCCGAAACTTTTATGAACCAAATCATCTTCGGGACGTTGTTGTCATTCCGAAGGGATATGGAACGTCCATGTGTCTTGGCCAGTCCCCGACTGTGCGACGTCCCTTTGCATAGCTGAAACACATCCAGAAAATGAGGTCGGACGCACCGATGTGCGGGATCTGCGGCGAATATCATTACTCGGGTGGCTCCGCCGACCCGTCTGCATTGTTGAAGATGACCGAGGTGATGCGGTCTCGCGGGCCGGATGCAGGCGGCCAGTTCACTCTGGGACCAGTCGGTTTGGGCCACCGCCGCCTCAAGATCATCGATCTGACAGAAAAAGCAGCGCAACCGATGATCGACCCCGAACTGGGGCTCGAGATCGCTTACAACGGCTGCATCTATAATTACCCGGCCCTGCGCAAGGAACTTTCTGGTCTCGGCTACCGGTTTTTTTCCCACGGAGATACGGAGGTCATTCTCAAGGCCTATCATGCCTGGGGTCTGGACTGCGTGGACCGCTTCAACGGCATGTTCGCTTTTGCAATTCATGATCGCGAAAGCGGTAAGCTTGTTCTCGCGCGGGATCGTCTGGGCATCAAACCGCTGTATCTGTCCGAAAGCAGCGGGCGTTTGCGCTTTGCATCGACCTTGCCGGCGCTTGTTGCCGCTGGCGGCGTTGATACCTCCATCGATCGCGTAGCCCTTGCTTACTTCATGTCGTTTCACGCCGTCGTGCCGCCCCCGCGCACGCTGCTCAATGGCGTCAAGAAACTGCCGCCCGCCACCATTCGGGTCATTACGCCGGATGGGACCTCGACCGAGAAGCGCTACTGGCAGGCAAACTTCGTCCGTTCAGCCGACGATGCGGGCCTCACTGCCGAAGACTGGACGGATCGCGTGCTTGATGCCTTGCGCAAGGCCGTACGCAGGCAAATGATTGCCGACGTACCGATCGGTGTCCTGCTGTCCGGCGGTGTGGATTCCAGTGTCATCGTTGCGCTGCTGACCGAAGCGGGCCAGCATGGTCTGACGACCTTTTCGGTCGGCTTCGAGGAAGCACACGGAGAAAAAGGCGACGAGTTCGTCTACTCGGATCTGATCGCCAGGCGGTTCGAGACCAACCATCACCGGATCATGGTCCCGTCCGCCCGCTTGATCGAAGCCCTTCCCGGGACCATTGCCGCAATGTCGGAGCCGATGGTCTCCTATGACAACGTCGGCTTCTATCTGTTGTCTCAAGAGGTCACCAAACACGTAAAAGTCGTTCAATCGGGCCAGGGGGCCGACGAAGTGTTTGCCGGATATCACTGGTATCCGCCACTGGCCGCCTCCAATGATGTAGCCTCCGACTACGCCCGTCTCTTTTTCGACCGCACCTACGAGCAGCTGAAAAGTCATCTGAACGATCCGTGGCAATCCGGGCGTGATGAGGCGTTTGAATTCGTTTCGAACCATCTGGCCGCGCCGGGAGCCGATACGCCGGTCGATCGCGCGTTGCGGCTCGACACGACCGTGATGTTGACCGACGATCCGGTAAAGCGTGTCGACAACATGACCATGGCTTGGGGGCTGGAAGCGAGGGTGCCCTTTCTCGATCACGAACTTGTCGAGCTGGCCGCGAGAATTCCTCCCGAACACAAGCTTGCCGATGGTGGCAAGGGTGTGCTGAAGGCCGCCGCGCGCCGCGTGGTTCCTTCCGAAGTAATTGATCGCAAGAAGGGTTATTTTCCAGTTCCGGCACTTAAATACATCGAAGGGCCATATCTGGAACTTGTTCGTGATGCCCTGTCGTCAAGGGCCGCCAGGCAGCGGGGGCTGTTTCGGCAGAGCTATCTCGACCAGCTGTTTGCGGATCCGAAAGGACACATCACCCCATTGCAGGGTTCCGAGCTTTGGCAGGTGGCGTTGCTGGAGATGTGGCTGCAGGCTCACAACCTTTAGTGCCGTAAAGTACAGACGAGGAGAGTGTCGTGGCGCACACGCACATATCAGACCACAGTCATCGGGCTGAGCGGACTGTTAGAGTTGGTTCGGAAGCCTCCGACGAACCTGCACCGAGCCTTAAATCGGTAAGGAACGCGCTGGTAGACTGCGGCTGGGGCCGCCTGCTTTTTGGCCAGACATTCGACGATCCGGGCGAACTCGCTGCGGCAATGCGCAAGGAACGGCACGACCGGCGCGACATTGCCGCCTACATTGCAGATCCTCATGTCGTGCTCTCCATTGCTCCACAGGAGCTGTTCCTCGATCCCTCACACACTTACCGGCTCGATCTTGGTTCCTATGATCCGCAGCCGATCCCCTACAGCGGCTTTTTCGTTCGGCCTCTTGCAACGCGGCGCGATGCCGAGCAGGTCAATGCCATCTATGCGGCGCGCAATATGGTGCCCGTCGATCCTGAGTTCTTCTGCTCGCTGCGCGACCGTTCGGCCATCACCGTCTTTGTCGCTGAAGATGAGGCGACCGGTTCGGTTCTTGGCGCTATCACCGGTGTTGATCATAAGCGTGCGTTCAATGATCCGGAACGTGGCTCATCGTTCTGGTGTCTGGCTGTGGATCCTCAGGCGAGCCAGCCGCGCATAGGGGAGGCTCTGGTGCGCCATCTGGCGGAACACTTCGAGGCGCAGGGTGCGAGCTTTCTCGACCTCTCCGTCCTTCATGATAACGAGCAGGCCATCGCGCTTTACGAAAAGCTCGGGTTCGAGCGCGTGCCATACTTCACAATCAAGCGGAAAAACCAGATCAACGAAAAGCTGTTCATCGGGACGAACCGTATAGAGGGGCTCAACCCCTACTCTGAAATCATCGTCAACGAAGCCATGAAGCGCGGTATCAACGTCGAAATGACCGACGCCGAGGCAGGATTTTTCCGCCTGACGCTGGGTGGCCGCAGCATTCACTGCCGCGAAAGCCTGTCCGAGCTCACGAGCGGAGTTGCGGTACAGATCTGCGACGCCAAGTCTGTAACGCGGCGCATCGTCAGGGCTGCCGGCATTACAGTGCCCGCGCAGATGCTTCTCAGCGCCCAGGATTCGGTGGCGGACAAGCGTCTCGACGAGTTCCTGGCCGAGCACGGGGCGGTGGTCGTCAAGCCGGAGCGCGGCGAACAGGGACGCGGCGTGTCGGTCGGGCTGACGTCTCGTGAGGATATTGAGAAAGCCGTTGATGCGGCGCGCCGGTGGTCTGATGACGTCATCATCGAGGAGATGGTCGAAGGGACCGATCTGCGCATCGTTGTTATCGGCTTCGAGGTGGTGGCAGCGGCGGTCCGCCGGCCGGCGCGCATTGTCGGCAACGGCGAGGCAACGATTGAGGAGCTTATCGAAAAACAAAGCCGTCGGCGTTCAGCTGCAACCCAGGGGGAATCTTCTATACCGCTCGACGCCGAGACGGTGCGCACCGTGCGCAGTGCCGGGTTCGAGATGGATACGGTGCTGGCACCCGGCGAGGAAATTGACGTGCGCAGGACTGCCAATCTGCACACGGGCGGCACGATCCATGACGTGACGCCGGAGCTGCATCCGCAGCTGGCTGAAGCCGCCATTGCTGTTGCCAGAGCCATCGACATACCTGTCGTCGGTGTGGACTTCATCGTGAAATCGCCGAGTGAGCCGGATTACGCGTTCATCGAAGCAAACGAACGCCCCGGACTTGCCAATCACGAGCCGCAACCGACCGCACAGCGGTTTATCGACCTGCTGTTCCCTCACTCGATACCGGCTGCGGTACGCGCGGTTCTTGCCCGGGGCCCCAATGCCGAAGCTTGATATCGATACCGAGTACCTCGCCAGGATGCTCAAGCTCCTGCTGAAAATTCCAAGCCCTACCGGTTACACCGACATGATCGTCAGGGAAGTTTGCGAGGAGCTCAAGAACATCGGCGTTCCCTTCGAGCTTACGCGGCGCGGCGCCATCAGAGCTACGCTGAAGGGTAAGGGTCATAAGGGCGCCCGTTCCATCATTTCTCACCTCGACACCATTGGCGCGCAGGTCAAACGGTTGAAAGAGAACGGACGTCTTGAAGTGGTACCCGTCGGCTGCTGGTCCGCCCGCTTTGCCGAAGGCGCCCGCGTGACCGTCTTTTCCGAGGCCGGCACGTATCGAGGTACGATTCTTCCCCTGAAAGCCTCTGGTCACACCTATCACGACGAGATTGATATTGCGCCGATTGGCTGGGAGCACGTTGAGGTCAGGATTGACGCGCTGGCACGTACCGAGCAGGAAGTGGCGGCACTTGGCATCGAAATCGGAGATATGGTCGCCATAGATCCGCAGCCCGAGTTCATTGAGAACGGCTATATCGTCTCCCGTCATCTGGACAACAAGGCGGGCGTTGCCCTGATGCTGGCGGCACTTCGCGCGATGTGCGAAGCGAAGGTCGAACTCGAGCTTGACGCACACTGGATGTTCACGATCGCCGAGGAAGTCGGCATCGGTGCGGCTTCCGTACTGAACAGCGACATCGCGTCGATGGTGGCCGTTGATAATGGCACCTCTGCACCGGGTCAGAATTCATCGGAGTTCGGCGTAACTATTGCCATGTCCGACCAGAGCGGCCCATTCGATTATCATTTGACCAAGAAGATGGTTCGCCTCTGCAAGGAGAACGACATCCGCTATCAGAAGGACATCTTCCGCCACTATCGCTCCGACAGTGCGTCCGCGCTTGAAGCCGGTCACGACGTGCGCACCGCGCTCATAACCTTCGGCGTGGATGCCTCACATGGTTACGAGCGCATCCACATGCACGCGCTGAAGTCCGTAGCGGAACTGGTGACCGCCTATCTGACGAGCCCCGTTCAGATCGTTCGCGATGCCAAGGAAACCAGTGGCCTTGCAGGCTTCACCACGCAACCGATGATCGAAGCCGACGCTGAAGTCGATCTGCCGGAGGAAACGGCCGACGAAACTTGAGCGAATTTCGCCTTTTTCACTGCAGGTGAAACACATCGGGCTTGTGCGGCTGCCATCCGCCATGGCAAGGCTGGCTGGAGAATTCGTTACTATTCTCCTCGGCGCAATCCGGGCACCAGCAAAGCCCTATTCAGGACAATCGTTCCATGATCGACCCCGAATTTCCCCCTGAACTTGATGTCGCCTTCTGGCTGAATGTCGATGAAACGCCAACTCTTGAGAAACTGAAGGGGCGAGTGGTTGTCCTCGTCGTTTTCCAGACGAATTGCCAGTCAAGTCTGGAGCACGCCCTTCCCCAGGCCCGCCGCCTTGCCGAAGGCTTTGATCCTCGTCAGGTGTTCGTTCTTGGCCTCAATGCTCAATTCGAACACAAGGATGCGCAAACGCGCGAGACGCTTGAGAAATTCGTTGCGGAGCAGGGACTGGTTTTCCCGGTCGCTCTCGATCGCGTCACCGCGAGTTCCGAACTGACCGCGACGGCGGCCGCCTACGAGCTCAAAGGCACTCCATCCATTCTGATCTTTGACAGGCAGGGGCGTCTGCGCCGGGCCTATCAGGGGGAGGCTACGGACATCCGCCTGTCGGCCGAGATCATGGGCTTTGTCATCGAGCATCAGAACGCGCCCCGAGAAACGTCGGTCGCGATCGAGCGCATGATGCGCGCAGCTCTGGTTGAGAGCGGGCGCGATCATCATCACCACCATCACCACGGCCATGGTGATGCGCACCACCATCACCATGCCGATGGCACCTGCTGCAATGATCCCAATTGCGGCCAACGCTGAAAAAGCCGGACAGCAGCCTTCTTTCAGTCGCGCGAATCAGTCCAGCTTCAAACCGTTTTCCAACGGCACGGTGATGCGGGGCACGCGTAGGTCATGACCGAAGAAACGAAAGAAGGCGTCGCTACGATTTCGGCCATTGAGGCCGCACCGCGTTCCAGCGCGTGCGGTCTCGAACTCCCGGCGGCGGTCCTTGAGGACTCCGGGCAATCGCATGGCGCCGCCTTTACCAAGAAGACCATCGCCCTCGTCTATGATTTCGACGGCACGCTTTCGCCCCGCCCGATGCAGGAATACGCCTTTCTGCCGAAGATCGGGATCGACGCAGCGGAGTTCTGGAAAGAGAGCAACCAGGTTGCCAGGGAGCATGGCGCTGATCCGCTCATCACCTACATGCACCTGCTTTACAGGAAGGCGAAGGCCGCCGGTGTCAGGATTGACCGCGAGGATCTCGTCGCGCAGGGCAAGTCTGTCGAACTCTTTCCCGGCGTAACCGAGTGGTTTGCGGCCCTCTCCGAATATGTGGCCTCATCCGGTGGCAGTCAGGGCATCACGCTGCGCCATTATCTGATTTCGTCGGGTCTTCAGGAGATCATTGAAGGTACTTCGATCTATCCTGAATTTCATAACGTGTTCGCCTCCGAATACTGGTTCGAGGCCTATGATCTCCCCTTCCCGAAACGGGTGATCACCGACACCGGCAAGACCCAGTATCTGTTCCGCATCAACAAGGGCGTGGAGGATCTGGGTGAGACCATCAACGAGCATATGGACGAGGACCTTCGCCCGATCCCGTTCTCCAACATGATCTACTTTGGTGACGGCGATACCGATGTCCCTTCGATGGCAGTGATGCGCAAGAGCGGGGGGCACGCGATTGCCGTCTATCCGCCGGGAGGCTCGCACAGGAAATGCGACGAGCTGTTCAAGGCGGGCCGGATCGATTTCTTTGCCCCTGCGGATTACCGGGTGGGCTCTGATCTGTACAGGCAGACCTGCCTGCTTCTGGATCGGATTCTGGCGGATATCCGGGTTCAGGAGGAAAGATGGCGCATAGGCCGGCTCGCTCAAACCACCTGAAGTCTTACGCTTAGCTCACCCTGATAAGGACCGGCAAACCGAACTGCTCAAGAAAAACTCTCAAGCCGCCTGCTCCACTTTTTCGGCTGGCAAGAGGCTGATCTCGTTGAGCCAGCGCAGCACGTCCCCGAAATCAGGATCGTTCCTTAACGCCTCCTTGGCCCGGAACCCGTCAGTCTGACTGATTGCGGCGGCGATCAGCTTGCGGAACTCTGGAACGTCAAAATACGAGGTATGGATCAGCTCCTTCCAGGTGAGCAGGTCCAGCGCCGTCACCAGCTGCCCATCCTGGCCTTCCGAGAGCGCCAGTTCTCCGATCGCCTTACGGAACTTGTCAAGCGACGCAATCATCTCGCGGTTCGAGCGGTCGGTTATCTTCACCGCGAGGTCCGGAGGCAGGGCGCTAGGCTGCTCATCGAGCCATACCGGCTTCCGGTTTGCTCCGACCACTACTTCAGCCTCGCCATCGTTTCCGAGCGCGGAGCGTCGCACCTCGGCCCACGTGAGGTTGTCGAGCCAGCGGCTGGCAAGCGCGCTGATCCACCCGGCTATAAGCTGAACGAGCAGCACAAGAAGTATCGCCGCAATGCCGAACACGACGGGTACCAGCAGGATGGGCAGCGTATAGCGCAGAATGTGGCCGAACGCACCCTGCCGCACTTCTTCATCTATGAACCAGCTCGCGGCCTCGTCGGTCACGAGGTGAAACAACAGGCGGCTGTTGAGCAGGACATCGTGGCCGCCGCCGCACAGCGTTCCGCCTTCGCAGGGCTGACCATTCCGCTCTAGGAAGTTCCGCTTGAAGCGTCGAGTTCTTTGCATCTGCACCAGATTGGGATGCTCCTGATGCAGGGTCCGCCGGACAGCATCGAGGCGTTCGCGCAGCTCCCTGATCTCCGCTCTGGCACTGAGAGCCTCCGGCAGGTTCGTGTCGGCCCTTTCGAGGCGTTCTTCCGCAATGCGCAGATTGCGCTTCAATTCACGGATCTGTTGCCGGGAGGCGATAACGGATTTTTCAACCCGTTCGAAGTTCTCGGTCGCGTAGACATTGTCCCGAAGGAAATTCGTTATCGCGACCATGTGTGTCGGCGAATGTATCAGGTAGAAATAGGCAAGCGGCAGGATGAACACTGACGCAAGTGAGAGGAAGGGCACCGCAAACGTCTTGTGGAAGATATTGAACTTTACGGTCCTCAGTGAGCTGAGCCCCTGAACGGCCTCATCCTCCGGATGCAGGAGTGGCAACCATCTGGAGCTGAAGGCCTCGCGCGCCCGCTGGATAATGCGCGAGCGATAGAAATAGAGATGGCGCCGGTCGAGCAACGTGGTGATCCCGACGAAGACGATGAACGGCATCGCCATCAGGCCCATCGAGATGAAGTAGCGCAGCCACTGGTCTTGCCCGGTGTCCTTCCAGCCGCCGTCGAGCAGTTCCGCCAGCGTTGAGAAGAATGACATGAACAGCAGCATCAACGAGGCAACGAACAGCGCTTTCATCAGGATCGACAGCCTGAAGAAGAGAAACCGCTCCTTACGCAGCTCTACGAAGGGTGTGCCGACGCTGATCCATTTCTTCAGATGATTGAGGGGCACACGGCGCGCCGCGCTCTCCATCAGCGCCGAGGCAATCACCGATCCGCCGTGGCTGTGCCCGACGACGCAGTAGGGCTCCTCGCGATCCTCAAGCTCCTTCATTTTCTGCAGGAGCCGGCGGCCAGCCGCCCGCCGCGCCAGTTCACTGTTGTCGCCGCTCCAGACAAAGGCCTCGACGGTCACTTCACCGTGCTCACCGCCAATGAGTTGCCGGGTGTGCTGTGCGAAGGTGCTGTTTGGCTGCCACCACCGCAGGTTTTCGGTTGCGACTTTAGCGTCGTGTTCCAGGTTGCTGGCCAGATGCGCAAACGTACCATGCACCGTGATGATTGTGGCCATGCAATCCCCCCCTTCGCTCAGGCTCACTCTTATGGATCCGGCAGAGCAGTAAAGAGGAACCTGTTGTGATTTTAGGCTCCGGGAGGGACGAGCGGCAAGCGGCCCGCGAAGGCTCAGGAAGAGCCTCTCTTCCTGTGACCAGCGCAACACACACGGGACGGTGCAAAATCGCCAACCGGTAGAGCTTCAGCTCAGGCGACGCGATAAAGGTTGCTCTCTACACCACTTCATCGAGTGTCAGGCCCTCCGCCTGCAGGCGCCACATTCGATCAAACAGGCCGCCCCGGCTGCGAAGTTCAGCAACCGTGCCTTCCTCCACGATGCGCCCGCCATTCATGACGATGATGCGGTTGAAACTTGTCAGGGTCGAGAGGCGGTGCGCTACCGCAATCACGGTGCGATTTCGCATGATCCGCACGAGCGCTGTCTGGATCTGCATCTCCGATTCGGTGTCGAGGGCCGATGTTGCCTCATCGAGGATGATGATGGGCGAGTCCTTTAGAAATGCCCGGGCAATCCCAATGCGTTGCCGCTGCCCGCCCGAGAGCTTGGTGCCCCGCTCTCCCACAATCGTGTCATAACCATCCGGCAGGAACCTGATGAAACCTTCGCAGTT
>Ga0180216_1002535_pt1 | contig 15105 bp, 12 predicted proteins | sample eDN3rd37CBELigMG_FD_128879 | JGI IMG/M metagenome (GOLD analysis project Ga0180216, IMG submission 128879) | Enriched Miracle-Growth compost microbial communities from Emeryville, California, USA - eDNA 3rd pass 37_C BE-Lig MG (version 2)... ... | reverse complement strand
GGCAACTTCGCGTTCGCGATCGCCTGCCGCGTGGTGGGCCTGCGCGATCTCGGCCCCGCGATTTCGCCCTTCAACTCGTTCCTGATCCTCACCGGCGTCGAAACGCTGCCGCTGCGCATGGAACGCCATTGCGCCAACGCACTGGCCGTGGCGCGCCACCTCGAGAAGCATCCCGCCGTCGCCTGGGTGAACTATGCCGGCCTCGAGTCGAACAAGTGCTATGAGGTGCACAGACGCATCTGCCCGGCCGGCGCAGGCGCTGTATTCACGTTCGGGCTGAAGGGCGGCTATGACGCCGGCGTCAAGTTCGTGGGCGCGCTTGAGCTCTTCTCGCATCTCGCCAACATCGGCGATACGCGCAGCCTGGTGATCCATCCGGCCTCGACGACGCACAGCCAGCTCACGCCGGAGCAGCGGGCGGCAGCCGGGGCGGGCGACGATGTCGTCCGGCTTTCGATCGGCATCGAGGACGAGGCCGACATCATCGCCGATCTCGACCAGGCTCTGGCCAAGGCTGCGGGCTAAGGATCGCGGTTGCTAACCTTCCCGTCGAGGCCCGGACAAGCACTGCGCAAGCAGTGCGCAGATCCGGGGGTCTTTTCAGCGACAGCAGAGACCCGGGCCGCGTGGCTTGGATTTCGTTGAGCGCAATCCATCAAGTGATCCCGGCTCGCCGCGTTTCGCGCGTCGTCCGGGAACGCAAGTATCCGGCTCTCCCTCGATTGCGTTCGCCTGGCATGAACACGCTTTAGGGATCACCACGCCCAAAGTCCGGGTCCCCGGCCAAGCGCTGCGGGAGCAGCGCGCCGAGCCGGGGCCTTCGCCCGTCAAAGATGTGACGTGAAAGGTCCGGAAACACTGACCGACGTCAGGCGCCCTCGAAGAACGCACGCAATTCGGCGATGACGGTCGCCGGATCCTCTTCCGCGAGATAATGCCCCGTGTCGATGGCGTGCCCCGTGACCTCGGCATCGCAGTAAGCGCGCCAGATCGCGAGTGCGTCGTACCAAAGGCCGATCTTGCCCTTCGAGCCCCAGAGCACGTGCAGCGGGCAACGGATGCGATTGCCGGCTGCGCGACTTTCCCGATCGTGCTCGAAATCGATGCTGGCAGCAGCGCGATAATCCTCGCACATGCCGGTGATCATCTCGCGCGTTCGCGCGGCCTCCAGATAATCCGCAAGAGCTTCCGGCTTGAAGAAATCAGGCGGCTTCGGCTCGCGCGAGGTGTGAGCGCGAAACCATGCCTCCGGCGCGGCGCAAATGACATCCTCGGGAAACGGATGCGGTTGCGCGAACCAGAACCAGTGATAGTAGCCAAGCCCGAACTTCATATCGGCGCGCTCGAAGTGCTCGATGGTCGGCACGATGTCGAGCAGCACGAGACGGCGCACGCACTCCGGATGATCGATGGCAAGCCGATGCGCCAGGCGCCCGCCGCGATCATGGCCGGCAACGAAAAACCGATCGTGTCCGAGCGACTGCATCAGCTCGACCATGTCGCGCGCCATCTCGCGCTTCGCATAGGGCGCGTGATCTGCTGTTGCCGGCGGCTTGAACGACTGGCCGTATCCCCTGATGTCGGGCGCGACGATCGTGAAGGAGCGCGCCAGCTCCGGCGCCACGAGATGCCACATCGCATGTGTTTGCGGATTGCCGTGGATCAGCAGCAGCGGCGGCCCACTGCCGCCAACCCTCACCCGCAAGCTCCCGTCGCGGACGGCGATCCGCTCAAGTTTGAAACCATCAAAGAACATGCGGAGCGTCCTTGTGTAGGTTCACTTTCAATTGTCATCCGGCTTCATGCCCGGGATCCATCTCGCCGCTCACTCCGGGACCCGCCGATGGATGGATCCGACGACAGGCGCCGGGATGACACGTAAAGGATTGAGCTGCGGCCCAATCCCAAGGGAACGAGCTTACTCCTTCGGCAACGGCTGCGGACGGAAGCCGAGGATCTTCTCGAAGCGGTCGCAGTACTTCGGCCACGCTTCGGGATTGATCAGCCGCGGCGGCACTTTGCCATCGAGGATATCGATCCACTGGTCGGCGGCGACATTGGCGACGTTGGCAAGCGCCTCTCGCGTGATGCCGGCATTGTGCGGCGAAACGATCACGTTCTCGAAGGCCATGAGCGGATGATCGGTCGGTGGCGGCTCGTCCAGGAAGACGTCGATACCGGCACCCGAGATCAGCTCTTCCTTAAGCGCGCGCACGAGATCGGCCTCGTCGTAGGTGCCGCCGCGCGACGTGTTGACGAAATAGGCCGACCGCTTCATGCGCTTGAACTGATCGTAGCCCATCAGGTTGCGCGAGCTGTCGTTGAGCGGCGTGTGCATCGTCACGTAGTCCGAGCGCTCGAGCAGCTCGTCGAGCTCCACCTTGGTGGCGCCCTTCGCCGCAATCTTTTCGGCCGAGAGGTAGGGATCGTAGGCGAGCACGGTCATCTTGAAGAGGCCGGCGCACAGCTCCGCGATCCGGCCGCCGATGTTGCCGATACCGATCACGCCCACCGTCTTGGCGTAGAGATCGTTGCCGGCATAGAGGAAGCGTTCGAGGTCCTTCTGCCGGCGCATCGCGGCATTGGCCTGCGCGATCTTCTTGGACAGCGACAGCATCAGCCCGAGCGCGTGCTCGGCCACGGCCTCCTTGTTCGCACCCGACTGGTTGCACACGATGATGCCGGCCTCGTTGCAGTCGGCGATGTTGATCGTGTCGTAGCCCGCGCCGAGGGAGCAGACGGCCAGCAGGTTGGGAGCGCGCGCGAACATCCGCTTGTCCGCGAACCACGGCTCGCGAAGCTCCGTGCGGCCGGACACGTGGTAGCAGTGGGCGCGGGCGACCTCGGCCCAGCTCTCATCGATCTCCCCTTCCATGGGCCGGCGGAACATGTCGATGTCGGTCCGGAGCTCCCGAAGCCGGGCGGCGGTCGGGTCCATGCGGTAGTGGAAATAGACGATGCGCTTGATGTTGGTGGCCATTTGAGATCGCTTCCCCGTCGGCTGTGACGTGCCAAAGGCGCCCCCTCTCGTCAGGAGCGCCTTTGCTCGAAGCCTCGCACGACGGGACCGGATCTGCAACGTGCCAGGAGCCACGCGCGACGGTCAGACCTGTCCTTCCTGGCGGGGGACGTACCGGGACGTGCTGTCGGCCGGGGCATGCGCCTGATCACCGCCGTTCCCGACGCTATGAACGAACGAAAAGTGCTTGCGCGCACCGATGTCCGGCTCGTGTTCCGACATGTTGGCCTTCAGGACCTCCCAGCCGAATTGCATGGGCCCGACGGAGCCCCACGCGACGCCGTCGTCCAGGGCCATTTTCACGAGGCCCAGCTTGGGATCGTCCTTGCCGGTGAACCACGCAGCCGTCACCGAATTCCAGAACCGGTCGACGATCGCCGGATCATGCTCGAGGGAAAGCTTGCCCGCGACGCAGGCGTGATAGTCGTGGTTGCGGCCGATCACACAAAAATGGCCACGTCCGCCACCGTCGACCGCATGGGCAAGGTCCGAATCCTTCTTCACGAAGAACCAGATGTTCCGTCCCTCGCGCTCGCAGTTGGGATGCATGGGCTGCATATGCTGCCCGCTTCCTTCGACACCCAGCATGCCCGCGCGGATATCTTCCGTAATGTCCCAGAACTGCTCGATAGGCTGTTGCCGGGTCTTTGCCAGATCAACCATTCCATCCTCCTCTCGTGTCCCGGCACCGGACTTGCGTCCGAGCATCTCCTTGCAAGGTGAACGCGACCTCTCCAGCCCGGTTCCTCGGGGTCGATGCTCCACCGGCACAATCGACCTGCCCCATTGACGGCGCGCGTGCGCCGCAGCAGGCTTTACCCGAACAATCTGAGGAGATAACCATGTCCGGACTCGACCTGCCGCGCCTTGCTGCCGACCTCGAGCGGCTGCTCAAGCTGAAGTCGGTCCCATTCGGCATGAAGCTGTTCGAGAATGCGGCCGAGCTGGACGAGATCCCGCGCCTGCGCCGCCCGAAGCACATTCACACGCTCGATCAGATCGTGGCCCAGGCATCGCGCCTGGGCTGGACGGTGGGCGTCACTGCCGAAAACCTGGTCGGTGCCCAGTGCCGGGCCGTGATCGGTCTCGGCAATCAGAAGAACAAGGAATGGGCCTCCGGCAAGTCGACGGCCGGAGTCTGGCACGGCACCATCGAGGACGCCGCCGCGCGACAGGCATCGCTGACCTGTGTGCCGGACGGCAAGTACGAGGCGCTGGTCGTCTCGCCCCTCGCCTCGGGTCGCCTCGATCCGCCCGACATCGCCCTCTTCTACGCGACGCCGGGCGCCATGATGTACTTCATCAACGGCATGCAGTACGTGGGCTACAGGAAATTCGAGTGGGGTGTCGTAGGCGAGTCGGCGTGTGCCGACAGTTGGGGCCGGGCCCTCTCGAAGCGCGAGCCGTCACTTTCGATTCCCTGCTTCGCGGAGCGCCGCTACGGCGGTGTGCTCGATGAGGAGATGCTGATGGCCATTCCGCCGGAGCAGCTCGAGAAGGCGATCAGCGGCATGCAGAGCCTCGCCAAGAATGGCTTCCGGTATCCGTTCCCGCAGTACGGCATCCAGAACGACGTCCGCGACGGCATGGCCGTGAGCTACCCGGACCGCGCTCGCAAGTCGGGTTAGCCAGAGCACGTTGACTCGGTAGATACTGGAAACGGCGCCATCAGCCGCGTTTCGGACCTGTCCATGCCGCGAGCACGCGCGCCATGGGATCGCTACCTTTCGCGTCGGGCAGATTCGCCGCGAGGCGCCGGTATCCTTCGGCGGCTGCGCTGTGATAGCCGGGATGCGCGTCGAGATCGGCAAGACCCTGCGCAAGGTCCTCCATCTCGATCGCCCAGCGCAGCGCCTTGTCGTCCAGGTCCGGCGCTGCAGAGCGCAACACCGCCATCAGCCCTGGCTTGACGCTGTCGAGCTCGCCGGCCACGCGGTCCGCAAGCCCCACCTTGGCCGCCGCCGCCATGATGTTCGCGAGGAGCGCCACCGCGCCCTTGTTGGCGGCTGAGAAGAGAACCTTCATCTCGGTCGCCTGCGTGATGCCGTCGCCGAGACGGATCACCGGCATCCGGTCGGATTGGAGCGCGGCGAGAACGTCGGCATGGGGACCGGAAACGTAGAGCCGCGTCTTCACCTTGCCACCCGGCGGAGGTCCGATAATGCCGCCATCGGAGTAGATGCCGCCCGCGCTCGAAATGAGTTTTGCGATGCGCGCGCTCTTGGCAGGCGTGATCGAGTTGCAGTCGATGTAATGCAGCGGCTTGCCGTTCAGCACTCCGGCCACGGCCTCGGCCAGCGGCTCGGCCTGATCCGCGGGCACGATCGAAAGGAACGTATCCGCCGCACCGACCACCGCCGACAGATCATCGACAAGCCTCACGCCCGCGACCGCGGCGCGCTCACGGCTTCGGCCGGATCGCCCGGCTGCCGTCGACACGACGTCGAACCCCGAAGCTTTCAGGTCCCCTGCAACGCCGGCACCCATCGCGCCCAGCCCGAGAACACCAACGACGGAAGGCTTTGCCGGCGAAGTCATGTCTCGTCTCCAATGTACAGGCGATTATCATCCATCATTTCGTGCGCTTTCGATAGTATGTCTTTGAGTTCCACACTCGACCCTCGGTGCAGGCGGCAGTTCCTGGCCACCCACTTCGACGGGGCAAAGGCCCCGGACCGGTGCGCACCTCGCGGCGCGCTTGTCCGGGGACTCGACCGAAAGAGGACGGCGGCTATTGCTTCGCTCGCTGCCGCATCGCGGAGAGCAGCCGCGAGCTCGGCCAGCAATCGACCGACAGACCGTTGGCGCGCTGATAGAGCCCGATCTTCAATCGCGTCTCGGACCCGATCCGGCCGTCGAGCTTGGCGATGGACAGGCCGTGCCGGTCGAGATGCGTCTGGACTTCGAGAATACCGGCCGGATCGAGCTGCCGGATCTCCGCCCAGGGCGTGATGAACGTTCCGCCGCCAGCGATCTGATCCGACAGGTGCCCGACAAAGAGGGCATAGAGATCGGACGTATTGTAGGCGCGCAGGACCTTGAAGTTCTCAGTGACAAGGAATTGCGGTCCATACGTGCCGCCCGGCGACATCAAATAGGCCGACGCCGACTGATAGCGCGCTGCGAACGGCTTACCATCGGCGCGGCGGACGCCGAGCCGGGTCCATTCCGCGATCGGCTTCGCATTATCCGGCCCCTCGTTCGCACAATCGACGCGTGATCCCGTCTTGACCTCGATCCCCCACGGCAATCCGCCGATCCATCCCTTGTTCTTGAGTTGCTTCGCCGCCGAGCCCAGCGCATCGTCGACCGAGCCGTAGAGATCGACGCGCCCGTCGCCATCCATATCGACCGCGGAGGAAAAGAACTCGGACGGCATGAACTGCGTGAGCCCCATGGCGCCCGCCCACGACGCGCGCATGTCCGACCGCTTGAGACGACCATCCTCGATCAGCTTGAGCGCAAAGAGCAGCTCGTTGCGGAAGAGGTCCTTGCGTCGCCCGGTATAGGCCTGCGTCGCCAGCACGCGGATCGCGTCATGGCGCGACTTGTGCTTGCCGAACGCCGTTTCGCGCCCCCAGATGGCGAGCACAACGGGACCGTCGACGCCGATCTCCTTCTCGATACGCGCGAGGGCCTTCGCATGATCCCGCGCAAGAGCACGGCCTTCGTCGGCGAGCTGGCCGATGCGCCGTTCCGAGACGTAGTCCTGCGGCGCGACCGTGAACTCGGCCTGTCCTTTCGAACCGCCCTTCGGCTGATCGGGGCGCACCAGATCGGGCAGCGACAAATCCGGCTCGAGGCCCCGCGTCTCCCGATCGAACGTTGCGCGGGAGATCCCGCGCGCCTCCGCCTCCGGCCTCAGTCCGGCAAGGAACGACTGGAAAGATGGCTCCGCGGAAAGACCGCCCGCCATTCCCGATGCGATCACCAGAACGAGGCCGGTAAAAAGGGTGAGCCGACGTAGCCTGCCCGACGGCTGTCTCTGTTGAACAGCCGCGCGATCACCCGCGTCTTCCATGTCGTCGCCCCCGATCGTCGCCACACCGTCAGCTCGCGTCGCACTGCACCACTGGACGCGGTGCTGCCATGACTTGAAGGCGATTTTGCGGGCGGACGACGCGCTCAAGCGGCGTGCGAGGCCAACGGCTCGGTCAGAACCGCATAAAGCGCGTCGCGATCGCGTGCTCCGCGTAGCTTTTCCAGCGTCAGGGGATCGCGCAGCACCCGCGAAATGCGAGCGAGCGCCTTCAAATGATCGGCACCGGCTTGCTCAGGTGCGAGCAGCACGAACACCAGATCGACCGGCTCGGCGTCCGGCGACTCGAAGTCGATCGGATCGTCGAGTTGTGCAAACACAGTCGCAATGCGGGTAAGGCCGACGATCCGCGCATGCGGTATGGCAATGCCGCGTCCCACGGCGGTCGAGCCGAGGCGTTCGCGTTGCAGGAGCATATCGAAGATCTGGCGCTCATCGAGGCCCGTGATGTGGGATGCACGGCCTGCCAGCTCGCGGAGCGCCTGCTTCTTGTTCTTCACCCTCAGGGAGGCGAACACGCCTTCCGGCTTGAGGAGATCGCCCAGATCCATTCTCTTTGGCCTTTCCGGCGGCGTCGTGGGCTAAACGTGATTCGCTGCGGCGGCTTTACCGCACCGTCTCACGCCGCTAGTCCAAACGACGCAAATCGTTCATTTACAAGAGATAACGTGGTCCCCTCGCTGGGAGCGCGATATCGGCCATCGGCCGTTGAAGCATACGCGGAACCTAGTCACCGGGTTCCGCCAAGTCAAACCCGTAATTCCGACTTCGCTGCCTTGATTTTGACTAGGTTTACGCTACGGCTCGGCACTGCAATCGCTTCTCGCGCCGCCTCTGCACGGAAGATGGAATCCGCATACCTTCCCGGTATTTAGCCACCGTACGCCGCGCGATATCCACGCCTTCCCTGCCCAGCATTTCGACAAGTTTGTCATCCGACAGAATATCATCGGGGCTTTCGGCATCTATCAGCGCTTTGATCCTATGCCGAACGGCTTCCGAGGAATGGGCTTCCCCATCACCCGCCGAGGCGATGGCTGATGAGAAGAAATATTTGAGCTCGAATATGCCGCGCGGCGTGGAAATGTATTTGTTCGACGTGACGCGGCTGACCGTCGACTCGTGCATCTTTATGGCATCCGCGACCGTCTTGAGGTTGAGCGGCCGCAGGTGCTGCACACCATAAACAAGGAAGCGATCCTGCTGCCGGACGATCTCCTCGGCGACGCGCAGGATGGTTCGCGCCCTCTGATCGAGGCTCTTGACCAGCCAGTTGGCGTTCTGCAGGCACTCGAGCAGGAAGTCCTTGTCCTGGGTGCTGCGCGCCGTGCGATGCACGCGCGTGTAGTAGATGCGATTGACGAGCACGCGGGGCAGCGTGTCGCTGTTCAGCTCGACGATCCAGCTCCCGTCGCTGCCCATCCTGACATGCACGTCGGGCACTACCGGCTCTACCTCGACCGAGCCGAACTCGAGCCCCGGTTTCGGATTGAGCCGCCGCACCTCGGCGATCATGTCCGACAGATCCTCCGCATCGGCGCCGACCGCCTTGCGGAGAGCAGCCAGATTGCGGGCAGCGAGCAGCGGAAGGTGATCGAGGAACGATGCCATCATCGGATCGAGGCGGCCTAGATCCTTGAGCTGCAGCGCGAGACATTCCTTGAGGTCGCGTGCCATCACGCCCGCGGGCTCGAAGGTTTGCAGGACACCAAGGATGCGCTCGATGTGAACAACCCGCACGCCGAGCTTTTCGGCAACCTCCGCCAGATCGGCCCTGAGATAGCCGGCTTCGTCCACCTGATCGATGAGATACCGGCCGACCAGCCGATCCTTCGCATCCTCGATCGCGAGGCCGAGTTGCGCTTCGAGGTGGTCACGCAGCGTCGGCTTCTCGCTCGCGTAGTCGTCGATGCTGCCGCGATCGTCATCCGCGAAGGACGATCGGGTCCGCTCTGACGGCCCGTTACGATGCCCGAGATGAAGGTCGGGGCCAAGATCGTTTCCCTGCGCTTCGGGAAACACATCGGCGACATCGCTATCGAGCTCGCGTGTAGGCGCATCTCCCGAGGCGTGAAAATCGATCTCCCGGTCGGAGGCCGAGAGGGCGGCATCGGCCGCTGCTTCGCGCTCTTCCGGGGTCGCCCGCTCCGGCGCCACCTCGGCGTCGCGCTCGAGCAGCGGATTGCGCTCCAGCTCCGTTTCGACGTAGGCGCTGAGCTCCAGGTTCGACAGTTGAAGGAGACGGATCGCCTGCTGCAGCTGCGGCGTCATGACGAGCTGCTGGCTCTGTCTGAGCTCTAGCTTCGTCGCAATCGCCATCGCCTACCCTCACCCGATACTCGGCCGATCTTACACCGGGATTGATAGCCGAGGGACATTAACTGAACATGTCTCCGAGATAGACCCTGCGCACGTCCTCGTTGGCAATGATTTCCGAAGGACTACCTTGTGTAAGAACTTGACCCTCGGCAATGACGTAGGCGCGATCGACCAGGGAAAGGGTTTCCCGAACGTTATGATCCGTGATCAGGACGCCGAGCCCGCGCTGCTTGAGATGCCGGACAAGCTCCTGGATGTCTCCGACGGCGATCGGATCGATGCCGGCAAACGGCTCGTCCAGAAGCATGTACGAGGGCCGCGAGGCCAGTGCACGGGCGATCTCGCAGCGCCGGCGCTCGCCGCCCGATAGGGCGATGGACGGGCTTTTCCTCAGTCGCGTGATGTGAAACTCCTCGAGCAGGCTGTCGAGTTCCTCACGTCGCTTCTTGCGGCTGGGCTCGACGAGCTCGAGGATCGCCATGATGTTCTGCTCGACGGTGAGGCCGCGAAAAATGGAGGCTTCCTGAGGGAGATAGCCGATGCCGAGGCGCGCCCGACGATACATGGGGAGCTTCGTCACATCCCGGCCATCGATGGTGATCCGCCCGGAGTCGGCCGGAACGAGTCCGGTGATCATGTAGAAGACGGTCGTCTTGCCCGCGCCGTTCGGCCCGAGGAGGCCCACAACCTCGCCGCGAGCGACTGAGACGCTGACACCCTTCACCACTTGCCGCTTGCCGTAGCTCTTGCGGACGCCTTCGCCCGTGAGCCATCCCTCGCCGCGGGGACTCGTGTAGGGGTCGGCGGCGCCATCGGCCCGCTCGGCCTGCCCACCGACTACGGCGCGCCCCGCCGAAACGCCGGACGCGATTGCCTGACGCGCTCTTGGAAACAGGGTGAAGGCCATGGATCAGGATTCCTCGGACGCGGTCATTGCTCTTTCAATGCGCGCGTCGCCGCTCTCTCGTATTAATCAGGTTTGGAACCCGATTTTCAAGGCGCCCCGCTCGGGCGGGTTGTGGACGTCCAGGCCGAACCCGTCTGGGGGGCTGCTTTGTGGTGGCGATCGGTCTTGGCGCCCGAGCCTTTGTCGCTCTTCTCTTTCATCTGGTTCGGATAGAAAATCGCTTCGAGCCGGCCGCTCTTGCAGATGGCGCCCGGCGGGCAACCCGGCATGCCGGGTGCAACCGGAGAAACCGACGTCGCGAATGCGCCGCTGACCTTCGGCCCCGCCTTGGCGGCCGCTCCGGGCTCGGGCTCGAACCGTGTGACACCCGTGGTGAGATCGATCACGAGACGCATCCCGGCGGGCGCCCGGACGATTTGCTTGCCCTGCGAGACCATCACATTCCCGCCCATGACGATCGTGTTCTGGGCGACGTCGAAATCGGCCCATTCGCCCGTCGCCTGCTGGCCCTCCGTGCCCGTGACGACGACACCACGACGGGCCTCGATCCGCTTGAGCTGCGATCCGCCAGGGCCCGCACCGTTACCTTTTGCGCCATGGGGCGGCTGCGTCGCCTCGGGTTGTGCGCCGCCGAGAAGTCCCATGCTGCCCTGGTACTGCGCGGTCATCTCCTCGGTCCTCACCACGAACGTGCCCTGCTTCGCGATGACATGTCCGGTGTAGACCGCGACGTGCTTTCGATCATTGACGTCGAGCGTCTGTGCTTCGACATCGATCGGCGCATTCGGATCCGACTTGAAATTCGCCCCGAGCGCTCCGAGCGCGGCGGGTTGCTCCTCGCCCGGCTGGTTCTTGGCTTTGGCCTTGGCGCCCGGCTTGTCGGCTTGATTCTGATAGAGAAGCGTAAAGATCCGCCCCGCCGGCTCGCCGTCCTGAGGTGGACTCGACAGCCGCGCGGTGCCGACCTTCCGATCGATCGCCAGGGATTCGCCGCGAAGAACGTTCCGGCCCTGAGTCACGACCACCCCGCCTGTGAGGAGTGACGTATCCTCCTTCTGCTCGAACACGACGGTCTGTGCCGTCACGCGCCGATCCGGCGCCTGCGTCATCACGACATCGCCGCCCAGCACGATCCTCTCGGCAAGAGCGTCGTAATCGAGCGTCTGGCTCTCGGCGCGATCGATCTTGTTGATCATGACGACGCCGCCGCGGGCGTGAAGGGATTTGAGCTTGCTCGCCTGGGAGTCACCCGACGCGGCGCTCGCCGCAGGGGTTTCCCCACCAAGATTGGCGCGTCCTTCGTAGAGCACATCGAGCTCCGGAGCGACGAGCGAGGCTTCCCCTTGCCGTGCGACGACATCCTCGCGGAAGAGCGCCGTTCTGGCATTGTCGTCGACATCGAGCCGCCGCGACGTGACGACAACCGGCTCGTTCGACGACGTATCGATGCCGAAGGCCTGCGCGTCGCGCTTCTTCTTCGTGTCGCCCTCGGGCTGTGCGCCAGCCGGCTGCGTCGGCTTGAGCGTCACGGTCACGTCATCGCGAAACTGAGCCGTTCGAGCTTTGGTGTTGAGCGTCATCGAATTCGCGCGAATATGGCCGGTCGTCGTCTCGGCATGGATCGGCTCGTCGCTGACGATGCGGCTCTCCTTCGTGAAGACCGTCGCGCGGGTCAGTCGCGCCACCATTCCGTTGGTCGCGTCGACGTCGATCTTCTCGTAGAGCTCCAGAAGCTCCTTCTTCTGGTCGTAAGTGCCCCACCTCGCCTTAAGCGAGGTCACCACGCCGTCCGGTTGCGTTATCTGACCATCGATCACGTTGAGCTTGATCGGTGCCGACATGCGCAGATCGGTGACGGCGCTCTTGGCATGCACCTTGTACTCGGAGCCATCCTTGCCGAAGCCGCTGTAGCGCGGATCGGCCATCTGCAGATTGCTCGGGTCGATGGTTACCTTGCTGGCCGTTATGTTGCTGCCCTTGAGCGCAGAGCTCGCCACCAGCGCCATGGCGTAATAGCCGATAGAAACGGCGGCGACGGACGGCAGCACGACTTTCATGAGCTTGACGAGAACGGAATGGCGCCGTGCGCGCTGGAACGCGCGCTCGCGATCCCGGTCGCTCACGGTGATGTCGATCGGACCGAGCCGCCGGCTGCCTGCCCTTGTAATGGTCTCGCCTTGCATGCCCAATCCAGTCGTCCGAACGCGCGCAAAACATCTCCGACACAATTCCACCCATTGGGCCACATGACGCGAAATTGGGGAGATATTGGGACGACGACCTGCCGCACCCCCCTACTTCCGCACACGTTTTTTGCTCTTTTCAGTGCGCGAAGAGGTCCATGTCCTCGAAGCCGGCGAGGTCGAGCGCCGCCCGCTGCGGCAGGTATCGGAAGGCGGCTTCGGCCATCTCCAGGCGGCCGGCCCTATCGAGCATGCCCTCGAGGCGCGCCTTGATCGCGTGCAAATGCAGAACGTCGGATGCGGCATAGGCGAGCTGTTGCTGCGACAGATCCGTGGCCGCCCAGTCGGAGCTTTGCTGCTGTTTCGAAAGCTCGATACCGACCAGTTCGGAGCACAGATCCTTGAGGCCGTGCCGGTCGGTGTACGTCCGCGCCAGCTTGGATGCGATCTTCGTGCACCAGACCGGCGTGGCCGCCACACCGAGCCAGTGCTGCATGACCGCGATGTCGAAGCGGCCGTAATGGAAGATCTTCAGGACGTTCGGATCGGCGAGCAGAGACTTCAGATTCGGCGCCGACCAGTCGCGGCCGTCGAGCTGCACCAGATGGGCCTCGTTGTTGCCTGCCGAAAGCTGCACCAGACAAAGGCGGTCCCGGTAAGGCTTGAGCCCCAGCGTCTCCGTATCGATGGCGACCGAGCTGCCGAACGAGAGCCCGGCCGGCAGGTCGCCCTTGTGCAGCTTGATGCGGGGGCTCGTCATGGATCCGCTCCTGAAGGGGCCGCGTGGGACCCGAGTCAATTTTGGCCGCACTATTGGCTTGTGACGCCGCCGCTGCAAGCCCCGCCAGGAACGCCGTCCCATCGAGCGGTCAGAGGCGGAACCAAGGCGGCCGCCCCGTCGGCCAAGGATCGCCCCAGAGCTGCTGGCCGCCATCCACCGTCAGCACCTCGCCCGTGATGAACTTGCCGGATCGCGCGGCAAGATAGACGCACGCCTCGGCAATGTCCCAGGCATCGCCGACCCGCTTCATGGGATTGGCTTCCTTGTAGGTTGCCGCCCCCTCGGGCGGATAATGCGCGAAACCGGACGTCTCCAGGCACCCGGGCGCCACGCAGTTGACGCGAATGTCGTAGGGTGCCCACTCGACGGCGACCGTCTTCGAGGCATAGGTGACGCCCGCCCGCGCCGCGGCCGTGTGTGCGATGCCGGGCATGCCGCGCCAGAAATCGGCGACGATGTTGACGATCACGCCCGGCGCCTTGCGGTCGATCCACGCGCGGGCGGCCGATTGCATCATGTACCAGGTGCCGTTCAGGTTGTTGTCGATGACGGCGCTCCAGCCCTTCGGCTTGAAGTCGATCGCCGCCTGCGGGAACTGGCCGCCTGCGTTGTTGACGAGCACGTCGAGCCGCCCATTCGCCTCCCACACCGCCGCGATGAAGGCCTGATCGGCCTCGAAGTCGCGGATGTTGAAGAGATGATGCGAAACCCTGCTGCCGAAGCTCTCGAGGAATTCGCGCGCCGCCGTCACGCGCACCTCGTTGCGCCCGGTGATCACGAGATCGGCGCCGAGGCGCGCGAAGAGTGTCGCGATCGCCAGTCCGAACCCCGATCCGGCGCCGGTCACGACCACCGTCTGGCCCTTGAAGAGGTCCGAGCGATAGACCGTCGGCTGCGCCGCCAGCTCCTCGTTCGTGAACCCGAATTCATCGACGCCTTCGATGGCCATGCGACGCATTCCCATGCCGTTTGCGGTCGCTTCCGTTGCACCGCCGCGATCAAACTAGATCATGTTTTTCGCCGATGGAATCGCCTCTCCGTGGCGAGGTCGTTGCGAAATGCGCAGCGTTATCTTTGCTCGTCATTCCCGCCAAGCGAAGCGCAGCGACGCGCAGAGCGGGATTCCAGCGTAAGCTCTCTATCGCAAAAGTTTTTTGTGCCTTCGGCAACTCTTACGCTGGGTTCCGGGCCTCGCTCGCGTACGCTCGCTTCGCCCGGAATGACGGAAGCAATAGAATTGCGCAACAAACCCCCGCCGCGGAGAGGAAGAAGCGTGCTCACATCTCTTGCGCACGCCAGCGATCACGATCAGGCTCGGGCCATTGCGCGCGTCATGTTGCACATATCCGGGAGACACCCATGCCGATCTCCGTTTCGGTCATCACCGACGAGGTTTCACCGGTGCTCGCGGAGGGCCTGCGCATGGCCACCGAGGAGGGGCTGAGCAAGGTCGATATCCGGTCCATCGGCGGCGTCAATTTCATGTCGCTCGACGAGGCAGACCAGCGCGCGGCGGCACAGGAGATCCGCGATGCCGGCCTGATTGTCGGCACCCTCGCGACACCCCTTCTGAAATGGCCGCCTCCGGGACAAAGCACCGCCGACATGGGCGACCAGTTCGGATTCGACACGCGAGGACGCTCGCCCGATCAGCTTTATGAGGATGCGTTTCGTTGCGCGGAGAGTCTCGGCGCGCGTGACCTGCGCGTCTTCTCGCTCATCAAGTACGAGGGCTTCACGCTCGCCGATCTCGACCGGGACTACGAGACGCTGCTGCGCCTTGCCGAGCGGCATGACATGAGGCTTCACGTCGAGAACGAGGCGGTCTGCAACGTCCACACCGTCGCCGACCTGATC
>Ga0180216_1002534_pt1 | contig 15109 bp, 19 predicted proteins | sample eDN3rd37CBELigMG_FD_128879 | JGI IMG/M metagenome (GOLD analysis project Ga0180216, IMG submission 128879) | Enriched Miracle-Growth compost microbial communities from Emeryville, California, USA - eDNA 3rd pass 37_C BE-Lig MG (version 2)... ... | reverse complement strand
TCCTCGAGCTGCAGCCGGTGCGGTGGGCGCTGCGCCTCAACGACGACGCGTGCGACAGCCTCTCGGCCCTGTGCGTGACCCGCGACCACGAGGGCCGCTGGCTGGCCGGCCGCCGCGCCGTCGGTCTGCTGCAGGTACATCGGGTTGCCGACGCGCGTGGGGCTCTCGCTGACCAGCACGTCCAGCTCGATGATGATGACGACCTTGGGCACACTGCGCGCCCCCGGCAGCCACCACTGTGCGGGCCACGGCGCCGCGTCAGCCGCAGGGCGCGCAGCAGGTGCGACTCGGCGGTCGGGAGCCAGGAGCGTACCGGCCGTTGGCGGGCGGCGCGCGGCCCGGGGGCGTGGGCACGACGTTGCAGATGTACTTCTTCAGGCAGATAATGGCGTTGCGGCCAATGGTGCCGTTCTTCATGATGTCGTTCAACTGGGTGGCCAGCATGGCTGCGAACCGACCGCGGCCAGGCGGCGTGAAGGCAGGCGGCGCGTCAGTCCAGGAACGCTAGCGCGCGCGAGGTTGCTCAACCACGGCGTGCGCGCACCGTTCATGGCGTACTGGCCGTCGGAAATGACCAGCCTGGCGTGCGGAGCGTGCGGCACCAGCCGAAAGCGAGCGAGTTAGGACGGGCCACTCGTGGGTAACGGGCGCGACGGCCGCCGGCGTACCGGTACCGCTCCTGACCGGTGGTCGGGTTCATGACGGCCTTGTGATTAATCACTTGCACCACGGGCATCTGCGGCTCCTCTTCCTGGAAGAGGGCGAGCACGCTGCCCGGCGTCACCGTGGCGGTCGCCATGGTCGTAGGCGGTGCCGGCCGCGCGCCGTGCGGCCGTGCTCTTGCTGGTGCGCCGCCAGTCGCGCCACCCGCGAAGCGGCGTCAGCGCACGCCTCGTTCGCTGTGCGCGCTTCAAAGCGCGTGCGAGCACGCACCGCGCCACAAGCTGCCTTGAGCGGTGCTTGCCGTTAACGTGCGGCAGCAGCGATAGCAGCTCCTGCGCGGTGCGGCGCGCCCCTCGCTGTCGCCGTCGCCAGCGTCGTCGTCCGGCGCGGCTGCCTCGCGAAATTCAAAAAACGGGAGGCGCTCTCACCCACTTCTGCCGTTTTCGCGGCGCAGGCGCCCGTGCGGCGTCCGCCTGATTCTGCCGCAGTTCTGCCGCGGCTCCGGAGCGCAACCGTGGCGCACACGCGAACGGTTTCGCGCCAAAACTGTCAGAGCACTGTCAGGGCTCTGTCAGAAACTGGCTGGCCGCCGGAGGCCGCGCGTGGGCGTTCGCGTTGCGCGCCGCCGGCTGCTCGTCACGGTGCGGCGGGCCACCACTGCCCCCCACCCGCGCCGCCGCGGCCCCGCGGCCCCGCACCCGTCGTGTGAAGCGGCAGGCAGAGCGGGAGAGAGGGCGTGGAGCTGGGTTGGCGTGAAGGACGGCTATTACGCGCGCGTTCTCGCTGGCGCGCGGATCGCGTGGGTGTTCGAGCGCACGTGCTGCCGTGCCCGTCCAGTGGCGCCGGGCGGGGGCCGGTGGAAGGTCGGCTGGATCGGCTGCCTCTACTGCGCGTCTACGTAGCAGCGTTGCAGGAGTCTCCACGACGCCGGTGCGAATCACTGAAGCGTTGGCCAAGTCTCCCCTGGCGGCCGGCCTGCGCCGTCGTCCTCGCGCTGCACTAGCCGGTCGCTGCAAACGGGGTCCCCGGCGCCCCGTGGCCGCGCGGCCATGCCCAAGGCGGCCAAGTCGCCGTCGGGGGAGCTACCGTCCCCCAGCACCGCCAGGATGCGACGGTCGTCGTCGATGCTGCCGTCGTCGCCGGTGTCGTCGGCGCGGCTGTACTGGCGGCGCTTCCGGCGGGTCGCTACGAGCACGGTGGCCATGTTGGTGCTGCTGTTCGTGCTGGTGGGCATGACCCTGTTCTGGGTGAACCCCGGCGAGGCCGGCGACGGCAACGGCGCGCCCAACATGCCGCGCAAGCCGCAGGGAAGCTGGGGCTTCCCGCGGTCCGACGGGGTGCCGAGCGACGGCGACAGCGGCGGCGGCGGCGTGAGCCGCGTGTCCCGGCAGGGCCCGCCCACGCCGCCGCCGTGGCGACGGACCGTGCCGCCCATGCGCGCGGGCGCGGCGCCCGCGGTGATCCGCGCGGAGGACCTCGCTCGCGTCACCGACCCGCCGACGACCCGGCCGACCGTGGTGTATACCGCGCCGCCGCCGACGCAGGCCGCGCAGGCGACGGCGCCGCCGCCCACCACGGTGCCGCCGACGGCGCAGCCCAAGGACGACCAGCTCGAGTACGCCGACACGGTGGACCTGGAGACCGACCGCGCGGTGCGTACCTCGCCGCCGCCGAGGTTCGTTCTCGACGCGCCCGAGCGCGACGTCGCGATCGGGGTGCCCGGCAACGTCCGCACGCCGCCGCTGCGCACCCTGATCGAGATGTCGTCGTGGCGGTATTCGGAGCCGGACCACCGGCAGCTCTTCCCGGGCCCGGTGACGCTCAAGAACGGCTACGTGATGAACAACATGCCGCCGCTCCAACGGCTCCCGCTGTGGCCCGTGAGCGACACCCCGGCGGACGCTGCCGGTAGGACAGCGCCGGCCGACCGGGCGCGCCTGGCGCTTCGTAAGGGCCGACGCTAACCTCCGCTGCCTCAAGGCGCGCTTGTGGGGCCGCGCCAGGCTACGTGTTTGCCAACGATCCACGGCGCGCGCGGCTGTGCACGTTCGAGCACGTCTGCCTGAACGGCACGCACGTCTTCTTCCCGCTGGAGGACGTCGACGACCGGATGGAGCTGCAGCGGATCCTGTCGCTGTGCGCCCTGAGCAAGGCGCAGCTCGAAGGCCGCGAGCGCCCGCCCATCTGCACCTGCTTCATGAAGGGCACGGACCCCGCCATTGTCTCGTACGCTCGCCCGCCCGCTCGCTGGGCCCGCTGGCACGGGAGGCGCTGCAGCTAACGTGATGGGCCACGCATTCTTGCGCCGCCGGTCGCCGCTGCGCGCCAGGCCGCACGACCTGACCACGGTCGCGCTGGAGGCCGGCCACCACTGGCTGCTGGACACGTACGTCAACGGCCACCAGATCGGCCACTGGGCCGAGTCGCTCGCGCTCTTCCACGCCATCCACCTGCAGGCGTCCAGCTACGGCCTGCCGCCCGTGCGCCGGCTCATCTTCAACAAGGTCGATCCGCCCCTGTCCGACCACGAGCGCTTCTTCTACGACATCTCCATCAAGGCCCTGCCGTACCCGATCGAGTCGCCCATCTGGTGCGGCACCGGCGCGCTCGGCCAAGCGAAGGGCGGGTGCCGTCACTGCTCACACGCGGCGCGGGGAAGCAGGCTCGCTGGGTGGTGCTGCGGTGTCCCGCAGGGCATCGCAGATCACCGGCCGGCGGAACATGCGCTGCTTCGCCAAGCTGAGCACGTCGTCCATCACCGCGGTGGTACGGCGGCGGCCTCGGCCTCGGAGCTGTGCGCGGGAGGTTGGGACAGCGCCCCCTGACAGTGCTCGCCCGACGTGCTCGCGTGCCCCCGGAACCAGACGGCCACGAACAGCGCCGACGGCGCCGTGTACCGGCTGCACGCGTACGAGGCGCTGAACCGCGAGGTGCAGACGTGCCCGCCGGCGGACACGGTCCTGCTGTACCGCAACAAGATGGCCGCGAACCGGCGCATGCTCAACGAGAACGCCGTGATCGACCTGCTCGTCAACAAGTACGGCATCACGCGCCTGCGCCATGTGACCGTCGGCGCCCAGAACAGCAGCGCCGAGCAGGTGCGCTGCGATGCGCGACGTGGCGGCGGTCCGCCTGGAACGCGATGCGACGCGGTGCGCTGAAGCTGCGCGGTCGCCCGTCTGGTCGGTGCGCCGGCTGGCAGAGTCGGCTGTTTGCCGAGACCGGCTTCTTCCTGTCATCCCACTCGTCGCAGCTGATCAACCTCCTCTTCACCCAGCCGGGCGCCGCGGTGGTACGGGCGCCGCCGCCGAGGGCTATGTACACTGCCGGAGGCGCCGCTGCTAACGCTGCACCTAGCCGGACACGTGGCGCGTCGTGCCGATCAGATTGAGATCAGCCCGGCGTACTACAACAACGACTTTTACCAGCTGGCCAAGGTGATGGACATTCACCACCAGTTCGTCCTCGGCGGCACGGCCGACGGCGTGCCCCTCGACCCCACTGTACGCAGCGCGAGCGTGATGAGATGCCTTGGCTCGGCCGCCGTTGCTGAGCTTGAGCTCGACTCGTCATCAAGTGCGTCGGCATGCAGGCCGTCTCGTGCCACGAAGAGTTTGTCAAGTGCGCCGGGATGGACAGCGACTGCGTCATCCAGCGAGTGCGCCACTTCAGGGGGTGCTGCAAAGAGCCGTTGTCCGCGCGGAAGCTAACAACTGCGGCGTCCGGCCATCTACGTGCGCTGCACAACTAGATCTGGAAGACGGAGAAGCGGTGCGTGCGTGCCGGCGACAAACTGTACGATACCTACGCCAAGAACGTCAAGCACCGCAACTTTTACGCCAACTTGGGTGCGGCGCCAATTCCACCAATGTCGGCGCCGGTAGGGAGCCGCCGCGCTGATGCGTTCTGGCCCCGACCGACCCGATCCGCCTCGCTTTCCTCGGGCTCAGAGTGGCTGGAGCGCGCCATCCAGTCGGCGATCAGCCACCTCCATCGGCAGTGCGCGGCCGAAGGCGGCTGGGCCGGGTCGACGTGGCGCCAGCACTGAGCGGGCTTGCAGATCTGGCCCCCACCGCGTGTGTGAACTGCGACGAGCATTCTGGCGATCTTTTGTGCATGCGAGTGTACACTATGCGTGTGTCGCGGCAGCATCCAAACCTTGTACAGTGCACTGCACATGGGGTCCTATACATCCACTCATCCACGACGTTGTCGAGGAGCAGCAGCGCTGTGCGACCCACGCTAGGGCTCGGCCTGTGGCCGCTTTGTGACGTCACTCGTCACGTGACTCAAGTGACCGCCAGCGACGTGCGGCGCTCAGCGACGGCGGCGGCGAGCGGCGTTGGCGGCGGGCCGACGCACGCGGGACGGACGCGGACATGGCGGCCAAGGGCCTTCCTCTGGACGCCTGGTTCAAGTTCACGGGCACCCAGGTGCGTGGGCGCCTGCCGCGCGCCGCTCAACCGGCCCACTGCTAACAAGCCCACCGCCGCACGTCTGCATGGGGCGTGGCGTCCGCAGGTCGGCCGTGACCGGCTGTACCGGTTCGCCCAATATGCCGCGCTCGTGCAGGCGGCGCGGTCCACCGGCGAGACCGCCCAAAAGTGGCAGAAGCTGTCCGGGGCGCTTGGCCAGGCCCGCAAGCGTATGTTCCATGCGGCCTCGACCTGCGCAGACGCTGCTCAGGCCGGCTGCGGTGCTGATCGGCCCAAGGGTTCATCTTTCGGGCGTGGGTGACTGGCAGTGTTCCGCATCGGCAAGCCGCTGGAGAACCTGAACGGTATCATCAAGGCCGTCCAGATCGCCGACCCGATCACCCGCTACGCGACGCTCGGCAGCACGACGTTCATGGGCCTCTGGCTGCTCCAGGACATGTTCCAGTGGGTACGGCGGGGGCCAGCGTCGGCGGCGGCCGGGGCGCTGAGAACCGGCAGAGCGCTGACCCGGCCTCCCGCTGCGAGCGCCCCGGGCCGGGTTGCGGCCGCCCGCGCAGCTCCACGCGGTCGGCTTCATCAAGGTGGAGGACATCAAGCGGCTCAACACCAACACGGCGCGCGCCTGGTTCATCGGCCTGCTTTTCTCCATCGCGCTGGACATCCACAAGCTGCAGCTGAACCAGGCCAAGCAGCAGAAGGTCCAGGCCGTCCTCAAGGCCTCGGGCAGCGCGTCCAGCGCCGCCAACCTCGAGGCCGCGCGCCGCGACCTCAAGGCGCTCGCGGCCGAGCAGCGCACGCTCCTGATTGACCTGGTGCGCGACGTGCTCGACCTCGCGCTGCCGGGCTCGACGCTCGAGTACCTCAAGCTCTCGCCGACCACGGTTGGCGTCGCCGGCGCGGTCACGTCCGCGATCGGCATCTACCAGAACTGGCCCAAGGCGTAGGCGTGCCGTGCAGTGTAGTGCTATGAATACACGGAACTTGGTGCACCTGCATCTATGGCGACTAGCATGGCGGCCAGGAGCGTGACCGGGTGCCTTGCATGCAAGGCTGCATTGACAACTCTGGCGCCTTGATCCACGCTTGAGGTTAGTGTCGGCCATGGCGTTCTGGGGCTTGGCACTATGGCCTAAGAACGATGCCAGCATGGCGGTGCGCCTGCTTCGCATACGGGCCCGTGTTGGCTCTCCTCGTCCACGCCAACGCCAACGCCACGCCAGGCGCCCATGCATGGCGGCGTTGCCTGCCCTGCAAGCCCGTCAGCTGACGAAATGCTTAGTGGGGCCATCGCCGTCTGCCGCTGTTCTGCCGCTGTTCTGCCGCTGTTCTGCCGCTGTTCTGCCGCTTTCATCAGCAACGGCACTTTTGCCTTCGTCGTCTTGATCGCCCGGCTGCCGCTGCCGCCGCCGCCGCCGCCGCGCCCGCCCCTCGCCAACCATGGCCAGCTACCAGACCGACAAGGTACGCAGCGACCACGTCGCCTCCGCCGACAGCGTGACGGGCCGCGATCGGCCGGTACTAACGGCGTCCATCGGTCGGCCTGCGCGGCGAGCGGTTGGCGCGCCGGCCAGGACGAGGGCTACCCGTCCAGCGCGCCGCAGGCGTACGCGCCGGCACCGGAGGCGGCCGTGTACGCATGCGCATGCCGTGCGCGCGTGCCTGAGCACGGAATCTCGCGCTGATCCTGTCGTGGCCGCCTCGCGGCCGCGCTGTTGCCGCTCCGACCAGGCCGGCTCCCGGCGGTGTCATCACCGGGAGCGCCACCGACTTTTCGTTCAAGGAGCCGAAGGTGCGGCCGGCGAGGCACCCGCCCGCCGCATGCGAGGCACGCGGCCGGCCGTCGCTAAGCGATCTCGGGGCCAATGTCGGCCTGGTTCTGGTGCCGCGCCCTACCGCAGGTCATCCTCCGTCTCGTGGAGGCGTTCTGTGCACTGGTCGCCTTCTCGTGCGCCGCGGCCGCGAATAAGGCGGCTCAGGCCCTCGACGTGTACAACTGGGAGGAGTTCCTGATCGCCACCGGCGTGATCGCCCTGATCTTTGACATCTCCTTCCTCATCGTCTACTCCCGCGGCGACCGCCTGCCGCCGTCGTGGGCCGCGCGCGTGCCCGTGATCGAGCTGACCCTCAGCGCCATCTGGACGCTCTTCTTCTTCATTGCCTCGATCGGTGTGGCCACCCTGCCGAAGCAGTACGAAGGCATCCCGATCATCGAGCCGTGGTACTACGGCAACGCCCGCGGTGCCGCTGCCTTTGGCTTCTTCTCGTGCTTCGCGTGGGGCGCGTCGTCCTACCTCGCCTTCCGCCGCTTCCGCAGCGGCAGCCCGAGCGGGCCCATGCAGTACTCGGACATCTAAGCGGCCGTCGCCCCACCACCGGTCTAGCGGCGAGCGAGCGAGGCGGCCTGTACGCGTAGGTAGACCGGGGTGTCCCGGGAGCGCCGCCAGTTCCGAGGCGATGCGGCGGGGACGAGCGGCGGGACGAAACCTCATGTTCCTTTTTTTAGGCACCTCAAGCTGGTCTTTGTCGCGGGCGTTTGCGTTGCACTCTGTCAATCACGGCCGGGCACCCTGGCTTGCTCCTCTTTCCTCTTTTTTTTTCCACTTCGGCTTGTATTGACACGCAAAGGCAATAAACAACGCCTGGACAGCACACGAAAGCGCACCAACGCCGTGCGTGCGCGGCGCGGATCAATGAGACAAACACAAGACAAGCGGCCCGCCTGTCACATCCTAGCGGAGTGGGGCGTACAGAGTCCGCGCCTGACCTAACATTTAGTGCGGCTACCAAATAACGCCGCGCGCGTTGGGCAGCAGGGCCTCCGCGGTATACGCTGGCGCCGCGATGGTGCTCAGCCGGCGCGCGGTCAGCAGGATGCGGGTCGACGCGCAGCTCATTTGCTCGTACCACGCCAGCTGCTTCAGGAACCTGTCGAGCATCGGGCAAAAAAGTGGGACGTCGGCCATGCATTCCGTGAGCACCACCCACTGGCACGCGCCTTGGAAAGCATGCCCGCCAATGCCTACCCGCTGTTGGGGAGAACTTGCGGGCGCGCGCGCCGCACGATGCGCAGCGCGTCCTTCATCGAGTGGCCGTACTTCCACATCAGATACGCTGCACGTTGCCAGTCCGCCAAAGGATGCCAACGGTCCTCTCTGTCAGTACCGGCATTTGCCTTTATGGTGTCCGCGCGTCGCCGCGGAACCTACCCATCACGACGGCGGCGGAGCGCGAGTAGCCGGCCTTGCAGTGCACGAGCACCTTGCCGCCCCGGCGACGGTGCGCGTCGATGAACTCGTTGGTCAGCGGCAGTGCGGACAGCAAGTTCTCCTCCGCGCGGTCGGCCAGGGCGACGTGGAGGTGGGCGAACGCGCCGTCCACCAGCCACGCCGGCAGCGTCGCGGCGTCCTCCACCAGGCTCACCACGGCCGTGACGCTAGAGAGTCGCGGCAAAATAGAAAGCGCAACTGCTGGCCGTGTTAGCGGAACTGCGGGGAGCGCACACATTGTCCCCGCGGCGAGCGTTCCCGGCGTACCCCGCGGCGTGCAGGTCGCTGGCGGCCGCGGCCGGGGGCATGCCGCCCAGCAGGAGCGTGGGCAGGACGGTGTCGGCGCGGTAGCTCACGGCTGCGCCGCCAGTGTGCAGCGCGCCAAGCACTGGGGCCGTGACGGTGAGAGGAGCCATGGCTGCATCCTTGGGTCCAGCATCGGGCGGGTCACCGTGGTGCGGACGAACGGGGCCGACATCGAGGTGTCGCGCGCGGTGGGGGCAGCGCGGGCGCGGCGGAGGGACGCCAGCTTGAAGGCGGGCGGGTGCCGGACGTCGGCGGCGGCGAAGGGGACTGGCAACGCGAGGGGCAACCGCTGCAGCGGCGCAGCGGTCGACGCTTGGCCTGGCGGTGCCTTATCGGCGCTGATGAGATGAACGCACGCGCGGGGCTCCACCGGAGAACTCGGCGTGCGGCGCGGTAGTGTGCTGTGACGTGCGCGTCGCTCCACACCAACAGGCCGGGCTGCGCGTGGCCGGGCTGGACTTGGCCCGACACAGTCGGTCGCTGGAGTGCACGTGGCGATAAGCTGTCTGGGCAATTAAACGTCGCGCGAATGTTCTCGGAGGACGGTAGTGCACAGGCAAGTGTGCACAGGCAAGTGCGGTGTCTGCAAGTACGCCCTGCCCTAGACGATGCCTTTGGTAGCATCCACGTCAGCCTCCCTTGCCATCATCCACTGCACGTCAGCATTCGGCACCGGTGCGTACCCGCGGTTCGGCTTCTTTGTCGGTAGTTGGGAGAGCGGTGTCGCTTCAGTGAACCAATGAAGGCGTTGACAAGGCGGTGCTGTCGCAACGGTGGGCGTCGTTGATGGGCGTCGTCGATGGGCGTCGTCGACAGGGGGTGTTGTCGATGGGCGCGTGGTCGGTTTGTTTTGGCGCCAAACCTTGGCATTCCCGCCACCCACCATGAAGGACCCTACCCCAAACCCTATCACCAAGGGCGCTATAGACCAGACCCTAGGCGCGAACCATAGACCAGGCCCTAGGTCAGCAGCCATAGATCAAGCCCTTATGGCGATGACGTCATAGTCCAACGCGGCGTGATGGCGCAGCCGGCGCAGGCGCCCCCGACGGCCGCGGCGGCGTGGGCCGCCCACGCGGCCGCCGCGGTGTCGGCGCCCGTCCGCGGCGCACCGGCATGGACGGCCGCTGTGGCTCTGGTTTGTGTGGCCGTCTACGTGCTGCAGTGCTTGGACGCCGTCGTCGGTGCCGCCACGGACGGCGCGTGGGGGCTCGCGCCAGGCGGGCAGTGGTGCATGGTGCCCGCTGACGTGGTTAGCGGCCACGGACGTACGCCGCCACGCCGCGCACGCCCGGTAACTGGGTCGAGGACCCCTGACGCTGACTGTCGATGCCGCATAACGTCTTTTTTGGGATCTGCAGTGCCACTTCTGGTGCTGAGCGTGGTCGCGCATGGCAACCTGCTCCACCTGTGGCTCAACGTCGACGCCTGGCTGGGCGTCGCCGGCCGCCTGGAGGCCGAGCTCGGCACCGTGCAGCTGGTGTGGACGACGGTCCTGCTGGGCGCCGCCGCGCAGGCCATCTTCCTGGCGCTGGCGTCCACGCTCGCCTACGCGGGCGTCAGCGCGGCGGCCTGGCACAGCTGCTACCTCGGGCTGTCGGGCGTCCTCTTCGCCCTGATCGTGCTGGACACGCGGCGCTCCGGCCCGCCGCGCCTGCTGCTCGGCCTCGTGCCCGTGCCCGCGGTGTGGTACCCGTGGGCACTGCTGGCGCTCGTGACGCTCTTCTTCCCGGCCTCGAGCCTGCTCGGCCACCTGAGCGGCATGGCCGCGGGTTACCTGCTCGCCACACGCAGCAGCGCGTGGCTGCTGAGCCCCGCGGCCGTGCAGCGGGCCGAGGCGTGGGCCTGGTTCGACCGCCTGCCGCTGCGGACCGTGCGCGGCCCGCCGCAGCCGCCGGCGCTGCAGATCGAGGCGCTGGCGGCGCTGCTGGCGTCGATGCGCACCAGCGCCGCCGAGACCGCCGCCGCGGCGCGCGCGCGGCTGGCGGCGCTCGCGGCGGCCGTGCCGCCCCCGGCGCCAGCCGGCAGCGCATCCGTGGCGGGCGCGGGGGGCGCCCAGGAGGCGGATACCCGGTTCCCCGGGGCCGGGGCGAAGCTTGGGTCGGTGGACTCGGTTGTGTAACGGTTCTGTACATAGCCACTTAACTTGGGATGGTGAACGGAAGCTTTACAAGGCCTGTACCTGTATCAGTGCATGTATCTTGCTGATACTCTAAGAATATTCAAAGCCCGCGTCGGACTCGATGGCGTAGAGGAGCTTTTCGCGCATGGTGGCCTCGTCCGCGTAGTCGGGCAGCTTGAGCAGGTTGACGCACGTCGACGCCGTCGGCAGGCGATCGCGGAAGGGCACTGGGCGCACCGGGATCAGCCACAGGGGGCAGCGCGGTACGAGGCGCGCTCAGTGGTCCGTTTGCTGAATCCTGCCTACCACCGGGCTCCTCGCCGTACCGTTGTGGATGGCGAACGCCGGCTGGAGCTCCTTGAAGCCCAGCAGCGGCGGGCGCGAGCACGACGTCACGAAGCGCAGCAGCTTGGAGAGCTGTTCCTGGGAGAGCGACTCGACGACGCGCCAGAACATCTGGATCGTCGGGTGGTCGTCCGAGTACGGCAGGTGGTACACGGTGTGCGCCCGCAAGTCGGCGAGGTCCACCGGCGCCGAGGTGCCCGAGATGAGCGTTTGCAGCTCCCGCTGGTTGAACAGGCGCAGCAGGCTCAGGTCCAGGATGTCGTGCAGGCCGTCCAGCAGCGCCCGCACCATCGGCCGGAAGCGAGCGTTCAGCAGGTAGTGCGTCATGACCTTGACGTAGGCGTTCTTCGTCGCCGCCGTCACCGGCAGACCGCGGCCGTTGGGCACGAGCTCCACCTCCCGGCGCTGGCCGTCGTCTGCGGAGACGCAGCAAGAAACCGAAGGCATGACAAAGAAAGATGGCTTAGTCTAAGGCCGCGGGGGCACCGGGACGGTTGGCGATGGGGGCGTACGCTCCACCGTCCAGGTGAAGTCGAGGGCCAGGTCGGCCACGTCGCCTTGGTAGGTCTTGAGCTGCACGAGGCTGTGGTAGACGGCCGCGTCGAGCGACGCCAGGTCGTCCACTGCGGGTTAGGAGCGCAGAAGGAGCACCGGCGTTCGCGCAGTCAGCAGGCCGGCCTAGCGCGCCTCGCTCCGCCCGTACGCCGTCAGGGCGTACAGCTGTTGGGACGCCGCAACAGCGCGTTCAGGAAGAAGCCCGCCAGGGGCAGGTCCACAATGACGCCCTCCAGCAGGAGCTTGCCAAGGATGCGGCCAATGAAGCGGTACAGCTGCAGCGCGTGCTCTGCGTAGCCAGTGTGGCGCCAACCCAGGTCTCGCCGGGCAAGGTCAGCTGCGCGGCTGCGCTGGTCCCAGAGTGCGACGGCAGAGAGACTCGTACCGGTGCCCAGGTCCACGAGGCTCCATGGATTCGGATACAGGCGGTGGTCCGCGGTCAGCGCAAACAGCTTGGTCTTGGGATCGAAGGCCTCTTTGACCAAGCTGCCACCGCCACGAACGAGCGCGAGGTGATGAGGGGGAGAGACGGCAGTCAGCACACAGTGTCCGACGCCTGCTGATGGCGACGGCGTCGGGCAGGCGAACCCGTTCAGGAACTCTTTCATGACGCCTGCGGCGGTGTGAACCCAACTGCCGCGGGCCGCTGCCAACGGCTGTGAGCATAGGTGTCGCCTCACCGCGAATGGCCACCGTGACCTGCACATGGCCGTACCGCCGCCGTCGATGCCGGGCTCCTCGTAGCCCAGGTCGGAGATGAACGTGATTTGCAGACGGTACCGCAGGGCGTGGCCGGCCTTGTACAGCTCGCGGAATCCATCCTCCAGGATGTGGTGCCGCCTGATCTTGGCCTGTACAATGTTGCGCACGTTGACGCGGCGACCGCTGGCCGACGACCGCCCGCCCCCTGCCGCCGGCATGAGGCACTCGTCAGACAGCGCCTTGGCACGCGCAAAGTCATGACAGCGGTGCGCGACGAACAGCCAAGCATCTCCGGTGGCCGTCCGAATCAAATGGCGGAAGAGCTCGGCGCGCAGGTCGAACGGAAGCAGGAACGGAACGTCCTTGATGGCGCGCATGAGCTGCGCTTCTCCGGCGGCCGCGCCCTGAGGCTGTGGCGCGCAGCCAGCTATCCTGGCCGAATCCCGTCAGTGGCTGTGAAACGCTGATGCACCGTACTTTGCAAGATTGTCGTTACCCGAACGCGCCGGGGGCTGGGCGCAGGCCGTTGCGAGACGACGGCGACGGCGGGCCCCTCGCCGCTGTCGTCCTGGTTCGGCTGGAGTTGCTCCAATAGCGAGTTGGTCAGCATGTCCGGAGGGTAGCCCAGGTCGACGGCCCACAGCGTCGTCGGCAGAAACTGCCGCCGGCAGCTGGCCCCCCCGTCGCGCCGCCATCTCAGATGCAGCGTCGTGTCAGCACCCGTTCGCTACGAGCTCTTGTTGAACCTGCGCTGCGTACTCTCGCTCGTTGAGCGCCTTGAGCAGGCCGCTGAGCAGGGCGCGCACCGAGCCCAGCGGAAGGTCGAGCGTCGGCAGGCGCACATCGTCCAGCTGCACCGTCTCGCGGCGATACAGGACCGTCACCAGGGCCTGTGTCCATGCGCCACTGCCCTAGGCGAGCCCGCGATGAGCGCGGCGGTCCTGGGCATGCGGCGGCATTCATTCACATCGCGCCGCGTACACAGAGGACGGCGGTAAACTCGACCCGGTCGACGGCAGCCAGGGAGCCCTGCAGGTCGTGGAACTCGTCGTCCGTGACCGTTCCGAGAAGGTGCTGGTACACCAACGCGAGCGCCACCGCCGCGGCCCAGAACGGCGTGAACCGTGGCCCTACCGCGCCGCCGGCGTCCTTGGAGCACCGCCAGCCACGGCGTAAGCCAGCCGCCGGCCATCCCTCGTGCGCAACGGCGGCGCCTGCGCCTACCGGCAATCAACTCGGCCGCGCTGAGCGCCACCAGCGCCTTGGCCGCTTCGACGGCATTGCCCGCAACGAGGCTCTGTGAGTGCAGGCGCTGCCACATCTGCGCCAGCAGCGCGCCGCCGCCTTGCCGCGCGATCAGCTCCAGCAGCGAGAACTGCCGGCGGGGCCACTTGGCGCACAGCGTCGACAGCACCACCGTGGCGCGCACCGGCAGCGCCTCGGCGCTGCGATTGCGACCAGTTGCGGCAGCGAGAGGACACGGCGTGAGTGGAGACCACAATGACCGCGTTGCCGACAAAACGCCGCGGCCACGCACCCGGCTAGCGAGGCGCCCAGGACGGCGGCCATGCTGGCGGCAAACAGCGTTTCCAGCTGCCTTTGGACGGCGGGATCCAGAGCAACAGCGGGCGTCCGGGCGCCGTCGACCGCCATGGGGGCGCGCGGCCCGGCGCCGCGATCCTCGTCGTCCTCCTCGTCGCTGTCGTCCTCTGCCGTGTCCACCAGCACGTCGTGGCCTCCGCCATCCTGGAGCGCCTTCGCCGGCACCGCCGGCAGCAGCCAACCGACTGCGTTCAAGAACTGCGTCTGGGAAAAATGCGAGGACGTACAAGCATACACGGAAGGGTCAGCACTACGCGTTGAGGCTCGCCTACGTCCCCGGGCTGTCGTGTACCGTCTCAGCGGGGAGGGCCTGGCCGGCACGGGGCAGCCAGAAATGCAAGAGGCCCGCCAGCAACGTCGTGGCCTCTGCCGCATGTTGCTCCCGCCAGTCCCTAGACGAGAAGACACGCTCGATGCTGCCGGTGGTGAGGGACGTCAGCGCGCTGCGTGCCGGAATGGCCTCCCGCCCCAAACCTGCATACGGTGTGCGGTCCAGCACGAGGCGAAACACGCGCTCCCACGGCATGGCGCGGGTGATGGCCTCCGCTGTGTCGGCTGGCAGCACCGCCAAGAAGGCGGGCTCGCCCAGCAGCTGCTGGATCACGACGGTGGCCAGCTGCGCGTCGTCCAAGTCCGTCACAAATGGCAGCAGCCGTCGCCATACGTCCGCTGCCGCGGGCGGGAACGGCTGCGCCTGGGTCGTCCGCCGACAGGCGGCCTCGCAGAGAGATGCTGCGTGAGTGTTTGTATGTTGTTGTTGGACCTTAGATTCCTATCCCTATGTCGTACTTGGCCCCGACTCGCTGTGGCGGCCGATCGGAGGAGGTCCATGGCGCCGTGCCGCAGGAGCCAGACGGCCATCGCGGCGTCGTGGTCCACCACCAGCGCCGACAGCAGCGCGACGACCGCACCGTCGGTCGGGCCCGGCCGGCATGCCAGCTCGAGCGCCAGGCGGGCCAGGCGCTGGCGGTGGTAATCGCTCAGCTGCGCCAGCGCGGGCGGCTGCACAAGGTAGGGCGCCAGGGCCGTCAACCGCGCGACGTCCTTGGTCGGGTTGTAGAAGAAGACGAGCTCGCGGGCGAGGGCTATCACGGCCAGTGAGCTTGCGGGGT
>Ga0180216_1002533_pt1 | contig 15110 bp, 13 predicted proteins | sample eDN3rd37CBELigMG_FD_128879 | JGI IMG/M metagenome (GOLD analysis project Ga0180216, IMG submission 128879) | Enriched Miracle-Growth compost microbial communities from Emeryville, California, USA - eDNA 3rd pass 37_C BE-Lig MG (version 2)... ... | reverse complement strand
TGCGGTTCCGTGCAGGAATATGTGCGCATCGGCCCGGCGCCGGAGCGTGAGTCTGGCGCGACGGTCAATGAGGAGCTCAGGCTGCTGGTCCGCCAGATGCCGCAGGCCGCTGACCAGTTCATGGGGCTGGCCCCCTGTCATCCCCTGATCGCCCGCCTGTTCGGCGAGCCGCCGGTTGGCCGGGCGCACAGCGTCATCGGCCGTATCTCCTGGCAGCCTGACTGTGACCTTGTGCTGGTGGCGGGCTGGCGGCCAACATGTCTCGAGCCGCTTGAAGCGGCGCTGCTGGGGCGCGGCGTCAATGCCTGCCGCAACGCCATTCAGGCCGACAGCGGCAAGGAGGGTGGAGAAGGCGCCGGGCTTGATCTGATCAATTCGGTGGTTTCGCCGGTGATCCGCGTTGATGAGCGCCTCAACATCGTGAACCTCAATGAAGCCGCGCAACGGGAGCTCATGCAGGGCGGCGTCCTGCGCGAGCAGGGCGGCCGGCTGGCCAGCGCCGCCTGCCACGCCATGGAGGAATTGCGCGCCGCCGTGCGCCGGTCAGTGCGTGAGGCCGGGGGCGAAGGCCGCCGCTCCTCCATCATTCCGTTGACCGGGGATGCGGGTTTGCCGCGCTTTGCCATCGTGGCGCCGTCGCCGCTGCATGGCGAGGACCCCACCGCGGTGGTCGTGCTGCCAGAAATCGACGGTGAGGAAGGGGCCCGCAGGCTTTCGGCGCTCTATAGTCTCACCCGGGCGGAAGAAGGCGTCGTGAGGTTGATCCTTGTCGGCGCGGCGCCCGTGGGCATCGCGGCGGAGCTTGGGCTGACCGAAGCGACGGTGCGCACCTATATCAAGCGCATCATGGTCAAGCTTGGCATCAACCGCCGTTCAGAGTTCTTCCTGCTCTACATATTGACCATGTCGCCGTTCCGGTTTCCGACGGGCCCGCTTTCGTGCCGGAGCGCCTGAGGACGCGGTTCGGGCCGGCCAAATGGAGAAGCCGCGAGGCCCGTCGGGCGCGCGGCTTTTTCCGTTGGGCATGCCCGGGCGGCAGGGGAGATGATGGCAAAGCAAAAGGCCGCCAACGGCGGCCTGTCATCCGTATGCCGGATGAAAAATGGTACAGCTGCCCCGGCTCGAACGGGGGACCTCTAGATCCACAATCTAGCGCTCTAACCAACTGAGCTACAGCTGCATTGTGGGGCGGAACCTAGGGCGGTCAGGCCGGGAAGGCAAGACCCAGTCAACGCTCCAGCGCAATTATTCAACGACTTCTTTTGCGACATTCCGTCCCGCAGGCGGCAACCGGCGGCGCCAGGCGGGAATGTGGGCGAAAGCCGGGGAAAAACAGCCCGGGCCAGGTGCCGACGGCGGCCCTGTTGGCGCCCGTTAACCCTTCCCTGGACCAGACCGGGCCAATGGCTCTGTCGTTGCGGCATATTCTGTTAGTATATTGCTGAAATTGACCAAACCGCGTCAGCAGGAGCATTGACGGTATCCATGACGGACCCGGCCGGCCATATTGTCCTGACCGACCTGCTGGCCCGGCCGGCGGATGCGCCTGCGATCGCGGCGGGCGAAACCGTCTGCCTGTTCGCGGCGGACGGCGCGCTGTTGTGGGGGACGGCGCACGGCCGGGCGCTTGCCGCCAGGCTGGACCGGCCTTCACGGGCGCGCCTGGTCGCGCACGCCGCCGATGCGTTGGGCTCCTGGCGCGAAGCCATGCCCCTGCGCGCTGGCGGCGTCGGTTTTTCAGCCGGATGCATCGTGTTGCAGGGCCGTGACGGCCGGCGCGTCGTGCTGGCCCGGATCGCCGGGCGTATTCCACGGACGTGGAGCGCCACCCCGGAACGCCTGACTGGCCGCGATCCTGGCGACGGCGATGCGCCGGCGGACGCCTTGCGGACGATAGCCGGCGACCGGCCGACCCTGCGCTTTGTCTGGCATACGGACGCCGCTGGCGTCATCCGCTCCGTATCGGCGGCGCTGGCCCGGGCGCTGGGTGACGAGGCGATCGTGGGAAAAACCTGGGCCGGACTTGCTGACCGGATTGACGCCGCGCTGGAGCTTGACGCCCAGGTCCGCTCCGGCCGGGCGTGGTCTGGTCTGGCCGCGCTCTGGCGTCTCGACGGACGGGGGGCTGAAATCCCGGTCGAGTTTGGCGGCGCGCCCATCCGCGACGCCGCTGGCGCGCCGGCCGGGCAGCGGGGCTACGGCCTGATGCGTCTGGATGCGGGCGTGACGCCGGCGCCCGGGCCCCAGCATCAGCCGGAGCCTGCCGGCCATCCTGTTCCCGCATCGCCGTTGCCGCCTCCGGCTGACATGTCGCCCGCTCCTGGCGGGGGCGCCGGCCGGACGGATGGCGACGGCCTTTCCAGCATCGTCGCCCGGGTGGCTTCGGGCGCCCGGCTGCCGGAACCGCCATTGCCCCTGTTCGCCTCTGGCGATGAAACGGTGGTTCCAACGCCGGTTCCGCCGCCGGCGCGGCATGCGGACATCAAGCGCAAGTCCGCTCCCGGCGGCCTCAGTCACGGCGAGCGCCAGACCCTGCGTGATATTGCCCAGGCGCTCGGCGCGCGGGTGGACGAAACGCGCGACCGTCGCGTGGCCGACATGGCGGGGGCAACCGACCCGCAGGATGAAAGCCAGAACCGGAATGTCGGAGGCCCTCCGGCGCCAGTTTCCGCGCCAGTCTCAGCGCCAGCCGCCGCGCCAGTCTCGCCCTCAGGGCAGGAGACGCACGACGCGGGTCCCGGCGGGCAGGCGGTTGCGGATCCCCATCCTCCGCCGCCCACGGCGAAGCAGGCCGCCGGCGCCGGCGACCGGCAGGCGGGGCTGGCCACGGCGCGCCCGGAAAGCGTGTCCGCGCCTGTGGCGGCGGAACCACGGCGGGCGGGCGCGGCTGACGCCGGCCTGTCGCGCCAGCCGATGCTGCCTGAACCGGGGGCGAACATTGCTTCCGGGCAAAACGTTGCTCAAGAGCTCATCCAGGACCCCCTCCACGACCCCCTCCAGGACCTCACGCAAGACCTTGCCCACGAGCTTGAGAGGACGCTGGAGCGGGAGCGCGCGGCGATCGCGGCGGAGGCGCGGGTGGAGACATTGCGCGCCCTGGTCCAGGCGACGCCGGTCGCCGCCCTGGTCAGTCAGGAAGGCGTGGCGGTGCACGCCAACAACGCCTTCCTCGCCCTGTCCCGGCATGCCGGCTTTGGCGACGTGGCTGGCCAGCGGCTTGGTCTGCTGTTTCCGGAAACCGCCCTGGACGCCGGCTTCAGCGGCAAGGGGGTCCTCGCCGGAGCCCGGGGCGTGCGAATGCCCGTGGAGCTCGTCTGCGCGCCAGCGCCGTGGACGGGTGGAGAGGCGCTGCTCATTCTGGCGATGCGCGACGCAACGGCCGAGGTCACGGCCCGCGTCGCCCATCTGGAAGACGAACTGGCGGCCTCGGCGGCGCGCGAGGCCGAGCTGCGCGGCGTGCTCGACACCGCAACAGACGGGGTTGTGCTGCTCGACGCCCAGGGGCGGATCCTGTCCATCAACCGCTCGGGAGAGGCGCTGTTCGGGTATGAGCAGAACCAGCTTGTTGGCGAGCCGCTGACGCGCCTGCTGGCGCCGGAAAGCCATGCCGCCGCCCGCGACTATCTGGAGAGCCTGCGCGCCGGCGGCGTCGCCAGCCTGCTCAATGATGGGCGCGAGGTGACGGGGCGGGTGCGCCAGGGCGGCGACTGCCGGTTGTTCATGACCTTGGGCAAGGTCGGCGCTGGGGCCGGCCAGCGTTATTGCGCCGTGCTGCGCGACGTGACGGCCTGGAAGAAGACCGAAAGTGAACTGATCGAATCCAGGCGCAAGGCTGAATCCGCCAACGCCCAGAAATCGGACTTCCTGGCGCGCATGAGCCACGAGGTGCGCACGCCCCTTGGCGCCATGATCGGCTTCGCCGAGCTGATGCTGGAGGAGCGTTTCGGCCCGATCCAGAATCCGCGCTACCGCGAGTATGTGCGCGATATCCACGAGTCCGGCCAGTATGTCATCAGCCTCGTCAACGACCTGCTCGATCTGGCGCGGATCGAGGCTGGAAAGATGGAGCTGTCGTTCGCCAGCGTCGACCTCAACGCCGTGCTGAATTCCTGTGTGACGTTGATGCAGCCCCAGGCCAGCAAGGCGCACATCGTGTTGCGCGGTTCGCTGGAGGAGAAGCTGCCGCCGGTGGTGGCGGATGAGCGCTCCATGCGTCAGATCATTCTGAATGTGCTCGGCAACGCGCTCAAGTTCACCGACGCCGGGGGGCAGGTGATCCTGTCCTCGGCGCGCACGCCGTCCGGCGAGGTCGTCATCCGTGTCCGCGACACCGGCATCGGCATGAGCGAGCAGGAAGTGGTGGAGGCGCTGAAGCCATTCCGCCGTCTGGCGCACGGGCGCAAGACGCCCGGCACCGGCCTTGGCCTGCCGCTGACCGTCGCGCTGGTCGAGGCGAACCGGGGCGCGCTGCGCATTTCCAGTACGCCGGGCGAGGGAACGCTGGTGGAGGTGGTGCTGCCCGCGTCCCGGGTGCTCGCCGGCTAGGGCGCCGCGCCGGAGCAGGAAAAAAGGCCGGATTGCTCCGGCCTTTTTGTTGACTACGCCCAGCCATGGAAACAGGGCGGCCCCGCGCGGGGGGGCGCGCCCGTGTGCTCCGGCGTCAGTCGGCCGAACCGCTCTCGTCCAGCCCGCCCATGTGGTGCTGGCAATACAGGGCCTCGCCCATGCGATTGACCAGGTCGAGCTGGGTTTCGAGGAAGTCGATATGGCCTTCCTCGTCCTTCATCAGGTCGACGAACAGGTCGCGCGACGGGTAGTCCTTCACCTCCAGGCAGTAGGACGCGGCTTCCTGGTAGAGCGCGCGGGCGTCCAGCTCGGCGGCGAGGTCCGCCTGCAGGATTTCGGTGACGGTCTGGCCAATGCGCAGCGGGTCGAGGACCTGCATGTTGGGGAACCCTTCCAGGAACAGGATGCGGTCGGTGAACCGGTCCGCATGCTGCATTTCCTCGATCGATTCCTTGCGCCATTGCTGGGCGAGCTTCTTGAGGCCCCAGTTGTCGAGGATGCGGAAATGCAGCCAGTACTGGTTGATCGCGGTCAGTTCGCTGCGCAGGCCACGGTTGAGATACTCGATGACCTTCTGGTCGCCTTTCATCGGGGGCTCCTTGTTTAGGATCGTTCTAATCTAGACGCGATGGCCTCCCGAAGCAAGGGGGCGGCGGGCCGGCGCGGACGTTTCGCTGATGGAGCTTCCAACGACGCGCGGATAACGGGATCGCAAACCGCAGGTTGCGCCGGGAAACCGGGCGCAGAAAGCTCCACGCAGACGGGAAGCGTGGCGCCGCGATGCCCTTGCGTGGCCTTGCCTGGTGAATGTCGGGAAGATTCGGGTGACGATCGCTGAGGGGAATAGCAAGAGGGAATAGCGAAGGGGATGCCGGACGCACCCGGGCGCTTCCGCACCGCTCCTTAAGTCACGCCCATGCCTGTCGCAAACACCCGCGCCGTTTCGCCATCGGCGTCAACACAGCGGACGAAGCTGGCCAGGCAATCGCGGGAACCGGGAGGCGGCTGCGCGCGGGCAGGGGCGCGGCGGGTTATTCCGCCGCCATCAGGGTCCGGGCGTCGTCATCATTCGCCGGGCGTTGCGTCGCGCCATGGTCGTGGTCGCCGCAGGCGCCGCCACAGGCGCGGGGCGCGCAAAACCTCTGGTCCTCCGGCACAACCAGCTGGCGGCGCGGCGCTGCGCTTCCCTGGCGCCAGTCGGCCGCCGGAGCGGGCGCCATCGCGGCCTCAGCGCGCGCCGGCGTGGCTGCGGCGTGCGCGGCCTCGGCTGGACACACGGCGCAGCCAATCTGGCAGGCGCCGGCGCCGCTGGTGATGTCGGAAAACATCTGCCGGATCTGCTGGACGCAACGGCCACAATTCGGCTTGCAGCCGAGGCACAGATAGACCTGCCCTGGCGAACGCGGACGCGTCTCCACGTCGCCCGTCAGCGAATCCAACACCTGGCGGTCGGTCAACTGATTACATGAACAGACGATCATCGCGTTCTTTAGAATGATTAAAAAGTGAAGTGGTTTCAATTACTTATTGTATAATACGCCCGTGCGGTCAAGCTGCCCGCGCGCCAATGCCGCAGGCGTGCGACGCCATCTTTCCCGCCAGGTTTTCCGGCCTGTTCCGCCGTTCGCGCGGCTGGCTCCAATCCGGCTGCAAAGCACAAAAGCCAGAGCCCCCGGCGGCGTCCAGCCGGGCAATCTCTGGCTTCAGCTTCGTCCAGCGCCAATACCCCAGGAGCCCTCACGCCGCCGCCCGTCAACTTCAGGCGGTTCGGGCTTCATGCTGGCGGTTCAGGCCTCGGGACCTGGATGCGCCGGCGTTTTCCGGTCCGCGCCCTCTTTTGGCGGCTTGACGGCGTAGCGCTGGTCGCGCGGCGCCCGGGTCACCGAGGAGGGATCGCTGGCGGGGAAGCTCTCGTCGATGGATTCATCGAGCGCGGCTTCCTCATGCGCCCGTTCCTTTGACCGCTCCAGCTTGGGTTTGGGGCCCGCGCCTGGTTTGTTGTCGTTCATGGCAGCCTCCTCTCACTTAATCATAACGTGAGCAGCGCCAGCCGGTTCCGCCAGATGCGATCAGGCGGTCGCGTGTCGGTCAATGACGATGACATGCAGGGCGCGCGGCCCGTGCGCGCCAAGAAAGATGGTGCGGTCGATGTCCCCGGAGCGCGACGGCCCGGTCACCATATTGACCGTGCGCGGCAACGGGTCGCCCGCCGCTTCAGCGCGCAGGCGCGTCCACACATCCTCCAGCGCCGGGACCAGGTCGGCGCTGTCCAGCACCACGATATGGTTGTCCGGCAGGAAATTGATGGTGGTGGGGTTGTCCGGCCCCGACAGCAGGACCAGCGACCCGGTTTCGGTGACGCCGGCGAAGGCGTGACTGACGCCGTTCAGGTCGGCTCCGGCGCTGGGACCGTGGCTGACGTCGAGCGTCGTGGCGCCCCACGGCATGGCGGCCAGGCGCGCGTCGGCGCCCATGCGCAGCCGGGCCGGCAGATTGTTCGCGCTCAGCCAGCGCGCCGCTTCGGCCGGAACCTGCGCCGGCCCGCTGACGACGGCGACGGTGGTTTGCACCGCCTCAGCGTATGTGCGGAATGTGGCGATGGCCTCCGCGCCGGTTTTCTGGCCGCGCGCCGGCACAATGCCCCGCTCTGGCCGGGAAAGCCGGTCGGCCACAGCCTGGCGGCGCGGCTCCTCCTGGCCGGTGACGCCCAGCGACCGGCGGATATTGGTCAAAATCTCGTCGCGCGCCGTCATTGCGCTTGCCCCTTTACGTCAGGTTGGGCGCCCGCAAGCCGGCGTTTACCGGCTTGCGCCGCCCACATCGCCTGAAACGTTCTGCCTTCCGGCGCCGGGAAGTCGCGTCCCTGGGTCCAGCCGGAGGCGAAGGGCAGGGATGCGAATTTACCCTTGCCGCGCGCCGCCAGCGCCAGCGCCGCCGCGCCAAGACGCGTCGCCTGACGATACAGCCACGGCCGGCGGGCGAAGAAGCCCCACAGGGCAAGGCCAGAGCGGGTGGTCGCCGGCGTCAGATGCCGCTCGAACTCCTTCTCGCGCCAGTGGCGCATCAGCTTTGGCAGCGGAATGCGCACCGGGCAGACCGATTCACACCGGCCGCAGAAGGTGGAGGCGTTGGGCAGGTGGCCGCCCTTTTCCACGCCGATCAGCGCCGGCGTCAGCACCGAGCCCATCGGGCCGGGATAGGTCCAGCCATAGGCATGGCCGCCGACCGCCTGGTACACCGGGCAATGGTTCATGCAGGCGCCGCAGCGGATGCAGCGCAGCATTTCCTGAAACGAGGTGCCCAGCATGCCGGTGCGGCCGTTGTCGAGCAGCACGACATGATACGCCCCGGGCCCGTCCGGGTCGCTGGCGCGGCGCGCCCCGGTGGAGAAGGTGGTGTAGACCGAGCTGTCCTGCCCGGTGGCCGAGCGCGCCAGCACCCGCAGCATCTGGGCGCAGTCATCCAGGGTCGGAACCAGCTTTTCCAGCGAGGCCAGCACGATGTGCGCCTTCGGCAGCGTCTGGGTCAGGTCGCCATTGCCCTCATTGGTGACGATGACCGAGGTCCCGGTTTCGGCGATGAGGAAATTGGCGCCGGTAATGCCCACGTCGGCGGCGAGGAAATGCTGGCGCAGGGCCTGCCGCGCCTCGTTGAGCAGGCTCACGGGCTCGGAAAGATCGCGCTCCGGCGGCAGCTGCGTGTGGACGCGGCGGAAATCCTGCTCCACCTGGGCGGCGCTCAGGTGAAACGCCGGGGCGATGATGTGGGAGGGCGTCTCGTGGCGCAGCTGGATGATGTATTCGCCAAGGTCCGTCTCGATGGGCGTGAAGCCCTCGCGCTCCAGATGATCGTTGAGGCCGATCTCCTCGGAGATCATCGATTTGCCCTTGGTCACCGTTTTCGCGCCAAGCGCGCGGCAGATATCGGCGACGATGCGGCGCGCCTCGGCGGCGTCGCGGGCGAAATGCACATGGCCGCCGCTGGCGGTCACCTTCGCCTCATACTGCTCCAGATAAAGATCGAGGTGGGCGAGGGTGTGGTTCTTGATGTCGCGGGCGCTGTCGCGCAGCGCCTCGAACTCGGGCAGGGCGGCGGCGGCTTCGGCCCGTTTGACCGAGAAGCCGGTGCGCATGGTGCCGAGCACCGCCTGCAACTGTTTGTCCTGCAACGCCTGGTGGGCGTTTTCGCGGAAAGCGGGGGAGGTGATGGTCGCCGTCATCTCAAACCCCTCCCTTGCCGGCGGCCGATGAAGCCGCCGGGGCGGCGATCGGCGGCAGCTCGTCCATGCCGGCCAGCACCTCGGCCACATGGCGCACGGCCGTCGGGCTGTTCTGGCGCGACAGCTTGCCGGCCATGTTCATCAGGCAGCCAAGGTCGCCGGCCAGCACCATGGGCGCGCCGGATTCGGTGATCCGCGCCGTTTTCTCGGCCACGATGGCGTTGGAAATCTCGCCGTATTTGACCGCGAAGGTCCCCCCGAAGCCGCAGCAGATATCGGAGCCTTCCATCTCCACCAGCTTCAGCCCGCGCACCGAGCCCAGCAACTTGCGCGGCTGCGCCTGCACGCCCATCTCGCGCAGCCCGGCGCAGGAGTCATGGTAGGTCGCCACCCCCTCGAACCGGGCGTTGACGTCGCTGACGCCCATCACGTCGACGAGAAAACTGGTCAGCTCCCAGGTCTTTTCCGCGAAGGCATTGGCCTTGCCGCGCAGGTCCGGGTCGTCGGCGAACAGCTCCGGATAGTGCCGCCGCACCATGCCGGCGCAGGAGCCGGAGGGCGCCACCACATAATCCAGATGGCTGAACGCCCGGATCATCGCCCGCGCCAGGTCCGCCGCCGTGGCCCGGTCGCCGGAGTTGAAGGCCGGCTGGCCGCAGCAGGTTTGCGCCGGAACCTCCACATGGCAGCCGGCGTCCTGCAACAGCTTCGCCGCCGCGAACCCCACGGACGGCCGCATCAGGTCAACCAGGCAGGTGACGAACAACCCGACGCGGGGGTGTTGCGGAAGCTTTGGCGAAGCGGTCTGCTGCGGCATCGGCGGGTTCCTGTCGCGAGCGTTGTCCGGGCGGACGGACAGCGCGGAGTTTGGAAATCGGGGGCAGACGCCCGGTTTCTCCGGGGCGGGGGCTGCTCCGGCGAAGGTTCAGGGCTTCTTTTTGCCGTCGGCGCCGAACTGGCCGACATAGGCAAGCAGGTCGTCGATATCCTTGTCCTTTGGCAGGCCGACGAAGATCATGCGGGTGCCGGTGACCTTGGCGCGCGGATTTTTCAGATAGTCGCGCAGGGTGGCGGCGTCCCAGGTCAGGCCGGAGTTCTTCATGGCGTCTGAGAAGCGGTAACCTTCCACGGTTCCCGCCTTGCGGCCGATCAGCCCGTTGAGCTCGGGGCCGACCAGGTGTTTGGCGCCCTCGCCAATCTGGTGGCAGGCGCGGCACTTCATGAACACCTTCTCACCGGCCGCGGCGGAGCCGGCTCCGGTTGCCGGCGCGGCGGCGGTTTCCGCCCGCGCCGTCGCGAGGGGCAGACCGGCGAAGAGCGCCAGGGACAGTGCGGCGCTCATGAAGCGCATCCGGCCCCCCGGCCCGCCGCGCCCGTTGTTGTCGGCCTGGCGGAAGAGGGGAGATGGATGCGCGATCATGGTCTTGTCCTTGTCTGGCCGAAGCAGCGTCTGCCTCGTCGCCGCCAGTTTTAGCACTCTGGAATCATTCTGCACACGCAACCACGCGCCGCATCCGGAGAAGCTGCCCAGGATCTGCGGGGCCGATCGCCAGCGCCGCCTGCCAGGCGACGAAAAGTTCGGCCACCGCCTCTGGCGCGCGTGGGGAGCCGTCCCCATGTCATTCACGCATCATGTCAATCACGGCCGCTCGTGGGGAGCGGCGGGCAGATGCGGGCAGATCAGGAGAGGACGTATATGGATCCGCAGGAACGTGAGGTCATCGACGGGATTTTCCAGCGCCTGCAAGAGGCGGCGAATAACCCGCGCGACCCTGAGGCGGAGCGCTATATCGCTGATCTGGTCGCCCGCCAGCCCCATGCGCCTTATGCGCTCGCCCAGGCCGTCTATGTGCAGGACATGGCTGTTCAGCAGCTGTCCTCCCGCAACCAGGAGCTGGAGCAGCGCGTCCAGCAGCTTGAGGACGAGGCCCGCAGGACGCGCGAACAGTTGGCGCAAGAACAGTTGGCGCGTGAACAGGCGCAGGTCCAGCCGGCGCCAAATCCGGCGCCTGCCGGCGGATTCCTGTCTGGCCTGTTTGGCGGCCGCGGCAGCGTGCCGCCCGCCGGCCGGCCCGGCGGCTTCGGCCAGTCCGCCAGTCCGCAGGGTCCCGGCTTTGGCGGAGCGCGCCCGGGTGGACCGCAAGCCGGACCACAAGCTGGACCGCAGGGCTCCCCCATGCCTGGCGGCCCCTGGTCGCGCGGCGCGCAGCCGGGTCAGGGCGCGGGACCGTGGGGCGGACAGCAGCCCCAGGCGCCTGCCGGCGGCGGCTTCCTGCGCGGCGCCCTGACCACGGCGGCGGGCGTTGCCGGCGGCGCGCTGCTGTTCGACGCGGTGAAGGGCATGATGGGCGGCTCGTCCGCCGCCAACGCCACGCCGGTGGACAAGGCGGCCGAAACGGCTGAAACGGCGAAGACAGACGCGCAGCAGGACAGCAACGCCCAGAACAGCAACACCGACGACAAGGCCAGCGACCAGCAGGCGGATAACAGCCAGAACGACAACCAGAACGACGCCAGCTATCAGGACGCCGGCTACGACGATCCCTCCTATGACGACCAGTCCTGGGACGACGGCGGCTTCGGCGACGACGACTGGGCGTAACCCGCTTCCCGGGCCGGGTGGGGCGGGCCCGGGATGCAAGCCCCTGGTTTCAGGGCATCTGCTGATCCACCCGGATCGGGAGACGCCCTGACGTTGGCTATGGACGAAAATTGCCGGTCGACTGTATCTGGCCACGTGAAAACGCGTTGCAAAACGCTCTAAGCCAAAATGTCCAGGTCCGCGGCCTTGGGTGTGGACGGTAGCCCCGACCAGCTGTGCCGACGCTCCGGCGCGCTGGCGCTGCGGGGGCTGATAATGGGCTCAATTTTTGCCGCCATCTCCGGATGGCCTGCCGCTTCGAGGTCTGCCCTGATGCGCCCCGCTTTGGTAGGGGCTACAAAAACGGCCTTGATTGCGTCTGTTGGAATCATGTCAGGCACATAATGATGCTGATATCCGAACTCTCCAATATATAGGGGATGGATGTCGCCCGTCCCATACAGAACCTTGTGTGTATCTGCGCCTGGCCGACGTTCTGCGTAGTCCCACCAGGAATGACGATATTCCTCCTTCTTGAAAAGACTGACGCCATTCAGGTCGCATTCATCCGAAGCCGTCAACACCTGGCCAGCGAGATGCCTGCGCAAGGCTCCTAAGGTGAAAGTGTTTTCGCCCGTCGGGAGCCATTGTCCGCTGGCGATGCCAGGGTATTTTTCATGTAGCCTGAGGACCGACAGGAGCCCGCCATGTTGCGCGACGCCTGCCAGCGAGGGCGTGCGCGATCCATGAACATAATCAACGCCATGTTCTTTGAGCGTCTGCAAGATCAGGTCGTCGGAGGGTTTTTGGGTGGCTGGGCGATAGCCCTCTGATTTGTTCCGTTTTCGTGTGTTCGCCAAAATGTCCGGCAAGGCCATGTCATATCTCCTGCTTCACAGGCACGGACAGATATTGGCGCCGCCACTTCCCGGCAGGCAGCGATTTTCAAGGACGCGCGACCCTGGAGTCAGGTTGGCGCCTGCGTTACATCACCACCACCTTCGCCCCGACGCTGACCCGCGAATACAGGTCGATCACATCGTCATTGGTCAGCCGGATGCAGCCGGAGGAGACGTTGTGGCCGATGGTGTTGGGCTCGTTGGTGCCGTGGATGCGATACAGGGTCGAGCCCAGATACAGCGCCCGGGCGCCGAGGGGATTGTCAGGGCCGCCGGCCATGAAGCGCGGCAGGTCGGGGCGGCGCCGGCGCATGTCGGCCGGCGGCCGCCAGTCGGGCCATTCGCGTTTCATGGAAATGCGCTGGCTGCCGCGCCACTGGAAGCCGGCGCGGCCGACGCCGATGCCGTAGCGGATGGCCGTACCGCCATCCTGCACCAGATACAGGTATTTGTTACGGGTATCGATGATGATCGTGCCAACGGGCTGACCGCCGGAGTAGGAGGTTGTCTGGCGGCGAAAACGCGGCGCCACCTCCTGCTGCATGGCTTCGCCGCCGTAGACGTCGCCATCCCAATACCCCTGATCGTCCAGTTGCTGGGGCGCCCGGGCGGCGCTGCGGCCGCGCCGTTGTGATCGCGGCCTGGCGTCGCTGTCATCGACCCAATAGCCATATTGCTGGCCATCCAGCGCCGGCGCGCCGCCACGCCAGTAGCCGGGCGGGGCGCGTCCACCAGGGCCGTAGTCCTGCGCCACGGCGGTTAACGGCGTGGCCAGCAGCGCGATGGCGGCAAGGACGCAAGCCGCCGGCAGCGCGCGCCGCCGGCGGGAAATCGCAACCGGGGCTGGCCCCGTGTCCATGATGACCGGCATCGGCATGCGGCGTCTCCAAGTGAGATGACAGCAATAACGCCAGCGGCGTGACAGCACGCGCCGCCCCAGGCGACGCTGGCCCTGGCGGCCGGCGCGCGCCAGACCGGAACGCAGGCGCGCCTGTTTCCCAACCATGATAATGCCGCGACGGCGCTGGCGGTTCCCGGCAGCGGAATTTTGACGCCGTCGCCGGCGGAGGTCCCATGGGGTCGACGCAGCGTCCGGGCGCGGTCCCGACCCTCGCCGTCCAGGGCGCCCCCCAAAAAGCCTCGCCCCAAAAAACCGCCGGGGTTTATCCCGTCCTGGTTGATTTTGACCGGGCGCCCCGGCCGTTGCCCCGCGTCCGCGCCTCATGGGCTGTATGGTCGGTTGTGAAATCGGCTGCTTCGGGCGATGTGGACTGGGCGCGCGCGACGCGGCGCAGGGCGCGCAGGGCGTCGCGCGCCTCCAGCCAGGCCCGCGATCCCAGTTCCGTCTCGACCGCGTCCTGGGCCTTGCGCCACAGCGGCGTCGCCCGGGCGAGCGCTTCGCGACCCGCGTCGGTGAGCTCGTGGGCGACGGCGCGGCCGCCGCTGGCGCGGGGGGCGATCAGCCCGGCCTCGCCCAGCAGGCGCAGATTGCGGGTGAGGGTGGTGCGCTCCAGCGCCAGCATGTCGGCCAGGGCGCTGATCGAACCGGTGAGGCCCCGGTCGATCGCCGCCAGCAGGGACAGTTGCGTCACCTTGAGGCCGACAGGGCGCAGCGCTTCGTCATACATGCGGGTCAGCGCCCGGGCTGTCATACGGGATTGAAGACAGGCGCATATGACACCGGGGCCGGAATGCGCGTCCCTGTGGCTGTGCGCGTCCCTGTGGCTGGTGGAAGGGTTGCCGGTCTGGCTGGCGGTCATGTCTTCCCCTGCGCTGTCTCCCCGCATGCGCATCCACGCGGGAGCGGTCGGCGAAACATGGCGTATTGCCGGCGTTTGGTAAACCGCCGGGAGCCCGGGTGGATTTTTCGGGCCCGGTTTCGGTCTTGTCCCGACGCGCCTGTGTTTGGCGCCTGTCTTCAGGGGCCTGTCTTGGGGCTCCTGTCTTCGGGCGTCTGTCCTTGGGCGGCCCAAAGCCCGGCGGGCGGGTGGTCGTCCGCCTGGAAAAAAAATGCGCCAGGGCCCGTTGCGGGCTTCTTGACTCCCCGGGGGGGCGCGCCTATTTCCCGGCCAGCGTTAGCACTCGCGTCCATGTAGTGCTAATGCTCCCCATTCGAACCGTGCGCGCATCGCGCTCCTATCAAGAGGAATGGTCCATGAAGTTCCGTCCGCTGCATGACCGCGTCGTCGTCCGTCGCATCGAGAGCGAAGAGAAGACGAAGGGCGGCATCATCATCCCCGACACCGCCAAGGAAAAGCCCCAGGAGGGCGAGGTCGTGGCCGCTGGCGCCGGCGCGCGCGATGAGCAGGGCAAGCTGGTCGCCCTCGACGTCAAGGCTGGCGATCGCGTGCTGTTCGGCAAGTGGTCGGGCACCGAGGTCAAGATCGATGGCGAAGACCTGCTGATCATGAAGGAGTCGGACATCCTCGGCGTGATCGGCTGATCCAGCCGCCGTCTCGGGTCGTCGCCATGGGCAGCGGCCGGTTGTCCAGCATGTGAATACACAAGGGCCAGCAAGGCGCCCGCGATACGGCGGATCATCCGCCGGCCGCGCCGGCCGGGCCTCATGAACCAGGAGCAAGCAAATGGCTGCCAAGGAAGTAAAATTCGGCGGGGAAGCGCGCGACAAGATGCTGCGCGGCGTTGATATCCTCGCCAACGCCGTCAAGGTGACGCTGGGTCCGAAGGGCCGCAACGTCGTGATCGAGAAGTCCTTCGGCGCGCCGCGCATCACCAAGGACGGCGTCTCGGTCGCCAAGGAGATCGAACTCTCCGACAAGTTCGAGAACATGGGCGCCCAGATGGTGCGCGAAGTGGCCTCGAAGACCAACGACAAGGCTGGCGA
>Ga0180216_1002532_pt1 | contig 15114 bp, 17 predicted proteins | sample eDN3rd37CBELigMG_FD_128879 | JGI IMG/M metagenome (GOLD analysis project Ga0180216, IMG submission 128879) | Enriched Miracle-Growth compost microbial communities from Emeryville, California, USA - eDNA 3rd pass 37_C BE-Lig MG (version 2)... ... | reverse complement strand
GGGGTTCGTCCCCGTCCGCTCGAGGGGGGTTGTCGCCTCCGCCTCCCCCCCCCCCCCCCCCCCGCAGCGTCCAAGCCCGTGCTCCCCAGCCGCTGTTGGCACGGGCGCACGGGCCTGCGGAGGCGGCGCGCCCCCCCGAGACCACGCATGTCCATTGGGCTGCCGTCCCAACACCCGTGGGCGCTTCACTCTCCGCTGTCCGCTGCGTCGTCTGCCGACGTCGCACACAGCGCGCGCCGCTGCCGCCCTGCCACGCAGGGACACACGAGGCCCGAAGGGACACACATACACACTGCGCCCCCGTCAGCGCCCCCGCCCCCGCCCCGCAGACCACCTGCATCTGCACCAACCCCGCAGGCGGGCGGCGGCAAATCCACGACCCGCCCGCCCTGGCATCGCGCCACCCAGCACCACCCTTGTCCCCGCCGGATCTGCTGGCCCCGGGACACGCCGAGCGCGCCCGCCGACGCCGCTTTCCACCGACGTGGCGGCCGGGCCGTGGGACGCAGGCGCGCGCAGCATGATGGGTACGCCGTCGCCGCGCCACCCCTTCGCGGCGGCGGACCTGCAACGGCGCCGCTGAGCGGATCGCGCAACGGATGTTGCGGTGGGCGGGCGGGCACAGCGACGGCCACGGACGGCGGCGCGCGGCCGGAGCCGCGGGCGACGCGGCAGCGCAGCCGGCCGGCCGGGGCGGCCGCGGCGACGGACGGATCGCGCCCGTCGCCCGCGCCCGCAGGGTCCCGGACGACGTCGCCCACGATGCCCGCCGGCCGGCGCAGCGGCCGCGCGGCCGAAGAGGACGACGAGGCGGATAACGACGCCATGGACCAGCGGAGCAGCGCGAGCGATAACGACGATGCGGACGACGGCGGCGGCGGGGAGCGCACGCGGTGCGTCTGCGGCCGCGCCGAGGACGACGGCGACATGATCCAGTGCGAGAAGTGCCTCGTGTGGCAGCACGTCGCGTGCATGAACCTCGGGCACCTGGATCTGCAAGCGCTCACCTACTTTTGCGAGCAGTGCCGGCCGGACCTGCACGAGCAGTGGGCCGCCGAAGCGTACGTGCGCGCGCCGGGGTTGGGGGGTGGGCGCATCGAGGAACGCCAGCCGAGGCACTGACCGGGCTGGCTCGCCATCCGCGGCGCCTTGCGTCGATGCCGCGCCACCAGGCCGCCGTCCCGGCGAAAACGCCCGTCGGCCCCGCGCGACGCCGCACCGCCGCCGCCGGCCAAACGCCGCGCGGTGGCCGAGGCTGGCGAGGCGGCGGCATCCAAGCCCGCGCCGCCCGCGGCATCGGCGCGGAGCACCCGCGCGGCTGGAGCGGCGGCCGGCGCTGCCGCCGCCAGCAATGGCGACAGCCCGGCCGCCGCGGGGTTGCGGCGCGAGCGCGAGCGTGGCCTGGCCGGCAACGTCAGCGCGGACGACGCGCCCGAGGTCGCCGCTTCCGGCGATCGCCGCCTAGCGAGCCGCGCCGATCGCGCCGATCGCGCCGCCGCGCTCAGCCGCGCACGCAGCGGCTCGCCGGCGCCGTCGTCGCCCGCGCCGAGCGCCGGCAGCGCGGCCAACGACGCGCGAGCAGGCCGCAGCCGCGGCCGCAGCACGACGCCGGCCGGCGGCGCGGCGTCGCCTCCCGACAGCAAGGCCGGGGACGGCTCGCCGGGCCCGGAACCGCCGGCCGCGGCGGCCGCCGCGGAGCGCAAGGACGTTCAGCGGCGGCCGTCGCCGGCGGTGACGGGCTCGCCCGTAGCGACGCGTGCGGTGCCGCTGCGGTCGCACCAGCGCCCGCTGCACAAGGACATGAGCCTGACCGACATGCTGCGCCGCGCCAAGGCCATGCTCGCCTTCCTCGCCCGCTCCAAGGACGAGCTGCTCACCCAGTCGCTGCGAAAGTCGCAGCGGCAGCGCGCGCGCCGGCGGCGGCGACGCGGCGGTGACGGCCTGAACGGCGGCGCCGCAAGCGACGCGGACGATGCGGACGACGACGACGACCACAGCGAGGAGAACGACAAGGACGACGAGGAGGACCGCCAGGGCAGCGACGGCGACGGCGGTGCGGCCGCGGCCAGCGGCGCGGACTCGCGCGCCGCGTCCGTCGCACCGGCGGCGCGCCCGCCTGACGATGCCGCCAGGCCGACGCCGCCGACCGACGCGGCGGACGCCAAGCGCGCCGCCGAGGGGGCCGCGCCTGCGCCGGAGCTGGCCACGCAGCTCGAGTTCCTCGAGCAACTAGACCACCTACAGAAAGAGATCACCCTGTTCTATGACAAGTACGCCATCCGGCGGTCGGGAGCGGCGCGCGCCCTCATGTAAAATCCCTGTGCAACTCGTTGTGTCAACAAAGAGCGCTTTTTTGTTACTGTTGTGCCTCTGTACAGACAGGCTTTTACCAAAGCCCATTGAGAAGTACAATGCTTGCTTGCCATTTTGTCAGCGCGGTGGGGCAGAGGCGGCCGACGCACACGCAGGCGGGTGCGGGGGGACGCCCAAAAAAAAGTCGTGCGCAACAAAACGCGGGACACCATCAGGGGATATCAGGCAGGCAGGCAAAAAGTTCTCAGACAGTTCTTGGCATGCCGCGGACGCAGCCATGGCCCTACCGGACTGGCGGCTCACCCTTTGCTCTGTGCGCTCTCAATGGCATCGAGGTCTTGCAGCTCGCGGTACCGCGAGTACCGGTACCGCCAGAACTGGAAGAAGATGAGGGCGTCAAACACGAGCGTGCCGCCGCTGCGGACAGGCGGCGGTAGCGCGCACGCGCGGATGGGATCGGCTGAGCCACCGTCGAGCAGCAGCCCCAGGCCAGCGTCACCGCCACGCACCTTCCAAGGAGGTAGGGCAGCTGGCCGACCAGGTACTCCGAGTCGATGGACCAGAGCAGGATCGACACGACCGTGGCCAGGTTGCCGCACACCGCAAACATGAACAGCGTCATCGCCAAGCCCTGCCAGGCGAGCGGCCTCCCCGAGCAAATTCCAGCGCGAGGACTGTCGGTCAGCACACTGTGGTGTCGCATGCGTCTTCATGCGCGAGCACCGTACGTGCACCGACTTGCGCTTCCACTGTGCGCAGTGGCGGATGCGCACCAGCCGTACCCCCTACATTTCGTTAGCACGCCAGGCCGCGGCACCCAGAGTAGGCGCATCGGCCTCGTACGTTATGGTAGATCTGCGGCGTCCGCGAGCCCAGGTACAGCGCGGCCGAGGTCCACGCAAATACCTGGCCGATAATCGCGGCCGAGTCCGACGACCCCTCCGGCTCGACGCCGCACTCCTCGTCCGACTGCAGGAGCACGCGGCCGGTCGCAAAGCTGGACGCCGCCCCTCCGGACGCCCGCATGAGCGGCAGGGCCACGTTGGTCGCCAGCAGCATGACCAAGCCGACGGCCATCCTGCGATATTTTTCGCGGCCGCAGAGGAGTGGCAGCGAGCGGTGTGACGGGGTGAGCGGGGGGGCCGGGAAGCAAGGCGGGCGCGGGCGGCCAGCTGCAGCGATGCATACAGCCGCTGTTGGCTGCTGCCCAGCAGCGCCTGCGACTCCTCGGACTCGTTGGCCGTGGCGGGCTCGCTGGAGACCACCCCGCTGCCGTCGGCGAGGCTGTTGATGCTGGTGGTCGACGGCGGCAGCGTCAGGTGGTGCTTCGGGTAGTAGTAGTTGTAGTAAAAGTACTGAATCCACAGGATGGTGTCGATCAAGCAAAAGTATGCCGCCAGGTACAGCTGCACGTGGGCAGGAGCACAGGACTTTCGCTTGCGCCTCCGGTCAGCATCACCTGCACAGCCAACCGGCAGGGCCGCAGATGCAGGGGCGCACCTGCGTGACAATGACCGCGTCCATTTGAATCAGGATGGCGCAGCCGATGAGGTTGGTGCTGTCGCCCAGCGTCCAGAGCAGGAGGAACCGCGCCGACAACGCTTCGGCGCTCTTGAGCACGTAGTTCTCCCGCAGTTGCCTGCCATGTCATGGGCATAGAAGGTCAAGAGCAGCTAACGGGTCAAACACCCGTGCAAGTCGGCGGGGGTCTGAGCCAGCCCCGCTACGTACGGGTACTGTGCACAGAACCAGCAAAGGATGGCGGCGAGGCCTGCGAAGGCATTGGCGGTTTCTCTGGCAGCTGCCGGCAAGGTGAGTCGCGGCCCGCCTCGCCTATCGTCTCCCAGGGTTGCTGGCGTACCAACAAACTTGGACGCCACCTCCAGCCCGCTGTACACACACCAGCCGACCGCCTGCGGCACCGCCGCCCGTCGTCCTGGTCCAGAGCGAGCATCGGTCAGCCGCAGGCCCCGCCGCGCCGCCGCGCCGCTGGGCCCCCCCCCCGCAGCGCGCACCGTCGCCCACTCGATGGGCTCTGGGCCGCTGCCATTGTAGCAGCAGGGTCCGTACGTCGGCTCGGTGGGCGCGGTGCCATTCCATGCCCACGCGAGGCCCTCCATGGCTGCAGGCGCCGCGCGGGCGTCGGACGCCGGCGACGCAGGGATCTGCGCAGCCGGGGTGCCCAGCCCCCCCGGCGGCTGACAAAGTGAGCTGTGCGCTCCTCCCCATAGGAGAGCCTCTTCCCAGCTCCGCGCCGTACGTGGGCCACCAGCGGCAAGAGACGCTGCCGCGAGGAGCAGGCCCGCGCGCGCAACCGCGCCCAGAGCACGGAGGCGCGCCGACGCCGAGGCCGCCGAGGCGCGAGTCAGCTGAGCCGGCCCTCGCCTGCGCGCACATGCACGCGCAGCCAGCGACTCGCCTCGATGACGTCACTGGTGTCAGAAATTCTGTCAGAACGACCGCGCAAGCCGCCGCAGACGGCGCTTCGCTGCAGCCGCCCGCGACCCACCGGAGGTACGCGCACCGCGCCGTCACTAGAGGACGGCACGGCGCATGGGACGCCCAGGCGAGGGCCAAAGCGGCAGGGCAGGACCAGAGGCACGCCTGCAGCGCGGTTAACCGCGCGGATGGCAACGGTTGGCGCGGCGGGAGGGCGCACACGCGCGCGGATGGTGGATGGAGCCTAGGGCGAGCCCTTGCTAACGCGTTCCAGGGCATGGCCATGGCGGGCATGCGTACGCGGGCCACAGACGCCGGACCCGTCCCTCAGCGGTCTCGTCTGCTTCGTTCGGTGCCTGTGCATAGCCCGCGCGCCCGCTCGCGCGCTTGCTTGCCGCCACCATGTCGCTCGTGTTTGACGAATACGGGCGGCCCTTTATCATCATCCGCGACCAGGTGCGGTTGGCGGCGTCCGGGGGGCCGGCGGGCCGGGGAGCCGGCGGGCGTGTGAGCGCCACCCGCCCAGTGGCCAGGCACTGACGCGGCAGAGCGGCTGGAGCGTTCGGCGGCCGGGGTGCGCGGCGGGGTGTCTAGGACAAGAAGCCGCGGGTGACCGGCATCCAGGCGATCAAGTCGCACATCCTGGCCGGCAAGACCGTGGCCAACATCCTCCGGACGTCGCTGGGCCCGCGCGGCATGGACAAGATCATGGTCTCGCCCGACGGCGACGTGACCGTTACCAACGATGGCGGTGCGCGCCTGTGGGCCGACGAAAACCTGCGGCCGCCCGGGACCGGTGCCCGCTTACCCGCTCTTATCGCCGACACTGGACCGGACCGGGTGCGGCACCGCAGCCACCATCCTGAGCCAGATGCACGTGGAGCACCAGATCGGCAAGCTCCTGGTGCAGCTCAGCAAGTCGCAGGACGATGAGATTGGCGACGGCACCACCGGCGTCGTTGGTACGGCGCGCTCGCAGCGGGGATCGAGGCCCCATGGAAGCGAAGCCAGGCGGTGACCGTCGTGCGGCGTGCGAGCCGTGTGCATGGCGGCCGCGGGGGCGGGCGCAGTGCTGGCCGGCGCGCTGCTGGAGCAGGCGGAGCAGCTGCTGGATCGCGGCGTGCACCCCATGAAGATCGCGGACGGCTACGAGCGGGCGTGCCGCGTCGCGGTCCAGCGCCTGGAGGAAATTGGCGACCGCATCGAGTTTGACCGGAACAACATTGAGCCGCTGCTCAAGACCGCGATGACGTCGCTGGGCTCCAAGATGTACGGAAGGCGGCGGGCGTACCGAGCGCAGTGGTCGCGCGTGCGACCTAAGCAGGCTGGCGCGCGGGGGGAACGTTTGGCTGTGTGCGGACGCGCAGCGTGAGCAAGTCGCACCGCCAGTTTGCCGAGATGGCCGTGCAGGCCGTTCTGGCCGTGGCCGACCTGGAGCGGAAGGACGTCGACTTTGAGCTGATCAAGGTGCGCTGCCGCGCAGAGCGCCCACGCTTGGCAAGCACCGCCAGATCTGACCGCCCGCCGCTGCCGCCGTTGCAAGCACCGCGGCGAGGCGTGGTCTGCAGATGGACGGCAAGGTGGGCGGCAGCCTGGAGGACTCGCGCCTGGTGTACGGTGTCGTGATCGACAAGGACATCTCGCACCCGCAGATGGACAAGGAGATCCGGGATGCGCGCATCTGGTGCGTGGCCGGGCTGACGGAAGCGCCGCGTGTCGTGACAAGCAAACGGCGCTGACGAGCACGCGCTGCGGCCAGCACCGCGTTCGCTGGCGCTCGCCCACGTAGCATCCTGACCTGCCCGTTCGAGCCGCCCAAGCCGAAGGCGAAGCACAAGCTGGACATTACGAACGTGGAGGAGTACAAGAAGCTGCAGGAGTACGAGCGCAAGGTGTTTGAGGACATGGTGCAGAAGGTGCGGTCCGCCAGCGCGGTCCACAAAGGCGAGCGCGGGGAGGGGGCATGGGTGAGCTCACCGCCATCAGCCAGCACCACCCCGTGCGCGGGGCGGCGGCGGGGGAGGGGTGGAGCAGGTCAAGGCCACGGGCGCCAACCTCGTCATCTGCCAGTGGGGCTTTGACGACGAGGCCAACCACCTGCTGATGCAGAACAAGCTGCCGGCCGTTCGCTGGGTGGGCGGCCCGGAGCTCGAGGTGCGCGCCGTGCGGTTCAAGCGCGGCCGTGGGCTCGGCCGCTGAGCTGATGCAGAGGGCATCGGCCGCTGTTCGCGGGCCGGCCGCCTGTCCAGCTCGTCGCCATTGCCACCGGCGGACGCATCGTGCCGCGCTTCGAGGAGGTCTCGGCCGAAAAGCTGGGCCACGCCGGCCTGGTCCGGGAGGTGTCGTTCGGCACGACCAAGGACCGCATGATCGTCATCGAGGAATGCAAGGACAGCCGCGCCGTCACCGTCTTTGTCCGTGGCGGCAACAAGATGATCATCGAGGAGGCGAAGCGGTCCCTGCACGACGCCATGTGCGTGACGCGTAACCTCGTGCGCGACAACCGCGTCGTCTACGGCGGCGGCGCCGCCGAGATCGCGTGCTCGTTGGCGGTCGCGGAGGCGGCGGACCAGGTGCGGCGCGTGCCGGATGCGCGCGGCACCGTTTCGACCATAGCCGGCTGGCATGCTAAGAGCCCTCGCTGCGCCGACGGGATGGAGGCGCACGCGCGGGCCCGCCAGGTGTCCACTGTGGAGCAGTTCGCCATGCGCGCGTTCGCGGACGCCCTGGACGCCATCCCGCTCACGCTGGCGGAGAACTCGGGCCTGCCGCCCATTGAGACGCTCACCGCCATCAAGGCACGGCAGGTGACGGAGCAGAACCCGCGCCTGGGTGTGGACGCGCTGCTCAAGGGCACGAACGGTGCGTGGGACTGGACGTTGTTCCGCTGCATCCCCTGGCTTGTCTCGCTTGGCACTAACGGCGACGGTAGCGGAAGGATCCTTGGGGCGGGCCGTGCGCTCGCTGCAGATATGAAGGAGCAGCACGTCTTTGACCCGCTCATCTCCAAGCGTCAGCAGCTGTTCCTGGCAACGCAGATGGTCAAGATGATTCTCAAGATCGACGACGTCATCCTGCCGGGCAAGGACTAGACAATGGCGGGGCACCCCGTCGCACTTGTATAGAACAACCCACGCATAAAAGTGTCGCGAACGAGTTTTATTCACACTCGTTTCATCCAGTCGCTATCGTACACTTGGAGACGCGAGACCAGTCGCACGCACGCACGCACGCACGCACGCACACACACACACACACACACTTTTTAGGATGCAAATGATTCCACAAAAGCTTTGTACAGGGCGGTGCGCGTGCGCACAAGCTTGCTCTCAAAGACTTGCGCACTGCCGCACGCGTTCTCGCCGTTGATCACTGCCGCCCGCGCCCGCGCTCCCGGCAGGTCCCACGCGCATCAGTGTTAGCCGAAGGCTCCATGGCCGCGGGTGGTGATGGTAAGCCGGCTCGTACGTTTGGTGAGGAGCACTTGCCGGAAGTACTCGTCGCGCTTGTAGTGGCCCCCCGTCGCCAGCGGCGGGCCGTAGCGGGGAACGGTATCCTTGCAGCACATGGTGAGCGTGTACCGATCGCGCTCGTCGTCGGGCGCCATCGGGTCGCCGACGGTGGGTTCCACAATCGCCAGGATGTCTGCGAGCGCCGCACGCAGACGCAAGCACGGATGCGCGTCAGGCGCGAGCGTGGCAATGGCCGCCACCTCGGCTCGTGGCGTCACGTACGGGTGTAGTCGGAGTGGATGAGGCTCGCGTCAATGGGCTGGGTGCGGGGCGCCTCGCCGGGGCCCGGCGCGTCGAGGTAGACGATGACGCAGATGTCGTTGCCGATGTGCCGCTTGCGCTCCACTTGCTGCGGATCCCTGGGGTTGTGCGGCAGCAGCGTCGACACGTGGAACATGATCTCGTAGTCGTCCATCGTGGTGTACACCGAGTGGGTGCCCGTGGTATCCGCTGTGGCGAGGCGGGGTACAACGACCAGCGGTGGACGGGTGGGTGAGCCTTGGGGCAACGGTGCGCCCTTGCCTGGGACGGCCTCGCGCAGCCGTACTCTGCACATCCAGGCCCGCCCGGAAGCGTGTCCACCCCTTGAGGCGCGCGCGCTGGCCCAGCATGTCCAGAAACCGCTCAAAGCCCGGCGAGCCCGTCGTATTGCCTGCGTCCACAACGCAAAACCACACCGATCGCCAGGGGCCATCACCGCCACCATTAGCACGCGGTTCTCTCCGCTCGCCAACGATACACCCCCCGCCCGCCGATGCGCGGGCGCCACGTACTGAACATCTCCTCTTCGGTCGTCTGGTGCGGCTTGGCGTAGAGCACGCCAAATTTAAACGTGGTCGTGAGCTGCCGCTTTTCCAGCTTGGCCAGCTCGGTCGCAAACCTGGCGCGTGCCGAACCGCAGTGCCGTGTACTCTTCGCACTGAGCTCCCCGCTAAACGCATCCGGCCCGGCCGGTGCGGCCCATACCGCTCGCGATCCTTCGGAGCCTTGATCTCCCGCAGCGCCAGGGACGCCGACGCAAAGCGGTCGTCAACAGTGCGGATGATTGCGCGCGACGACGGCTTGCTTCGCCACAGCGGGACGGGCACGGCCGCGGTGGCCATGGCGACCATGTCGTCGCCCTGCGCATTGTGCCGCACCCGCCAGGCCGCGCTCGCCTCAGCGCCGGCCACGCCGACGAGCCACCACCGCTCAGCCACCACAAGAAGCCGCCGTACCTCGCGCGACCGCAGCAGCACCTTGTAGATGCGCTGCACGCCACCCTCCGTGTCGACCAGCTCGGGCGACAGCTCCGCGTCCTCGACCGTCTCCTGGCGCGTGCAGATGATGAGCGGGCCCGTCGCCTCCGACGTCGCCACGTAGAACGACGAATCTATGTGCCGCGGGCGGATCGGTGGCGCAACGGCAAACCGGGTGTAAGATAGTTGCATTACCGCCAAGGTAGTTCGCGCCGGGAGTCCGGCCGCCGCACCGGGGTAGTTCTGAAAGTGCTGGGCAAAGAAGCGGTTGCCCATGTACTCGGTCAGCTCCAGCTCGATGGGCGGCGGTGCGCCAGCCGCAGAAATGCGCGGCATCTCCACGATCCAGCCGTTGGCCGGCCGTACAGAAGGCGTCCGGAACGACAGCTCCTGGCGCGGCAGCGCGGAGCGCGCGAGCACCCCGCGGGCACATATATAAGCAGGGTCATAGGCCGCAACAACGAAACCCAGCGCAGAGAGCCGTGCACCCACCGTGTCCGAGTACACGACGGGCACCTTGATCCGCGAGTACGCCAAGGGGCGCGACCCGACCGGCCGCACGTCGTGCACGCCGTAGGTGATAAAGTCCCACTCGCCAGCCGCGTTGGCCTGTGTATCCATGCACGCCGGCATCGTTGCCACGTGCTGAACGTGAGCAAGACCGGATACCGTGCGCGGTCCTCCCAGCTGCGGTAGGCAGGCCGCCGGTCGCACCTGCTTGTCCTTTTGTTGCTTCGGCTGCGCAGCCAAGTGCAGCGTGGGCCGACTGGGGGGCCAGGCTCACCCAATGGGGCAGTTTTTTGCCCCATGTCAGCACGCCCAATGTCCCCGCGCGCGCACGCCCCGCTGCGCTGGACCACACCGGAGCGGGTTGCCCGTCGGCTTGCGAAGGAGCGGCTTCTGATTAGGGCCGGCCGGCACGCTCTCCTTGGGCACGTTGCGCACGTCCGGGCGGATTTCTGTGGGCGTGGCGTGCCGGTCACCCAGACGTGGGCCATGTTAGCGGTGCCCAAACGAGCATGACTCGCCGCGCGGTGCCGCGCACGCACCGGTCATTGCGCGCGGCCGTATTCCGGGGCTGTCGTCGCCGCCGGCCAGCGGCTGCGTCTCGAGCGGCTGCGTCTCAGGCGCGGGCGACAGGCTGGGCACTGTTAGCTCGACTCAGCGCAAAGGGAGGAGAAGACGGGGCCCGCGGCCCGTTAGCATGCCGCTTTCTTCGGGACGCGCTCAGTCGGGCGCGGCCAACCCCCACCAGACGCCAGCGAAGGCCGGTGACGGCGGTGAGACTTGATGGGGTCGTGCGGGGCGAGCAGCAGCGTCCCGACGCCGTGCACGTCGTCCCGCACCGGCGCCGCACCCAAGCTCTGCCGAGGGGAGGCGTCCGGCGCCTCGATTTCGGGGCTGCTCGTCGTCGGCGCCTCGAGCGGCGTGGTGACGACCACGTTCAGGTTGGCCGCGATGCGTGCCACGGTGTCGGCGTCGCTCACGGGCGACGCGTCTGTGGTCGCCGTCGACAGCGGCGAGTCGCTGGCACCGCTGGGCGACGTGGGCGCCGCCGCCGCGGCGGGCTCGATCGTGACCTTGGGTGCAGTGGAGTCCCGCCGCGCGCTCCGCATCTTCTTCTTCTTCTTGGCCTTCTTCGCCTTGGACTTGGTGGGCGACGCCGGCGCGTCCAGCGCGCCGGGCGCCATTGGCGACTGCGACGGCTCCGGATCGGCGGAGGGCAGCCCCGAGGAGCCCGACGGCGAGTGGGGCGACGGCGTCACCGGCGAGGCCGCCGCCGACTCCGCCGACAATGGCAAGAGCGCCACCGAGTGCCGCGCCCCAGCGCTCCGGCGCTTCAGGTTCTTCAGGCGCGTCGGCGAGGCGCTCGCCGGCGTGGCGGCCGCTCCGGTCGCTGGCAGCGACGCGGACGCCGCGCCCTCCGCGGCGGCGTCGCTCTGGCTGGACAGCGGTCGAGCGCGGTGCGGCGCCGCGCCTTCGTCGGCCACGTGTGCGCGGCGGGCCGCCTTCCATGCTGCTTTGTCGCCCGGCTCGATGGCCGTTCGGGCGCGCGGCCGAGGCGCCTCGGCCAATGTCGCTGCGTCCACAGCCGCCGTGTCGCTGCTGCTGGTCCCAGCTGGCGGCGACAGCGGCGGGGCCTCTTCGGCAGACGCCGCCGCGGGCGCGGCGGCGTCTGCCGAAGAGGAGACGATGGTCGGTGCGGGCTCGGGAGATGCCGCCGGTGCAGCCGCTGGGGCGCTGCTAGCGCTGCCGGCCGCCGCAGCTTGGCCATCGCTGGACGGCGAGGCCGACGACGGCGCGCCGTCCGTCGGCGTCCCCGCCTGGCTGGAAGGGGACGTGGGCATTGCCGCTACGACCGAGAACGACCGCGTGCGCGAAAACATCTTGGCCACGGCGGTCGTGATGGGTGCCGCGTCGTGCCTGCGGCAGTGCGCGCGCGCGCAGCACCAGCAGCAGGCGGACGGAGTAAGCCAAATGCGGTAGCGATGGTCGCACGAGTCATCCCATACCGCAGGTCGCCTGCGTACCAGCTTTGGCGCACGGGGCTCTTGTCGGGCGTGCCGGCCGGGCTGCCGACCGGCGCCTCGGCCATGCACAGCTCGAGCGGCTGCCCGGTGCGGTACTGGCGCGCGAGCACCGGGTGCGCGTTGGGCAGCGGCTGGAAGTCCACCAAGGCCATGCCCTTGGCCTGTGCACGCGCAGCTCGCCACCACGTACGATGGAGGCCCGCCTGACGCCGGGGGGTTAGGAGCGCACTCGCACGGTGACCCCGCGCGCGGTGCACTAGCACGCGTGCCTGAGCCACCTCCAGGCGGTACTTGCTCAGCGGCTTGCCCTTGAGCTCCGGGATGTTGCGGAAGCAGTACGCCTGCGCGCCCCAGGCGGAAAGGGCGCTGGCTCGCGTCCGCGTGAGCGTCCGCTGGACGACGTTCCCCGTGCCGCACGGCTGGTGCGCCCCCGGTACCTTGAAGTGGTCCACGGTGGAGCGCCCGGGCACGTTCTCCAGGGTCACCACGGTGCCGTCCGGTAGCGTCACCTGCACAGGCGGCAGCCTCGCGACGCTGAACGCGGGGAACGGCGTGAGCGAGTGAACCGACGATCCGCCGGTGCTGCCGCCGGCTTGTCAGCCACCAACGCACCCGCACGGTGAAGTCGCGCAGCGCCGGGCCGAAGCCACGCCGCAGGCTTGGGGTGCTCATCGTGCCGGCGGCGCGGGGTGGCTGCAGCGCGGGCCGCCACCAGCGTCGGCCGATGTTACCTAGGGTAGACGCGCCGGGGAAGCACCGAGTCTGGAGACTGGACAGCAGGGCGCAGGGCGCAGACGGCAGGACGCGGAAAGGCGTCGATGACGGTGTTCGGTACTCGGTGTGCCGCGCACGACGCGTGATCGCCGCAGCCGCAGGTCCATACACCGCACATGGAATAACAAACACGGTAGCCCAAGGGCCTCGTGAAGATCTCGACGATGCCGAAGGGAATCTTTGCCGCGGAGCACGTCGGACAGCGCGTGGCCGGCCCGTGCCTCACCGCCGCGCCCCGCCTCAGCCGTGCCGCTGGGCCGATGCCGGTCGCCGGGGCCGGTCCGGCGTCGCGGTGGTCCCAACGACCGCGGCTGCGTGCCAGCGCGCGTGCCTCGACTGCGGTGGGCCTCGCGAATCGCGCCTTCCCCACGGCCACACTTGCAACAGCAGCGGCAGCAGCAGCGGCAGCAGGAGGAGGACTGTCTGCCCGCGGTCCTGCGGCGCTCCCGTGCGGGCGGGATCGGCCTGCCGGAAGGGCGTCTGAGGGCGCCGCCCGCGGGGCGCCGTTCGACGCGCGTCCACACGCACACACGCACACTGCGGCACGCGCCGATGACGTCATGGCAGGAGCTGACTGGGCATATCAACTGGTGGTCCCGCACACCCCCAGGCGCCGCATCCAGCGGCGCGCTGGCCTCTGCAGCCCCGCAAGGGACTGTATGTTAGCTGGTCGATGGAATACCCTGTACTCTGGGGCGCATAAGGCGCTCGAGCTCTCTTTAGCGTCAATAGACCAATAACCGGAAGTGAACCCGCACCCCGAGGCGCCGCATCCAGCGGCGCGCTGGCCTCTGCAGCCCCGTAAGGGACGGGATGCCAGCTGGTCGATGGAGTACCCTGTACTCTGTGGCGCATAAGGCGCTCGAGTTTCCTTGAGCGTCAATAGACCACTACCAACAGGCGCTTGATATACCCCCTGCTGGTGCTGTGGTGCACCCGACCCACGAGCAGTCGGCCACACCGCAGCACGGCTGTGCATGGGCACGCGAGACACGCGTGGTACGGTAACGGGCACAGGAGGACGTCTGAGGGAACACAGCAGGCCGTCGTCTCGCGTCCACAGGAGCCGCCGAGCGTGCATGCATGGCAGGCCACGCGGATTCTGCCTGTCGCACATGCAACGGGCGCTGTGCATGCCATCCATCCACGTTCTGTACGGTATGGTACACGTATGCTACACCTTCAGAAGACATTGCCGGCAGACGGCCGTGCTGTGCTACAAGTGCGGGCTGGCGGCGGCGAGGCGCTCCAGGAACTGCCGCACGCCGCCAAAAAAATCGTCGTGGCAGGTGGAGACAATGTCGTTGTGACCGCACTCGAGGTACAGCGGCTCGACGGGATGCTTGAGCCGCTTCGCCAGGTCCTGGGCGGGCAGCAGAGCGAGGTGGGTGGACGATGCCAAACGGCTCGTGGTTAGCTAGCGGTCGCACTTCCCAAGCGGTGGACGGTGGTGCACCACGCACCTTGCCGTGCTCGACGGGGACGATGTCGTCGTAGAGGCCGTGGACAATGAAGACGGGGCAGGCGACCCGGTCGATCTTGGCCTGGTTCACAAAGATATCGCCAACGTACGTGTCCAGGAAGCCCATGCCGAGGCCGACGACCCGCATCGCCGACCGCAGCGGCGACATGAGGATGACGCCGGCCGCTGCCACCACACGACGCGCGGGGTGGCGCTGAATCGGCAGCGGCCGCGCACGTCAGCCGTCCGCGCCCGCACCCCGCCATGTGTGCCGCCGTGCCAGGCATACGTGGCGGTGCGATGGAGGCGGCGACGTGCACGGTTGGTCCGCTGCCCAAGCTGTGCCCGCACCTGCCGAGGCACATCCTCACGTGACGCATCGAGCGCACGGCAGCGTGAGCGGGCGAGCGCTCCCCAGGCGCGTGCCACCAAACCGCGCGAGCGGCGTACAGGACGATCTGGCTGAGCGGCGTGTTCTTCCCCTGCGGGTCCTGCAGCCACGCCAGGACCGCGGCCAGCGCCTCGCAGGCGCCGTGCTCGGTGGGCGGCGGGAGCGCGTCGCGCCCGCTGTCGTAGATCGGCCCGTAGCCCGGGTAGTCGTAGCCCACCACGTTCACCTGGCGCGACGGCGGCCGACCGACGGCGACGCCGCTGCCGTGAGCTCGGCAGCACGCTCGGCGGTCCGAGGCAGGCGGCGCGGCACGCACCTGCAGGACGTGGGCGAGCTCTTCCAGAAAGCCGGCGGCGGTGCCCAGGTCCTCGCCGTTGCCATGGCTGAAGACGATCGTGTATGGCGGCGTGGCGCCGCGCCGCCTGCGTCGTTGGGGTGCAGCGGCGCGCCCCCG
>Ga0180216_1002530_pt1 | contig 15125 bp, 12 predicted proteins | sample eDN3rd37CBELigMG_FD_128879 | JGI IMG/M metagenome (GOLD analysis project Ga0180216, IMG submission 128879) | Enriched Miracle-Growth compost microbial communities from Emeryville, California, USA - eDNA 3rd pass 37_C BE-Lig MG (version 2)... ... | reverse complement strand
CTTGGTGCCGAACGTGTCTGCGGCGGTAGCGCTGAACAGGCTGTATACCTCGCCCCACGCCAGGAACACAATGCCGCTCAGAATGATGAACGCCCAGGGATTATGCCCGTAGGTGGCCAACGCTATGATGCCGAGGCCTTCCATCGTGAAGGCAACGAACATGGTGTTCTCGCGACCGATGCTGTCGGAGATCCAGCCAAAGAACGGGCGCGAGAAGCCATTCAGGATGCGATCGAGCATCAACGCGAAGGGCAAGGCCGCCAGCACGACAAAGCCCAGATTGACCTGATGTTCCGCCACACCGAGATCCTGAGCGATGACGCCAAGCTGGGCCACCGCCATCAGGCCCCCCGTAACTGTCATGATGAACATGAAGAACAGGAGGTAGAACACAGGCGTCCTGGCGGCTTCAGCCAGGGTATAATCGTGACGGCTCTGGGTGATCGTCTTCGACGCCGCAGCGGAGTAACCAGCCGGAGGCGGGCGCAGCGCCAGGGAGAACAGCATGATGGCTGCACCCTGCACCAGACCGAACCAGAAGAAGGCCTGCTGGAAGCCATCGGCTGCGATCATGTTGGCAATGGGAATGATTGTGAGAGCGGAGCCAGCTCCGTAGCCGCCTGCTGTCAGGCCAACAGCCAGACCGCGGCGATCAGGGAACCATTTGATGGCGTTGTTGATGCAGGTCGCATACACGCAGCCCACACCGATGCCGCCAATCACAGCGCTGATGTAGAAGGTCGTGAGCGACGTAGCGTATGAATCGATAATCCAGGAAAGGCCGGTCAATAGACCGCCAAAAAACACCATTACTCGCGGGCCGTACTTGTCGATCAGAAATCCCTCAACCGGCGCCATCCATGTTTGAACGACAATAAAGATTGTAAATGTCGTTTGAATTGCAGCGCGTTCCCACCCGAATGTTTTCTGAATATCCGGAACGAAAAGCGTCCATGCATACTGGATGTTCGCAGCAGCAACCATGCAGAGGATGCCAATACCGACCTGGGCCCATCGGTAATAAGATTTTGTAGATGCGATTGATTGCCGTTCGGCTGCCGCCACCCCGGACGGACTGTCAAACACAGTCATGCTATCTCCCCTTAGATTCCGCAGACCGAACTTATTGTGCTCGGTTATCGTTCTGTCCGACAGGATGACCAGGTCCGATTCAAGGGGTACTGGCATATAGCCACCAGCGAGCAGCCATGATGTCCCTTGAAATCGCCACGAACCTGTTACTTTATCCAGATCAATGCAGTTAAGCGCCTGTCTTTCCTGCTTTTTATCTCTTTACGAGCACTGCTCCGCCCTGAAGCTCAACCTTCCTGTTGCCCGCCCGTGGCGTGTCCGGGCGGCAGACGCTGTCAGGAAGCGCTCGGATCAGGACGATCAACGTGTCGCATGCAGGCCATTCTCATTCATCGGTCATTTACGAACATGAATTCGCGGGTGATACATCTCCGGCAATGTCAGAAACAATGCGGCATTCTTTCCGATTGCAAGCTTCCCGCTTGACCCTGCCTTATACTGCAGAAAATGTTGTATCTTTGAGAGCAATCCCTGCTGCCCTCACCCGACTTACAGCAAAATACAGAATACTGACGGTGTGAACTTTAAATCATGGACCGCGCTGGCCACTTGCGCGTATTTAAAGGTGCGACTTTCATTATGACGAATTTCAGCCATGAGATTATTTTCAGTTCTCTCTCTGCGGTTTTGGCAATTCATTATTCGCAAACTCTTCGCCAAACCAGTCTGGCAATTTGCATTCAATAATTGCGGCTGACCTTTTTCCAGGTCGAATGCAATCAACCTCAGCCTCGATCCACCCTTTCCCGGAGCAACAATCCCGGGGAACCAATTTCCGAGGCGACAGGCGTATTTTTCAGATCGAACCCCATAATGAGTCGCTTAGAGTGGCTGCTGCTGAAAGGCCGTGCCGTGACTTGAACCGTGCCAGCAACGGTGCTACACACCCCGCTAAATATATGTGACAATTTACGGCGTTATTTCAGAGTGTTAGTGCGACTTTTGCCGTCCATTGCAGGACCAATCCCCATGCGTGGCAGGCATGCCGTCGACGGTCGAAGGAAGCGAAAGACATGGCCGACAACAAGATCCATCTTCATAAGGGTGACCTGCCCGAGGGCGTGACGTTCGGCACCAGTGTTGCAATCGACAGCGAAACGCTCGGCCTCAATCCACACCGGGATCGTCTCTGTGTCGTTCAGCTTTCGGCGGGTGATGGCACGGCGCATCTCGTTCAGTTCGACGGGCGGGATTACTCTGCGCCTCGACTGAAAGCTCTGCTTTCGGACGATCGGGTGCTCAAGATCTTCCATTTCGCCCGCTTCGATGTCGCGGTGCTGTCAAAGTACCTGGGTGTCACGGTCACCCCCGTATACTGCACCAAGATCGCTTCGAAGCTGGTACGCACCTATACTGACCGTCACGGCCTGAAGGACATCACATCCGAGCTTCTCGGAATTGAGTTGTCGAAGCAGCAGCAGAGTTCCGACTGGGGCGCGGCAACGCTCACTCCGCAGCAAATGGCTTATGCAGCATCCGACGTCCTGCACCTGCACGCGCTAAAGTCACGTCTCGACGCCATGCTCGCTCGTGAGGGCCGGACGGACTTTGCCAAGGCTGCGTTCGAATTTCTGCCTGTCCGGGCAAAGCTTGATCTGGCGGGTTATCAGGATATGGACATTTTCGCACATTGAGTTCGCTCTTCATGCTGGCGGATGGAATGCCGAGCCGGCTGTCTGCGCCGGGAACGTTGGGGATTGCCGGCTTGCATTCAGGTCCAGTCCCAATATCACCCAAATTCACTGACATGGTGAGCTACCGCGTCGAGTATTCCGGCGAGACATTGTGCGGCTGCGTCTGTCAACGTTCCGGCTGAGGCAGGTCGACGGCATCGAACAGCAATCGGGATTGTGCAGCACCTGAGGTCGAGTAGAACCTGATACCGCCATGACGCTCCGGCGGTTATTACAACAATAGCCAGATTCGGTGTATCACCGGTTTCGGGACTTTTCGGTCAGATATTCATGCCACCCGACCAGCCTTTTACCGGGACTGAGCGCGCTCCGCGCCGATCGGAGCGTCCGGTCACAGGTGCGGTAGACAGCAACCGGCAGTTCGTGCGCGCCCGGCGGCACACGTTGATCGTGCGCACCCTGCGCGTCATCCTTCCGATCGTTGCTGTCGGTGTGGTTGGCATCTACATCGCGTCAGCGATGACATCGCTGGATCTCGTCGGCAAGCTGGCGCAGTTACCAATTCCGACGATCACCCCTGAAAATGTGACGATGGACAACCCGCGCTATGAGGGATTCTCAAGAGATGGCGGGTCGTATGTCGTCCGGGCGCGCACCGCACGGCAGGATTTCAAACAGACCGAGCTGATCCACCTGAACGAGATCTCCGGAGAGATGATCGACGCCCGGAAGGTCAGAACGGAAATGAAAGCTGCCAGCGGCGTCTTTCATACCAAGACAAACGTACTCAATCTCCTCGGCGGAATTCAGATCAGCTCGAATGATGGCATGGCGGGCGAGCTGACCAGCGCTACGATTTTTGCCAAGCGCGGCGTCATCCTCAGCAAGGAGCCCTCGACCTTGAAGATGCGCCAGGGCGAGATCTCCTCGAACCAGCTCATGATCTGGCAGAAAAAGCGCAAGGTCACCTTCGTTGGTGATGTGAAGACGAGACTGATACCACCTGCCGAGACCTCAAGCGATGCAACCGAGGCGAGAGAGAACGCGGAGAATTCCACGCAGCTGATCGGGAGTTCAAACGAACCGGTCGACATTGCTTCGAACATCGTGCGCGTCGAGGATCACAAGAGCACGGCAAGCTTTATCGGCCAGGTGCAGGCGGTGCAGGGGGATCAGGTCCTGCACAGCGAACGGCTCGACGTTTTCTATGAGAATCAGGGTGGAGAACCGGGTGGCCAAACAGGCATTCCCGGAGCCGGCAGCGGACGCGTAACCCGCATGGTTTCGTCCACTCCGATCATTATCACGCGTGGCGAGACGGAGCGCATCACTGCGGACAGCCTCAATGTCAACGCAATCGACGAGGTCGCAGTTCTGGCGGGAAACGTCGAAATGGCTTCGGGTCCGGAGCGTAGCGCCCGCAGTGATCTTGCCGAGATCGACGCCCGGAACGACACGGCCCTGCTGACCGGCAATGTCGTCGTCACGCAAGGTCCGAACGAAGTCAGAGGCGGACGGTTGCTGATCAATCGCAAGCTGGGTACGAGCCACTTGATCAGCCCGGCCCTGCCCGGAAAGCCTGAGGGCCGCATCTTCGCGAAGCTGCAAAGGGATGGACGTGCGGTTGCCAGCACCACCGCTCCGGATCGTGACACGGGCACCATGCAGGGCATGACGGTCGGGACGTTCAAGACGGATCCCGATGCGCCTGTCAATGTCGAAGCTGATGAACTGACAGTGAACGAACTGCAGAAGACTGTGCAGTTCCTCGGTGATGTCCGTGCCGTCCAGGGTGGCTTCTCCATTCGGACGAGCAAGCTGATTGCGCATTACACCGGCGGGGCGAGCCTGCTCGATCCGGCTGGTGGGGACAAGGAAACGTCCGGAGAGCCCCCCGGAACGCAGCTGACGCGGATATCGGCGCGCGAAAAGGTTCTCGTATCTTCATCCGGAGGGCAAAGTGCGACCGGTGACTGGGCGGAATTCGATGTGGCCGGCAATACCGTGACGCTCGGCGGCGATGTCGTCATCACGCAGGGCAAGAACATCGTTCGCGGGACCCGCCTGAAGATCGACATGACAACGGGCAACAGCGTGATAGAGACTGCACCGGAGGCGGCAGGAGCGGGGTGGGCTTCAACGATGCAGCCAAAGGGAGGAACTGCCAAATCCGTGGCCGTGCCTGGCGGCGTCGCGGCACGTGGCGGGCGGCCCAGCGCGGTCTTCTATCCAACGCAGTTCAAGCAGAAGAACGGCGAAAACCAGTCGGGCCAAACCTCCAGGCCTAGCGAGGGAGGTGCTTCGGCAAGCGGTTGGAGCGCGACCACCGCACCCAACTAGGCAGCGCGTTCAGCCGAAGGATGATTTTTTCCCCGGCTGGACCCTGCCGCTGGCCATGAAACAGGCCGGGAAAAAACAGGTATAAGGCAAGTCCCCAGCAACATTGGAACGAGGACAGACGTTGGTCAGGTTTCTGCCTCTTGGATTGCGCTCCGGCCTCCGCAGGCGACAGGATGGTGCCGGATCAGACAAATCCGGGCGTGACAGCCCGGGGACGAAGACGCGAGGCCGCGAACGCGGGCCAGAGCGCGACGGGAACAGCCAACCGGCTCCGATCATCGGCGCCGAAGGCTGGCTCACCGTCAGCGATGTCAAGAAAACCTATAAGAAACGCCCCGTCGTCAGGGGCGTCAGCCTTGCTGTGCGGCGCGGTGAATCCATCGGCCTGCTCGGCCCAAACGGTGCGGGCAAGACCACAGTGTTCTACATGATCACGGGCCTCGTCCCTGCCGATGACGGACACATCACCATCGATGGCCGCGACGTGACCCGGCTGCCGATGTATCAGCGCGCACGCCTCGGTATCGGCTACCTGCCACAGGAAGCCTCGATCTTTCGCGGCCTTTCGGTCGAAGACAACATCATGGCGGTTCTCGAGATCGTCGAACCCAACCGCAAGAAGCGCCACGAACAACTGGATCAACTTCTGGATGAATTCAATATCGGCAGGCTGCGGAAATCTCCTTCGGTGGCACTATCGGGGGGCGAACGGCGTCGTTGCGAGATTGCCAGGGCGCTTGCGTCACGGCCGTCCTTCATGCTGCTTGACGAGCCTTTCGCAGGCGTCGACCCGAAGGCCGTCAGCGATATCCAGGAGCTTGTCCGGCACTTGACGCAGCGGGGCATCGGCGTTCTCATCACCGACCACAACGTTCGTGAGACGCTGAGCCTTGTGGAACGGGCCTACGTGATTCATGAAGGCCAGGTTCTTACAGAAGGTAATCCTCAAGAAATCATAACTAATGAAGATGTCCGCCGACATTATCTCGGAGATATGTTCGTTAACGGACCTTGAGTATACCCGCTTCGGATCTCATTCGAAGGTTAGGGCATGGTGCTGGCGGCCAAACTAGAGCTTAAACAAGGCCAGCAGCTGGTGATGACACCCCAGCTGCAGCAGGCCATCAAGCTTTTGCAGCTCTCCAACATCGAACTCATGCAATTCGTCGAGGCTGAACTGGAACGAAACCCTCTGCTCGAGCGTGCGGATAGCGACGAGCCGGCGGGCAATCAGATCGACGACCGGGAAGAGGTGCCGAACACTGTACAGCCGGACACACCGGATGCCCCTTCCGAACCAGCAGGCGATGAGTGGCTTGATCTCGCCCTGCCCCGCAGCGATCCAGAGAACACCCTCGATACCGAGCTTGACAATATCTACCCGGATGCTTCAGCCGCCGACATCAGCCAGGACATCTTCGGTTCCGGTTGGGCGGGCCTCAAAGGACACGGCCCCGGCGTACTGGATGACGATTCGAATTTCGAAACGTCCCTTTCCGGCACCTTGTCGCTCAAGGATCATCTGAGCGAACAGCTGACCCTTGCTGTCAGAGACCCTACAGAGCGCCTCATCGGACAGTACCTCATCGATCTTTTGGATGAGGCCGGCTACCTTCGCGCCGATCTCGACGATCTCGCAGAGAAACTTGGGGCTCCGCCCGAACGGATCGAAGCGGTTCTGTCCGTCCTGCAGCAGTTTGACCCCACCGGGGTCTTCGCACGTTCCTTGAGCGAATGCCTGGCGTTGCAGCTCAAGGAATTGAACCGGTACGATCCGCAGATTGCCCTTCTAATCGACAACCTTGATCTGCTAGCGGCGCATGATCTTGCCAAATTGAGGCGCGTGGTTGGCGTCGACATGGACGAACTCACGGACATGATCAGTGAGATCAAGGGATTGAATCCCAAACCGGGCCTGATGTTTGGATCGGTCCAAGTGCAGCCGGTCGTTCCCGATGTCCTCGTTCGCCTTGCCTCGGACCAGAGCTGGCTTGTGGAGCTCAATTCCGACACACTTCCTCGCGTTCTGCTCGACCGCAACTACTATGTGCGGGTCTCGAAGTCAGCGATTTCGAGCCGGGACCGCGAATACCTGAATGAATGCCTGCAAAGCGCCAACTGGCTGGTCAGGAGCCTCGACCAGAGGGCGCGCACCATTCTCAAGGTTGCACAAGAAATCGTGCGCCAACAGGACGGCTTTTTCACCTACGGCATCCAGCATCTGAAGCCCCTGAACCTCAAGACTGTGGCCGAGGCCATCTCAATGCACGAATCCACGGTTTCGCGTGTTACTTCGAACAAATACATGGCGACACCACGCGGCATCTTTGAGCTAAAGTATTTCTTCACTTCTGCCATTTCGTCGGCCGACGATGGCGAAGCGCATTCGTCCGAAGCTGTACGGTTCCGGATCAAGCAGCTCATCGACGCTGAAACGCCAGGTTCGATCTTGTCCGACGACAAGATCGTCGAGATTCTACGTGCGGATGGCATCGAGATCGCGCGCCGCACTGTAGCCAAATACCGGGAAGCGATGCGCATCCCGTCGTCAGTTCAACGGCGGCGTGAGAAGCGACTGAGCGGATGCGTTGCGCGCATATCCTAGCATTAAGCCGCACAAATTATTTGCAGCAATTTCAATACAGTATTGATAACCCGGCGCTTTTATCAGTAACCGCAAGAGTGCCGGCAGATCAGATATGGAAAACATTTGCTGCACTGCAAAAATATGGTTCACGGGTGCCGATTGACAGGTTTGGACGGGCGGCCTACCGTTGATCCCTACAAGCGAAATTCAATGGACCTGGGGAGGACACTGGAGGATACTGGTCAGTTCAGGACTCGGGTCGGATGGCTAAATTCTTCGGCCCAAGTGCTGAGATGTCTAAGGCACAGCTGAAGGCGACAGAATGACGCTGCAAGTTACCGGAAAGAACGTCGACGCAGGCGATGCATTTCAGAACTACATCCAGGAAAAGATTTCTGTAGTTCTGGACAAGTATATCGGACCGGAATTTTCTGGGCATGTGCGCCTCGAAAAAGAAAAGAACGGGTTCCGGACAGACTGTTCGATACGATTGCAGACCGGTCTCATGGTCGAAGCGCACGGTATCGGCGCTGACGCCTACACAAGCGCCGATATGGCGGTTGAGCGTCTCGACAAGCGTGTACGGCGCTACAAGCGCCGCCTGAAAGACCACCATCAGCGCAAAAACAGTGGAAATGGCGCTTTTCCCGCCGAAACCATGGCACGCGACTATGTGCTGCAGTTTGTAGATGAGGAGACCGAGTCTGCCTCAGAATCTGATCATCCCGTGATCATCGCGGAAAACCAACGCGGCATACGGGAGTTGACAGTGGGCGATGCCGTCATGCATCTCGACCTCGCAGAAAGTCCGTTCTACATTTTCCGTAATGCGGGGAATGGACAGTTGAATATCGTGTACCGACGCCCAGATGGAAATGTCGGCTGGATCGATCTAAATACGGACATTGTAAATCAACCATTGAACGGATCTGGACTCTCGCATCAATAAGGCGGGTTTTTCAGGATAATTCATTCAACAACCGTTGGACATTCGAACGAGAAATTCGTGCCCGAGCGTCCAACGGTCGTGGCAGGACACGGTGGATAGAACCATGGATCTGGGTGATCTGCTCGTCCCAAACGGGATCATTCCCGATATGGCGGCGAAGAGTAAGAAGCAAGCGTTGCAGGAGCTTGCAGGACGCGCCGCAGACGTGACCGGCCTAGAGGCACGGGACATCTTCGACACGTTGTTGCAGCGCGAACGCCTTGGTTCAACCGGGCTGGGCCGCGGTATTGCGATCCCCCACGTCAAGTTCAAGTCGCTCAACGAGATCGTGGCATTGTTCGCCCGGCTGCCGGAACCCATTCCGTTCGACTCGCACGATGACGAACCGGTCGACCTGATCTTCCTGCTGCTCGCACCAGAGCATGCCAGCGGTGATCACCTGAAGGCTTTGGCGCGTATTTCGCGACTGGTGCGCGAACCCGCGATGCTTGACCGCTTGCGCCAGGCCAAGGACGTAGCGGCGATCCGTGAGATACTGACGACCCCGGCGGCCTCGCACGCTGCCTGAAAGCGGCCGGAGACGTGAACAGCCCCGGGAAACACCAAGGCGGCACAAAGCCTCCTGGATCCGGTGCCAATCTGTTATTTTTGCGGCTGTAATTTCAGCCGAGCACCAGCAGGGCACCCAGGCCGAGGCCGCCAACAATCAGCCGCCACCAGCCAAAGAACGAAAACCCGTGGTGGCTGACAAAACCCAGGAGATGACGGACGACAATGGCGGCGGCGATGAAGGCCGTCACGAAGCCGATGGCGATGCTGGTAACGTCCGCAGAATCGATTATCGACCAGTTTTTGTACAGATCGTAGGCGAAAGCGCCGGCCATGGTCGGCATCGCCAGAAAGAACGAAAATTCGGCCGCGGAGCGCTTGTCCGTACCCATGAGCAAGGCACCTACGATCGTGGCGCCGGACCGCGAAACGCCAGGCACCATCGCCAGACACTGGAACAGGCCGATCTTCAAAGCCAATGATGGTGGATAGTCCTTCACGTCGTGATAGCGTGGCTGCAGGTCCATGCGATCGACATAGAGAAGGACGATCCCACCGACGATCAGCATGATGCAGATCAGCAGCGGGCTTTCAAACAGAATGCCCTTGATGATCGGGTGAGCCAGGGCTCCGATCAGCGCTGCGGGCAGGAACGCGATCAGAATCCCAAGCACGAAGCGCTGAGTGCTGCGATCCCGCGGCAGATCGTACATGATCCTCAGGATGCGTGCCGCATATACGCTGAGAAGCGCCAGGATCGCGCCCAGCTGGATCAGGACTTCAAAGGCCTTGCCTGGCGAGTTGAAGCCCATGAAATGGCCTGCCAGCAGAACGTGACCGGTCGATGAAACCGGGATGAACTCCGTCAGTCCCTCGATCAATCCAAGCAGGATCACTTGCCAGGTGGACATGGTGACGAACTCCATTGAGGCGCCGGAGGCCGGTCTAATCGGGCGGGCACGGCCAGAACTGGCAACCCTCCCTGCGCAGCTCGCGAAGTAACCCTCGGGGCCTGCACTTCTGTCGGGTTTGCTGTGAGATCCTGGCCGGAAAAAATGGTTGGCTTGCAACGTTGCTGGCCGCAATGACCATGACGGAGGGGTCTGGTGCAAGCCTGATGGCAAAGCATGAACAGGAAGCTCTGTGGTTGCCGCAAGCCGGCCACACTGGCAATTACACCGTATCTGGGCTACCGCAAGGCGTACGTGAATTTGCCGGAACCCGTTCGTTTCGGGGGAAGGAGGCGCGGAGGCAATCACTCGAAACCGCAGCCGCTGCGAAACGTAGGCAAACGACAAGATGCATAGGCTCTGGCACTTTAGGCTCTGTCCATTATCCCGCTCGATCCGGATAACTCTTGCGGAACTCGGTCTGGAGCTGGACGTCATCGAAGAACAGCCCTGGGAGGTCAGTCAGGAGCTGCTGCAGTTGAATCCTGCGGGCGAACTGCCTGTGCTCGAAATCGAGGCGGGGCCGGTCCTGTGTGGGGCATACTCCATTTCGGAGTACATCGCCGATGAGTTGAAGCGGCATCCGGTTGACGGTCTGGAAGTCCCGCTATTTCCCGGAAACCGGGAGCAGCGCGCCGAAGTCCGCCGTCTGGTGGACTGGTTCCACGGCAAATTCCATCGCGAAGTGACCAAGGAGCTTTTGTACGAAAAGGTCTACACGCGGCTGCAGCCCGGCACCCAGGGGCCCGATGCCGACATCTTGCGGGCCATTCGTGGCAACTTGCGCTATCATTTGAGTTATATCAGTTATCTCGCCCACGGACGGCGCTGGCTCGCTGGCGAGGATCTGTCTTTTGCCGATATAGCCGCAGCCGCCCATCTGTCCACGGTCGACTATCTGGGTGAAGTTGCCTGGGATGAGTTCCCGCTGGCCAAGGAGTGGTATGCGCGTGTCAAATCCCGACCGGCCTTTCGATCAATCCTCAGCGACCGCCTTCCTGGTGCGACGCCGCCCCCGCACTATACCGACCTCGACTTCTGAGAACACAATTGCCGATGGTGCGAGCCGCGAAGTCCTCAGAAAGACACTGACCGACGAAATCCGCGCGCGTGCGCTGGACCTCGGCTTTGACGCTTTCGGCGTAACGCGCCCGGATGCCATCGAGCTGGCCGGGACCCGTTTGCAGACGTTTCTCGACGCCGGATATCACGGCGACATGACCTGGATGAAAACGACTGCCCATCGCCGACGGGATCCCAGGGCATTGATGGAGTACGTGCGTTCGGTCGTCGTCGTCGCAATGAGCTACGCTCCCGGCACCGATCCCATGGATGCCCTGAAGGAGACCCATCGTGGCGTCATTTCGGTCTACGCCAGAGGACGCGACTACCATGATGTCCTGAAAGGGCGGCTGAAGCAGCTTGCCGGTTTTCTGGCCGCACGAAGCGGTGCGGATGTAAAGGTTTTCGTCGATACTGCGCCGCTGATGGAAAAGCCACTAGCCGCAGCGGCCGGTCTCGGCTGGCAGGGCAAGCACACCAATCTTGTGTCGCGCCAACATGGATCGTGGCTGTTTCTCGGTGCCATTCTGACGGCCGCCGATCTCGTCCCGGATACTGCGGGGCGCCAGAGCTGCGGCAGTTGCCGGCGTTGTCTCGATGTCTGCCCGACGGCAGCCTTCCCGGCGCCGTATCAGCTGGATGCGCGGCGCTGTCTGGCCTATCTCAGCATAGAATCGAAGGGCCAGATTCCGCTGGAATTCCGAAAGCCGATGGGCAACCGCGTGTTCGGGTGCGACGACTGCCTCGCCGTGTGCCCCTGGAACAAGTTTGCCGCCAAAAGCAGGGAAGCGAAGTTCGCCGCTCGCGAAGAAACGGACAATCCGCCGCTTGCGGAGCTGATTGAACTTGATGACCGCGCCTTCCGTCTCAGGTTTGCCGGTACTCCGGTCAAGCGGACGGGGCGGGACCGTGTCGTGCGCAACGCCCTCGTCGCGGTCGGAAATTCGAAGGATTCTGCACTCATACCGCTGGTCATAAAGCGTCTTGCGGACGATTCTCCGCTGGTGCGTGGTATGGCGGTGTGGGCGTTGAGGCAGCTGACCGATGAGGCGCATGTGGCGGCGCTGCGCGCCAGCCATCAGCCCCGCGAAGCCGATCTCGGTGTGCAAGGCGAATGGGGGACTGCTTCTTGGTGAACCATCTGGTCTGTCTGGGCATGGGATTTTCAGCGACGGCACTCGCGGAACTGGTGGCTCGCGAAGGCTGGAGAATCACCGGATCGTCGCGTACTCCCGAGGGAGCCGCAGAGATCCGCGCGCGCGGTTGGCACGGATTTGCCTTCGATGCCCTGCAAGACGAGAGCGTTTTGCGCAATGAGCTGGCCGGCTGGCTCAGCGACGCAACGCATCTGGTCATTTCCATTCCGCCCGGGGATCAAGGAGACCTCATTGCGAGGGACTATGCCGATGACATCGCCCGGCTGCCAAAGCTTGAGTGGGTGGGCTATCTGTCGACCATAGGCGTCTACGGTGACCAACAGGGTGAGTGGGTCGATGAGACGACACCCCCAGTCCCGCTTTCAAAGCGGTCGAAGCTTCGGCTTGAGGCGGAAAACGCGTGGCAGAGCCTTGCGAAAGGAGCCCGCTGGCGGCTCCAGATCTTCCGGCTTGCCGGCATTTACGGGCCCGGGCGCAGCGCCATTGACCAGATCCTGGCCGGCAAGGCGCGGCGCATCATAAAGAAGGATCAGGTCTTCAACCGGATCCACGTCGCGGATATTGCAACGATACTAAGGGCCGGTATGGCCGGAGCAGGCCAGCACACCATTTACAATGTTGCCGATGACGAACCCGGACCGCCGCAGGACGTCGTTGCCTTTGCTGCGCGCCTGCTGGGTGTGGAGCCCCCTCCCGAGGTCGCTTTCGAGGACGCCGATCTGTCGCCAATGGGGCGGAGCTTCTATAACGAACGCAAACGCGTACGTAACGATCGCGTCAAAGCGGATCTCGGTATTCGCCTCAACTATCCGAATTATCGCGAAGGACTTGCGGCCATCATGGCCGCAAAGACCTAGAGTACGCGAAGGTTGTTGTCTGAACTTCGGTCGAAGACGTGGAGACTCCAGATTGAACATGCCGGCACAGGGCACAAGGCAGAGATCGATAACCGGCGTGCTGCTTGCCGGCGGGCAATCCCGGCGGATGGGCGGAGGCGACAAGGGCCTTCTCGAGATCGCGGGCAAGCCGATGCTTGCGCACGTGCTATCGCGCCTGAAGCCGCAGGTTAACCAGGTGGTCATAAATGCCAATGGCGATGCCACGCGCTTTGAATCGTTCGGCCTGCCGGTGTTTGCGGATACCATCGAGGGGCACGTCGGCCCCCTGGCCGGGGTTCTGGCCGGCATGCGCTGGAGCGCTGCAAACGTGGCCGATGATGGACTGATCGTCACCGTTTCAACCGATGCCCCATTGATCCCCATGAATCTCGTGCAACGCCTCGCGGACGGGCTGAAGCACAATCGCGAGACTGCCATCGCTCTCGCGTCTTCCGGAGGAAACGTACATCCGGTTATCGGCCTCTGGCCGGTCGAACTCGCCGACGATCTTGAAAGCGCGCTTCGCGAAGGCGTTCGCAAGGTCCGACACTGGACTGACCGACATGGTACGGTCATTGTAGATTTCGAGTACGTTCAAGCAGGAGGCCGCACCATCGATCCGTTCTTCAATGCCAACACCCCCGACGAACTGGAGGAGGTCCGCGTAATTCTGGGCGCGCTCTGATGGCACTGGCGGATTAGGGGATTACACTTTGATATGCTGCGCACGCGCGAAGGTTCTCCGATCATTGGGATCGCAGGCTGGAAAAAATCCGGCAAGACAACGCTGACAATCCGTCTTGTTGAAGAGTTTGTACGCCGCGGCGTCAAGGTTGCCACGATCAAGCACGCCCATCACGCTTTCGATGTTGACGAGGGTGATACCGATTCTGCTCGTCACCGCCGTGCGGGCGCGAGCCAGGTTGCCATCGTTTCCGGAGTTCGTTGGGCACTCATCACCGAGTTGCGGGGCGCGCCGGAGCCCCCTTTCGAAGAGATTATCGCTGCGCTTGATCCTGCCGATCTTGTTATCGTCGAAGGCTACAAGTCTGCACCCATAGCCAAGATCGAAACCCGCCGGCTCAGTTCAGTATCACGCACGCCGCTTGCCGAAACCGATCCTCTGGTCATCGCAATCGCCAGCGATCACCCTACCGAGGCCAGAGGCCTGCCCGTGTTCGATCCCGACGACATCACGACAATCGCGGACTTCATAGAAAAAACATTTGGCCCCATCGGCCGGCGGAAAGCTACCGGGAGCCCCGCCGCCAGCGGCAGCGACCCAATGCAGGAGCATGAATGAGCACGAGGAGCCTTCGTAAAGGCAGCAGGACTGCCTTTTTTGCGTTGATTAGCCTTACGTTAACAGGCGCTCCGGTGACAGCTCAGGACCCGGCGGCTCCTGCCGGACTCGATCCTGGAGGACCGGCTGTCGCGCTGATCTCGACCGGGATCGATTATACCGATCCGGAAATTGCTCCCCGGCTGGCGCGAGACGGCGAGGGTGAGCCGATTGCATGGGACTTTGCTGCCAATGATCTCAGGCCCTTCGCCGCTTCCGAAACGGACAACGGCACCAGGATCGCAAAACTGATTCTTTCGGTGTATGGCAACGTGCGGCTCGTCAACGTTCGCATATCGCAAAAGGAGCCGGATCAGCTGGCAAAAGCGGCGATGTTTGTGGCGCGGACCCCGGCGCAGATCGCTGTTGTCGCTGCTAACCCGAACGACGTGATCGGCTGGGAAAGATTTGGCGAAGCTGCCCGCGGCGCTGGCGGAAACGTTCTGTTTCTTGTGCCGGACGAAGTCGCCTCGGAAAAGGGGAACGGCCATGCCTACCCCGTTCAGCTCAACCTCGAAAACGTCATGACCGTGGCGCCGCTACCGACGAACCATAGCGGGCAAACAGACCCGCTGAGCGGGGCTG
>Ga0180216_1002529_pt1 | contig 15127 bp, 18 predicted proteins | sample eDN3rd37CBELigMG_FD_128879 | JGI IMG/M metagenome (GOLD analysis project Ga0180216, IMG submission 128879) | Enriched Miracle-Growth compost microbial communities from Emeryville, California, USA - eDNA 3rd pass 37_C BE-Lig MG (version 2)... ... | reverse complement strand
GGGACCAGCGGCCGGTGGCGTCGAGGATCGCGCCATCCGCGCCGTCGGAAGGGGCGCGGCCCTGGCCAACCACATGGACGAGCCGCTCGTTCTCGTCGTCGTCGTCGTCGTCGTCGTCGCCTGGCGGGTGAAGATTCCGCGGCGGCGACATGTAGCCGCCGCCGCCGCCGCCGCCGCTGCCGTCGTCCATGTTGTTCCAATCGTCTGCGAGAACCGCCGCTACCGGTGCAAGGCGTTGCCGGCAAGGATGAGGGGCTGGATGGACGGGGGCCGAAGGAAGCTTCCCGCACTCGCCGGGACGTACCGGGCGGCAGTATGGAGCCCGACTCGGGAACCGGTGGGCGCTGGCCGTCCAGGTGCTGCGCCACGAGTCGGAGGTCGGACACATCCAGCACGAGCGCGCCGGAGCTGTGAATGACCGAGGTGTTCATCTGTGCCAGCCGTGGCAATGGCACGACGGCCCACAGCCCTGTGTTAGCCGCGAGTTGGCACATCATCCTCACGGGCCGACGCCGGCCATACCTTGAAGTCGTCGCGCTTGCCGACCACGTCGCCGCGTGTGGACACCAAGTCCGCGCCGACACCGCGGTCCAGCTGCGGCATTAGCGCCGCGGGCGTGCGCAGCAGGAGCGCGTTGGCGTGGGACGCGCGGCCGGCCCGCGCCTCCTGGCCTTCGTTCAGGTCGATGTTGGTCGCCGCTGGTTCAACCACCAAGCAACGCAACTCAAGCAATCGTCTTCACGTGAGGAGCACGCCAGCGCGTTTCGCAGACCAGCGGCGCGCTGGCGTACGCGCAATGTCGTCGAGCGAGAGGAACTCTTCCTCCGCCTGCTGCAAGCTCACGTCCCGGTCGCGGCCATGCTCGTCCAGCGACAGCTGCATCTTGCGCCTGGAGCCGCCGGTGCACAGGTGCGGCGATCCCGCCGCTGGTGAGGGGGCGGCCTCGCGCTCGTGTGGGCGCGCGGGCGAACGGCGTACCGCTTCTCGCTGACGAGCTCGAGCGTTTGGAAGACCAGGCTGTAGAGGTACTCGACCTTGCGGCTGTATACCGAGGCGGACCCTTGGATGAGCAGAGCCGCTGCAGCCCTCCACCCCGTCTCCGACAAGCGAAGCACGCCCGTTGGCCTACTGCGGCGGCCGAGTTGCTGGTCTTTTCCCAGGTTGCCTGCCCACCTTGCGCAAAATTGAGGTCCTTGGGGCCGTCCTCGAAGGAGAACGTGATCTGTTCAATCTCGTGGAGGTACTCCTCCAGCTCGCTGGCGATGTCGATATCCCAGTTCTGGGCCAGGTCGCTGGGAAGGGACGGCGGCGCACCGCAAGTCAAGGCAGTTCACGGCCAGTGCGTCAATCTCCCGCTCGCGCTATCCTCACGTCCGTCCAAGGCCGTCGCCAGCGTACCGCAGCGGCTGCAGCAGCTGGTGGAAGCGCGTGCTGCCGGCGTCGTCTCCCGAGCCGTCGGGCCGCTTGGTCTGCGCATGGCGGTTGACGGTGGCGCGGATGGTGAATATCCGCGGCTCCTGCTTCACGGCCACCGGTGCCGCGGCGGTGGCGGCGGGCGCGGCCGCGTCCACCGCCATCGCCGGCGCCTCGGGCGCGGCGGTCGCTCCGGCACCCCGCTGGCTGCGCGTACGGGTGGACCGCGCGGCCGGCGGCTCGGCAGCGGGCGGCGCGGTCGGCTCTGCCGCAGGCGCCTTTGCGGCGGCCGCCGGCCGCTTGGCCGGCGCCATGGTGGCCGGCAGGTTCTGAGACACGGGCGCCAGCGCAGCTCGCTGCCTCGATACAGGCGGCATCCGGCCGGGTTCGCCCGTTCGCAACGTTCGGGCAGTGCAGTGTGGACTGGGCGGTGGGTGGGTTCGCGCGCCCCCTTGAACGGCGACGATGCCGTCTTAATCAGCGACTCCGTCACCGGCCCAGCCAAAGAGATGCTCCGGAGTTGGTCGTCCAGTCCGTCCGCTCCGCGAGGCCCTTGCTCCAACTTGCGTGTCCAGGGTGTGCCCGCTGTGCGCCGAGTCTCGACTGCCCTTGTCAACGTTTGCGTCGCGGCCTCATCCAAAGCATCAGCTCTGGCAGCGTCGTCCACACCAGCGGGCCTTCCAGCGGGCTCTTCAGCGTCCTCTAAAGCGTGCTCTCCAGCGTGCTCTCCAGCGTGCTCTCTCCAGCGTCCTCGTTGTCCTCGTCAGCAGCGCCGCCGTCGTCCAAGAAACGGTTTTTTTGAATGTTGGCGCCAAAACACCAAGTGACTAGACTGAGACGCTGCTATAAGTGATGACATCATGTTCGAGGTGTCTCATGTTCTCGCGTTCGCTCTTCTATGCGGACGCGGCAGCGCACCGCGGATTGGGGTCTACATATGTACGAACACTATACAAGACAGGTTTCAAGTTCTTGGCTACCATCCAAAAAGCCACTCCATGACGCGCGTCCACACCGTCGACGCCGGCCGCGGCACCGCCAGCAGGTCCCGCGGCTGGAACACGTCCACGCGCGGCTCGTCGAGCAGGCCGCCGCCGCGTCCAGCGCCGCCGGCCGCTGGCCCCGCCGACGCGCGTCCGTCCGCGGCCGGGATGTCCGCCTGCCGCACGCGCATGCCAGAATCCCCCCGCACCGACGTTAGCGCCGTAATCGGCGATGTCCGGCCGCAGTGGCGCGCACGTACGGGCGCAGTCGGCACGACGCCGACCATGACGCGCTGCGACAGGACCCGGCCGTTGGCGGCCAGCGCCTTTTGGGCATCGAGGAGCGTGCTGTACTTGACGTACATCCAGTTGCCTGCGCGTGGGCAGGCCCGGCGCAGACAGTGCACCAGCGTCTTAGCGGCGCCGCGCTCGCTCACGGTGCGCGCAGCAAGCGCTCGGCGGCGCACCTTCGCCCGGCTGGTACTGCGCGACGTCGCCGATGGCCTGGAAGTCGCGCAGGACAGACATGGCCAGCGACGGCGGGAAGCCAAAGACGGTCACCCACGGCGTCGCCCCAGCGTCCGCCGCTAGGACGGGCGCGCTGCGGCGAGCGTGGCCAACCCCCGGGGATGCAGCGAGGGGCAGGTCAGGCTCGCATGCCCTCCGCCGCCGACGGGCGCGCAGGTGGGCGTACAGCCGCGGCTTGATGGCCGACGTAGGCTCGACCAAAGGCCGGCGGCTGGCGGTGTACGAGCCCAGCACGGACGGCTCCGCCTCCGGCACGCTCGACAGCTCGTACAAGGTCGCCGTGGGCGGTAGCCCGTGGTCCGGCCGGTTCGCGCGGCTGTGCGCGACGAGCGCCGGCGCACGCGCGCGAAGGAGGGACCGGCCCGTCAGGATGAGCGCGGCCCGCGACAGCGTCAGCCGGAACGGCCCCACGTACAGCTCTGGCGACTGCGGTCCGAGATCGCGGGTCTCGGCGCGGGCCAGGTCGCTCGGGCTCAGGTAGCCGGCGTTGCCCATCCTGCGAGGGCGCGCCGCGCGCGTACTGAGGGGTGCCGCATGGCGTGAGCGCAGTCGTTGGCTGGGGGGCCGTTAGCAGCACGCCGGCGCACCAGTAGGGGCTCGTCTCCATCTCCGCCTTGGCGCCCGTGTTGATGGGCGACGGCGAGCTTTGTGCCTGCGAACCGGGTCCTCTCGTGAGCGCACCGGGCCAGGGACGGGAGCGGCATGAGCATGCATACGGCGTCCTGGTGCATGGCCGTAGCCAACGGCGTACCGCGCCAGGCACAAAGAGCGGCGGCAGGTACGCCGGCCCGGCCGGCGTGCGGGACGGCGTGGCGTGCTCGACGCCGCGCGGCGCCCCGTAGTCGCCCGGCCCCGGCTGGGCCGCGCCCGTCGCGCCGCGGAACATGGAGGACCCTGCACCGACGGGGCCGCCGCCGAAAAAGCTCCCGCCACCGCCGGGCCCGCCGGCCGCTGCACCGGCCGCGCCCGGCTGCGCTCCGGCCGCCGGCACGCCCAGCAGGCCGCCGCCATAGCCAGCGTAGGCGCCCGAGCCACCGGCGGTCGTGCCTGCGGCTGCCGGCCCCGCCGCGCCGCCGGCGGTCGGCACGGCGCCGGCCCCAAAGCCCGCGCCGAGGCCGCTGAAGAAGGACTGGGTGCCGCCGGTGCCCAGGGCACCGGTGCCGTACAAGCTGGCCATGGCGACCCGGCCACCGCCACCCGGCCACCACCGCACCACCGCCGCGCCCGGCAGCTCAGCGGCCAATAACGGCGCTGACACTGGGCTCTGACAGTGTTCTGGCGGCGGCCACGTGGACGCACGTGTTGGGGTGGGGCGGAAACGCGGCAGAACGGTGGCAGAAACGGGGCGGGACGGCAGCACTGTGGTGGAAGCGGGTGGAAACAGGGCAGAATCGTGGATGAATAAGACGGCGGAGATGGTTAGAATAGTGGCAGACTGGGCTGCGGTTTGCGGCAGAAAATCGGCAGACTGGAGCGGCAGAATGGCGGCAGAATGGCCTATGGAGCGCGGCAGAACAACGGCAGAACAACGGCAGAACGGCCCTTCGAGCCACGTCGCGCGTTGCGTCTGTCGCACGTTCGGCGTACGTGGCGGCCGCCGCGCGCCGCCGCCCACGGACTGCGGCACGCTGACCCACACCCCAGCACGCACACGCCCCCTGCTGCCGGCATGGCCTCGCTGGCAGGTGAGTGGACGAGCGGTGCTGTGTGTCGCGTCGCCCCGGCAGCCCTCCCTTCGCCTCCCGTGTGGGGCCGGTCTTGCCGACCACCAGCCATGGCCGGCCGGCGCTCGGCCGTCGCGGCCGTGCTCCTCTGCGCGGCGGCCTTCGCGTGCCTGCTCGCCACGGCCAGCGCGTACTACCTCCCCGGTGTCGCCGCTCGCAACTACAAGGTGCGCCGTCCCACTTTCCCTCTCACGCGCGCGCACCAGCGGCCGATGCCGCCCGTTTGCAGCAGCTTACCACGGGCGATTCGTCCACCGTCCGCGGTCGCGGGCACGGGGGGTGAACAGGAGGGCGACGAGGTGGAGCTGGAGGTGAACGTGCTCACGTCGCCCAACTCGGTCGTGCCGTTCGACTACTACCACAAGCTCCTCAACTTTTGCGGGCCGGAGAAGCCCAAGCCGTCCGGCGGCTCGCTGGGCGCCATCCTCTTTGGCGACCGCAAGTACGACTCCATTTTCAAGCTGTACATGCTGCACAACACGACGTGCAACGTGCTGTGCACGCGCCAGAACACGAAGCAGCAGAACAATTTTTTGATCGCCCGCATCCAGGAGCGCTACCTGCTCAACTGGTGCGGGCACGCCCGCGCTGGCCGTACGGGCTGGCACGTCCGCCAGGTGCTGATGACGAAGCTTGCCTGCTCGCACGCCCCGTGGCTTCCTTTCATTAGGCTCGTGGACAGCCTGCCGGCGGCGCGCATGACCAAGGATGGCGACACCATCTTTTACAGCATCGGCTTTGACCTCGGCAAGCGCGACGACAAGGCGGTACGTGGTGCATGATCCGGCGCCTTGTGGCGAGGGCAACCTGCCAGCCCATAGACCAACACGAACGCCGGCTGTCGTGTACATGCGGCCACCGCGGCCGCAGACCAAGTACAACCTGAGCAAGCCGCAGCTGCACAACCACTACATCATCCAGGTGCAGTACCACCCGGCCGACGACGAGCACCCCGACGAGTTCCGCGTCGTCGGTGTCATCGTCTACGGCCTCAGCCGCAAGTACACCCTGAACGACAAGAAGGAGGTGAACTGCAAGGCCACCACCGAGCCGCTCGTGCTCTCGTGGGACCAGGAGTCCACCGTGACGTACACCTACGACGTGCGCTGGACCTACTCGACCGTCGAGTGGGCCACGCGTTGGGACAACTACCTCCACGTCTACGACCCCAAGATCCACTGGTTCAGGTGCGCGGGCCGCGCGCCGGCCCCCCGGGCGGGCGCACCACCACGGCTGACGTGGGTGCGCTGGTGATGCCGAGGCGCGGCCGCCGCCCAGCCTGATCAACTCGTTTATCATCGTCATCTTCCTCACCTTCATGGTGGCGATGATCCTCATCCGGTCGCTGCACAAGGACATTGACCGCTACAACCAGTCCGAGAACCAGGCACGTGGCCCATTCGGAGGAAAGGATTGCGCGGGCCCGCCGCTAGCGGCTGACTCTCAGCTGTGTTCCACCCGGCCGTTCGCGCCGCCACGCCGCCGCCGTCGCCGCCGCCGCCCAGGATGCGCAGGAGGATTGGGGCTGGAAGCTGGTGCACGGCGACGTGTTCCGCACGCCGTCGCGCTCGATGCTGCTGTCGGTCCTGGTCGGCAGCGGTGTCCAGATCCTGTGCATGTCGCTGGTCACGCTCGTGCTGGCGCTCTTCGGCTTCCTGTCGCCGGCCAGCCGCGGCGCGCTCATGACCGTCGCACTCGTCTTCTACGTCCTCCTGGGCTTCACCGCGGGCTTCACGTCGGCGCGCCTGTACAAGATGTTTGGCGGCGAGAAGTGGAAAACCAACGTCCTCACCACCGCCTTCCTAGTGCCCGGGTACCGCCAGTTGCGCCCGTTAGACGCTGCGCGTGCTCGCAGCAGCTGCTGACCGCCAGCGCTTCTCCCTGTGGACGGCGTCGCGTTGCGGCCCGCTTGGCAGCATCGTGGTGGTCATCTTCCTGATCCTCAACTTTGTCCTGGTCGGCGTGGGCTCGTCCGCCGCCGTCCCGGCCGGCCCGCTCTTCGGCGTCCTTGCCATGTGGCTCTTTGTGTCGGCGCCGCTGACCTTTGTGGGCGCCTACCTCGGCTTCAAGCGGCCGGTACACCGCGCGCAATGCCGCCGGCGCGCGTGCGCGCGTCGAGAGCGTCGCGGCTCACGCCGCCCACCGCCAGCTGTGTGGGTGGTGGTTTGCGCAGCGCATCGAGTACCCCGTGCGCACCAACCAGATCCCGCGCCAGATCCCGACGCAGGTGTTCTACCTGCGCCCGCTGCCGTCGATCCTGCTGGGCGGCATCCTGCCGTTCGGCGCCATCTTCATTGAGCTGTACTTTATCATGAACAGCATCTGGTTCAACCGGTAGGCAGCGCCTTTTCCGGCCGTTGATGCGGCTGGCTTGGGATGGCTCGCTCACCCGGCGGCCCTGTCCCTGGCGTTGTTTCCGGGAGACGCGCGCGCTAGCATCTACTACGTGTTCGGCTTCCTGTTCATGGTGTTCCTGATCCTGTGCCTGACCTGCGCCGAGGTCACCATCCTGCTGTGCTACTTCCACCTGTGTGCCGAGGACTACCACTGGTGGTGGCGCGCCTTCCTCACCTCGGGCTGCTCCGCCCTGTACATGCTGCTGTACGGCATCATCTACTACTACACGCGGTCCGAGTTTGCGGACCCGGTCTCCGGGACGCTGTACTTTGGCTGGACCATCGTCATGGCCCTGCTCATGTTTGTGGTGACCGGTACGTGCGCGGTCGCACGCGGCCTTGACCGTGGCGCGGTCCTGTGCCGACCTCGCACTGACGCACCGCCCTGGCGGGCGCCCTGCTGGGGGATGCGGGCCGGGGTGCAGGCACGGTGGGCTTCCTGGCTTGCTTGTGGTTCGTCCGCAAGATCTACTCTGTGATCAAAATCGACTAGGCGCACATGCTGTGACGTACTGTACCCTCAACTTATATACACCCGACATTGTTTACACCTGGCCCTCCTGCCGCTCCTTGCGTGCCTTGGACTGGGCGATGATTTGCCTGGTTCGAGCGGCCGTGCCGTGGCGCTCCAGGGCGGCCGTCGCATCAGCCATTGGTCAAGTCACCCCCCAACCCCCGCACGCTGCTCTCCGGCACGCACCGCTTGTGCCTGATCTTTTTCAGGTCGTACGCCGGCGTGGTGCTGATCTTGGCGCGCTCGATCGGCTGCTTCTCCAGTTTCCTCCGCTGCTTCTTCCTGTGGTACATCGCGGCGGCGCCACTCGTGCACCGACCTGGTGAGTCCCACCTCGCCGCCGCGCCCGAGGGGCATCCTTGCCCGTTGGCCGTACGGCGCCTTGCCCATGGCCAGCATCCACTCGGGCACGTCGCAGCCCGACTCGCGCATCACGTTGGCAATGCTGCCGCGTTTGAGCAGTGGGTTGCACGCTTCACCTGCCCGTGAGCAATCGGCGGCGTGGCCCCCTCTGCGTGGCGCGGCCAAGCTTCGCACCTGCGAAGGTACGGCGCGTCGTCCAGCGTGTACAGGGTGACCGCCTCGCCGGGACGGCCAGCGCGGCCCGCACGACCTGTGGGCGACGCCCGATCGGCAGCAGCCGGGGGTGGTTCGGCGTCAGCGAAAACGCGTCGGAAGGTGTGGGCCAAGCACCACGCCAAGCGCCACGCTCGTGGCGGCGCACCGATGCGGTGGATGTAGCTGACCGTCGACTGCGGAAAATCGTAGTTGATGACCAAGTTCACGCCCTTAAAGTCCATGCCGCGCGACAAGAGCTCCGTGGCGATGAGGAACCAGATGCGGCCCATGCGAAAGTTGGCGACGATGTTGTCGCGCTGCGCCTGCGTGCGCTCCGAGTGGATGACCTCGACGTTGATGCCGTCGTACACCAGCTCGTGAAAGAGCTCCTTGGCGCGCTCGATCGACTGGACAAACACGAGCACGGGCGGCTTGACGCCCTGGTCGCCGTGCGTGACGGAGGCCGCAACCACAGCGGCGGTCAGGCAATCGCCTAGAGGGTCGCGCCGCTCGAGCAGTCCCTGCGCACGTACCTCGGCGATCAGCTGCCGGATCGCGAGCAGCTTGCCCTGCTCGTTGCCCACAAACATGAGCCGTTGGGAAATGGTCTCGGCCGTCGTGTTGCGCTGGCCGATCACGATGCGGACGGGGTCGTGCATGACGGTGCGCGCAATGTCCTCCACCGCCGGCGGCAGCGTCGCGGAGAAGAGGTACCGCCGGAGCGCGGGATTGCTGCACTGCGCCATGATCTCGTCCATCTGCCGGTGCACCGCAGGCGAAGGCGGGCGGCGGGCCCGGTCAGACAGCGCCGGCCTCAACGGCGCCGCGGTGGGCGCGCGCCCCCTCCCACCTGCTCCAGGAACCCGAGCTCCATCAGCCGGTCGCCTTCATCCAGCACGAGATGCTCCACCCTGCCAGGAGCGGCGGCGGCGATGGCTCACGGCCCAGACGCTTTAGGCCGCAATCGCGCAGACGCAGCTACCCATGCGCATGACCTACGTGGCCAGGTCGATGCCGCGCTCCTGCACCAGGCGGACCAGCCGCATCGGCGTGGTGATCAAGACATCTGCGCGCGGCGACCACGCTCCGAAGCCGCGGTTGAGCGCCGGTTAGCGCTAAGCACGGTCGTCCATCCCGCTCGAACGGATCCCAGCACCGCACCGAAGCGCTGGGTGGTTGGCGCCTGGGCCGCCGTGCTGGACGCGGCCGCCTTGGTCAGGACGCACAGGCGGAACTTGCGCCCGCCCGACATCTTGCGGAACTCGCGGTAGATCTGGTGCGCCAGTTCGCGCGTGGGCACCACTACCAGCGCACGCACGCCCGCCTTGTCGCTCGGCGCCTGGGGGGAGGGGGGCAGTCGGCGCCGCACGTGAGGCGCGGCAGCACATCAGCATGGGCGCGCTGGCCGTGGTACCGGCCACGCTCGCTGACGCATGCCTTGAGGCTGTGCAGGATGGGCAGCGTGTACGCCAGCGTCTTGCCGGAACCCGTGGGAGCGACCGCCAGCACCTCGCGCCCCTTGAGGTGTGCAGCATCTCCCGCACGCGCCGCTCCGGGCGGACGAGTGAGCGCAGTGCCGTCGTCGCTGCCACGGCCGCGGCGGCGGCTGCGTACGCATAGCATCGCCGGCACCGCCTGCATCTGGATGGGCGTCGGCTTGACGTAGGAGCTCGCCGCCAGGGCCTTTTGCAGGAACGGGCGCAGCTTGTACCTGCACCGCGTGGCAGCACGTCGCACTAGGCCAGCACTTTGTTGGCCTGCAATTCCAGCCCCGGCGTCCCGGTCCGCCGCGCAGCCGTACTTGAGCTGCAGGTTCTGGAAGCCCGTGATGGGCTCTGGCACGTCCGTGCCCGAGACACGTATCCGGTACCGATTCCGGAAAGCGTTCACCTGGTTGTCGACGGTGCCGCAAGCACCCAAAGAAGCGACGGTGAGTCGGGATGGCCAAACAAACGTCGGGCACCGGCGCCCACGCCCGCAGACCTCCTCCGTCGTGGCCAGCGCGATGTCCACGTCGGCGTCGTCCTCGGCATCCGCCTCAGCGGCCAGGCCTGGCTCCGCGGCGGCGCTGGCGTCGTCCAGATCGTTGTAGTCGTCGCCGCCGCTGTCGCCGCCGCCCTCCAGCTCGTCCGCCTCGGACGGCCGCGGCCGCTTCGTGGACGGCGCCTCGGCCGCGCCGTCGGCCGCCTTGCGAGCCTTGCCGGCAGCCTTGCTCGCCGCCGCTGACGCTGCCGTGCTGTGGCCCGTCCCGAAAAAGTCGAGCGAGGCCGCCGCGCCGGCCGCCGCCGCGCTCCCGTAGCCGGCCGCGGTGCGGCCGACCCAGTCGCGCTCGGCGGCGGCGGCGGCGGCCGTCGGCGCGTCGCTGTTCTTGCGGCCGACGTCGCTGGAGCGGAACCGGGCGCCCATGCCGAGCGTCCGGAAGACGGCTGCGGCCTGCGCGGCGCCCACGGGCATAGGCGCCGCCGCCCCCGCGGTCCCCGCGCCGGCCTTGGTCGTGGCCGCCATCGTCGCGGCGTCCTGCGGCGCTGCCGATGGAGCCACGTGGCGACGGATGACGTCATCGAGTCCGACCACCAAGCGCTGTGGCCGGGCGGCGCCCGCGGCTGGCAGGCCCGCTGCGGCTGTGCTTCTGTCGATGCATCTACCGCGTCGGTAAGCTGTACAAACGTCCTTTACAGCAACGAGCGACTATGTCACATGTTGCACCTATCGCACGCAAATGATCGTGGTCACGAGCCGCTCGCAGTAGGTGACGGGGCCGGTGTTGGAGCACTTGTCGGAGAGCATGTTGAGGATCCGGCCGCGGTAGACCACCGTCGAGCTGCCACCGCCTGCGACGGGCACGCCCGATTGCACACACAGCGCAGGGTCAGAACAAGTTTCTGCGGTGCTCAGCCGGTTGGCTCTGTGTCTACCGTCCAGGTTGACGGCGTTGACCATGCCGAGGTGCAGGGCGAGGTCGGCCATGCCGTAGATGGTCAGGCCGCGGTGGGCGGGCTCGCTGCCTTCCACCACCGCGAGGTAGACGCGTCCCGCGGCGTCGTGGCCGATCATCGTCCGCGGCGCAATCTGGACATACGGCGCCACCAGCGCGTGCCGAGACCGGCAAGTTAGCGTCGTTCCGGACGCCACCGCCACGGATGCGCCGAGGTGACCCCCGGCGTACGAGGTCCAGGAACCAGTGGTCGGGCCGCTCAATGTCGTAGCTCTCGCAGTACCACCGCTTCCCTTCGCGGACGATCCACAGCATGCCTGCCGGCGCCGTGCGCCATGATAACCGGCGGCCAGCGCACGTCAGTCGGCGCCTTGCACCTGGTGGTGCGATAGGCCGGATGGTTACCGGACACCAGCTCGGCAAAGTCGGCCTCGCGGACCGTCTCCTGGCGGATGTAGCCGACCAGGAACGAGCCGTTCTGCATGGGCAATGTGGAGGAGCCGAGGCGAGACAGGGCATGGGTGAGCGTGGGGGGCACCATCGTCACGACGGCGCGGCGGCGCTGATCAGCTGTACCTGCATGATGCCAAAGTTGACGTTTTCCAAGCCCGAGATCTGGACGCGGTGGCCGTGGGTGATCACGTTCCCAACGCAGTCGCCCGTGCCGCGGTTGAAAAAGCCGGCGTTGATGGCCACCTCGCAGCCCATCGCTTTGGGTGCAGCAAACGGGCGAAGCACGCACGGAGAGTTTGGTGGGCGCCTGCTGCTGCGGCTCCTCCGAGCCGGGCGGCGCGTACCCTTGGCGGTCTGGCTCGTGGTGTAGTTGCCCGGGCAGCTGACGCCGCCCGGCGGCCCGACAAACACGTGGTGCAGGGGGTTATCGATGCGAAACACTGCGCGTCATGCACAACGCAACAGCGAGGGCGCCCACAGGTCAGCATGATCCACATCGTCCGCGACTACATTTGGCCGCCGCGTACCAAACACTTTCTGGCCTTGGAACGTTAGGTTGCGCGCATGCACCAGCGCAGGCGCGTGCTCGGCCACCAGCGGTGGCTGTCGCCGATGAGCATAAACGTGATAGCGGCCGTCCGTTAGGGAGCCGTCTGCACCGCGCCAGGCGCGCCGCCCGCGCGGAACGTACCAGGGCGGCCGCGGGATACGTAACAAAGTCGTCCACAGACGTCTGCGGCGGCCGCGAGCCGCTGCGCCGGCCGCGACCAGACGGCGGCGTCGGCTCGGGGCACTGCGCCGGCCGCTTCTCGGAGCCCCGCGTCCTTCGCCACAGCTCTGCGATCGGGCCCGACGCGCCGTGGGTCATGTCGAGCTCGTCGCCCAGGTCGGCCGACCACACTTCCTCCGTTGCTGGGACTGCCGGCACGGCTGCCAGCGCCGCAGCGGCGAGCGCCGCGAGCAGCACCAGCCACGTCCTGCCGAGCGCCATGGCGGCGCTTGTCGACGCACGCTCGCGCCCCGTCCACGCACGGAAGAAATGAGCCGGCCGCGTTGAGAGCCCCGCGTGCTACCTGCAAAACAGGAAACAAACTCTGTTACTTTGCTCGCTGTCACCTCTTCCACCTGTCCAGCGCCTTTGTAACCAAAGGACCGTGCCGCAGCGGCGCCCGCGACGACTGCGCGCAGCGGCGCGCGGGTGCGCAGCGCGTCTCCAGCGGCCGCGCCTCCGATGACGTCATCACTCGCTTTGGCGCGACTCTTCCCCTGCTCACCCGATTCCACCCCTCTCGCCGACTATCGTTCTGCCGCCATTCTGCCGCGCCGCCACGTGGCTGCGCAGGACGCACGGCGACGCGATGGGGAAGCGGCACCACCGCCACGGCGGCGGCGGCGCCGCTGCGGCTGGTCCGGCGGCAGCGGCCGAGGACGACGTCGCCGACATGCCGACGGAGCCGCTGGAGGCCGCGCCCGAGGCGGAGGACAACGGCGACGTCGACTGTACGGCCAGCACGACTCGCGGCGGGGCCGATCGGCGGCCTGCTCACCAGGGTGCCTGTGCGCCACCCGGACAAACGTCTGCCGCGCACACAGTGGGCGAGCGCGTTGAGCGCCGCAAGGACCGCAAGCGGCGCAAGCTGGAAAAGCTGGCCAAGGCCGCCACCGCCCCTGCCGACGCGGCGGACGGGCCAGAGGCCGAGCCGAACACCGCCGTCGAGCCGCCCGCGACCAACGGCCCCGCCGCGGCCGCAACGACCGCGGCGGAGGGCGAGGGCGACGGCGACTGCCAGGAGGCACAGTCGCGGCGCGTTGCCAAGGGCAAGGCCAAGAAGGCGGCCAAGAAGGCGGCCAAGGCCGCCGCGCTGGTGCCGCAGATCGACTGGCCGCCGCCGGAGCAGTGGGGCGTGCTCAAGGTGTCGGATCTGCGCGACCTGGCGCTGTGGACGCTCGCGGACGGCGTCAACGTCAAGTTCATCATCCTGCGGCACGCCCACCTGATCCAGCACGTCGTGTACCTGATGGTCAGCGGCCTCTCGCCGGACCTGCTGGACAGCCACGGCGACTGCCTGCCGGCGCTACAGGCGATCTTTGGTGACGCCATCCCGATGGCCGCGCCGGGCGAGCGGACCAAGGTGTTCTCGCCGACGCAGGCGCTCCTGCAGTGTCCGCTGCCCAAGGAGCTGAAGCAGGCGCGCGCCGCGGCCGCCGAGGCCGTCGCCGCCGCGAGCAAGGTGACCCCGGAGGCGCTCCTCGTCGACAGCTTCCGCCTGCGCGAAAACAACTACCCGATGCTGGACGACGACGGCAGCCTCCCGCCCGGGTTCGTCACGCTGGACGGCGACCGCGGCGCCGCCACCGTCCGGCGCGGCACCCTCTTTGCTATCGACTGTGAAATGGTTCGGCGTCCGACCCCACATGCCAGGCTGCACCTGGCGTCAGCGCGCCTAACGCCTCTTCGTCCGACGCCTTCAGCGTGCGGTGCGGTCGCGTTAGTGCCAAACGACGGAGGGGCTGGAGCTGGCGCGCGTGTCGGTGGTGGGCGAGGACATGGACGTCGTGTACAACTCGTACGTGCTGCCCCGCGCGCCCATCGTCGACTACAACACCAAGTACGCCGCGGCGCCGGGCCCAAGCAGCGGAGAAGGAGAGCCTGTCGGCTCACCGTGCCCGCACGCCTCGCGTCAGCGTGGCTCCACCCGTGCAGGTACAGCGGCATCACGGCGGAGAAGCTGCAAAACATCACCACACGGCTGGAGGACGTCCAGTACCACCTGCGGCAGCTGCTGCCCAAGGACGCCATCCTGGTGGGCCACTCGCTCGAGAACGACCTGCGCGTGCTCAAGGTGCGCGGTCTGCCAGCACCGGAGCGTGTCTTTTGCGGTGACGTTGACCGTCCTCCCTTCCGCGCACTGCCGTGCGGCGTCTGAGCAGATCTACCACACGCGCGTGATCGACACGGCGTTGGTCTATGACCACACGCGCGGCAAGCCGTTCAAGCCGGCGCTGCGCTGGCTGGCCAGCAACTTTCTGGACCGCCAGATCCAGACGGGCGAACAGGGCCACGACTCCATCGAGGACGCCAAGGCGGCGATGGCGCTGGTCAAGCTGAAGCTGGAGCGCGGCCTCGCGTTTGGCGAGCAGCAGCACGGCTCTGAATCGCTCTTTGTGCGGCTGCAGCGCAACCACCGGACGTCGGCCATGGTCGACACGGCCTCGGTAGTGAGCGCCCACGCGCGGCCGCCCACGGCCGCCTACACCGCCACCTCCGACTACGAGGCGATCCAGCAGACGCTGGCGGCGGCCGCCGAGCGGCACTTTGTGCTTGCGCGGCTGACCGCGCTCGAGCAGTACTACAGTACGGACGGACCGCTGTGATGGACGGCAGCGCGCCATGGCCAGGCTGACACAGCTCGGCGCCAGAGCCTCCGCGCTCACGTTGCTGCGCAGAATCGCTCGAGGCGCCCGACGCGCCGGCCAAGCCGGACCGCGCGCACCTGCGCACGCTGCTCACGCAGGTGGACGGCCAGGTGAAGAAGCTTTACGAGAGCCTGCCGCCGCGCACGCTGCTCGTCGTGTTCTCGGGCCACGGCGACATGGTCGAGGCCCGCCGCTGGATGGCGCGG
>Ga0180216_1002525_pt1 | contig 15133 bp, 13 predicted proteins | sample eDN3rd37CBELigMG_FD_128879 | JGI IMG/M metagenome (GOLD analysis project Ga0180216, IMG submission 128879) | Enriched Miracle-Growth compost microbial communities from Emeryville, California, USA - eDNA 3rd pass 37_C BE-Lig MG (version 2)... ... | reverse complement strand
CGGCTCGAATTTCGGCTTTTCCGACGAGTACGCGCAAGCCGCGCGGCGGCTGGGCGCGCAGATCGCCGCCCGCGGCCTGACGCTGGTCTACGGCGGCACCCACAAGGGCTTGATGGGTATCATCAACCGCCGGCTGCATGATCGGGACGGTCCCGCTACGTGAAAAAAACACGCTGATGTCAATGCCGTCGGTTCGGTCAACTTGTTCTCGTAACCGCTTTTTAGCGACCTGCTTAGATGGGTCATATGCTGACCCGAGGGAAAAGCCACTTTGAGTTAAGGATGTGAGGGGGTTGTGCTCGCGGGATGGAGCCTGGATCCTCATTCCATGCGGAACGTCCAGAGCTCGCATTTGTTGCGGCTGAGAGCTGATTGGCTATGATGGCTTGAGGGACGATCTGTTTGCCTTTTCAGGCGGGCTTGGTTCTTTAAAAAGTTGGTAGATTCCAAGAGACCGATTTTCTCTTTTTAAAACAATTACTTATATTTGGTGTGTTCCCCGCGTAAGCGGGGATGAACCGTCGAAGATGCTGCGCGGCACCGCGCCCACCACGTGTTCCCCGCGTAAGCGGGGATGAACCGCGCGAGTGCCCAATGCCAATCCCACACGTGCCGTGTTCCCCGCGTAAGCGGGGATGAACCGGTTGCCGGCAGCGCCCACCCGCGTGGACTGGTGTGTTCCCCGCGTAAGCGGGGATGAACCGGTCTTGAGCACGGCGTCGATACCGCCCTCGGTGTGTTCCCCGCGTAAGCGGGGATGAACCGTGGGTAGTCGCCCTGGCGTCCCATCAGCGTGCGTGTTCCCCGCGTAAGCGGGGATGAACCGTCGATCGGCTTCCGCATGCAGTTCCTGACCATGTGTTCCCCGCGTAAGCGGGGATGAACCGCTTCAGCCTCTGCTTGATGGCAATGACCAGCTGTGTTCCCCGCGTAAGCGGGGATGAACCGTTGACGTGGCAGGCCTGGGCCGGCTGGCCAGTGTGTTCCCCGCGTAAGCGGGGATGAACCGATTTGATGCGGTTTTCGGGGGATATTCCTCGGGTGTTCCCCGCGTAAGCGGGGATGAACCGCCCGCCCCAGAGAACAACCCCTGCGCGGTGTGGTGTTCCCCGCGTAAGCGGGGATGAACCGCCCGACGCATATACGTACCTGGATGCGTGCGTGTGTTCCCCGCGTAAGCGGGGATGAACCGTAGCTGCTGAGGCTAGCCGCCGGCGCGCCATCGTGTTCCCCGCGTAAGCGGGGATGAACCGACGCGCTGGAGATGATATGGGCCGGATTGGGAGTGTTCCCCGCGTAAGCGGGGATGAACCGGTTATTTGAGTCGATCACGTCTGATGCTGCGGGTGTTCCCCGCGTAAGCGGGGATGAACCGCCCCTGATCGTCAGGGCCGGCCCTTCGACTTCGTGTTCCCCGCGTAAGCGGGGATGAACCGGGCACCGGCGCCATCGTGGATCAGGTCGATCAGTGTTCCCCGCGTAAGCGGGGATGAACCGATCAGGCGCGCGTGCTGGTCATGATCGAAGGCGTGTTCCCCGCGTAAGCGGGGATGAACCGTCGCCACCGACCTGATTGTCGTGTTTTCGGATGTGTTCCCCGCGTAAGCGGGGATGAACCGCAGATAGTCGGGATACCCACCGGGTCACGGTAGTGTTCCCCGCGTAAGCGGGGATGAACCGAACACCTTGGACGCATCCCCGTTGGCCAGTCCGGTGTTCCCCGCGTAAGCGGGGATGAACCGGCGCCATCGTCGGTATCGCCATGGCCACGAGCGTGTTCCCCGCGTAAGCGGGGATGAACCGCCAACTGCCGGCAGGAGGAGACAGACCAAGCAGTGTTCCCCGCGTAAACGGGGATGAACCGTGTTCAATGACAGGCAGCGGCGGTAGTTTGATGTGTTCCCCGCGTAAGCGGGGATGAACCGCTGTTTGCCCCCAGCATCCCCGACATGAATGGGTGTTCCCCGCGTAAGCGGGGATGAACCGACGGTACCGGCGCCCCTGGGCTGATCGCCGTTGTGTTCCCCGCGTAAGCGGGGATGAACCGCAGCTCCTCGGCCTTGGTCGGCGAGATGACGAGTGTTCCCCGCGTAAGCGGGGATGAACCGGCGTGGGTCGCGTCGCTCATTCCAGTGACTCCGTGTTCCCCGCGTAAGCGGGGATGAACCGCCCGCGCGGACCCGTGAGAGCCTTTCCCAGGAGTGTTCCCCGCGTAAGCGGGGATGAACCGCCGTCAGGCGAGGCCCCGGCCATGATGTATTCGTGTTCCCCGCGTAAGCGGGGATGAACCGGTCAGAACTCAGTCGTGGCTTGGTTCGAGGGGCGTGTTCCCCGCGTAAGCGGGGATGAACCGCCTACCTCCAGGACGTGCAGAGCGCCCGCCACGTGTTCCCCGCGTAAGCGGGGATGAACCGCAACTCCACCTGACCGAGGAAGGCCGAGAGATGTGTTCCCCGCGTAAGCGGGGATGAACCGGCGAAGTCGAATCCGCTGCACGGGGTTGAGCTGTGTTCCCCGCGTAAGCGGGGATGAACCGGCGGGAGAGTTTTCATTCCGGGGGTGCGCCATGTGTTCTCCGCGTAAGCGGGGATGAACCGAGAACGAGGTCGAGTTCTTTGCCGGCGCCATGGTGTTCCCCGCGTAAGCGGGGATGAACCGGCAATAGGCCGGCACGCGGCAACCGTACCCAGGTGTTCCCCGCGTAAGCGGGGATGAACCGGTGTTCGCCCAGCAGATCGAATGCCGCCTTCCGTGTTCCCCGCGTAAGCGGGGATGAACCGTGATTCGCTCGGCCATATTCAGGATGGCATCGGTGTTCCCCGCGTAAGCGGGGATGAACCGCTAATACGCTCACCCATCATGGGGGCGCGTCCGTGTTCCCCGCGTAAGCGGGGATGAACCGGTGATCTTATGGAGCTTGACCTTAGACATGGTCGTGTTCCCCGCGTAAGCGGGGATGAACCGTCGCCGGACGGATTGAGTCAGCCAGGGCAGGAGTGTTCCCCGCGTAAGCGGGGATGAATCGCTCGGTCAGTCGAAAGCGTGGTGTAATCAAACATGCAACTGAGCGGCTTCGCAACACCAAAAGTGCCGCCAGCATCTGCGACCAAACGAAGTGAGCGGCGTAACCTTCCGAGGCCGGCTTCCGTCTTGTCGGATACTACAATATAACTGCCCTCGCAATGATCTCTGGAGGACGACCATGCGACCATCCGAAATTCTTGCATTGAAACGAAGCGCGGTACGCGAAGCGGCAGCTCGTTTCAAGACAGCGAATCCACGCGTCTTTGGTTCGGTTCTACACGGTACTGATCAGGACGGCAGCGATCTCGACATCTTGGTCGATGCTCTGCCCGGCGCTACATTGTTCGACCTCGGCGGCCTCCAGGACGAATTGGAAACGCTGCTGGGGGTGCATGTCGACTTGCTCACGCCGGGCGATTTGCCCATGAAGTTTCGGGCCAAGGTTCTTGCGGAAGCCCAACCCGTATGAATCGCCTTACTGATTATCTCGATCACATGCACCAAGCCGCCGTCAATGCGTGCGTCTTCACCGAGGGCATGTCCAAAGACGAGTTTCTGACGGACCGGCGAACGCAGCAGGCGGTTGTAATGAGCCTCATCATCATCGGAGAGGCTGTTACGAAAATCATAGACAACCATGCCAGCTTTGCCGCAGCCCATCCCGACGTACCTTGGCGCAATATGCGTGCGATGCGTAATCGCATGGCGCATGGCTACTTCGATATCGATCTCGGCATTGTGTGGGACACCGTGAAGCTGGCCTTGCCCACACTACTGCTGCAGCTAGGAAACCTGCGCGACGAAGCTGGCGAACAATGATTCAGAATACGGGAGCCAGGTCCGTTTGCGCCGGTAGTTCAAGCGGCAGCACAAAGTTCTCCTGCTCCGAACGCTAGCTCGCTACGCTAGGTTTCTCACTCTGCACGCGCTCAATCACTTCAGTTGCATTGGGTTGCCTGGTACAGATCAAATCCGGGCCATGCGGCCGAATAGCTCCGTGTCTCTTCTTGATCAGGCGTTTCGCCATCATTGTTGTCAGCGGGATAACCCGATTTGTATCCATAGTTGTCAAAATGTTATGTTGACGAAAAGCCATCAACGGATCTGCGAGCTATGGCTGGCTTATCGTCGAGATATTGGGGAAAAGCGAGGCCGTTGAAAGACGGCCTGATTGGTTGGCACCTCCTGCCCTACCACTGCCTGGATGTGGCGGCCTGCGGCGTCGCATATCTTGGGCGTGCTTCTTCGCTTCGTCGCATGCTTTGCGACCGCCTGGGTATGGTCGCCGGCCAGCTTGAGCGATGGCTGGCTTTCTGGCTTGCGCTACACGACTTGGGCAAGTTCTCCACTGCCTTTCAAGGGCAGCGCAACGACATCCTGCTGACGCTTCAACAGCGCGAAAGCCGTCATGGCTATTCGATCCGGCACGATACTTTGGGGTTAGTCTACTGGACTGCCGTGCTGGAAGACCAGGCAGTTGACGAAGGTTGGTTCGGGCCTGATAGCCGGTCTCTGCTGCCTGCCATCGATCATTGGGTACGCGCAGTGACTGGCCATCATGGTCAACCGCCCTCGGAAAATGAGGAGCATCCCTGGCCTCACTTCGTGGATCCGGATGACCATCGCGCTATTCGCGAGTTCGTTGGCTATATGCGGGAGCTGTTTCTTGCTGACATGGACTGGCAGGCTCCTTGTTTCGCCGATGCCCAGGCGTTCGAGGATGCCAGTCGTGAACTGTCTTGGTGGATAGCCGGACTGGCGGTGCTTGCAGATTGGGTCGGTTCCAACCAGGAATATTTCCCCTACCGCGACGACGAGGTGCTATGCAATGTCTACTGGGAATGGGCAAAAGAACGGGCTAGCGCAGCCTGCGAGGCAATCGGTGTCTTACCTGTCGGCACCCGCCGGCGTGTCACTTTTGCGGAATTGTTCCCAGAGCTGACGGAGCCATCTCCGTTGCAAGCTTGGGCAAGCGACGTCCCCTTAACCGACAGCCCACAGATTCATCTATTGGAGGACGTCACCGGAGCAGGCAAGACCGAAGCAGCCATGATGCTGACCCATCGGATGATGGGGGCAGGCGTTGTGGACGGTTTCTTCATCGGCCTGCCTACGATGGCCACGGCCAATGCCATGTATGGCCGCATGAGCCATTTCTACGCCCGTCTGTTCGATGGCTTGGCCAGTCTGGTCCTGGCCAACGGTCAGCGCGAGTTGGTTGAATCGTTTGCCAGTTCCGTCCTGCGCGCCGGGCCTGCGGAAATGGACCGGGATCAGGAGGACGAAACGGCGTCGGCCCGTTGCACCGCGTGGTTGGCCGATCACAATAAACGGGCCTTGTTGGCGCCGGCCGGCGTAGGCACCATAGACCAGGCCTTGATGGCGGTTTTGCAGGGCAAGCATCAATCATTGCGATTGCTGGGGCTGTTTCGCAAGGTGTTGATCGTTGACGAGGTCCATGCTTGCGATGCCTATATGCAGGGCATTCTGGAGTGTCTGCTGCAAGCTCACGCGTCGGCAGGTGGTAGCGCAATCCTGCTTTCGGCTACGATGCCGGAGCGCATGAAGCGCGCGTTGCTGACCGCGTTCGCGCAAGGCTGTCGCCGGCCCGCACCGAATCTTCCTGCCCAGACGGACTATCCATTGATCACCAGTTGGAGTGCCGCTCGGCCGCAGGTGGAGGCCCGCCGCGTTGATACCAGGGCCGACGTCAGCCGAACTGTGCAGATACGCTACGTGTCGGATATCAACGAAGTCGTTGCGGGAGTACGCAAGGCGCTGGCCGACGGGCGTTGCGTTTGCTGGATACGCAATACGGTCGCCGATGCCATGGCGGCCTACGCGCTGTTTGCCAACAAGTTGGAAGCAGAGCAGCTCATGCTTTTCCATGCCCGGTTCACGCTGCGCGATCGGCTGGATATGGAGGCTCGCATTCTGGACCACTTCGGCGTGCGTAGCACCTCCGGGCAGCGCCGCGGGCGACTGGTTATTGCCACGCAGGTTGCAGAACAATCCCTGGATGCAGACTGGGACTGGATGATCAGCGACCTGGCCCCGATCGATCGTCTTATTCAGCGGGCAGGTCGTTTGCAACGTCACCGACGAGATGCCCTGGGCAATCGCCTTGCCTGCGCCTCGGATTCGGATGGACGGGATCCACCCTGCCTATGGGTGCTGGGTCCCGCCTGGACCGAGCAGCCCGATGCGACCTGGTTCAAGGATGCCTGTCCAAAGTCCTTTAAGGTCTATCGCGATCCTGGGCAACTGTGGCTGACGGCTCGCTTCATGCAGGAAGGGCAGCTATGCATGCCTGCCGATGCGCGGCGACTCATCGAGGGGGTCTTCGCGGACGATGTGGATCTACCCGCAGGGCTGCAGCGTGCGTCCAATGCAGTCAGAGGCGAAGAGAGTAGTGAAGCATCCCACGCATACAGAAACACCATCAAGCTGGACGTCGGGTATGTGTGGCGGGGCGAGCAATGGTGGTCAGATGCACAAACCCCGACTCGCCTGGGTGAGGCCAGTACGAGCGTGGTGCTGTGTCGATGGAACGGCGAACGGCTGTTGCCCTGGGCGCTGCATGAACAGCTTCGGCATGCATGGGCCTATAGCACGATAAGAGTGCCCGAGCGATTGATTGCTGAAGCGGTACCTCCGAGTGATCCGCGATGTTTACAAGCGTGGGAGGAAGCCAAGTTGACGCTGCCGGATCAGGGGAAATGGTCGGTGTTGCTGCCCTTGGCGGAAGTCAGTCAGGGGTGGGTGGGAAAGGCGCTGGGAAGAAGAGGGGATGGGGCGTTGGAGTTGCGGCAGTGGATGTATGACGCAGGGTTCGGGCTGCTGCAGCGTCCGGTTGAATCGGGTGGGTGAGGGAAGGGACAGAGCCCCTTCCCTCGGACTTGCGACCCCAATGTCTTGGGGAACCTTGTTTCCGCAATCAACACGTGCGGTTCATCCCCACTGGGGAGTGGTGCAAGTATCGCATCTTCCATGCTAGGGTTTTTAACTAGGATCAATACGTGCTTAACAGATAAAAAACGGGGTACGATTAATCCATTCTCAATAATGGGGGACGTCCAGTGTCACTGCTTACCGATGCATGGATGCCCGTTCGCGATCATTCCGGGGCGCGTCGCTGGATCTCCCCCGCAGACTTGGCGGATCCGGAACTGCTTGCCTTTGACGCGAATCGGGCCGATTTCAATGGAGCCCTGGCCCAATTCGCCATTGGCCTGCTATCAACTCATGCGCCGCTGAGCAACGCGCGCGACTGGGAACGGTGGTTTACCACTCCGCCCGACGCCAGCACGCTGCAATCGTGGTGGAAGGGCAGCGTTGATTATTTCACCTACGACGGCAATGGCGCGCGGTTCATGCAAGATGCCGCGCTGACGGCGAAAGCCGACTTCAGCATCTCCGGTCTGTTGATCGACTCTCCAGGAGAGAACGCCATCAAGAACAACAGCGACCACTTCGTCAAGCGTGGCCGCATCGAGCATCTGTGTCCTCACTGCGCGGTAACCGCTTTGTTTACGCTCCAGGTCAATGCTCCGGCAGGTGGAGCCGGACACCGTACGGGTTTGCGAGGTGGCGGACCGCTGACCACATTGTTGGCGTGCCAACCTGCCAAGTCGCTGTGGCACGATCTTTGGTTGAACGTTATCGAATCGCCGGAGCGGGAGGCGCATGGAGGCGACGTCAGGAAGACGGCCCCACATTTCACCTTTCCGTGGTTGGCGGCTGTCGACGCTATTCAGCCTGACCAGAAGCAAACGAGTCCCATTCAGACTCATCCTTTGCATATCTATTGGTCCACGCCTCGGCGCATCCGATTGGACTTCGATCAAACTGTCGAAGGTGATTGCGACATCTGCCATCGACATCACGTCAGGTTGCTATCCCAGTACGCAACGGCGCCATATGGGCTCAATTACAAGGGGCCCTGGGATCACGTGCTATCGCCCTATTACCAGGTCAAGGGAGAATGGCTGCCCCTACACCCACAGCCGGGGGGATTTGGGTATCGCCATTGGTTGCCCTGGCTGGTAGGCGTAACCGACGAGAAAGCAGCCCAGCGTCCAGCCCGCGTGGTGACGCATTTCCGAGCCAGTCGCAGGACGCGGCATGCGGGCCCCGTTCCCAGCCTGTGGGCGTTCGGCTACGACATGGACAACATGAAAGCCAGGTGCTGGTATGAGGCCCGACTGCCTGTGTACAACCTCGACGATTACAGCCCCGCCAATGTCAAGCGTCTGCAGTCCGTATTGCAAAGCTGGCTGGCGGGAGCCAAAGACAGTGCATACGCATTACGCAATGCAGTCAAGGCCGCCTGGTTCGGAGGTGAAGCCCGGGGGGACTACAGCGCCGTGGATGCCGCATTCTGGACTGACACCGAGGCGGAATTCTACAAGCTGTTGCAACGCTTGATCGATGTCATGCATGTGAGGCCGAGCGATTCAGAGTTGGAGGTCTTGAGCCAATCATGGTTGAAAACACTGCAGCGTACCAACATGGCGCTATTCGAAAACGTATTTGTCGGCGCAGGGGAAATAGACCGCAGTAACCCCCGTCGTGTCGCCAAGGCCCGCGAGTTCCTGCGCGCCACCATGATGGGCGACAAGTTGAAGAAAACACTGAACCTGCCTGTCGAACAAGTATCCAGGAAAAAGCAGGCAGCTTAGAACACAGCAAGAGCAGGAGGATCCATGTCTTTGACTCTGACCCCCGACAGCCCTGGCGGACTATCCATTCGGCGTTGGCTGGCGTACATGGACGAACACGACAAGGGGGGGCGAGCGCAGTTGCGTCGGGCTTCTTCCGTGCTCGATGCCGTTATGTGTCCGGCGGTGCATCGTTTGCGCCAACAACTGAACGAACTCGAGCCAGGAGCGTTCGATGAGTGGAAGGGGGACCGTCTGGCCATGGCTTGCGCGCTGATGTCTCATTTGAAGCAGTCCACCGGCCGTCTTGCCATGCCCTTGGCCATGAGCGAACGAACCCCTGGCTCCGATCGCAACGCCGTCAGCGAATTGCGTTTTCGTCGTCTGCTCGACGCACACAACGACGAAGCTTTGTTTACAGGGCTGCGACGGGTCCTGCCCTTGATTGACGGCTTGGTCTGCCCGATTCAACTCACCCGAGATGTCGTCTTCTGGGGCGACAAAGTGAAGCGTGACTGGGCCTATGGCTACTACCGCTGGCCCAACTGACGCCTGGCGCATTTGCTCACCTATTCCCTTTAGCGTTGCACCGAGGAATCCCATGTCCGACTTCATTCAATTGCACGTCTTGACCCACTACGCTCCAGCCAATCTGAACCGCGACGATACCGGCCGCCCCAAGACGGCGCTGATGGGGGGGGCCTTACGGTTGCGCGTGTCATCGCAGAGTCTCAAGCGTGCCTGGCGTACTTCCGATCTGTTCGAGACCGCCGTTGGCGATCATCTGGGTAAACGCACCCGCCTTCTGGGAAAGGATGTGTACGACGCCATGCTTGCCCAGGGGCTGGATGCGCAAAAGGCCTTGGAGTGGGCGCGCCAGATCGCTGCGGCTTTCGGTTCTCTGGAAGTGGAAAAACCGGAGTCGAAAAAGAAAAAAACCGATGACGAAGGACTGTCCGACCAAGATTTGAAGAAGCTGCTTCAGATCAAAGAGATCGTGCATGTCTCGCCCGCCGAACATCAGGCGGCATTGCGATTGGCCGCGAGCTGCGTTCAACGCGGCAAGGGGCCTGAATCCGATGAGCTCAAGCTGCTCAGCAAGGATGCCACCGCGGTGGACGTGTCCATGTTTGGCCGCATGCTTGCCAGTGCCAACGAGTTCAACGTGGACGCGGCAGTGCAAGTGGCGCACGCCTTTACCGTCCATCGGGCGGAAGTCGAGGATGATTACTTCAGCGCTGTGGACGATCTGGACAACGATACCGGCGCAGGCCACATAGGCGAGCGCGGTTATGGCGCTGGCCTGTTCTACCTGTATGTCTGCGTGAACCGGACATTGCTGCAGGAGAACCTCAAGGGTGACCAGGAACTGGCCCGGCGGGCGCTGGCGTCCTTGCTGGAAACCATCTGCAAGGTAAGCCCCACCGGCATGCAGAACAGCTACGCTTCGCGAGCATATGCCGCCTATGTGTTGGCCGAAAAAGGCACTCAGCAGCCGCGTAGCCTGTCACAAGCTTTCTTACGGCCCGTGCGAGGTAGCGACGACAAGTCGATGCTGACCGAGGCCATTGAAGCGTTGACGGCACAGCGTGCAAATTTCGACAAGATATATGGCGCCTGCTCGGATGCCAGCCAGGCCTTCGATGCCGATGCGGGCACGGGTTCATTGCAATCCCTGATCGATTTCGTACGGGACTGAGCCATGCAGTACCTGGTCTTTCAACTGCAAGGCGCCATGGCTTCCTGGGGAGAGTCGGCTGTGGGCGAATACCGGGGGACACATGATCTTCCCACTGCGTCTGCGCTTGCCGGTCTGCTGTGTGCAGCCATGGGGCTGCGGCGTGATCAGGAAGAGGCCATCCAGGCGGTTCACCGGCATTATTTGTTGGCGGTTGGCGTATATGCCTCTGGTCCGATGCTGCGCGATTACCATACCGCGCAAGTTGCGCCACGCAGTCTGCTGAAAGGGACTCGCCATGCTACCCGCAAGGATGAGCTGGCATTTCCCAGGTCTCAGTTGAGCACCATCTTGTCCGCCCGCGATCATCTACAAGACGTCAGGTATCGCATTGCCGTCCAGGCCGGCCAAGACGCCCCTTATTCGCTGGAGGCCTTGCGCCAGGCCTTGCTGACACCGGTTTTTGTCCCTTACCTGGGACGCAAATCCTGCCCGCTGGAAGCTCCCATGGCACCTTGCCTGATCGAGGTCGATGACGTCCTTTCCGCGTTGTCCCGTTATCCGTACGCTGCCGAGGTGCCGTCCAGTCGCCCCACCAAGTTGACCTGGTGTGATGGTATGACGCCCGGCATCGAGTCGAGCCTGACCATTCGCCAACGTGACCGGCTGATTCACCGCGGCGCCTGGCAATACGGAGAACGTACGCAGCACGTCGCCATGCTGCCGCAGGGGGCCTGACATGCACTTCAGTGTGATTACGCCTACCCCTGGCTCGGAGCACGAGGCCGTGCGCCAGCTGTTGCCGGGCGCCTACGCTGAACATCAATGGCTATGGCGCTTCTTCCCCTCTGAAGCGGGTACGACTCGAGACCACATCTTCCGCCGGGCGGACCAGGGACCGGCCATGCGTTTCTATGTCGTATCCAAACGGCCTCCTGTCGCCTTTAGTGACGCGTGGTCCGTGCGTACACGGCCCTATGCTCCCCGGCTGCAAAATGGCGATGAATTGGAGTTCGAGCTGCGTGCCAACCCGGTGGTTACGCGCCGGCACGATGACGGCAAGAGTCGGCGCCACGACGTGGTCATGGACGCCAAGACGCGTGCGAAGGCGGAGGGATCTAAACCCGCAACCGGCTATTCCTTGGTGCGATCGGCGTGCACGGCCTGGCTCAGCCAGCAGGGGGAACAACATGGTTTTAAGGTAGACCAGGCCAGCCTGTCCGTCGATGGGTATACCCAGCATGTGGCCAAGGAAGACCAACTTCGCTTCAGCTCCGTGGATTTCCGCGGAGGACTCCGAGTGACCGACCAGGATGCCTTCGCAGCGATGCTGGTTTCGGGGTTGGGACATGCCAAGGCCTTCGGATGCGGCCTCATGCTTGTTCGTAGGCCTGTGTGACGGGGTATAGCGGAAGAAGCGTCGAGCATGGCCGGCAATCATCTACTTCCTCCCCTCAAGCCATTGCCCATGAAAGATCGTATTTCGATGATCTTTGTTCAGTATGGGCAAATCGACGTACTGGACGGGGCGTTCGTCCTTATTGACAAGACGGGGGTGCGCAAACACATTCCCGTGGGCTCGGTGGCTTGCATCATGCTCGAGCCGGGGACGCGCATTTCGCATGCGGCGGTCAATCTTGCGGCGACCGTTGGCACGCTGCTGGTCTGGGTAGGCGAATCAGGTGTTCGCTTGTATTCGAGCGGTCAACCGGGCGGAGCAAGAGCCGACCGCCTGCTATACCAGGCCAAACTCGCCTTGGACGATGACTTGCGCTTGAAAGTGGTACGTAAGATGTACGAGGTGAGGTTCGGCGAGCCGGCTCCCGCCCGGCGCAGTGTCGATCAGTTGCGCGGCATCGAGGGAGCCCGCGTGCGTAGTACATACAAACTATTGGCCCAACAGTTCAAGGTGAACTGGCAATCCCGCAACTACGATCGCCAGCAATGGGATGCCGCGGATATCCCCAATCGTTGCCTGTCTGCGGCGACGGCCTGTCTCTATGGCATTACCGAGGCTGCCGTGCTGGCGGCGGGCTATGCTCCGGCCGTGGGTTTCATACATACGGGCAAGCCGCTGTCTTTCGTCTACGACATCGCCGATCTGTACAAATTCGAGACCGTGGTCCCCCTGGCTTTTCGCATAGCTGCGAAGTCTCCGGAAGCGCCTGAGCGCGAAGTGCGATTGGCCTGCCGGGACTTGTTTCGATCGGACAAACTGCTTGGACGAATCATTCCCTTGATCGAGGATGTATTGGCCGCTGGCGGGATTCAGCCGCCCGAAGCGCCGCCGGAGTCGGTGCCGCCCGCCATCCCAAACCCTGATAGCGACGGCGATGTCGGGCATCGGAGCCGGTAATGAGCTTCCTTGTGGTTGTCACGGAAAATGTTCCCCCAAGGCTGCGAGGGCGATTGGCCATTTGGTTGCTCGAGGTCCGGTCCGGTGTCTATATAGGAGACGTTTCGCGACGCACGAGGGAAATGATCTGGCAACAGCTCGACGCGGGTCACGAAGACGGCAACGTCGTAATGGCCTGGGCAAGCAATAGTGAATCTGGCTACGACTTTCAGACATTGGGGACAAACCGTCGGGAGCCGATCGATTACGATGGGTTGAGGCTGGTTGCGTTCTTGCCCCCAGAGGGTCAGGCTCTTTAACAAAAAGTTGGTAGATTCTTGTGGTCCGATTTTTTCTTTTGAAAACAATTGGTTAGGTTTGGTGTGTTCCCCGCGGGAGCGGGGATGAACCGCCTTTACGCGCTGCGATGAGCTTTCGTCCTCTGTGTTCCCCGCGGGAGCGGGGATGAACCGCGGCTACCACGAGCAGCCCTTCGTCGCGCCGCGTGTTCCCCGCGGGAGCGGGGATGAACCGAGCACGCGATCGATCACGTCGGAGGCGGCCTGGTGTTCCCCGCGGGAGCGGGGATGAACCGGCGATCACGGCGGGGGCGCGGCCGTATCCCGTGTGTTCCCCGCGGGAGCGGGGATGAACCGCCGCGGCGGTAGGTAATCAGCGGGTCCACGGTGTGTTCCCCGCGGGAGCGGGGATGAACCGATGGAACCCGCGGGGTGGTCCTGATAGCCGCCGTGTTCCCCGCGGGAGCGGGGATGAACCGGACGACCGCATGGACCAACAGCAGCTGCACGGGTGTTCCCCGCGGGAGCGGGGATGAACCGCGGTTCCCGCGCGATGAGGCTGCGGCCTTCTCGTGTTCCCCGCGGGAGCGGGGATGAACCGCCTCGATTTCGGCAGACCATTGCCCGCGGGCGGTGTTCCCCGCGGGAGCGGGGATGAACCGTGACCGAGCGCACCTACCCCAACATCATCGGAGTGTTCCCCGCGGGAGCGGGGATGAACCGAGGCGGGTCGCAAGGAGTTCGGCGACGAGTTCGTGTTCCCCGCGGGAGCGGGGATGAACCGACGCGGTCATCATGTTGCTGGAAATGTGGGACGGTGTTCCCCGCGGGAGCGGGGATGAACCGACTCTCGTCGTCACGCCGAACGACGGTACCAGGTGTTCCCCGCGGGAGCGGGGATGAACCGCTCTCGCGGAACTGGTCGGCGTTCCTTACAGCGTGTTCCCCGCGGGAGCGGGGATGAACCGCGTGTTCAGATTGTCCGTCTGGAGCTGGTAGTGTGTTCCCCGCGGGAGCGGGGATGAACCGGGATCCACCGGACAAGTAGCGAGCCTGCGTAAGTGTTCCCCGCGGGAGCGGGGATGAACCGTTGCCAATACCCGAATTTGGTACTGCGCTCACGTGTTCCCCGCGGGAGCGGGGATGAACCGTCAGCGCCCTGGGCCTCGCCGATGCTGCCGCGGTGTTCCCCGCGGGAGCGGGGATGAACCGGACTCAACGGCTGGGTTGGCAGGCCACCACTCGTGTTCCCCGCGGGAGCGGGGATGAACCGGCGATAGCGCCGTCGTACTGGTCGGCGCGGGCGTGTTCCCCGCGGGAGCGGGGATGAACCGCCGATTGTCACGTTCGATACCGAACCGGCATTCGTGTTCCCAGCGGTAGCGTGGATGGAAGATGCACGAGCGTGCCACCCACGATCTGCGCTGTGTGCAAATAGGTCTGGGGGAATGAAGCTGAGGATACAGGGTTGAGTCTATGTCTATGGACATAGGGGTGACCTCAGCCTCTATACCTCCTACATCATCAGTTCTGTCGGCAACAATACCTGGGGCGTGATCCCTTCCTCTCTGACTTGGCGGCCGTGGCGTTATGAGTTTAAGCGGGGTGCTGTCGAGCGAGACGGAGGGACCGGTGGTCTCGCCTGTCGTCATGGTCGACCAAGCGCATTGCCGCCTGCCACGTGCACCCCGCCACAGGCGGCCAAGAGTTCTGTCAGGCTGACTGCGCAGGAGGTTCGGAAGGTCTTGAGCTGGAACGCTCGACGCAGCGAGAAATCCAGGGGATGGAGGGGTAGGGGTTCGCTCGTCATTCTTGGAGTGTGAGTGAGAGGGGGCGGGTGCGGAGCGCTGCCATCCGGCATGCCTGGCGTTAAGGGAAGTGGTTCTAGCGCAACCCGGCGCTGCCGCTCGAAACTGCGTTTACACTTTCACGCTTCGGCAGCGGGGAATCGAAGGTCTTACGATCAACCTGGCGTGCCGGCGATGAGGATCTTTTTCATGAATAGCACTGTGCGTGCACTAGGCAAGGTCGCGGTTTTCTGCGGCTCGAATTTCGGCTTTTCCGACGAGTACGCGCAAGCCGCGCGGCGGCTGGGCGCGCAGATCGCCGCCCGCGGCCTGACGCTGGTCTACGGCGG
>Ga0180216_1002523_pt1 | contig 15142 bp, 14 predicted proteins | sample eDN3rd37CBELigMG_FD_128879 | JGI IMG/M metagenome (GOLD analysis project Ga0180216, IMG submission 128879) | Enriched Miracle-Growth compost microbial communities from Emeryville, California, USA - eDNA 3rd pass 37_C BE-Lig MG (version 2)... ... | reverse complement strand
CTCGCCACGGGCCGTCCGGCGAGCGAGGCGACGCCGGAGGAGGCCAGGGCGTGGTGGGGCCTCGCCTCGACGGCGGCGCTGGTGAACCTCGGGCTCTCGACGCAGTACGTGCTGCTCGGCGCCTGCCTGGCGCTGCGGGCGCCCTTCGCCTACGCCTGGCTCGTCCTCGCCCAGGGCGCCTACCTCGTGGGCGTGCTGCTGTGGCGCCTGGCGGCGTTCCGGCGGCGCTCCTCCCTGACGGCCGACGCGGAGGGCGCGTGAGCGCGGTCGGCGAGGCGGGTGCCCGCCCCGCCGCGCTCGTCACCGGCTCGGCGAAGGGCGTGGGCCGCGCGGTGCTCCTCGCGCTCGCCGAGGACGGCTTCGACGTGGCCGTCCACTACCGCCGCAGCCGCGGCGAAGCCGAAGAGGTCGCGGAGGCCGCGCGGGCGCTGGGCGCCAGGGCGGTGGTGCTGCAGGCCGACGTGACGGTGGAGACGGAGGCCCGGGAGCTCGTCGACGAGGCGGTGGCGGCGTTCGGCCGCCTAGACGTGCTGGTGAACAACGTCGGCGACTACCACCACGGTCCGCTCGAGGAGGTGAGCGGCGAGACCTGGCGCTACATGCTCGACAGCAACCTGAACTCGACCTTCTACACCTGCCAGCGGGCCGTGCCGCACCTGCGGCGCTCGCCGCGCGGCGGGCGCATCGTGAACGTCGGCTACGCGGGCGCGCAGGTGCTGGTGGCCAGGCCGGCGATCGTCGCCTACGTGGTCGCGAAGGCGGGCGTGATCCTCTACTCGAAGGCCCTGGCCAAGGCCGAGGCCAAGCACGGCGTCACGGTGAACGTGGTGAGCCCCGGCGTGCTGGAGAACAGCGTCACGAAGCCCGTGCAGGAGATCCCCATGGGCCGGGTCGGACGCCTCGACGAGCTGGTCGCCGCCGTGAGGTACCTCGTCTCCGAGGAGGCGTCTTACGTCACGGGCGTGACGATCGAGGTGGCGGGCGGCTGGAACGTGTGAGCGGCGCCGGCGGGGCGGCCCCTAGTCGCGGAACCCGCGCCCGACGGGGTTCGCCACGTCGAATAGCGCCCCGGCGAGCCCGACGTTCACGGTGACGAGCGGGTAGCGCGCGACGACCTCGAACTGCTCGAGGCGGGCGCCCTCGCGCGGCCGGCCCACGCTCACGTCCGCCAGCTCGACGAACGGCCGCACCCCGTAGAGGCTCGCGAGGTGGTCGGAGATCCGCACCCGCGGCGGCACGAACATCGTGCCGGTGAGGACGAAGAGCGGGTACATCGCGCAGACCTGCCGCGGCTCGCGGCCCGCGCGCTCCGTCGGGGGCTCGGCGATGCCGCCGACGAGGAAGGCCAGGCGCGACTTCGGCAGGGCGGCGAACTCGGTCTCGTACAGCAGGGCGTCGTCGCCGGGCTGCTGCTCGAGGCCGGGCCGGTACACGCGGCACCCCGTCATCGGGACGTAGGTGCGCTCGCGCTGGTTGAGGTAGCGGGACATCGGCGTGCCGCGCCTGACGTGCACGAGGCCGAAGACGCGGAAGTCGAGGGTGTACGCCTGAGCCTCGCTGGGGACGACGTTCTGCGCCAGCACGGTCACCGCATCGAGGCTAGCACCGCAGAGCGGCCCGCGTTGCCGGTATATTCGCGCCATGTCCGAACGGCGCTACTTCGGCACGGACGGCGTGCGAGGTGTCGCCGGCCGGCACCCGATGACCGCCAGCTTCGCCCTCGGCCTCGGCGTGGCCACGGCCGAGCTCCTCAAGGCCAGCGGCAGGGCCCGGCCCTCCGTGCTGATCGGCATGGACACGCGCCGGTCGGGCCCCATGCTCGCGCTGGCGCTGGGCGCCGGCCTCACCTCGCGCGGCGCCGACGTCACGGACCTCGGCGTCGTCCCCACGCCGGCCGTGTCCTACCTCACGAGGACCCTCGGCGCGGACGCCGGGATCGTGGTCTCGGCCAGCCACAACCCCTTCGACGACAACGGCATCAAGGTCTTCAACGCCAGCGGCGAGAAGCTCGACGACGCGCTCGAGGCCCAGCTCGAGGAGCTGGTCGACACCATCGGGCTCGACGGCGGCGCCGAGCCGGTCGTGGGCTCGGCGCTGGGGCGGTTCCGCCGCCTGCCGCGCGAGGGCGGCGGCGGCCGGGGGGCCGACGGCTACACGGCCCACCTGCTCGCGAACGCGCCCTACCTCGACGGCATGAAGGTGGTCATCGACTGCGCGAACGGCGCCGGCCACCTCGTGGCGCCGCGGGTCTTCACCAAGATCGGCGCCAGGCTCGAGGTCATGAACGCCGAGCCCGACGGCGAGAACATCAACGTCGGCTGCGGCTCGACCAGCCCCGACGCCGTGACGAGGCGCGTCGTCGAGGGCGGCTTCGACGTCGGCGTGACCTTCGACGGGGACGCCGACCGTGCGCTCCTCGTCGACCGGAAGGGCCGCCTCGTCACCGGCGACCACATCCTGGCGATCTGCGCCGTGGCCCGCGGCGAGCGCGAGATCGTCGCGACGCACATGAGCAACCTCGGGATGGAGCTGTACCTGCGCGAGCGCGGCATCGGCGTGCGCCGCGTGAAGGTGGGCGACAGGTACGTCTACGAGGAGCTGAAGCGCTCCGGCCTGAGGCTCGGCGGCGAGCAGTCGGGCCACGTGCTGTTCCTCGACAAGGCCCCGACGGGCGACGGGATCCTCACCGCCCTGCAGGTCCTCGCCGCCGTGCGCATGTCGGGCCGCACGCTCGAGGAGTGGATGGACGAGATCCCCGTCTTCCCGCAGGAGCTCGTCAACGTGGCGGTCCCGCCCGAGCTCAAGGGCCACGTGTCCGAGGCGCCCGAGGTCGCGGCGGCCGTGAAGGAGGCGCAGGAGCGCCTCGGCGAGGCCGGACGCGTGCTGCTGAGGCCCAGCGGCACCGAGCCGGTCGTGCGCGTCATGGTCGAGGGGCCCGACGCCGACGAGGTGAGGTCGGTCGTCGAGAGCGTGGCGGAGGCCGTGAGGCGCGCCGGCAGCGCCGCCCAGGCGGCGTCGGCGGAGGCCTAGAGCAGCAGGTCCGCGAGGTCCGGCAGCAGCTCGCCGAGGCGGCCCTCGACCTTGACGTCCGCGTCGCCGTCGGCGCGGGTGGGCCCGTCGTTGAGCACCGCCACGGGCTTGCCCGCCCCCTTGGCCTGCAGCACGAACCTGTAGCCCGAGCGCACGGCCAGGGACGAACCGACCACGACCAGCGACCGGGCGGCGTCGACCATGTCGCGCGCGGCCTCGTAGGTCGCCGGCGGCACGTTCTCTCCGAAGAACACCACCTGCGGCTTCAGCACGCCGCCGCAAACGGCGCAGGGCGCGACCCGGAAGGACGCCACGACGTCGTCGGGCACGTCGGCGTCGCCGTCGGGGGCGTAGCGCGGGGCCGCCTCCACGAAGCCGGGGTTCAGCGCCGCCAGGCGCTCCTGCAGCGCGGCCCGCGCCTCGACGGCGCCGCACCTCAGGCACCTCACCTCGCGCAGGCTGCCGTGGAGCTCGACGACGGTTCGGCTGCCGGCCCGCTGGTGCAGCCCGTCGACGTTCTGCGTCACCACGCCGTCGACGAGGCCCGCGGCCTCGAGCGCGGCCACCGCGCGGTGGCCGGCGTTCGGCCGCCTCGCCTCCATGAACGGCCAGCCGGCGAAGCTGCGCGCCCAGTAGCGGCGCCTGGCGTCCTCGCTGCGCACGAACTCCTGGTAGGTGATCGGCCGCCTCTCCCGGCCCGCCGAGGACGGCCCGCGGTAGTCGGGGATGCCCGACTCCGTCGAGATCCCCGCGCCTGAGAGCACCAGGGCCCCCCTGGCGGCCACGATCTCGGCCACCCGCGCCAGGCCGTCAGCGCGCACGTTCGCCGCCCGTCGGGCGCGCGGCCTGTGCCCCTGCAGGTCGCCTGGGGCTGGCCGCGGCGGCTGAGGTCATGCGAACATGCTGCCACGCGCGAGGAAGTCGTGCCCGACGCGCGCTGACCGTAGCCGGGCGACGCCCACCGGCACGCCAGGCGATAGCGGTCGCCGCGTGACCGGCCGCGTGGGCCGGACACGGCGGGGACCAGACCGCGCCGGCCGCGGGCCGGCCAGCACCTGAGGAGGGCTTCATGACCGAGACCCGTAGACCCCGGGCCTGGGCCCGGCTCCCGTTCGCCCTGGCGGCGCTGCTCACGTTGGCCACGGCGACCGCCCAGGTGGAGCTGCGCATCACCTGGTACGACGACGGCAACGAGGGCCAGGTGCTCCGCGACCTCCTCGACCGCTTCGAGGCCGAGAACCCCGACGTCCGCGTGGTGGTCGACACCGTGCCGTACGCGACGGGCATCCTCCAGTCGCTGCCGCTGCAGCTCGCATCGGGCGAGGGCCCCGACATCGCCCGCGTCACGGACCTCGGCGGCCTCTCGCAGTACTTCCTCGACCTGCGGCCCTACCTCGCGGACCCGGGCTACTGGGAGGAGAGCTTCGGCCCGTTCCTCGACTGGATGCGACCGGCCGGCTCGGACGCGATCCCCGGCTTCATGACGCAGCTCACCGTCACCGGCCCGTTCGTGAACGCGACCCTCTTCGAGCAGGCCGGGGTGGAGCTGCCGACGGGCGACGCGACGTGGGAGGAGTGGGCCGACCTGACCCGCCGGGTCGCCGAGGCCACCGGCACGCCGTTCGCGATGGTGATGGACCGCACCGGCCACCGCCTGGCCGGCCCGGCCATCAGCTACGGCGCCCGCTTCTTCGACGAGGACGGGAACGTCGTGATCGACGACGAGGGCATGCGCCGGATCATGCAGCTCATGGTCGACTGGCACGCCGACGGCACGATGAACCCCGACGTCTGGATCGGCTCCCAGGGCACCTACGTCGCCGGCAACGAGCCTTTCGTGAACGGCCAGGTCGTGCTCTACATGTCCGGCAGCTGGCAGGTCGGGCAGTTCGACCAGGTCATCGGCGACGCCTTCGACTGGCGCGTCGTGCCCAACCCCTGCGGCCCCGCCGCCTGCACCGGTATGCCGGGCGGCGCCGCGCTGGTCGCGATCGCCGACACCGAGCACCCCGAGGAGGTCGCCAGGGTGATGGAGTACCTGGCGTCGGAGGAGGTCCTGGCCGAGTTCTACGCCCGGACGCTCTTCATCCCCGGCCACCTCGGCCTCGCCGCGCGCGGCGTCGACTACGACTCCGACTCGCAGGCCGCCGTCGACGCCCTGAACGCCTTCTCCGCGCAGGTCGGCCGGCTCGACCAGGTCGCCTACGACCTGCAGGCGTACCGCTACAACCGCTTCGTCTTCGACGCGATGCGCGACCGCCTGACGCAGGTCTTCGTCGGCGAGCTGACCCTCGACGAGGCCCTGCAGCGCATGCAGCAGGACATCGACGCTGCGATCGCCGAGACGCGGTAGCGTCTCCCGGGACGGCGGGAGGAACGCGCCCGCGGCCGGCGGCGGGCATCGCCCGGCCGGCCGCGGGCCCGTGCGAGCGATGGAGAGGCGTGGCGGCGGACCCAGCTCGTTGATCGCGAGGGCTGCCGGGGCGGTCTACGCCCTGGCCATGACCGCCCTGGGCCTCGTGATCGAGCCGCTGCAGCGCCTCCTCGGCGCGCGCCGCATGCCGTGGGTCTTCCTCCTGCCGAACCTCCTGATCTTCGGCGTCTTCGTCCTCTTCCCCGTGCTCCTGAACCTGTACGTCTCGCTCACGGGCGGCACCGCGCTGTTCCCGCAGGACCGGCCGTTCGTCGGCCTCGCGAACTACCAGCGGCTCTTCGACTGCCAGGACCTCGCGAACCCCAACACCTGCGTCGAGGACCGCTTCTGGCGCGCGGTCCGCAACACCGCCACGTTCACCCTGCTCCAGGTAGGCGGCATGGTCGCGGTCTCGCTCGTCACCGCCCTGGCGCTGAACCGGCGCATCAGGTTCAGGGCGTTCTTCAGGAGCGTGTACTTCTACCCCGTGCTGCTGTCGCCCGTGGTCGTGGCGCTGGTGTGGAAGTGGATCCTGCAGCGCGACGGCGCGCTCAACGGGCTGCTCGTGACCCTCGGCCTGGAGCCTGTGAACTTCCTGCTCGACGGCCGCTGGGCGATGGCCTGGGTCGTCGTCGTGAGCATCTGGGCCCACATGGGCTTCTACACGCTGATACTACTGGCCGGACTGCAGAGCATCCCGGCGGAGCTCTACGACGCGGCGGCGATCGACGGCGCCGGGGGTTGGCGCACCTTCCGCGACGTGACGCTGCCGCTCCTGATGCCGACGATGATGGTCGTCCTCGTGCTGGCGGTGATCAGGGCCGTGCAGACGTTCGACGAGGTCTACGTGCTCACCGGCGGGGGGCCGGGCACGGCGACGATGATGATCGTCCAGTACATCTACCAGACCGGGTTCGCGACCCAGGTGCAGCGCTTCGGGCTCGCCGCCGCGGCCTCCGTCCTGCTCGGCCTGGTGCTGCTCGTCGCCACGCTCGTGCAGCTCCGACTGGGGCGCGGCACGGAAGGGCACCTGGCGTGAGGCGCTCCACCCCGGAGAGAGCCCCGTCGCGACCCGCCTCCGAACGCGGCGCCGCCGGGAGGCGGCCGTGACCGTCGGCGCCTTCCTCACCCGCCGCCGGGGCCGCCGTGCGCCCGACGTCACCGACGTCCTCACCTACGCCTACCTGGTCGTGGGAGTGCTGGTGATGTTCGGTCCCGTCGCCTGGCTCGTCCTCTCCAGCTTCAAGACGCAGGCCGCGCTCGTGCAGTTCCCGCCGTCGCTGCTGCCGCTGGCGCCGGTGACGGTCGCGGTGGAGGGCTACGACGCGCCGCTGCCGCTCTACGACGTGACGCTCCCCGACGGGAGCGTGGCCCGACTGGCGCAGGTCAGGCGCGTCGGGCTCGAGGCGCAGATGGTCGACCCGGAGGACCCGGGCGAGCTCGTCCGCGTGCCCGTGGCCGACCGCACCGAGGTGCGGGCGCTCCGCCTGCAGACGACGAACTACACCGAGCCGCTGCGGCGCTTCAGCTTCCTGACCTACCTCAAGAACAGCGTCGTGGTCACCGTCACCGCCACGCTGATAACGCTCGTGATCAACAGCATGGCGGCGTTCGCGCTCGCGAAGTACCGCTTCAGGGGCCGCAACGCCGTGTTCCTGCTGATCCTCTGCACCCTGATGATCCCCCTCAGCGTGATCCTCGTGCCCGTCTACCTGGTGGTCATGCAGGTGGGCTGGGTGAACGACCTCTGGGGCGTGATCATCCCCGGCGCGGCCACGCCGACCGGCGTGTTCCTCCTGCGCCAGTACATGCTGACGATCCCCGACGAGCTCCTCGACGCCGCCCGCATGGACGGCGCCTCGGAGTGGCGCATCTACTGGCAGGTCGTGCTGCCGCTGGCCGCCCCTGCCGTCGCGGTGCTGGCGATCTTCTCCGTCATGTGGCGCTGGAACGACTTCCTCTGGCCGCTGATCGTGCTCACGCGCAGCGAGTACTTCACGCTCCAGGTCGGCCTCAACGCCTTCCAGGGCGAGCTCAACGTCCAGTGGCACTACGTCCTGGCGATGACGGTCCTCACCCTACTGCCGGTGACGCTGGTCTTCTCGTTCCTCCAGCGCTTCATCACGACCGGCATCGCGAGCACGGGCGTCAAGGGCTAGTCGCGGCGGGTCGCGGGCGGCCGCGGACGTCGGGGCCCCGGCGGCCGGACCGCACCGCCTCATCGAGTCTCTCACCCGCGCTCGAACGCCGCTGAACGAGCGTTCGTTGCCTCACGTCCCTGCCACACCCGGCGCGGGCCGACGGGCCGGCGGGTGAGAAGCCTAGCCTTGACGGTTCCGCCGGCCTCACCGGCCGCGCAGGCTTCTCATTCCGGCCGGACGAACAATCCGCGCTGTCACTCGCGAGCGAAGGGAGGTGGTACGCGACCCTGGCTGGCACTGACGACCGCATGATCCACGGCTAGTCCACCGGACTCAGACGTCGAAGACAGACAGAGGAGAGACCATGAAGAACGGTTCCAAGCGCATCTATCGCACGTTCCTCGGCAGCCTAGCCGCCGCCGCGCTCGCGGCCCTGGCGTTCGCTCAGGACCAGGCCGCGCCCGCGGCCCCAGCAGCCTCGGCGACGGCGATCAACCTCGCCGAGTCGACCGAGCTCGGCCAGTACCTGGTCGACCAGGACGGCATGGCCCTGTACCTCTTCCTGCCCGACGCGCAGGGCGCCAGCACCTGCTACAACGACTGCGCGAGCAACTGGCCTCCGGTGCTCGTCGACAGCGCCGACGCGCTGCCGACCGCCGGCGCGGGCCTCGACCAGGCGCTCTTCGGCACCGTGGAGCGTGACGACGGCACGACCCAGCTCACCTACAACGGCTGGCCGCTCTACTACTACGTGGGCGACATGGCCGCGGGCGACACGAACGGCCAGGGCCTCGGCGGCAACTGGTTCCTCGTCGACGCCAGCGGTAACGCGATCGGCGCCGACGGCGGCGCCGCCCCAGGCGGTGACGCCGGTGACGAGGACGCCGGCGGTGAGGAAGGCGAAGGCGGCGAAGACGGCGGCATGTGAGCCGTAGCCACGCGCTGTAAGCGAGTGCGGGGCCTGGGCCCCGCCCGACGAGAGGAGCCCCCGGGTGACCGACCCGGGGGCTCCTCTCCGCCACGGGGCTAGGGCCGCTACCGCCGCTCCGAGCCGCCCAGCGCCTCCAACGCCTCGACCACCTCGTCGCGCACTGGGCCGCCCGCGACCGGCAGGACGCTGACGTCGACGCCGGTCACGTGGCCGCCGGCGGGCACGTACACCCATCGCGGGTGGTAGCCGAGGAAGTCGCCCTCGTCGACGCGGCCGTTGCCGTTCTCGTCGGACCAGGCGCTGAGCAGGTTCCTGCCGGAGAGGACCTCGAAGCTGTACGAGGTGATCACGCCGCTGCTCGACTGGCTGCCGCTCACGACGAGCTCGCCCGTGCTGTCCTCGACGAACGCCGCCACGACCATCGGGCCCTTCAGGTCGGTCGGCGACGGCGCGGTGACCTTCGCGAAGCGCACCTCGTAGAGGAACTCCCGGCCTCCGGCGACGAAGACCGGCTGGATCACGTAGAAGCCGTCCGCACCCAGGAACGACCTGTCGACGTGGATGTCGATCACGTGGGACTCGCCCGGCTCGAGGCTGCCCTCGGCGTCGTCGTCGTCGACGGAGACCACGCCCGCAGGCACGGGCCCCGGGTTGTCGGCCGCGAAGTCGTAGGCGAGGAACACCCACTCGGCGGTCTCGTCGCCCACGTTCGTCACCGTGAAGGACCCGCTGGTCCGCTGGGCGCCCAGGTCCAGGACGGGCGGGGAGAACGCCAGCGCCACGCCCTCCTCGGGCTCCCACGGCGGCGGTCCGCCCGACGACACCGCCTCGAGCGCCCGGCGCGCGTCGATGAGCCCCGAGCCGCAGTCGAAGGAGTACAGCGCCCGGTCCGGCACGCCGGCGCCCTCGCACTCGTCGTCGCTCAAGGGCCTGGCGGTGGCGCGCAGGACCTCCGCCGCCTCGGCCGTCGTGAGCGAGGGATCGAGGGCCCGCATCAGCGCCGCCACGCCGGCCACGTGCGGCGCCGCCATCGACGTGCCCTCCATGTAGACGTAGCCGAAGCCGCCCGCGCTCGCGCCGAGGCTGAGGACGCCGTCGGCGGCGCTCAGCGACAGGTCGCCGCCGGGCGCCATCACGTCCACGCGCGAGCCGTAGTTCGAGTACCAGGCCCGCCGGCCGTCGGGGTCGGTGCCGCCCACGGCGATCACGCTGGGGCAGTTCGCCGGCGTGAAGCGGCTCGCCGGCATCGCGTCGTTGCCGGCGGCCGCGACCACGACCGCCCGCGACGCGGCGTACTCGAGGGCCTCGTGGAGCGCCGGCAGGCAGCTCTCCGACTCGAGCCCCAGGCTGAGGTTCACCACGTCGGCCGGGTTGGGGTTCGCCGGCACGCCCGGCACGCTGCCGCCGACGGCCCAGTAGACGGCGTCGACGAGGTCCGACAGCGCGCCGCCGCCGTCCCCGAGGACCCTGAGGGGCAACAGCTTGGCCCGCCAGTCGACCCCGGCGACGCCCAGGCCGTTGTCGGTGGCGGCGCCGACGGTGCCGGCCACGTGCGTGCCGTGGTACCCGCCGCCCGGCACGGTGTCGTACGGGTCCGGGTCGCGGCCGTCGCCGTCACGCGCGATGCTCTCGCGGGAGATGAAGTCGTAGCCGGGCAGCACGCGCCCCGCCAGGTCGGGGTGGCGCCGCGAGGGGTCGGAGGTGCTGTACAGGATCCCGCTGTCGACGACCGCCACGACCACGTCGGCGCTCCCCGTCGTGATGTCCCAAGCCTCCTCGAGGTGGATCGCGCCGTAGTGCCACTGCCCGCCGTAGCCGGGGTCGTTCGGCGCCAGCGCCGGGAACACCAGGTAGTTGGGGTGCGCGTAGCGCACGTCGGGGCGCGCCTCGAGGGCGGCCGCCAGCGCCAGGGCCTCCTCGAGCGTGTCCGCCGTGGTGCGGTAGAGCACCGTCCCCTCCACGGCCAGCGGCCCGCTCGCCTCCAGCGTCTCGCCCGCGGCGCTGAGGCGGCTCACCGAGGTGGCGGCGACGGACGGCTCGAACGCGACGATCAGCTCGCCGGGCACGAACGGGGCGTCCCCGGCGGGCAGGCCGCCGCGACCCGTCGCCGCCTCTTTCGTGCCGCTCGGCGCCCCGCGCGCCGCCATGCCGGTGGGCTCGGCCCTGGGCCCCCTGGGCTCGACGGGCCTGCCGGCCTCCGCCGACCCGCTGACCCCGACCTTCACCTCGCCCGACACCCGGCCCGAGCCGCCGGGCCCGCCTACGGCGCCGCACGCGGCCAGCAGCCCGCCCGCCAGCAGCGTGCCCGCCAGCGCCGCGGCGAGGCCTACCCTCCTCCGCACACCCCGCTGGCCCGTCCGCGCCCCTCGGCTCGAAGCGCTGCGCGACTCCATCGAGACCTCCACGAGTCCCCCCTGCCCTGGTCACCGGAGCATAGGTTCGCGGCGTGAGCCTGACTCCTTCGGCTTGAGGAACGATGAAGGGGGCTGAGAGCGGCGCCGTCTCCCATGAGGCGGGTGAACGCCGCCTCGAACCCTGGGCCTCCGGCGTAGGGGTCGTGCCGGCCTTGCAAGCGGTGCGGGCCGCCGTGATATCCTTGCCTGCCGGGCCCGGCGGGCCCGTGCGGCGTGCGCCCGTAGCTCAGCTGGATAGAGCGTCTGACTACGGACCTTCAAGGTGAGTTTTCACCCCCATTTGCGTCCAGGACGGCATTTGTGGCACCTAGTTCCACCCTTCATTTCAGGGTGGTCAGGAGGTCACATGCTGTACCTGGATGCCGTCGAGGAATTCCTGCTGGAGAAGTCCCTGTCGTGCCGGGAGCGGACGGTGGACTACTACCGGGAGCGGCTGGACTACTTCCACCGGGCCACGGGGGTCGAGCACGTCACGGACATCGACACGCGCACGGTGGCGGAGTACAGGAAGGGCATCGCTCACCTCTCCCCCCGGACGGTCCACAACTACCTGTTGGCGGTCAAGACGTTCTGTGGTTGGCTGGTGCGCCGTGGACTCCTCCGCCAGAACCCCGTCCCGAGGCTCTCCAGAGCGTCCAGGACGCACGGCAAGCCGTCGGGCCTATCCGATGCCCAGGTCAAGGCGTGCCTCGCCGTGGCGAAGCGTTCACGCTTCCCTGAGCGCAACGTAGCCCTCCTCTACCTGCTGCTGGACACGGGCATCCGGGCCGGGGAACTGTGCGGCCTGAACCTGGAGGACATCGACCACGAGGGGCGGACCATCCGGGTCGATGGCAAGACGGGTGAGCGTGTCGTGCCCGTGTCGTCCCGAACGCTGCGAGCGCTGCGACGATACGTGGCCTCGCATCGCGTGGCCGGGGTACGGGAACGCGCGTTGTTCACCACGCAGGAGGGGGTCCGCATCACGCCGAACTTCCTCACGACGCTACTCAAGCGCATCGCTCAGCGGGCGGGCATCCCCAACGACGTGAAGACCGGCCCGCACACCTACCGCCACACGTTCGCCCTGGGCTACATCCGCAACGGTGGCGACCCGTTCAGCCTGCAACGCATCCTCGGGCACACGACGATGGATATGGTCTCGGTCTACCTTCGCATGGAGGGCACGGCGCTGAGCGAAGCGCACGGCAAGTTCTCCCCGCTGAGTAGACTCGCCGCCTGATAGTGCGGCGATGTGAGAGAGCCGGGCGAGACCCCACCTTCAAGCTACCGTGCTAGATAGGAAGGACCCTCAATGCATGGAGACCTGGCTATTGGCGGCTGTCTATCTGCATGTTGCAGACGGGCTCTACAGGAGCTTACTCGTGCCTCCAGTTGCGGTCCGTCACAGGCAGCTTTGCGGCATCCTCTAATGTCTCGTCTAGGCACCGGTGCTGGGCAGCCGACCTGGATGGCAGCACGAAAATGAAGTCGCAGAGCCGTTCTCGCAGCTCCGCGGTCTACTTGGCTTCGTGAGGAACCGGTCACCTGCCGCGTATTGGCCCTGGGGCAAACCGCCTTCGCTACCAGCGTTCTCTTTCCTCACTTGCCCTACGTCCTACTGGCTTGCCCAGTCGGGCGAGTCGTACTCATCTCCAATGAAGCGCAAGAACTCGACGCCAAACCTCGTCAGGATAGTGGGTTGCTTCTGTCTACCGGGATAGGAGACTGTCATACTCAAAGCCAGCGTCGAGTCAGTAAGTCCGCACTGATACAGTTCGTCAAGTACAGCCTGTAACATCTCATACTCTGCCAGCTCAGGAAACGCTCCTTCGAGCTCTGCCATCGCTGGCTCGGTTTCTCTTGTCGGACGCTGCATCTTGGATAGATACTGCAGGACTGCGATGTGACTTGGCGTGAGGCGGTCCAAGCAAGACCATGCCACCGAGAGGATGTCGTTGCTTGCTTCTAACCTCCCTGTGAACCGAAGAGCATTCTGAAGTGCCCTCCTCTACTCTTCCTTGCTCGTCTTCATCCAAATCTCTTGAGCATGGACACATGCGGCCAGAAACTGCTCGTTGTCCTTCAGCTGCTCTGTTGTGAGACCAGACTCCGACAAGCGGTTGACCGTCTCGGCAAGCATCTCCAAGAACTGGCGGTGCCTCTCTATCTGAGGAGGGGTGAACACCTCCTCGAATACCGGGACCAAAGAGCGACAGAAGTGCCCGAGTAATGGCATAAGGAATGTCACCGGCTTTGCGCCCAAGCAATTCTGGGGCCAATTGCTGAGGTTTGTCGGCCGAACCGTCTCCATTCATCTAGTGCTTCTTGTCTTTTGGAGGGTTCGGGTCTCTTCCATAGCTGTCGGAGTCACGAATCTTCCCATCGCGACCGTGGATGACGACTTCCGATTCCTGATTCTGTGCGATGCCTCGCGCGTGCTCGATGGCGTCACGTTGCGTCTGGAAGTTCTTGGTGGCTCTTGAGTTGCCTTCCCCCTTGACCTGCCAGACATCGCCGTTCTTGACCACATGCTGCTTCTTCCCCATTGGCGGGACCCCTTTCAGGAGCAGTATGCTCATGCATTCTTGACCACCTTAGCATTTCAGGTTCACGGAGGGGTCCAGGCTTAGCCCGAGCGCTATGGAAGATACCTAGCGCCATTTGCGGGTGGAAGGCAATCACGTCGCGGCAGCGACAGCATCAGGAGAGCCACTGAAGCAGAGCGGTGAAAGCTTAGTGTATCGTTGCGGTTGCGTCCAGCGGGAAATGGGTGACGGTAGATGGACATTGGGTTGCGTACGGCCCCGGGACAGAGCTACGCTCGAGACAATCGATAACCAGTGACAAAGACCCCGCGATTCCACCATTTCTTTAATCCCATCCTTAGTGCATTGCACGTCCTTGGTGGTAGCGCCACGATTCCTGAGCTCGTGGAGCGCGTCATCGAAGACATGGGTCTCCCTCCGGAAGTTGTTGAGTTGACGCGACCTGGAGACAGTAGAACGGTCGTCGAGTATCGAATGGCCTGGGCCAGGACGTACCTAAAGAAGGCTGGACTCATCACCAACTCCGAAAGAGGAGTCTGGTCGCTGACGCCAGTAGGACAGAAGACGACCAAAGTCGACCCTGAATCCATCAAGCGTCAAGTTCGGGCGATGCCGGGTGACTCGTCTGCGGAGGGGACTGAGCCGACTGACTCCGTGATGCCCGAAGACGTGGAGTCCACTCCCAACACCTGGAAGCAGCACCTACTGAAGGTCCTTCGGGCGCTTCCCCCAGACGCGTTCGAACGGCTCTGTCTGAGGCTCCTACGCGAATCGGGGTTCATCCAGGTCGAGGTCACGGGGAAGACAGGGGACGGTGGCATCGACGGGCACGGCATCGTTCGGCTTGCAGGGCTCTTGAGCTTCCCCATCATCTTCCAGGCCAAGCGGTACTCCGGGTCGGTAGGAGCCGAACAGGTTCGGAGCTTCAGAGGCGCGATGGTCGGGAGAGCCGACAAGGGGCTCTTCATCACTACGGGCGTCTTCACCTCGGCGGCCCGACAGGAAGCCACTCGCGATGGTGCGCCTCCCATAGACCTCGTGGATGGTGAGGACCTGGCCGAGAAGCTTTACGAGTTGAAGCTCGGGGTCCGGACAGAGCTGGTTGAGGTGGTCATCGTAGAGGATGACTGGTTCAAAGGTCTCTGAAGCTTCAGTGCTTCTGACGTCCCGGAACAGCACTCTTGAACTCTTATAGTCCCGCGGGACCTCGCTATCGGCCCCGCTGCTGATTGAAGAGGGTCGCAGCCGAGTGTTGGGTCAGCTCCGCACTGTCCTCGCCGTGACGCTAGTCCAGGAGAGCTAACGCGAGTCGCGCGACCAGCGGTACGCAATTCTTGTCAGATGCCGTGGAGCCCTACGATTAATCAAGCTCTCAATAGTAGTGGGCGACTTGCGAGCCACCAGCGACTGGACGAGCCCGACCGGTCCAAGAGGATTCCCCCTGGCCGAAGCATGAGTCCCTTCTTGCCGTTTGTTTGCAGGCGACGTCAGGAGTGGCGTGGGACGGCCGATCAGACAGCCCAATCGTCACAAGTTCCAAAGTCAAGTTGGACAAGTAGACTGTCTATATATATGTGCGGCAGATGTGTCCAACTGACGCTGAGCGCCGTCCCAGACACCACTTTGCTTGGTCTCTCGATCGGACAGCGAGTTGGACATTGTCCGTTCGCTGTCCAACTCGCTGT
>Ga0180216_1002522_pt1 | contig 15143 bp, 16 predicted proteins | sample eDN3rd37CBELigMG_FD_128879 | JGI IMG/M metagenome (GOLD analysis project Ga0180216, IMG submission 128879) | Enriched Miracle-Growth compost microbial communities from Emeryville, California, USA - eDNA 3rd pass 37_C BE-Lig MG (version 2)... ... | reverse complement strand
CCGCGCTCGGCCTGTCCACGACCGTCGCCGACGCGCGTTTCGCCAAGCCGCTCGACATCGACCTGCTGCTGCGGCTGGCCCGGGAACACGAAGTGCTGGTGACCATCGAGGAAGGCTCGATCGGCGGCTTCGGCTCTTTCGTGCTGCAGGCGTTGGCCGAGCACGGTGCGCTGGAAGGCGGCCTGCGCGTGCGCGCCATGGTGCTGCCCGACACGTTCATCGACCAGGACACCCCGGCGGCGATGTATGCCGCGGCCGGCCTCGACGCCAAGGGCATCGTCGCCAAGGTGTTCGAGGCCTTGGGCAAGGACATCACGGCCGAGACCGTGAAGCTCGCCTAAGGCTCATCCCGTTACTGCGCCCTTGCCGCTCTCACCGCTGACGAAGCTTGATCGCTTCGTCGTGGCGAAGCGGGAAGCAGGCCTGAGCGCTGCCGTCCCCGCTTGCGCGGGGACGCGCGGACCTTCGTCAGATCCTCTTTTTCTTCTTGCGGGCCTTCTTCCGCGCCTTCTTGCGGCTCGGCACCTTCTTGCCCTTGCGCCGCGCTTCCGACAGGCCGATGGCGATCGCCTGCTTGCGGCTCTTCACCTTCTTGCCGCTGCGTCCACTCTTGAGGGTGCCCTTCCTGCGCTTACGCATCGTCTGCGCAACGCTCTTGGACGCACTCCTGGAGTATTTCCTTGCCATGGGATCTTCCCAGTTAGGTTGATTATCTTCAACGATGGCCTAACCTTCCTGCATGGAACTAGTTCCCAATTTGCATTCGACATACCACTGTGCGCGAGACGAGGACGTTCATGACGCTGCGCATGCGCGCTGATCGCTTGCTTGTCGAACGTGGAATCTTTGAAAGCCGCGCCAAAGCACAAGCCGCTATCGAAGCAGGTCTCGTCGTCGCCAACGATGCCGTCGTGCGCAAGCCATCGGAGGAAGTCCCGGTCGACGCGCATGTGGTGGCAAGCCCGGCGCATCCTTACGTCTCGCGCGGCGGATTGAAGCTTGCCGCAGCGCTCGATGCTTTCAAATTCGATCCGGCGGGCCGCGTTTGCCTCGATGTCGGTTCGTCGACCGGCGGCTTCACCGATGTGCTGATCCGGCGCGGCGCCAAGCGCGTCTATGCGGTCGATGTCGGCCGCAGCCAATTGCATGCGAGCTTGCGCGGACGCCCCGACATCATATCGCTCGAGGAGACCGACATCCGCACGCTGCCGGCCGATCGTTTCGCGGAAGCGCCGGACCTGGTCACCGTCGACGTCAGCTTCATCTCGCTGAAACAGGTCTTGCCGGCCGCGCTTGCGCTCGCGCGCAAGCCGGCGGAGCTGGTGGCGCTGATCAAGCCGCAATTCGAAGCCGGCCGCAGCGCCCTCAAGAAGGGCGTCGTGCGCGATCCCGCCGTGCGACAGGCCGTGTGCGACGACATCACGTCGACGGTCGCTTCGCTCGGCTGGGAGGTATCGGGCCTCATCCCCTCGCCGATCGAAGGCGGCGACGGCAATGTCGAGTTCCTGCTCGGCGCGCGAGCGCGTTAGGGCATCCCAAGCATCAACCCAGGCGATCCGGCACATCATCGCCGTTGATGCATGTGTCCGCGAAGCCACCGCGCGCACGAAGTTGGCGGTAGCCCGCAACGTCACCTTTCTCCCGCCACAACGATCTCTATGGTGCCGGCCATGACTCTTCGGAATGCAGACATCGCCGCCGGCGCGCGCACGCCGGCGGGCACGAACCATTGGCGCGTCGAGCTGAACGCCACGCTCAAGCTCGCTCTGCCCATCGCGCTGACGCAGCTCGGCCAGGTCGCGATGATGACCAGCGATCTGATGCTCATCGGCCATCTCGGCGAGAAGGCGATCGCGGGCGCGGCGCTCGGCCAGACCGTGCTGTTCGCCGCCTTCGTGCTCGGCATGGGCCTCGTGTCGGCGGTGGCGCCGCTCGCCGCGCAGGCTTACGGCGCGCGCGAACCGCGCATGGTGCGGCGCTCGTTGCGCGTCGGTCTATGGGCGGCGCTGCTGTTCGGCATTCCCGCGACAGCGCTCCAGCACATGGGCGAGGACTTCCTGATCTTCACCGGCCAGGAACCGGAGACGGCACGGCTCGCCGGCCTCTATCTCATCGGCCTCGGCTGGTCGCTTGTCCCCGGCTGGTGGTTCATCGCGCTGCGCGGCTTCATGGGCGCGGTCAACCGCCCCGAACCGGCGCTCTGGATCACGCTCATCGCCATCCCGATCAATGCCCTGCTCGCTTATGCTTTGATCTACGGCGTGTTCGGTCTGCCGCGCCTGGAATTGCTCGGCGCCGGCATCGCCACGACCATCGTCAATCTCGGCATGTGCGTGGCCGGCATCTGGATCGCCTATCGCCAGCGGCCCTTCCGCAAATATCGCGTGCTGGGGCGCTTCTGGCGCATCGATTGGCCGCTGCTCGGCCGCCTGCTCGCCATCGGCGCGCCGATCTCCGGCTCGTTCCTGCTCGAGTACGGTTTGTTCGCGACGGCCGCGCTGATGATGGGCTGGATCGGCACCGCCGCGCTCGCGGCGCACCAGATCGCGCTGCAGACGGCCGCGATCCTGTTCATGGTGCCGCTCGGCATATCGATGGCCGCCACCGTGCGCGTCGGACACGCCGTCGGGCGCCACGATGCGCCCGGGACGCGCCGCGCCGGCTTTGCCGCGGTCGGCCTCGGCGCGGCCTTCATGGCGGGCATGGTGTCGATCGTGATCATGCTGCGCCACGTCATCCCGCTGGCGTTCCTCGGCACCAACACCGCCGATAGCGATGCCACCTTGATGCTGGCGGCGACCTTGCTGACGCTCGGCTCGACCTTCTTCATCGTCGACGGCATCCAGACGGTTGCGTCAGGCGCCTTGCGCGGCCTCAACGACACCCGCGTGCCGCTGTTGTTCGCGGCGCTGAGCTTCTGGGTGATCGGCTTCTCGAGCTCCTACGGCTTCGCCTTCCCCGGCGGCCTGGGCGCCGTCGGCATCTGGATCGGCTTCACGGTCGGCCTGACCGTTTATGCCGGGCTGCTGCTGTGGCGCTTCGATGCCCTCACCCGGCGCGGCTATCTGCCGGCAACGCCCGGCCACACGGTAGTGCATTGAGCATTGCCCGCCCCCGCGCTTGCCGGTAAGCGGGGGCATGACCGAACAACTCACCATCACAGGCATTGGCCATCGCGGCGACGGCGTGGCCGAGGGGCCGGACGGCGCGATCTATGTGCCTTATGCCCTGCCCGGCGAGGTGGTGACCGTCGAGAAGGTCGCGGGGCATCCGGACCGGCGGCGCCTCCTGCACGTCGACAAGCCGAGCCACGAGCGCGTGCCCGCCGTCTGCAAGCATTTCGGCACGTGCGGCGGCTGCGCCCTGCAGCATTGGTCGCTCGCCGAGTATCACATCTGGAAGCGCGCGCAGGTGGTCGAGGCTCTCGCCAATGCCGGCATCATCGCGCCGGTCGACGAGAACATCATCGATGCCCATGGTCAGGGCCGCCGCCGCGCGGTCCTGCATGCGCGGCGCGGCACGCATGACGTGCTCGAGGTCGGTTTCACCGCGCCGCGGGCCCACCACATCGTCGCCATTGACGCCTGCCCGATCCTGACGCCAGCCCTCGGCGGCGCCATCAAGGCCGCCTGGGCTATTGCGGAGATCCTCAAGCCGGCGCAGAAGCCGCTCGACATCCAGGTGACCGCCACCGACAGCGGCATGGATGTCGACGTGCGCGGCTCGGGGCCGCTCAATGCCGGCAGCCGGACGGCGCTGGCCAAGCTCGTCGAGGCGCACAAGCTGGCGCGGCTGACGCGGCACGGCGAACTCGTCGCCCAGCGCGCGCAGCCGCTTCTCACGGTCGGCCGCGCCCAGGTGCCGCTGCCGCCCGGCAGCTTCCTGCAGGCGACCGTGCTCGGCGAGGAAACGCTGAGCCAGCTCGTCGCCGAACATGTCGGCAAGGCCAAACGCGTCGCCGATCTGTTCGCGGGCATCGGCACCTTCGCCTTGCGGCTCGCCGAGAAGGCACGCGTCGTCGCCGTCGACAGCGAAGCCGGCGCGGTGAAGGCGCTGGAACGCGCGGCGCAGATGACCAGTGGGCTCAAGCCGATCGAGGCCGTCGCGCGCGATCTCTTTCGACGTCCCTATCTGCCGATGGAGATGAAGGGCCTCGATGCCGTCGTCTTCGATCCGCCGCGGCAAGGCGCCGAGGCGCAGGCGCGCGAACTCGCCAAGAGCACGGTGAAGACGATCGTCGGCGTTTCGTGCGACGCGACGACGTTCGCGCGCGACGCCAAGATCCTCATCGCCGGCGGCTATAAGCTCGTTCGCGTCACCGCGGTCGACCAATTCCGCTGGTCGCACCATGTCGAGGTGGTGGGGAAGTTCGAGAAGTAGCGCCCCCGTCACTTCTTCCCGCTTGCGGGGCAAGCGACCGTTGTCATGCCGAAATGTGCGCGAGGCTTCGCTCAATGCTTGCCACGCCTCCCCCTAAGGGAGGAGACGCGAAACCGATCACTCCATCGCTACCGTTTAGTGCGGCGCATGGCGGCCCTAGCGGAAATCATATCCGCCCCAGCGTTCCTGCCACATCTTCTCGCCGATGGTGCAGGAGACACGCGGTGACGGGGCCGCGGCGGGAACAACGCGCGCTTCGGGCTGGCGGCCGGCGATTTCGAGCACCAGCTTGGTGCGCGTCGCCTCGACGAACTTGGAGCGATCGCGGATGGGCACGACGAAAGCCCCGGCGCCGCCGATGACGCAATCCTCGTAATACACGTCGAGCTGTTCGACATCCATCATCGCGCCGGTCGGCCGCTTGAGCATGATCGGCAGGCCGTTGATCGTGATGCCTGCGGCGAGCACCTCGTCGCGCGCCTGCACGACCAGCGGCCCGGAATTGTTGGCGCCGTCGCCCGAAACATCGATCACCCGGCGCAGACCGCGATAGCCGCTGTTGTCGAACAAAGGCTTGGCGAAGTTGAGCGCGCTCGAAATCGACGTGCGAGAGGCCCGCCGGTACGGCGCGCGCGCGATCTCGGCGGCGGCCGCGTCGGCCGCTTCCGGCCCGTCGATCAGCCGCCAGGGCATGACGATCTTCTGATCGCCGGCGCCGGCCCATTCGAAATAAGTGACGGCGATCTTGCCGTTGGCGCCCTCGCGCAAGGCCCGCAGGAACTCGGTCGATGTCAGCGCCTGGACATAGCCCTCGCGCTGCAGCGCCTGCTCGTCGGGATCCATCGAATAGGAGACATCGACCGCGAGGACGAGTTCAACGTCGACCGGAACGGCACTCGGGCTCTTGTCGGCGAAACGGGGCAGATAAGCGGCCGCGGCGCTGAAAGCCGCGAAAGCCGCAGCGATGACCAGTCCGGCGATGGCTGCATAACCACGTCGCCCCATACTCCTATGCTGACACGAGACCCGGCGGAAGGAAAGGCCGAGAAAGCGGATGCGGACTTTTGCACCGATGCGCGTGACCGCTCCGCCGCCTGTCGGATAGGCTCGCCATTATTTCAGCGGTTGAGGAACCATCCCATGAGTTTGGATCGCAGAGCATTGCTGCGGGCGGCGGGCGTTGCCGGCGCAACAGCCATCGGCGCAACGGCGGCGCGGGCGGCCGGATGCGAGATCGGCCCCGCCGCGCACGAGAAAGGCCCACTGGTCTGGATGAACCTGGACCAGGCCGAATTGGACGCCGCATACGACCAGTCCGTCTATGCGCCGACCGCCGGCCAAACCCTCAAGCGCTACGCGACGAGCAGCGAGGAGGTACGCAAGCGCCTCGGCCCGCCGAAGCGCTTCGCCTATGGCCCGAGCGCGGTCGAGGCCATGGATGTCTATCCGGCCAAGAACCCGAATGCGCCGGTGTTCGTGTTCATCCACGGCGGCGCGTGGCTGCGCGGCGAAGCGAAGGATTACGGCTATCCGGCCGAGCTCTTCGTCAATGCCGGCGTCACTTACGTCGCGCTCGACTTCATCCCCATCGGCGCCGCGCAAGGCGATCTGCGCGTGATGGCCAAGCAGGTGCGCAGCGGCATCGCCTGGGCCTACAAGAACATCGCAAGCTATGGCGGAGATCCCAGCCGCTTCTACGTCGGCGGCCACTCGTCAGGCGGTCACCTCTGCGGCGTCGCGCTCGTGACCGACTGGGAAAAGGACTTTGGCCTGGCGCCGACCTTCATCAAGGGCGGCATGTGCATGAGCGGCATGTACGACCTCAAGCCCGTGCGTCTGTCGAAGCGCAGCTCCTACGTCAAATTCGACGACGACATGGAGGCGAGCATGAGCGCGCAGCGCCAGCTCGACAAACTGCATGCGCCCGTGGTCGTGACCTATGGCACGTTCGAAACGCCCGAGTTCCAGCGCCAATCCCGCGACTTTGCCGCCGCGGTCAAGGGCGCCGGCAAGCCGGTCGAGCTCGTCGAAGCGCCGAGCTACAATCACTTCGAGATGTGCGAGACCCTCGGCAACCCCTACGGTCCGAACGGACGCGCGGCGTTGCGCATGATGGGCATCGGCTGACGATCAGCCGTCGAGCGGCTCGGTATCGGCGATCTCGATACCGAATCCGGCGATGCCGACATAGGTGCGCTTGGTCGAGGTCAGCAGGCGGATCGACGAGATGCCGAGGTCGCGCAGGATCTGCGCGCCGAGGCCGACCTCACGCCATTGCCGCGCGCGCGCCGCTTCCGTGCCGCTGTCGCCTTGCGGGATCTCGGACACCGGCACGCCGGCCGTGCCGTCGCGCAGATAGACGATGACGCCGCGGCCTTCCGTCTTGAAGCGCGCCAGGGCGGCGCGGATCGTCTTGGCGCCGCCGAACACGTCGCCGATCACATCGGCGCGGTGAAGGCGCGCCGGCACGTTCGTGCCATCGCTGAGATCGCCGTAGACGAAGGCCATGTGGTGCACGCGGTCGAACGGCGTGATGTAGGCATAGCCCTTGAGCGGGCCGATCTCGGAGTCGACCTGGAACTCGCCGACGCGCTCGACCAGCTTATCGCGGCTCTGGCGATAGGCGATCAGGTCGGCGATCGAGAGATAGACGAGCTTATGCTTCTCGGCGAAGGCCGCGACTTCCGGCCCGCGCATGACGCTGCCGTCGTCGTTCATCAGTTCCGACAGAACGCCGACCGCCGGCACGCCCGCGAGCTTGCACAGATCGACGCAAGCTTCGGTATGGCCGGAGCGCATCAGCACGCCGCCCTCGCGCGCGACCAGGGGAAACACGTGACCCGGACGCACGAAGTCGGCGGAGCCGCTGTTGTCGTTCGCCAGCGCGCGCACGGTGTTGGTGCGCTCTTCCGCCGAGATGCCGGTGGTGAGGCCGTGGCGTACGTCCACGGTCACCGTGAAGGCGGTGCCGAGCGGCGCGTCGTTCTCGGCCACCATCGGCTCGAGATGCAGCTTGCGCGCCAGGTCGAGCGCGAGCGGCGCGCAGACGATGCCGGAGGTGTGGCGGATGATGAAGGCCATCTTCTCCGGCGTGCACAGCGAGGCGGCAATGAACAGATCGCCCTCGTTCTCGCGGTCGTCGTCGTCGGTGACGACGACCAGTTCGCCTTTGGCGAATGCTTTGATCGCCGCTTCGACACGTTGATGGGCATTGAGCACGACGGATTACCTCAAATTCGACTGAAGCGACGGGCTTGCTGAGCGACCGGCTTTAAGCGACCGGCTTGGGGAACGGCCAGGGGAGGCCTTCCCCGACTTGGCCGCGATGCAGGAGATAGTGATCGGCGATGACGCATGCCACCATCGCCTCGGCGATCGGCACCGCGCGGATACCGACACAGGGATCGTGGCGGCCCTTGGTCACCACCTCCGTGTTGTTGCCGTAGCGGTCGACGGTCTTGCGCGGCGTCAGGATCGACGACGTCGGCTTCACCGCGAAACGGGCGACGATCGGCTGTCCGGTCGAGATGCCGCCGAGGATGCCGCCGGCGTGGTTGGACAGGAACAGCAGGCGGCCGTCATTGCCCATGCGCATTTCGTCGGCATTCTCTTCGCCGCTGAGTTCCGCGCTCGCCATGCCGTCGCCGATCTCGACGCCCTTGACGGCGTTGATGCTCATCAGCGCCGAGGCGAGATCCGCGTCGAGCTTGCCGTAGACCGGCGCGCCGAGGCCGGCCGGCACGCCTTCGGCGACCACCTCGATGACCGCGCCGATGGACGAGCCGGATTTGCGGACGCCGTCGAGATAGGTCTCGAAGAACTTGGCCTGAACCGGATCCGGGCAGAAGAACGGATTGTTGCCGACCTCGCTCCAATCCCAGCGCGACCGGTCGACCTTATGCGGGCCCATCTGCACCAGCGCCGCGCGCACGGTGAGACCGGGCACGACCTTGCGGGCGATCGCGCCCGCCGCGACGCGCGTCGCGGTCTCGCGCGCGCTGGCTCTGCCGCCGCCGCGATAATCGTAGACGCCGTATTTGGCGTCGTAGACGTAGCCGGCGTGGCCCGGCCGGTACTTGTCCTTGATGTCCGAATAGTCCTTCGACCGCTGGTCGACGTTCTCGATCATCAGCATGATCGGCGTGCCGGTGGTCACCTGCTGGCCGGTGGCCTCATCCGGGAAAACGCCGGACATGATCTTCACCGCGTCCGGCTCCTGCCGCTGCGTGGTGAAGCGCGACTGGCCGGGCCGGCGCTTGTCGAGCTCGACCTGGATTTCCTCGGCCGTGATCGGGATGCGCGGCGGGCAGCCGTCGACGATGCAGCCGATCGCCGCCCCGTGGCTCTCGCCGAAGCTGGTAAACCTGAAAAGACGGCCGAAGGTGTTGAAGGACATAGTGGTTCCGCTTTTGCGGGGGTTTGGTAGCCCGGGACCCGGGGCGGGTCAAATAGAGGCCGCCCGGCCATGGCGCCCGGGCCGAACCGGCGCTATGCCCAGGGCACCCGACAGCCAAGGAGCCTCCATGCCGGACCTGCAGCCGGATATCGCCACGCTGATACGCCGGATCGAGACGCTGGAAATGGACGCGGCCCATCGCGGCCAGATGGTCGACGACCTCAATGCGACCATTACGGCGCAATGGAAGGAAATCGAGGGCCTCAAGCGGCAGTTGCGCCAACTCACCGAGCAGCTGGCGGAACTCGATATGCCCGGCGACAGCACGCCCGAGCCGCCGCCACCGCATTATTGAGCGGGGCATTCCGGCCGCGTGTGCCGGACGCCTGGCCCCGAAGTCGAGCGCCAGCACCAACTTTGCGTCTGGATTGCGGGGCCGCGCTTTCAGCGCGTCCCGGAATGACGACTAGGCATACCGCGTGAGCTTGTCGCCCTCGAAGACGTAGACGACGCCCTGGGCGACATCGAGCAGCGGCGCGGCGGCCGGCTTGGCGATGCCGAGATGCGCCATCAGGCCGCGCGCGGTGCCGCCATGGGCGACGGCGACCGTGTCGCGCGTCAGCCCCTCGTACCAGCGGCCCATGCGCGCCATCACCATCTCGTAGCTTTCGCCGCCCGGCGGCACGAAATGGAACTTGTCGTGCTCGCGCTGGGAGATGCCCGCCGGGTCGCTGTAGTGCAATTGCGCGATGGTGAAGCCTTCCCAGTCGCCGAACGAAATCTCGCAGAGCGCTTCGTCGACCTTGTAGTCATCGGGCGCGAGCGCCATCGCGCCGCGCGCGAGCTCCATGGTCTCGCGCGCGCGGACCATCGGACTGGAAAGATAATCGAGGCTCGACGGGTCCCGGCCATCGCGCGCCAATAGATCGCGCAACACGGCGCCGCAGTGGCGCGCCTGCGCGCGGCCGCGCTCATTGAGCGCGATATCGCGGCGCCCTTGCAGCCGGCCGGCAACGTTCCAATCGGTTTCGCCGTGACGGATATAGAAGACGGTCGGCATCGGCGTACGGCCTGTCCTCGCTCATTCCCGCGAAAGCGGGAATCCAGCGCGGCGTGGCCACGCGGTGTGACTTATTCCGGGTCCGCGCTTCCGCGGGGACGAGCGGAAGCGGAAATGCATCACTCGAGCTTGCCGACCGCGAGATCGGGCGCGTCGGGATGCTTGATGCCGACCACATGATAACCGGCGTCGACGTGCTGGATCTCGCCGGTGACGCCGCTCGACAGGTCGGAGAGGAAGAACACCCCGGCCTTGCCGACATCCTCCAGCGACACGTTCCGCCGCAGCGGCGTATTATATTCGTTCCACTTCAGGATATACCGGAAGTCGCCGATGCCGGACGCCGCGAGCGTCTTGATCGGACCGGCGGAGATCGCGTTGACGCGGATGTTCTTCACGCCGAGATCGGCCGCCATGTAGCGCACGGAGCTTTCGAGCGCCGCCTTGGCCAGACCCATCACGTTGTAATGCGGCATCCACTTCTCGGCGCCGTAATAGGTCAGCGTCAGCAGCGAGCCGCCGTTCTTCATCAGTTTCTCGGCCCGCTGCGCGATGGCGGTGAACGAGTAGCAGCTGACCACCATCGTCTTCACGAAATTGTCTTCCGTGGTGTCGACGTAGCGGCCGTCGAGCTGGTCCTTGTCCGAGAAGGCGATGGCGTGGACGACGAAATCGAGCGAGCCCCAGGCCGACTCGACCGCGGCGAACACGGCGTCGAGGCTCTTGGGATCGGTGACGTCGCAATGGCCGACCACCAGGCCGTCCACCTCCTCGGCCAGCGGCTCGAGGCGCTTCTTCAGCGCTTCACCCTGGTAGGTGAAGGCGAGGTCCGCGCCGTGATCGCGGCAGGCGCGCGCGATGCCCCAGGCGATCGAGCGGTTGTTCGCCACGCCCATGATGAGGCCGCGCTTGCCGCGCATAAGACCCGAGGCTTCCGCCATCATTTTCCCCTTTTCGGCCGGCGGCGCCGGCCTGCCCCCTATGGCATAGGCCCCGGGTCCCCATCAAGCAAGCCGGGCCCCGGCCCCTATTCCGCTGTTAATTCAAGTCGATTCGGGGAATATGAGGGGACAGCGGGGGTTATTCACAGTGAGTGACGGCCGGATGACGGGTCCGGATGCGGGCGCTGGAGACCTCTTCTCGCACCGATCCGGCTCCAGAGGGGGCGGAGAGACGGCGTGGCCACGTTCGCGCAGAAGGTCGAGGCGGCGATTCCCGCGCTGAGGCGCTATGCCCGCGCGCTGACGCGGGATGCCGACACGGCAGACGATCTGGTTCAGGACACCTTGGTGCGCGCCCTGCGTTCCGAGCATCTGTTCCAGGGCGAGGAGGTGCGGAGCTGGCTCTACACGATCCTCACCAACCTCAACCGCAACCGCCTTCGCTCGCTGGCGCGGCGGCCGACGCTGTCCTCGATCGAGGAGAACGACGCGCCGGACGCCTCCGGTCCGGAAGCCGGCGGCCGCGACATCGAGCGCGCGCTCGCCACGCTCGCGGAGGACCAGCGCCAGGCGCTGCTCTTGGTGGTGCTGGAAGGCCTGAGCTACCGCGAGGTGGCCGAGGTGCAGGGCGTCCCGATCGGCACCGTGATGTCGCGCCTGGCGCGCGCGCGCGTGCAGATCAAAGGCTATCTCGACGGCGAGCGCCCGGCGCTGCGCCGCGTGAAATAGGGATCAGGGGATCATGATCGAACGCATGTCACCGGTGAGCGAGGACGAGCTCCACGCCTTCATCGACGGCGAGTTGCCGGCGGACCGGCGCGAAGCAGTCGCGAGCTGGCTCGCGGAAAATCCCGAACAGGCCGCCATGGTCGCGGCCTGGCGCGCGCAGGCCGAGGCGATCCGCGCGCGCTACGGCGCGGTCGCGGACGAGCCGATGCCGCAGCGGCTGCAGATCGAGAACGTGCTGCGCATGACCGGCGGGGTGAGCCGTAAGTGGATGGCGATGGCGGCCGCGGCGGCAACGGTCGCGTTCCTGGTCGGCGGCGCCGCCGGCTGGTTCGCGCGCGGCGCTTCCGCCGCCGCGCCGAGCGGCTTCGAGGCGCTCACCACCGACGCCATCGACGCGCACAAGCTCTATGTCGTCGAAGTGCGTCATCCGGTGGAAGTGCCCGGCTCCGAGCGCGTGCACATGACGCAATGGCTGTCGAAGCGGCTCGGCTACGAGCAGCGCATTCCCGATCTCCAGGCGATCGGATTGAAGCTGATCGGCGGGCGGCTGTTGCCTGGACCGACGGGCGCCGCGGCGTTCTATATGTACGAGGGAGCCTCGGGCGAGCGTTTCACCATCTACTGCGCGAAGGCGGCGACGCCGGAAACGGCGCTGCGCTTCAAGCACGGCCCGCAGGTGTCGGCCTTCTACTGGGTCGATGGCAATGTCGCTTATGTCGTCTCCGGTCCGGCGGACCGCGACAAGCTCGAGGCGATCAGCAAGGCGATCTACGATCAGGTGGACAAAGCGGGCGTGAGGAGGTCGTAGATCCATCACCGCTCGCCCCCGCGGAAGCGGGGGCCCAGAGCAACACGACGTATGCTGTCAAGCTTGGCTCCTGGATTCCCGCTTGCGCGGGAATGAGCGGAGCTTGTGGCTCACCCCAATCCGCCGCGCGGATCGTAAGGCTTCTTGTCGCGCCAAGTTTCCATCAGCTTCTTGAACTCGTCGTCGATCTGATCGGGCAGCGCGATGCGCACCGTGGCGAGAAGATCGCCGGTCGCGCTCTTCACCTTCAGGCCCTTACCCTTGAGACGGAAGGTACGGCCCGAATTGGTGCCGGCGGGAATCGCCAATTCCACCGCGCCGTCGAGCGTCGGCACGCGCACCTTGCCGCCGAGCACCGCTTCGTAAAGCGTGATCGGCAGTTCGAGGCGCAGGTCGTTGCCGTCCGGTTTGAACAGTGGATGCGGCGCGACATTGACGGTGATGAGCGCATCGCCGGCGCGGCCGTGCGCGCTCGGCCAGCCCTGCCCTTTCAGGCGGATCTGCTGACCGTCGGTGATGCCGGCGGGAATCTTGACCTCGATCTCCTTGCCGGTCGGCAGCGAGACGCGCGCCTTCGATCCCTTCGCCGCCTCGGGCAGCGAAATGGTCAGCGTCGCGTGCAAATCCTGGCCGGTCGTCTCGGCGCCGAAGTCTTCGCCCTGGAAGCTCGGGCGGCCGCCACGCGTGCCGGCGCCACCCATGCCGCCGAACATGCCGCGCAGCAGATCCTCAAAGCCGCCCGCACCGGCAGCGCCAGCACCGCCGCCGCTCGAGCGGCGCTGGAAGCCGTCGGGGCCGAAGCTGAAGCTCTCGAAGTGGCTGCCGCCGGCACCGCCCTGCTGACCCCACGGGCCGGCGCCGGGCTGCCTGCCGAAACCTTCAAATCCACCCTGGAAGCGCGGCTTGCCTTCCGCGTCGATCTCGCCGCGGTCGAAGGCTTTGCGCTTGTCGTCGTCGCCCACGATCTCATAGGCAGCGTTCAACTCGGCAAAGCGCGAAGCCGCCTTCGGGTCGTGCTTGTTGGCGTCGGGGTGCAGCTTCTTGGCGAGTTTGCGGTAGGCGCTTTTCACCTCCGCTCCGCTCGCAGACTTAGACACCCCCAGAACCTCATAGGGGTCCCGCATCCGTCCCAACTCCTTCGTGAAATTCCCCCGCCGGCCAGATCGACCGGCGAATCTGCCCATAATGTGGGGTTCTTGCGCGAAGTTGCAACGCGCTTTGGAACCAAGCGCGACGGCACGCGCAGGCGTGCACACATTCCGGGGGCGAGCGGTAGCGCGTGCCCGGAACGTCAGCCTAGGTCAGGAGCTCTTCCACGGCTTGAGCGCGCGCACTTCCCAGGCGCCGCGGTTCTGCTTGCAGGCTTCGCCCTGCAGCCAGGATTGCGCGCTGCCATTGACGTAGCTCGCCAGGAAGTTGCGGCAGGTCTGGCCGTCCTGGGTATAGGCGGCGGCGATCGGCGTGACAGTGCCGCGCGCGCCGCTACGCGGGTTTTCCCAGGCGAGACTGGAGTCCTTGACGCCGCGGCGAAGCACTTCGCTCGCCGCCGCACGGGCATAAGCAAGATCGCCCTCTGGCGGCATTTCGGCCTCGGCCTTCGCGCCGGGCGGCGGCGTGATCGAGCCGGTGTGGTCCTTATCGGAGCTGAAATAGGAGTCGAGCTGGCCCGACAGGCTGCAGCCGCCGGCGCCGAGCGCCAGCACCAGAGCACCGATGGCCGGTGCGCAGCGCCATAGTCGCGGCCGCGCACTTCCCCTATAACCGCGCTGACGAAACAACCTGGTCGTGGTCATCGCCACGCAATACTCCGAACATGTCCGATTCAACCCCGATTCAACACCCGAGTTGGTTAACGACTGGTGATTTCACCGCCGCCGAGGAGCCGTTTCAGCTCTTCGCCGCCTGGCTGGAGCAAGCGACCGCGACGGAACCGCGCGATCCCACGGCGATGACGCTGGCCACCGTCGATGCCGACGGCATGCCGAACGCTCGCATGGTGCTCCTGAAGGGCGCCGATGAAAGAGGCTTTGTCTTCTTTACCAACCTGGGCAGCCAAAAAGGGCAGGAGTTGGACGGCCAGCCAAAAGCCGCGCTGGTGTTCCACTGGAAGTCCCTCAACAAGCAGGTGCGCGTGCGCGGGCCGGTCGAGGCGGTAAGCGGGGAAGAAGCAGACGCCTATTTCGCGACGCGTCCGAAGCAGGCGCAGATCGGCGCCTGGGCCAGCAAGCAATCGACGCCGCTCGAGAGTCGCCTCGCCTTCGAGAAGGCGATCGCGATCGCCGCCGCCAAATACGCGCTCGGCACCGTGCCGCGTCCGCCCTTCTGGTCGGGCTTTCGCATCGTGCCGCTGGCCATCGAATTCTGGCAGGACCGGCCTTTCCGCCTGCACGATCGCATCGTGTTCAAGCGCGAGGCCGCCGGCGCCGCGTGGAGCAAGACGCGGCTCTATCCCTGAGCTACAATTGCCGCGCGGCTTGCGCGCGACAATAGAAACATTCCAAGGACGCCTATGCCGACCTCGCCAACCAACCAACCGCGCCGCACGCTGCTGCTGACAGGCGCGAGCCGCGGTATCGGCCACGCCACCGTGAAACGCTTCTCCGCCGCCGGCTGGCGCGTCATCACCTGCTCGCGGCATCCCTTTCCGGAGAACTGCCCGTGGGACGCGGGACCGGAAGATCACATCCAGGTCGATCTCACCGACGAAGCCAACACGCTCGAAGCGGTCGCCGAGATCAAGCGCCGGCTGCCGACGCACGAGCTGCACGCGCTCGTCAACAACGCGGCCATTTCGCCGAAGGCCGAAGGCGGAAGGCGCATGAACGCCAT
>Ga0180216_1002521_pt1 | contig 15146 bp, 10 predicted proteins | sample eDN3rd37CBELigMG_FD_128879 | JGI IMG/M metagenome (GOLD analysis project Ga0180216, IMG submission 128879) | Enriched Miracle-Growth compost microbial communities from Emeryville, California, USA - eDNA 3rd pass 37_C BE-Lig MG (version 2)... ... | reverse complement strand
TACACCTCATCTCATTGGTTTCGTTTGGTCACTTAATCAATTCGAGATTTAGGGAGGTACTCCTTTTTCTGTACATTAGAAAGCTAGATCTAGCAAGGCTTTAGATTTATGAAATTGATTCAGCTATAATTCAAATTTAATTAAGTTATTTTTTTACGACTCTATATCGTTTAGTTCTGCTTTTGTTTTCTATGCTTGCTAAACTTATATAGCTTCATTCGTCCAGCTCTGGTAACATAATTATAGTAGCTTCAACTTTGGAGGGATTGCATGACTCAACCAAGCATCGCTACTTGGGCAAGCGATATGATCATACTTGATCGCAGCGATCAGATTGAACCCATCGATCCAATGCGATCCTTTGCCCTTGACGAATTGCTCTGTAAGGAAGCTGCACGCAGCAAGCTGAGCATATGCCATATATGGCGTCATCCTCATGCCTTTGTACTCGGACAGCGCGATTATCGCCTGCCTTACGCTAAAGAGGCAATGGACTGGCTAAGCTCCATTGGGTATATGCCAATGGTACGAAATTCAGGTGGAGCAGCAGTGCCTTTGGATCTTGGCGTCGTAAACCTTTCACTTATCTTTCCAATTGTTAGCCCGTCCACGAGCTTTCATCATGATTTTGCACGTATGACACAGCTTATTAGTGAAGCACTTGCTCCTGTTAATGCAGCTGTCGACGTTGGGGAAGTCTCAGGAGCCTATTGTCCAGGGGATTACGATATGAGTATTAATGGGCTAAAATTTTGTGGCATAGCACAGCGCAGACAGCTCCATGCTTTTTGTGTTCACGCCTTTGTTGTAGCAGATAAAAAAGGCAGTGACAGAGCTTCACTCGTTCGTCAATTTTATGATCGTGCAGCGATAGGAGCACCTGAGCAAAGCTACCCGTTAGTAGCTGAAGCCAACACTGCGAGCTTAGAAGAGCTGCTTGGCATTGGTACACAAGCGTTCATTACATCAATTAAAGAGTGTATAAGAGCCTATTCCTCAGTGCTAACAACGTCTAGCCTCATTCTACCTAACGATGAGCAAGTAATTGAGATGGCTAGGCGGCTTAGAGCACGTTACGAAACCCGTTAATTTTTTAGCATTATTTGCAAATTTGCACTATTCCAAATAACCAATATATAGTATAATTAAAACGTTGAGAGATACAATAGAAAGGCAATGCTACCGTAAACCATATGTTCCTATGCTTTGCGAGAACATTGATTGGAGAAGGTACAACCTCGGACTTATATGCCCAGGTTGTGCCTTCTTCTTGTTTTATCAGAAGAGTTTACTGCTCTACCCATAATATGACAAGGAGAGTGAATGGAATGCTGCGTGAAGCTGTATATCACCGTCCAAAACAAAACTGGTCATATGCTTATGACCAACGTACAATACATCTGCGAATCCGCACCAAGAAGAATGATTGCGCTATTGTTGAAGCGATTGTAGGTGACAAGTATACCTGGGACTCAACGATGGATATTGCGTCCATGCGTATATTTGCACAGGATGAGCATTTCGATTATTGGGAAACAACGGTTAAGCCGCCATATCGCCGGCTGCGCTATGCTTTCCGACTAACAGATGCAAGTAATGAAGAGCAGCTCATATATACCGAGCGCGGTTTCGTAGATGAGCTCCCAGACAATCCGAATACTTTTTTTGACTTCCCATTTATTAATCCAATCGATGTGTTCGAGCCACCGGCTTGGGTTAAGGATGCTGTGTTCTATCAAATTTTTCCTGAGCGCTTTGCATGCGGTGATCCTTCGATCAGCCCAGCAGATGTTGAGCCTTGGGGCGGTAAGCCTACGCCGACGAATTTCTTCGGTGGTGATCTTCAAGGGGTGCTCGACCATCTTGATCATATTGCAGAGCTTGGGATCAATGCGATTTACTTTACTCCATTATTTGAAGCTACGACGAATCATAAGTACGACACACAGGACTATTTAAAGGTAGACCCGCACTTTGGTACGAATGAACAGCTTAAAGAGCTCGTTGACGCATGTCATGCTCGCGGAATTCGAGTACTGCTGGATGCTGTTTTCAATCATTCGGGACGTACCTTTGCACCGTTTGTCGATGCTCAAAAGCATGGCAAGCAATCCAAATACGCAGATTGGTTCCATGTACGGCAGTGGCCTCTTCAGGTTATTGATGGCATACCTACCTATGATACCTTCGCGTTCGAGCCGCTCATGCCGAAGCTTAATACGGAGCATCCAGAGGTTAAGCAATATCTGTTTGAGGTAGCGCGCTATTGGATTGAGGAGATCGGAGTCGATGGCTGGAGATTAGATGTAGCCAATGAAGTCGATCATCAATTTTGGCGTGAATTCCGAAAGATTGTTAAGGATGTCAATCCAGAGGCATATATATTGGGAGAAATCTGGCATGATTCATTAATGTGGCTGCAGGGTGATCAGTTTGATGCAGTGATGAACTACCCTTTCACTAACGCTGTACTGGATTTCTTCGGTCATCAAAGTCTCGACGCGAAGAGCTTTACACATGCCATCGGGCATCAGCTGGCTGCCTATTCACAGCAAGTGACGGAGACAGCGTTCAACCTGCTCGACAGCCATGATACACCTCGTCTGCTAACGATCTGCGATCATAATGAAGCTGCGATGAAGCTGGCTGCTTTATTCCAGCTTACGTATCCTGGTACGCCTTGCATATATTATGGAGATGAGATTGGATTAGATGGCGAAGGTGATCCTGATTGCCGGAAATGTATGGTGTGGGAGCCAGAAAAGCAAAATGCTGAGCTGCTAGATTTCTACAAGCAGCTAATTGCTCTGCGCCATCAGCATCCAGCTCTGCGCTCAAGTGATATCCGCTTTATTCATGCTGGTAAAGACGAAGACGGTACGCTAGCCTATGAACGTCTAGCAGAAGACGAGCGCTTACTCATCGTGCTGAATGCTCGTGCTGCTGAAGCAAAGCTTGATATTCCAGTTGAAGCGTGGTCCGTTCTGTTTCAGAGCGGTGAAGCTAAGCTGCTCCCAGCAGGCAGCAAGCAAGCAGATCAGCTCACCGTTGCCTTACCTGCCTACAGCTTTATCGTACTGAAAGCATAACAATCATTAGCATAGATTAAGTAACTACAAAAAAGTATGGAATCTTCTATAACTACAGGAGATCCCATACTTTTTCATTTAGGTTAGCAATAGCTAGCGATACACTATCTGATCTATTAACGTAAGATAACGGTGCTATATGGCGGCAGCTGCAGTTCAGCACCGTTCAGCTCAGCTGATGCAGCTGTTGTGTGTAGCAGCTCTTCGAAAGCACCATACTCTGAAGCTTGGTTCAGCTCTGCATGCTGCTGCTCGCCAGATAAATTGTGCACAACAAGCACATGATCGTTCTCTGTTATGCGTAGATACAGGCTCAGCTTACTGTTTGCTTCAGCGAGCTTATATTCTGCAATCGCTCCGTTCTGCAGAGCTGGCTCGTTATTGCGCCACTCGATTAGCTTTTTGTAATGCTGCAGCAGCGATGCCTCGTCCTGCTCCTGCGCTTCAACTGAGATCACTGCTGGATCAGGATTGTGACGCGACACCTGCCAAGTCGTCTGTCCTTCTCCTCCAGCTGAATCTGCATACCAGAGCATTGGCTCACGAATGTATTCATCCGGCTTTGCTCCCTGCATGCCGATTTCCTCACCGTAATATAAGAATGGTGTACCTGGCAGTGTAAGCAGCAGACTTGCCGCCATCTTCGCATGATCGACATGACCACCTAGCACCGTCATCACACGATTCTGATCGTGATTGCTAAGAAAAGGCGCATCGACAAATTTACCATTAGAGGCTTGCGCGTAAAAAGCATGCGTACGGCCTAGTGAGTAAGCGAGATCCGGGTCTGTTTCACCAGCTGCTGCGCCTAGCAGGCGATCAGCCAGATCGAAATTAAATGCCGAATCAAGCGCCTCATCGAAGTAAGGGCCGATCACGGACATCGAATCCCACACTTCACCGATTAAGAATGCATCTGGCTTAACCTCATTCATACCTTGCCGGAACTCCTGCCACCATGCATGATTGGCCGCTTGAACCTCTGGCTTGTGCACGGTTGATTTGAAGTCACCATAAATATGCTTAGCTGCATCCAGCCTAAAGCCGTCCAGTCCCTTCTCTAACCAAAATTGACCGATGGCAATTAGCTCTTCTCTTACCTTAGGCTCATCAAAATTAAAATCTGGCATGCCGCCCCAAAAGATACCAAGGTATTTGGAATCACCATAGCTGTGCCATGCGCTTCCACTGCCAGCCGCGCTATCTGAGCTTGTTGGTTCATCTCCAGGAACAAAGTGATACCATGAACGATACGGACTGCTCGGGTCCTCAGCTGCATCCTTGAACCAAGGATGCTCACTGCTCGAATGATTCACGACAAGGTCCATAATGACTTTAATATTACGCTTATGTGCTTCATCAAGCAGCGTCGTAAGATCGTCCATCGTCCCGTATTCTGGATTGATGGAATAATAATCCTTTGTATCGTACCCATGATAGCTAGGTGAGCTATTTATGGGCATAAGCCAGATACCGCCAACCCCGAGCTCCTCCAAATAATCAAGCTTAGCGGTTACCCCATTCAGGTCACCAACACCGTCACCATCACTATCATAGAAGGAACGAACAAAGATTTCATAATATACTGTACCAGGCTGCTCAACGACAGCATACGGCCCGTTTTTGCTAGCTGATTGCTTGGTTGTGCCTTGTTCCTTCACAGATGCTCCCTCAGCCTGCTCCTTATCAAGCTCATTACTCTGCTGCTCATCGGCATGAGCTTGATCTGATCCCTGCTCATTGATCGTCACCTTATTCGACGAACATGCAATGAGCGTTAGAAGCAGCATTAATACGATGACACGCTGCAACCATGTTCTCCAATGATTCATATTATTATTTTGCATCATATTATCCTTTTGACGCCCCAGACGTTAAGCCTTGTACGAGGAAGCGTTGCAGGAAGATGAACAGCAGTGTAATCGGAATGGCAATTAACACAGCCCCTGCAGCAAACAACGTAAAGTTACTGTTTTGATATGATGCGACTAAGTCCCACATCCCAACAGCTAGCGTCCAATTTTCTTTACTGCGCAGCACGAGTCTTGCAAAGATAAAGTCTCCCCATACCCCAGTAAATTGCGTTAAGGCAACATACGTAAGAATTGGCTTTGACAGTGGCAGCATAATTTTCAGAAAAACCTGCATATGACTAGCACCATCAATACGTGCTGCTTCATCTAGGCTTCTCGGAATCGTATCATAGTAGCCCTTTACGACAAAGCCGCCAAGCACAGAGCCAGCAGAATAAACAAGAATGAGTGCAGCATGTGTATCCAGTAGATTCAATTGCAGCATTAAGATGAAGATCGCGATCATGCTCATAAAGCCAGGGAACATCCCTAGTATTAGCATCGATGTAAGCATCGATTTGCGTGACTTAAAACGAAACCGTGACAAAGCATACATACTAAGCGTTACCAATATGGTGGAGAATAGCATCGTAAGCGTCGCGATTTTTAGTGTATTGAGATACCATTTACCGTATTGAAAGCTTGGATTATTAAACAGCTCACGATAATGAGCAAGCGTGAACGTCTCTGGGATGAGCGTTGGACTGTATAATGAAGTACCCGGCCTTAACGAGGACAGAACGACCCATAAAGCTGGATAGATACAGCACACCGCGATGGCAATTAAAATCACATATTTTAGTGCAGTCAGGATATAGTTTGATTTTCGGTTTGTCATTGTACCATATCCTCCTCTTTATATGAGCGTGAGCGACGATAGCTCCAGATCGAAAGTGAAGCAACGAGTAAGAAAATAATGATACCAATTGCCGATGACATATTGAATTTACTATTGTTAAGCGTCAGCTTATATAGCCAAGTAACAAGCAAATCAGTACTGCCGGCATATTGATAATTACCGTTGACCGGATCACCGTTCGTCAATAGGAAGATGACGTTAAAGTTGTTGATATTACCTGCAAATTGCATGATGAGAATTGGAGCCGTCGAGAATAGAATAAACGGCATTGTAATAATTTTGAATTTCTGAAAGCCTGATGCCCCATCTACATCAGCTGCTTCATATAAATCCTTTGGAATCGCTGTCAATATACCGAGAATCAGTACCATCGACACTGGAATACCTACCCACATATTAACGATAATAACGGTTACCTTTGCCCATAGTGGATCGGTAAGCCAAGGCAGCTTCCCTAAGCCAAAGTAGCTTAAATATTGATTAATTGGACCGAATTGACCATTGAACAAGTTACGCATAACTAGCAGTGAAATCAGCTGGGGGATTGCATACGGAATAATGAAAATCGTTCTCCATAGCTTCTTAAAGCGAATTCCCTTTGATTCAATGAGCAAGGCTACGAGTATACCGCCAAAGTATGTCGTAACTGTCGCCAGAACTGCCCAGATTATTGTCCAAGTAAATACACCAACAAATGTACGACTCCATGTTTTAAGCGTTAATAAATCTTTAAACGTCTGGAAGCCAACCCAATCCACAAGTGAGGCTGGTGGTATGTGATCAGGAGAAGAGTAGTTGGTGAAGGCTAATAGAATCATGAAAATGATCGGCATAATCGTTAGCAGCAGCACACCAGATACCGGCAATGCTAACAACAGAATCGGAAACTTTTTATCGGTAATATATGCCCAGGTTTGCTTAAAGCTAGCTGGTGTTTTCCCAGCATCTCGCTCGCCACCTGTACGGTAAGCATCCTTGATGCTCATGCCATATACGGTTAAATAAATCGCTAAAGCAAAAATCGTAATGAGACCACCAATTAATAAATAGATGGAATGATCCCCTTCTACAGGGACCATCAGCCTTCCAAGCTTTTCTAGTCCTTGAGTTTTTTCTCCTAAAGTGACGATGCCCCAGATCGCCGTGCCTAAATTAGATATAAAGTAGCTTAGTGCTGCTGCGTTAAACACTAGCAGCAATAAACCTTTGATCCACTGTCTGTTATATAGCTGCCCTAGCCCCATACAGAGAACAGACAAAATCGTTGCGGCATTGCGGTGTCCATTCATTGCGCCCGGCTCCTTTCCGTACGAAACGTACCATCAAGCATCAGTTCTCATCGATTCGTAAACATCGGTTCACCCGTCGATAGCTATCGACGGGTGATGACCGAGCGTCACTGCATGTTTACTGAGCTCCGTTGTTCGCATCTTTAATTTGCTGAACTGCGTTATCAAGTGCTGTTTTCGCATCTGCACCGTTGTTCCATACCTCAGAGAACGCTGATGCAATTGGATCCCACACATTACCCATTTCAGGAATTGCAGGCATTGGAGTCGATTGCTCGAATTGATCTAGGAAGCCTTTCACGATTTCATCGCTTGTTACTGAAGGGTCATTGGCCGCTTCAATATTTGCTGGTAGCGCACCAGTAATTTCAAAGTTTTTCAATTGTGCTTCCTTCGTAGAAGCAAAGTGTGCAAATAGACGAGCTGCGATTGGATATTTCGTAAAGTAGTTTACGTACCAAGCTTTAATTCCTGAGAAGGAAGAAGCTGGCTGACCGTTGATATCAGGAAGCTTTGCTACACCGAAGTTAATGCCTTCATTTCTGTAATCACCAATTGTCCAAGGTCCGTTAATATCCATTGCTAACGTACCGCTCGTGAAAAAGCCCTTCTTAATATCGTAGCTAATATCACCAGAGTTCATTGGAAGCAGCTTCTCTTTTAATGAGCCGTAGTACGCTAAGCCTTCTACTGCACCCGGTGTATTTAGACCGATATCGTCTTTATCCTGACCGTTATTGCCATACACATAACCGCCAGTGGAAACAAACGGATAGTTGAAGTAAAAGTTACCTACTTCCCACATAATTGCAAATTTATTGTTGGCAACATCATTATATGTGCTCGCAAACTCTACAACCTCATCAAAGGTTTTAGGGACCTCTGTAATAATATCCTTGTTGTAGAACAACGCATAGGTTTCAACAGAACGAGGATAGCCGTATAGCACGCCATCATACGTTACCGCATTCACCGCGATTTCAGAGTTTGCTGTTTTCGTTTCTTCTTCGTAGAAATCATTAGGTAGAACAAGACCTGCCGTTACCGCTTTACCTAGATTGTCGTGAGGGAAAAGCACAACGTCTGCACCAAGACCTGCAGGACCATCTGTCATTAGCTTATTAACCTGGTCACCTGCGCCAACTTCTTCAAACTTAATTTCAACACCATATTTTTCAGTAAACTCTTTAGCGATCGCTTCTACAAATGGACGCTCTTCTTTACTTTCCCATATAAGCAAAGTTGCGCCTTCCTCTGGTACAAGCTCCTCGATAGCTTCATCCGCTGCATTATTACTGCTGTTGTTTGAATTATTTGCCGTATTCGTTGTTTCAGGAGTATTTGTCTGCGTGTTTCCTCCTGTACTTCCTCCGCTGTTGTTAGAGCCGCAAGCAGCCACAAAAAACAGAGCAACAATCATCGTTAAAGTCAGTAGCTTTTTCATTCTAAGTATTCCCCTCTCAAAATTGTATACTTAAAAACTTAACTAACTGATAGATCGCTTAAATCAGCCTTGTATCGACTTTTTTGTATGATCGGTTATGTATCGTAGTAGGACGGTTACGTGATGCAAGGTACGTGATAAATTAGGTGTGCGATTCACGGTGTAATCACATATTGTGCAATCCAGCGCAAACGTTTGTTCAAAATCCAACAAAATATCCTACTCATCGTGAATTTTTCCTGTCGATTCGACCTCTCACGATACAAGCTGAAAATGTAAGCGTTCTATTTGTGTCATTATCATACAACACGCTGTGCAATTTGTTAAAACGTTTGCATAGCTCAATATTTGGAAATATAGCCAATTTACCTGCTGTTTTCTTTCGTTTTCTCTAAATTAGACAGTTTTTCACATTTGTTAACCGCTTACATTTGTTATATATTAACATCCGTAGATGTTCATAGACTTATTAGTTTTACATTCGTAAATAAAAAGGAGCATTTCCTATGGTAACGATAAAGGATATTGCAAAGGCTGCAGGTGTCTCACCCTCTACGGTATCGAGAGTGATCTCTAACCATGATCGAATAAGCAGTGCCACTAGCAGTAAAGTGAAACGTATTATGGAGGAGATGGGCTATCATCCAAATATTATGGCGAAGAGTCTCGTCTCAAAAACAACCAAAACACTTGCGATTATGCTGCCTCGTCCAGCCGAGGAGCTATTCAAGGATTTCTTCTTTGGAGAGCTGCTACGAGGGATTCTGACACAATCGACGCTAGCTGGTTATGATATGCTGCTAGCTGCTGCTACATCACCGCATGATGAAAAGGAAACCGTTTCTCGTCTTGTTTTTGGCAGACGTGTAGATGGAGTTATTCTATTGTCCTCGCGCCCTAATGATCCTCTCATCTCCATGCTCGATAAGGCAAAATTCCCTACCGTTCTTATAGGTCGAACAGATGAGCATCCAGATATTCTATCCGTTGATAACGATAACGAGCAGGCTGCTTACGAGGCTACTCGACATTTAATATTGCAGGGGCATGACCGTATTGGATTCGTAAGTGGTCCTCCGAACCTAACCGTATCACTTGATCGCATGGCAGGGTATCGCCGTGCCATGCAGGAGCAAGGCTTGGAGCTTCGACCAGAGTGGATCGTGGAAGGAGAATATTTGCATCATGGCGGGTATCGTGCGATGACCTTTTTAATGAATTTGCAGGAGCGTCCAAGTGCACTGGTTGTCATCGATGATGCGGTTGCCTTTGGTGTCGTTCATGGTCTAACGGAGCTTGGCTTCAAAGTACCTGATGATATGTGCGTCGTGAGCTTTAACAATATCGCTCTATCTGAGCTTGCGTCTCCGCCAATTAGCTCGATTGATATTGGCACCTATCAGCTCGGCTATACAGCTTCACAGATGCTGATTAGAAGAATTACGGACCAGCCATCCGTTCACCAAAACCGAATTATTATCCCGCATCGTTTGATCGTACGTGAATCATCGCTTGTGTCGCTTTCACGGAAGTGATATTCAGCGCTCCGCAAATGGTGCGGCTGCAATTGCTGTTCCCCTCTGATTTCACAGCGCTCCGAACATGGATTGGTTACAATTGCTGTTCCCCTCTGATTTCTAGAAGGATATCATTTGTAGAAATCAGAGGGCAAAGGCAACCGCTTCGCTTTTCCACCATATCCATGTTCTCCGCTGGAGCGGTTTTGGGTATCGCTTCGTGGGCTCTCCATTTGCCTCGCTGGAGCGGTGTCGTGCGGTTGCTTCGTTGTGCCCTCACCATTATTCCGCTACTTCTAAATTTCTGTAAAGGTTGCGTCGTATAGTCGGAACATTGTTTTGTAGCCGGACTCATCGACTTTTATGCCGACATCTAGCTTACCTGTTAATTGTAGTGGCTTAGAGGTGTAGCGAAGCTTTACGTCTTCATCGACAAATACGATCATAATTTTGTTCCAATAGGTTTCATCCCCGTTATCGAATGGGCATTCTGCTCCTGGCTCGGGTATTAGCAGGAACCAGTTTTTGTCTAATGACAGTACCTCGCCCATAAAGCCTTTGATTTGCACTGTTGCCGATTTTTCAGATAAATCCCAAAACGTGTTCGATGGCGTTGTTTGATCCTCGTTATCGAAAAATTCGCTCCAATAGATCTCATTTTTCCCTTTTGTGGAGACAGTGCTTGAGGTGTCACTTGATTTACTACTTGGCGTTTTACTACTTGACGTGTTACTGCTTGATACATTATTTGCTACAGGACTAGCTTCACCACTTGGTGTACTGTTAACTTCTTCGATTACAGTGCTACTTTTTTCTTCGTTTAGTGGGCTACTTGGTTCACCACTTGATGCTGCACTTGCTGCGTTGCTCGATTCACCGTATGACATGTTACTCGATGTACTGCCTGATTCATCACTACTTGAACCACTTGATGAGTCCTTTGGTTCGCTGCTTCCTGCTTCGATCTGATCGGCTTGTGCTTGTTCCGCTGCAGCTGCTGACATCTTTCTTGCTTGAATTTCCTTTAAGCTCATCTCGACGGTTTGATTTTTATTCTCGATACGACTATGGTCTACAGCATCAGTGGTAGAGGCAGTAAGTTGTTCCTTTGCAGCATCATGCATAGATACGTCTTGCTGCTGACCTGCATCTCGTTTCTCTGATTCCAGATTCACTGCTTCTTCTTTTTCTGTTTCTAGCCCTAGCTGCATTGATTGTTGACGTTCTCCCGCTTCATCGTCGAATTGAGCTGAAGCAGTCCTTTCTGCTGAAGCCTCGATAGCATCAAAAAATGTACTTGAAGCAGCTTGTTCTTCCTCCCCACAGCCTACTAATAACGTGATGCAAACGATGAATGCTGCACAATATAGCATAGGTTTCCGTATATTCATACTACTCGCCCTCCTAAGCTCTAAATAACGAAATTGGATCCGTACGATACACTTTAAGTGCAGGTCCTAATGATGCTAGAATCCCCAGCATCAAAGCTCCAATAAGCATAAGCAGCTCATACTCTGCCAATGACCACGGCTGCAGCTGTATTCCCGCATAGACAAACAGCTGCTTGCTAATGATTGCTCCTGTGATATGACCGGCCAGTAAGCCTATGAACGCCCCAATCGCAGTTAATAGCACGCCTTCGCCAATCGTCACCATTAAAATATACCGTTTAGATTTACCAACCAACCGCATCAGCCCAACATCACGCTTGCGCTCCTGAATCGATGCAACAAGAGATAGCACCAGTGATGTTGCAGCTAGCAACGTACATATCCCCAGCATGATCATCATAAGCTGAGAGCCTGTATCTACCATATTGAGCACGTCAGCAATAGCTTTACTAGAATAGGCAGCTTGAACGCCTGATTGGGCGTCCATCTGCTGCTTTATCATTTGTAAGCCTAATAGCGAGCTCGGCTTCACGATAATCGTCGTCACTTCACGTTCTTCCTCCGTGCTGTCATGCACAGCCCATGCATAGTCCATCGTTGTAAATATTGCTCGATCATCGCTATTGCTTAACTGCGGTAAAATACCTACAACGGTGTATATAAAGGAATGGTGAGTATCATGCGGCTCGTGTGCCGATTCATCACTGTGGTGTTCCTCTTGATCAAAGCCCGCTACTGTGCCATGAGCTCCTGTAAATTGATCACCAACCTCTAACCCTAGCTCCTTAGCTGCTGTGTAACCAAGCGTTACCTCGCCTGTTGCTTGATATAATCTACCTTGCTGCAAAGCACGATTATCATAACGAGTACCAAAATAAGCAGCCTCTATTCCGACAATGGAATAGCCATTATACTGATCTCCTGTCGTAATACCGAAAGCTTGATCAACATGCTCGCTATCCTTCACCTGCTGAAGCAATTCATATGGAATATTGCCCAATGGTGCCCCCATTCGATAAAACGTATGAAGCACGAGCTGTGCCTCACTGCCTTCAGCTCCAATAACCACCTCAAAAGGTCCATAGCCCTTCTGCGCGCCATGCTCAATGCTTTCCTTGCTCATTAACAGTAAGGAAAAGATAGCAACGGTAACGGTCACGGCTACAATTGTTAATGTAGACAGCATCGCTCGATGCTTGATATTACGCCATATATATCCCCAGGCAGTCATACAAGAACTCCTCTCTGAGCTGGCAGCTTCATTAACTCGTTAATCTCCTTCATCTGAACCGTAGTTGGATACAGCCCAGCGAGATGAAGATCATGCGTGACGGTAACTAGCGTCATGCTATGCTCCTTGGACAGCTCCAGCAATAGCTGCATAATATGCGAGGCAGTCTCCCAGTCGAGACTTCCTGTCGGCTCATCAGCAAGCACCAACGGTGGAGTATGGATTAATGCTCGAATCATCGCGACACGCTGCTGCTGGCCACGTGACAGCTGGGAAGGATAGCGATTCATATGATCGCTTAAGCCCACTCGCTCGAACCACTGCTCAATTAGCTGCTTGCGCTTCATCGTGCTCCCTCTTTCCTGCGAAGTCAGCGCCCATTCAATATTTTCTTTTGCGGTTAACGAAGGAATTAGATAAAAATCTTGAAACACATAGCCAATCTGCTTGCTTCTAAACTCATCGCGTGCTGCCTCTGACATCGTACTTAACGTTTGACCGTTAATCGTTATACTGCCGGCATCGGCTGCTAGCACGCCGCCTAATAGATGGAGCAGCGTGCTTTTACCGCAGCCGCTTGGCCCAAGCAAAGCAACCTGCTCGCCTTGCTGTACTGTCCATTGTGGAATATATAGAATGGGCTGCTGACCATAGCTTTTCTTCAGCTGCTGTATCGTGATCATACCCTCGTGCTCCTTTCATGGAAAAATAGACAGGAAAGCTTTTGCTCCCCTGCCTATTAACATCATGTCGTTACTTCTTAATAATGCGCTCAGATAGCGTATCCCAGCTCATCGTCGTGTTCGTAAGTCTATTAAATGCTTCTAGTGGCAAATATAATGTGCCTTTATCCATTTGACCAACGATGCTCGTTTTCGCTCCGTTGATCGATACTTCAGCTGATTCTGTAGGGATGACAAGCGTCGTTGCCGCCTTTTGCAGCGTAACAGTGCCGGCCTTAGCATCGTAACGAACCGTTGCTCCTAACGCTTCAGCTAATGGCTTCGCAGGATATAGCACTTCATTGCTGCGTGTAATTTTGAACTTCGGATAAAGATACTTGGCTTGCAGCTCAGCCGTTGCATCCGTAAGACTTACGCCAATAACCTGAGCAGACGCTTTAGCAATTTGAGTGTTGTCGACTTGCCCCTTTACAAACGGAATAATTGGACCGTAAGCCCATACGCCAACATCTACAGCGGAGTGTCCATGACCACTCCAGCCTACTAAAAGTCGCTTGCTAATGACTGCGTTATAGCCGCCTTCTCTGCCGTAGGATGAACCATCGCCATCCAATATCTGCTGAGCCTCTTCATCTGTTAAATCAGTAATCCATGTATTGGCAGTCACAATCTTTTTAATATCACTTAACGTTTTCGCTTCATTCAGCTTGCTTGCAATAAACTCAGAGGAATGAACTTGCTTATCCCATAGGTCTAAATTCAGCTCGTAAATGTTATCGCGAGATAGCGATAGACCACCTGTCTCATGGTCAGCAGTTATAACAATTGACGTGTTGCCATCCTTCTTCGCATAATCAAGCGCTACTTTCACCGCAGCATCAAAATCAAGCACCTCTTGCACAGTAGAAGGGAAGTCATTCGCATGAGAAGCATGGTCAATACGACCGCCTTCGATCATGACAACGAAGCCATCCTCATCCTTTTCCAATAATTCGATAGCCTTTTTCGTCATTTGAGCCAAAGATGGAATCTCGTTAGTTCGGTCCAGCACATAAGGAATATGTGAGCTGCTGAACAGACCAAGCACTTGCTCATCATTTTGGTTAAGACGGTTTAATTGCGATGCATTGGTTATGTATGTGTAGCCTTTTGCTTCAAATTGTGGAATAAGCGAGCCATCGCTGCGTCTGCCCCCTTCGTCCTTGCTTGTGAAGAAGGAGCTTCCGCCGCCAAGTAAAACGTCAACGCCACTTTCTAAATATTGTGATGCAATCGCCAGCTCATTGTCGCGGCTCCGTACGTGCGAAGCATATACGGCTGGAGTTGCATGCGTAATTCTAGCCGTTGATACAAGACCGGTCGCTTTGCCAGCCGCTTCTGCCGCTTCGATCACTGAAGCGAACGGCTTGGATACTTCCTCATTCGAAACACTAATGCCTGCGTTGTATGTTTTGTTGCCCGTTGCAAACGCAGTACCTGCAGAGGCAGAATCTGTGACAACACCGGATACAATCGTTCCGCCATCCTCACCGCGATCCGCATAAGTTGTGGCTTGCCCTGTGTAAATACTGTCTAATGTTAGCTGATCAATCCCTTTGTTGTACATTAAGTAATTTCGTGCTGCTGTCACTTGTGCAGGACCCATTCCATCCCCGATAAGCACAATCAAATTTTTTGAGGTAGATGTTGAGCTCGTTGGTTGGTCAGCTGCGGACACAGACTGCAAAGATAGCATAGAAAAAACTAAACATCCTGCTAAAGCCATTTTCAAACTTTGCTTTTTCAAATTT
>Ga0180216_1002519_pt1 | contig 15158 bp, 13 predicted proteins | sample eDN3rd37CBELigMG_FD_128879 | JGI IMG/M metagenome (GOLD analysis project Ga0180216, IMG submission 128879) | Enriched Miracle-Growth compost microbial communities from Emeryville, California, USA - eDNA 3rd pass 37_C BE-Lig MG (version 2)... ... | reverse complement strand
GTCATCAACGATTCATTTACTCCCTTGCAAACTGCTGGGCTGTTTTTCCTGCTGGCATTCGGCATGCTGGCTACCTGGCGAGGAGCGATGTTGTACATGTACAGGCAGATCACCAAAAAACCGCTTCGTACGTAAACTATCTGATCGCAAAAAAAGCAGGAGCCGTTTCCCTTGTGGCAAACGTCCTGCTTTCTTTATTTGAAAACTTTATCTTCACATTGGCTCAGTCATGTACATCCCGCCAAACAGCTCATGCTGCGTCTTCTCGCAGTCACCTTTCATACGGACGAAAAATGGCCTCTCCCCTCTTGTTTCCAGCATTTGCTGTGTCGCTCCTGCACCGGACGGCTCGCACAAAGTCACATTCCCGCCAGGCAAGAAAAAGGTTCGGCAATGCGCCACCAACTCTGCATCAAACACACGGGGACCTGCTTCCCAGCCAAACCAGCGGCCCCAGGTATCCGTCGCCTCCTCAAGGTTGCGAACCGCATAGCCGACCGCGTCGAGGTGCATTGCCCCATTCGGGTGATTTCCGATCAAGCCGCGCATGCTCAGCTCCAGGTACCGGTCTTCATCGCCCTGTTCCCATTGAATAAAAAACGGAGGGTGCATCCCGCTTTCGGGATCTCGCGCAAACAGCATCTGCCAGCGTACCGTAGTCCCGTCCTCTCTCTGGCGGCTGCCCGGGACCGGACCCGTAACCTGTAGGCCAGCTTGAGCCAATCGCTTGCTCCACTCCTGGATTTGCGTAGTACGGATTGCGATCTGACCGAACCCCTCGCCTGCCGGCTTTTCATCGACCAGCTGGCGAATCAAAGGGTTGTCCGATCTGCTTGCTATCTCGCTGTTTTCCACAGCGAAACATTCGATGTATGAAAGTCCAAAATAGCTGACACTATTCCAGGTCCCCCATAAGGGGTGACGTCCACCTGGTGAAACATGAAAACCTGCCTGCGCAAGAAGAGCGCTCCCTTCCGCAGGGGGACGATGAAGAAAATGGACGAGATGGTCAAAAGCTGCTTCCATCCGGCAAACTCCCTTCTCATTTGGATCTGGCAAGCTGGCCGACTGGTTTTGCCAGCTTTCGATTTGCTATACTATAGGAATGTTTCACAATAGTCCTGGAAGATCGAGGGGGGTAGAATGAAACAGACGCGAACACAAAGAGTGATGGAACAACGCAAAAAAAAGCGCCGCATATGGCTGCAAATCAGTATGCGAACAATTCTATTTTGCTTGATCGCCGTACTGGCAGTCGGTGCGTATTCGTTCTTCAAAACCTTCTTTTCCGATCCGGACGAAGCTAGCCGATTTCCCGAGACCGGGCCTGACAGTGTTGGCCAGATGCCCGAGCCTGCACCGGAGCCGCACGTTCATCTCTCCTTTGTCGGCGATGTCATGATGGCAGGAAACGTAGAGAAAATGCTGATAGAGAAGGGATATGACTATCCTTACACAGAGGTGGCAACATGGTTTGCCCAAGACGATATTACGATCGCCAACCTGGAAACGCCCGTGACGACCAGAGGGACTCCGCCTGAAAACAAAGCATTTATCTACAAGTCGCCGCCCGCGGCCCTGCCTGCCCTCAAAGAAGCGGGCATTGACGTGGTCAACCTGGCGAACAATCATTCCATGGACCAGGGGGTGGAGGGGCTTCTCGATACGTTTTCTTTTTTGGATAAAAACCAGATTGCCTACATCGGAGCAGGAAAAGACATGGAACGGGCCTATGCCCCTGTCATCATCGAGAAAAACGGGATTCGCGTTGCTTTCCTTGGATTCAGCCGCGTCATTCCTGAGGTAAGCTGGTACGCCGGAAAAAACAAGCCGGGAATGGCTGCCACCTATGATCCCGCCCTTGCAGTCAAAGCGATTCAGGAAGCCCGCACCCAGGCCGATCTGGTCGTGGTCATCCCCCATTGGGGCGAGGAGCGCAAGGATGATCCCGTCGATCATCAGACACAACTCGCACGAGCCTACATCGACGCGGGCGCTGACTTGGTCGTAGGCGGACATCCGCATGTCCTGCAAGGCTTCGAAACGTACAAGGATAAATGGATTGCATACAGCCTGGGCAATTTCGTCTTTACCCGCTCGACCGAACCCCGAACCTGGGAAAGCATCATTTTGCAGGCAAGCTGCACGAAATCAGGGAATTGCGCACTCAAGGCGATCCCGGTTCATGCTGAGCTGGCACGAGCCGTTCCGATGAATGATACAGACGGGCAGATCCTGCTCAAGCGACTGGAGTCCATCTCCATCAATGCGAGGATTCATTCAGACGGCAGCGTATCTGCCAAGGACTAGCTTGCCCAAACGAAAACCTCTGCCCGTTCCCCCATGCCTGGCTGTCCCTCGCCTCGACGGATAGCCAGGCTTTTTACGCAAACGCAATAGCTGCCTGCACGGCTTTTTGCCAGCCAGCATAGAGTCGTTCCCTGCTTTCCTCCCCCATCTCTACCGTAAATGAGCGATCCATCCGCCAGTTTTCGGCGATCTCCCGCTTATCCTTCCAGAAGCCTACAGCCAGGCCAGCCAAATACGCAGCACCCAATGCGGTCGTCTCATTCACCTGCGGGCGATCGACAGGCACACCCAGCATATCGCTTTGAAACTGCATCAGGAAATTGTTGCTCACCGCGCCGCCGTCCACCCGCAGCCTTTTCAACTGTATTCCCGAATCGGCCTCCATGGCGTTCAATACATCCTTGGTCTGATACGCCAAGGCTTCCAGCGTGGCACGGACAAAATGCTCCTTGCTGGTTCCCCTCGTCAAGCCGAATACAGCCCCACGAACTTCACTGTTCCAATAGGGCGTCCCCAGCCCGACGAATGCCGGGACGACATACACGCCATCGGTGGAGGATACACGCTCCGCATATCTTTCGCTCTCCGAGGAGGTTTTCAGCATGCGCAGTCCATCTCGCAGCCATTGGATCGCGGAGCCTGCTACAAAAATGCTTCCCTCCAAGGCGTACTCCACCTCTTGTCCGATCCCCCAGGCGATCGTCGTCAGCAAGCCATGCTCGGAGCGAACAGCTTGCTTGCCTGTATTCATCAGCATGAAGCACCCTGTGCCATAGGTGTTTTTCGCCATGCCTTGTTCAAAGCATGCTTGACCAAATAAAGCCGCCTGCTGGTCTCCAGCAGCCCCGCTTATCGGCACGGCTGCGCCAAAAAACAGATTTTTATCCGTATAGGCGTATACTTCTGAGCTGGACCGTACTTCGGGCAGCATCTGCACAGGTACGTCGAGGATGGATAGCAGTTCTTCGTCCCAGCGAAGGGAATGGATATCGTACATCAGCGTACGCGATGCATTCGTACAGTCTGTGACGTGCACTGCTCCGCCTGACAGCTTCCAGATCAGCCAGGTGTCTACAGTGCCAAACATCAGCTCCCCACGCTGTGCGCGGTCCCTTGCCCCATCTACATGATCCAGAATCCACTTCAGCTTGGTGCCGGAAAAATAAGCATCGATCAGCAAGCCAGTCTTGTCGCGAAAAAGCTGCGTCCATCCCTGCTGCTTCAACGTATCGCAGATCTCAGCCGTCTGTCGCGATTGCCAAACAATCGCGGGATAGATCGGCATCCCTGTCTCTTTATCCCAGACAAGCGTCGTCTCCCGCTGATTTGTAATCCCGATCGCAGCGACTTCATGGGCTGAAACTTGCTGGTTGGCCAGCACTTCCCCGATGACGCTGACCACGGAAGCCCAGATTTCCAGGCCATCCTGCTCCACCCAGCCCGGCTTCGGGAAGTACTGCTTGAATTCCTTTTGGGCCATCCCGATGATCTTCCCTGATTTATCGAACAAAATCGCCCGTGAACTCGTGGTTCCTTGATCGATTGCAAGCACGTACTGCTTTTCCATGTTGTGTCCCCCTGCCTTCCTCTCGTCGCTATGACAGTCCTTCAAACAACAAAACACGGGCTGGCGCAGCATCCGTCCCGATCAGCTTCAGCGGCGCTGCGACCATGAAGTACCTCGACTCTGCCACTTCTCTCAGGCGAAGACCCTCGATCACGATAATCCCTGCCGCAAACAAAATCTTGTGAGTGGGATGCCCCTCCTGATTGCGCTCGATCCCGAGAGCGTCTGTCCCGACGCCGCGAACGCCCAACTCTGCCAGATACTCTGCTCCGTCCTGAGCTAGGTAGACAAACGCAAAGGAAAACTCGTCGCTGTACGAATTTTTTGTCTTAAACAGCAGAAAGTCCCCCTGTTCAATCTCAAAACGCTCCAGATCCTGCCTCGTGATTCGGTCTTCTACCGCTGTCAGGTCCAGCACTTTGCAGCTCCCGACCAGCTTTTCCAACGGAATTGACTCCATCGTCTCTCCGTCCACGACCATATGGAGCGGAGCATCGACATGCGTCCCAGTATGTACATCCAGCTCGATTCTCGATTCTGTGACGTAGCCGTTGGTCTGCGGCTTGATTCTCGGCTGTTTCTCCGCTTTGTTTTTGTAGACGGCCATCCCCTCGTAGATCGCACCTGTAACATCGTACATTTTCATGTTCCCGCCTCCTCTTCTTCTGTACCCCAATCCACGTGCTCGTCAGCCGGAAAGCGCAATCCGATCTGCCTGCGAGCTTCGTCCATGATCTGCATTGCGACAAGGGAATTTTGATGAGAGTTGGTTGACGATTCTCTTTTTCCTGTGCGGATCAACTCCATGAATTCACGAATTTCATAATGCATGAGGCGGGAGGTTTGCGGTACTGTGATGTCCTCGACGCGACCATCGCGGTAGCGTATCTCCACCTTTTGCGGACGATTGATCTTATCGATGACCATCGTGGCGTCCTCGCCTTGGATTTCGGCAGGCAGAAAAGAGGTGGTAATCTTGGAGAACATTACTGCGGCTTCACAGTCCGGGTAACGCATGAGGATGCTTCCCTGCCCGTCCACACCAGAGTCAAGCATGACTGCTTCAGCTTGGATGCGCTGAGGTTTGCCCAATAGGACAACGAGCGGGTATATGCAGTATATGCCAATATCCATCAGCGCTCCGTTGGAAAAAACCGGGTTGAAGGCATTGGGCAGCTGCCCATCCTTGTAGGCGTCATAGCGGGAGGAATACTGCCCGTTGCTGGCGACATAGCGGCGTATCCGCCCCAATTTGTGCAGATTGCCCTGAATCGCCCGGAAATTGGGGGCAAGCGTGGATTTGACTGCTTCCATCAAGAGGACATCATGCCTGCGTGCAGCCTGAATCATTTGCTTGACTTCTGGGGCGTTGGAGGCAAGCGGCTTTTCACACAGGACATGCATGCCGTGCTCCATGCAGACCAAGGCTTGCGAGGCGTGAAATGAATTGGGGCTGGCGATATAGACCGCATCAATCCGCTTGCTTTTGACCATTTCCTCCAGGTCTGCAAACCAGTAGGGAATTCCTTGCATAGCAGCAAATTCTCGGGCTCTTTCTTCCGTTCGCGAATAGACGGCCTCCAGCGAGAAGCCATCCACTTCCCTGCCGGAACGGATGAATTCCTCGGTAATCCAGTTGGTTCCGATCACGCCAAACCGCATAGTCCTGCCCCCTTTTTGAGAAGACGCTTTTCCCTATTTTATTCTTTCTTCTCCACGGCATGTCCTCCAAATTGATTGCGCAGGGCAGCTACTACTTTTCCAGAAAAAGTATCTGTCTCCAGCGAGCGGTAGCGCATCAACAGGGACATGGCGATCACCGGCGTGGCTGCCTGCAGGTCGAGCGCTGTCTCCAAGGTCCACTTGCCCTCCCCGGAGGAGTGCATGATTCCTTTGATCTCGTCCAGACGGGCATCCTGGGAAAAGGCCTGTTCGGTCAGTTCCATCAGCCAGGAGCGAATGACCGAGCCGTGGTTCCACACTTTTGCCACCTTCGCAAAGTCGTAATCGAACTCGCTTTTGGCCAAGACCTCAAACCCTTCCCCGATCGCCGCCATCATGCCGTATTCGATGCCGTTATGGATCATCTTGAGAAAGTGGCCGCTGCCCGATTTGCCTGTGTACAGATAGCCGTTCTCCACTGCCGTATCGCGGAATAGCGGTTCGACTAGACGCCAAGCCTGCGGGTCTCCGCCTACCATGTAGCAAGCACCGTGTCTGGCCCCGCTGATCCCGCCAGAGGTCCCAGCGTCCAGATAAAAGATCCCGTGCTCCTCCATCTGCGCTGCACGGCGAATGGACTCTTTGTAATGCGAATTGCCAGCTTCAACGACAATGTCTCCCGCAGCGAGCAATGGGGTCAACTCCGCCAGGACGCCGTCTACGTGGGCGTGCGGGACCATCAGCCAGACGATGCGCGGAGCATCCAATGACTCGACCAGCTGTGTCAGGTTTTTTGCCCCGGTTGCACCCGCAATGCTGATTTCTCCTACCGCTTCCGCATTCACGTCAAAGGCAGTTACTTCATGTCCACGCTCCATCAATTGCAGTCCCAGATTCAGACCCATTTTTCCCAAACCGATCAACCCGACCTTCATCGTTATCCGCCCCCTCATTTTCCTTTGCTTCATCGTGCATGTACAGGTGTGTATACAGGCTCGTCCTGCGGATCAAGCCACCAGGTAAAGCCGTCCTCCTCCAGCAAACGGTATGCCGCATCCGGGCCGTTCGTACCTGCCGGATAGTCATGCAGCGGCACGCGATTTTCGGCAAATGCCGCGCGAATCGGCTCCACCCAACGCCACGCCAGCTCTACTTCCTCCCACTGGGCAAAATGCGTCCGATCTCCCTTCATCGCTTCAGCCAGCAGAAGCTCGTAGGGCTCGGGGAGATTTTCCTGAGTGGCATACTTCAATTCAACAGGCTCGAGCTGTCCGGGCTTGCCGGGACCATTCAGATTCAATCGCAAGGTCATTCCTTGATCCGGCGAGACGTGGATCACCATCAGATTCGGCAGCTCTGCTTCCTCGGAAGGTTTGCACTGCACCACGATTCGGGTCGACTTTTCCTTCATTCGCTTGCCGGTACGAAGGTAAAAAGGCACCCCTTGCCAGCGCGGCAGATCAATGAACAGGCGGGCAGCGACGAATGTATCGGTCATTGACATGGGCGCTACTCCTGCTTCCTCCCGGTAAGCGAAGGCATGGGTTCCGTCTATAGAACCCTCGCTGTATTGCCCGCGAACCACGTGCAGCCTGACATCCTCTTTGTCTAGCGGACGCACGGCTTCCATTACGTTTCGCTTTGCAGCCTGTATCTCCTCCGCTGTCATCCTCCCAGGCACGTGCATGGCGGTCAACATGGCCAGCTGCAGCAAATGATTTTGCACCATATCGCGAATGGCCCCGGCATGATCATAATAAGCGGCCCGTTCCTCTACCCCGATCGTCTCGCTGGCGGTGATTTGCACATTGGCGATATATCGACTGTTCCAGATCGCATGAATGATCGGATTGGCTGATTCCAGCGATCCCAGGCTCTGCACCATCGGCTTGCCCAGATAGTGATCGATGCGGTAGATCTCTTCCTCGGCAAACGCCTCACCCAGCTTGCGATTCAAGTCACGCGCAGATGCGAGGTCTGAACCAAACGGCTTCTCAACCATCAGACGCCTCCAGCCACTCGTCTGACTCAGTCCGCTTCGATGCAGGTTCCCGGCAATGCCTGCAAACAACTCCGGTGAAACAGACAAATAGAAAAGACGATTCTCCCCGATCCGCCGTTCGCTCTCCCCGCTCCGTACATAGTGGTGCAAATTCAAATAGGCTTGCGGCTGCCGCACATCCATCTCGTAATACTCGATCCCTTGCAAAAAGACCGGAAGCCTGGAAAAATCCCCTGCCCGATCCTGACAAAAATCACGCAGCGACTCTTCTATGTGAGCTCGGAACCGCGACTGACTCCACGCTCTCCTGCCAATCGCGACTACCCAAAAAGGCTGCGGAAGCTTCCGGTCCAGATACATGCGAAACAAGGCAGGGAAAATTTTGCGGGCTGCCAAATCACCTGTTGCGCCAAACAGCAGCATGGTCATCGTATCCATTTTTGATTGCCCCCTCCTTGTCATCATCACGAACAAGCTGACACCGTTATTATTAGGCAAATGCCTGGTTTCATCAAGTGACTCCCTGCCATCCTGTGCCCGCTTTTTTGCGAGAGAAGAGGATTTTTTTGACTGATTCGTGAACCATATAGAGAGCAGGCAAAATAACCACCCAACACGTTGTCAGAAAAGTCTGCCATCCGTCATTTCAGGCTTGCTCACCTGGCATGGGACGTTGCGGGAGTCTCATACCTTATAAGGGGAAGGCAATTGCTCATGAGAGGGGGTGCCCTTTCTCTCCACTACCGTGAAACTTGATTGAAGGAGGTTATTGTCTTGAGACTTCGTCCGCGTGAACCTATCGACGTTGTCATGTATGTATCGACTTGTATCGCTGATCAGGATTGGCATTTGCAAAAATGGTTGTTCCGAATGCGAAGATAGTTCAAACCATGGGAGGAGGACTCTATGCGAGTCGCGATAGTAGGCGTTGGAGGAGTAGGACAAGTAAGTGCGTGTGAGCTGGTAAAATCACAGTATTTGACCAAGCTGGTTTTGGCGGACATATCCATCGCACCAGCTGAGGAATTGGCCGCAGAGCTGCGTCGCGAGACTGACGTGGAAATTCAGGTCAAACGGGTGGATGCAAGGGACGTGTCCAGTGTGCAGGCCATTTTGGACGATATTGATGTCCTGCTGCACATCGGATTGCCGGAAAATAATTTTGAAGTGATGAAAGCATGCCTGAATACAAAAACGCATTACATCGATACTGCTTCTTCGGGACCACAATGGCTCCGCAAGCAGCTTGCCTGGAACGATAAATTCCGTGCTGCCGGAATCCTCGGCATCATGGGCTTGGGTTGCGACCCCGGCTTTTCCAATATTGCCGCCCGCTACGCCGTCGATCAACTGGACGAGGTAGACGCGATCCTGATCCGTGACGGCGATAACTCCATCGTCGATTACGATGGTTTTTGCTCTTATTTCAGCCCTCAGACTGCCATCCAGGAATGTCTGGCCAAACCCAATTACTGGACGGCTGACAAGGGGGAGCAGTATCTCCCGACCCCTTTTGCCAACAAGGAGGAGTTTGAGTTCCCTGAACCGATCGGCTGGCTCGACTGCTACAATGTCGAGCATGAGGAAGCGACGACGCTCGGCGAAACGATCGGCAGGGCGAAAGGCTGCAAATACGTCGACTTCAAATACGCCTTGCATCCCGATTTCGTCAATACGCTCAAGGTCCTAAGCTATCTGGGCCTGGACAGCGACGAGGAGATCGAGGTCAAAGGCGTAAAAGTGGCCCCTCGGGATGTCGTCGTCACCACGATGCCCAAACCAGTTGATCTGGCCGGCAAAATCCATGGCTACTCCAGCGTGGGTGCCTTGGTCAAGGGCAAGAAAAATAACAAACGCAAAGAAGTTTACGTCTACACGATAGCCAATCATGACGAGGTTTTTTATAAGACCGAGTTCCAGGCGACGATTTGGCAGACTGGCATTCCCCCGGTCGTTGCCGTCGACATGATTGCAGAGGGGTTGCTACAGACGACAGGCTGCATTCCACCGGAGTTGATTGACCCCATCCCTTTTTTGGAACGGCTGAAAGCTCGCGGTATGGCTTGGGATGTCATCGAGAAGACTTCCCCTCTCTCGCAAGGCACGTAGCACGTAACTTGAGATAAAGAAAACCGTTCACCCTTTTGTTTGGGGCGAACGGTTTTTTCACATCTGTTATTCGCTCTTTCGCAGCACGGCTCGCACAGGACTCCCATCCGCATCGGCAAGCGGCAGCGGCAGTGCGATCAACTCATAATCACCCGGCTGGACATGATCCAAAAGCAAACCTTCCAAAATATGGATATCGTGCTGGTGCAAGCCGTGATGGGCAAGCAATTCCTTGCTGTCCAGCGGATCGACCGACGGTACATCGACCCCGATCAGCCGAATTCCTTTTTCCGCCAGAAAGGCCGGCAGATCAGGGCGCAGATAGCAGATCTCCGCGGGAAACCTCTCTGGATCACTCCAGGAGCCAGTACGAATCAACAGGCGGCTGACGCCTTCCAAATCAAAATCGGCGAGATCGTCTGCCCCGATACTGGGTTTGTCCAACAGTTCCACGACCCGTGCCATCCCGACGTACAGGTCGATGTCCAGATGAAGCATCCTTCTCCCGTCGTCATCGAAGTGAAAAGGTGCATCCACATGTGTTCCGGTATGTATACTCATGGTCAGCTTTCCTACATTGACGGAGCCGCTTGATGATTTTGGCCAGTTCACTTCATAAGTAAAAGGCGTATCACCCGGCCATGTCGGTGTCCCTGCCACCAGCGGGCGTGATATATCCAGCAATTTCGCGCACATACGAATTTCCCTTCCCTTCCTCTACGCTTCTTTTCCACAGATTACAGAATAGTGGAACCAGCGTCAACATTCACGCGAATAATCGGGTTCTCTCTTTTCATTTGCGACTATTCCCTGTATCGTAAGAACATAGAAAGGGGACGATGGAAGTGGGACAGAGCCATTCCCAGACAGATGGTCGCCACCTCAGATCGCAGCAGACACGGCAAAAGCTACTGGAAGCTGCGCGACAAATCTTTCTCGAAGAAGGCTTTCAAAAAACAACAATCTCGCAGATTATCAAGCGAGCCAATACCGGCTATGGGACAGCTTACGTGCATTTCAGCGGAAAGGACGATTTTTTGATTGTACTTATGGAGGATGTTATGGCGGCCTTTTACGCGATCGCGGAACTACCTTTCTTTCCGCAGACCCGGCAGGAAGCCCACGAGATGATCCTGCACCAGACGACGACATTTTTGAATCTGGCCGTAACCGAACGCAAAATGCTGCAGTTGTTTTCCGAAGCGATGGGCGCTTTCCCCACGGTCCAGCAAAAATGGGAGGAGATCCGGGAGCAATTCGTCCAGCGAATCGCCCAGGATATTCGCCATGCCCAGCGCCAAGGATTGGCCCGGGCAGAAGTAAACCCCGAGCTTGTCGCCCGGGGCTGGTTCTACTCGCATGAAATGTATTTGTGGGACATCGTCAAAAACAAAAATCAAGCTTCGCTGGACGAAATCGCGAGTACCCTCGTCGCGATTTACACCGGCGGACTATACGAGCCGTCCCCTGCATCACAAGGGTAAGAGGGGTTTACAACTGGATTCCATAGCCAAGGGCCAATTGCTTCATGCCCTCTTTGCTTTCTTTGATCAAAGTCCTGGCCTCTTCCAGCTTTTCGCGGGCAGCGGTCAGGCCTGCCTTGTCCTTGTCCTTCATAGCATTGACAATTCGTTGAAATGCCTCCTGCTGTGCACGGGTCGCAGACAGGTACTTTTCATGTACCTCCTGTACTTCTTTGGTCGCAGGCTTGATCTTCTCCAGTTCCTTTACAAATGCCTCATAACGCGGCAATACCTGATCATTCAATCCCTGGTACAGGGCCTGCGGGTCCTTCAGGGTTTGCGACATATTGCTAAACTGGGTCATAATCTCCTGTTCCAGGGAGGCTACCTTGGGCAATTCCTCTTTGAAGTAGTGATTCGCATCTTCCTCGACTGGATCGCTGCTGCAGCCTGCCAGCAACAAAACGGCCGACAGCACTATCAGCATCCATGCTTTAGCTTTTCTCATGATTTTCTCCTTCCCAACAACTGCTGCAAATAGAGTACCACAATTTGTACAATTATGGATTGGTAAGTTACAACCGATTTTGGTGGAGAAGATAGCATTCGGCTTCCTTGTACAGTCCTTCTTGATCCGCGTGCTTCAGATAGCTTTTCATCGTCCGCAGCCATTCGACCGTCGTGGAGCGGGTCGCGGCGATCGATTCGCGCAGGTCGCTCATCTGGATCGGGCGTTCGATGCCCTTGGTCAGCATATCATGCAGGACTTGCTCCGTCGCCAATTCTACTACATACTCAATATCCGAAGCGGAATAAAAAGATGTCCAGGCGGCAAGCTGCGCGAAATCGAGCGGTTCCGAAGGACGTCCGGACAATTTCTGACGGAATATCGCTTCGCGCGCTTCCAAATCTGGCGGACCGACAAAGATCAGCCTGTCAAACCGTCGATGACAGGCGGGATCGACGTCCCAAGGCATGCTGGTGGCTGCAACGAACAGCAATTTTTCCGGGCTGCTTTTGATCTGGTCCATCTCCCACAGCAATTGGTCGGTCACCCTGCGCAAGAGCAGGGAGGAAGCCTTTCCCCTGTTGTTGCTCAACGCTTCCAGTTCATCGAGGAAAAGAAGGGTTGGCTTTTGCTCCCGTGCCATAGCAAACAAGTCCTTGATTTGATCCTCATTGACCCCCTGATAGGATGAAAGACTGTCTGCCAGGGACATTGGAAGGAAATGCGCCTGACATTCTCCGGCGATCGCCTTCGCGAGGGTGTTTTTGCCGCACCCGGGTGGCCCGTAAAGCAGTACGCTTTCACCACTCCCCTTTTTGCGAAAGATCCCGGCTGCCCCTGAAGTGACAAATGGTTGGACAATCTTCTGCTGCACTTCTTCCTTGATAGTCGTCATTCCCCCGATGTCAGCCAGCGTGATTGGCCGCTGCTCCTGCTCGTCATTAGAACCCTCCACGCCCGATTGGCCTCTCTGCGCCAGGAGCATGGGAACCGATTCATACGCAAGGAAAAAATCCGTATCCTCAATTGCCTTTTTGAGCGGAGATTCTTGCTGATACGGATTTCCCTCTTTCACGATCATATGTCTAATCTCTTCATCCCCGAGGGTCAAAGCCTGCGTAAAGGCATGCAACGCTTCATTGCGCTCCCCCATCTCTGCATATTCCAGTCCAAGCAGATACCAAGTCAATGCATTCGTCTCATCTCGAGTCAGCATCGCTTTCAATATCTCTATCTTTGTCATTGGTTTCTCCCCTGAAAACGATAATAAGCACATAGCATCATCTTATTATAATGCATATGGCCTACGAGAAGAATATGGGAATAGGAAGAAGGGATGGAAGCAAAAAAACCACCTGGCCCCATGAGGGAGCAGGTGGTTCTCCTTTTACACCAGTACTCGCTGGAAAAAGTCTTCCAATTGGCTGACGTCTGTAATCCGCTTGTTGCATTTCTCGGAATCGACACACATGTAATTGCCAACCGCCTTGTAATAATCCGGTGAAAGCGAGGATTTCGCTTTGGATATCGCCGTCACCAGCGCCACTTCTTCATGGCCGTGGCACAATGAACAAAGATTTTTCTTGTTCCCCGGCGTAAATCTGCCTTCTACCCCGACGAATTTACCATTTTCTGGATAAACAAAATAAATCTTGTTCGTTGCGATGTCGATCCATCCCAAGTAGGTAAGCTTGGAGATTTCCATATTGGCAAGATCTGGAAGCTTGAGCTTCTTGCTTTTCGGAAAGAGCTTTTTGATCTGCGCTTCCGTAATCGCTGGAAAATCTATCGTGTACTCGCTTAGTCTGTTAAGGTACTCCGAAAAATCCTGTGATGTTTTGCAGGTCGTAATCGGTTGCAGCAGGTCTTTTTGTTCCTTGCTCAGTTCAGGGAACAGCTCCATGATCTTGGATTCAGCAAGGAAGATGACCGCTTCGAGAACTTTCGGATCAGACACCGTATTATGGGTACGGAGAACATGATCGGCCTGTTTTTTAATGAAATTGTACTGATGGTTGCGGATAAATGGCTGGGTCATTGTGGACACACCTCTAACTTGTAGGATCAGGGCACCAACATCCATCTGCCCCGGGTTGTAGAATGGTATTGTCCATTCCTCCCATCCAACTTAGGCAATTTGACCTGCCTGTTCAATAGGCAGAATTGCAAAAGAAGGGAGGACAAGCCCGGCATCTGCCGCGGGTAAAGCGCTCCAAACATATCGTTTGAGTGATTCTATTTCATGATACTTGGGCAACCGTCCGGCGTTTAACTTGCTTTCCCTGCCCCTGTGAGATTCGCCGATCCGATAGCTTCATCAAACTCGAAACTTGTCGTACGCTTCACCACGGGTTGGTGCCCAGTTATTGTTTTTGAAAAATAGGTTTTTTCCGTCTTGCTATCCATATTTCTTGTAGCGGCCTTATTCGCTACAAGCGTTATCTTAATCTGCACACGCGCAACCACCCTCAATCGAGCAGGGAAATAATTACATACTTTACACTCCCTTTGCCGAAGATGCAAGAGGAAACTTCCGTTAGGTGTGATACATGCTGCAGAGGTGGGGAGGAAAAAAGGGAAAACGCTTCATGCGGGTTGGGATCTTTGCTGGGGGGCATCCCTGGCACTCTATCAGTTATCCTCATTGTCTGGTAAATACAACTACATCTGCGTTACTGGGATAAATCGATCAATAAATCTCTCTCCAAGATTTTTTTCGACTCGCGTTTTGAATAATAAGGAAAAAATTCCATATAATTTAGACTGGAGTGAAATATGCAGGAACAGCTATACTAATATAATCGTCTATCCGGCAGCTAAAAATATCCAGACTTTTTCTTCTTATCAAGAGAGATGGACCGACTGGCCCGATGAGACTCTCGGCAAAGGCTTGATAGATAAAAGGAGTGTTTTATAGATATAAGGCCTCTTCTTGTATTTTCAAGATGAGGCCCTTTTTCGGGCAAAGAATGGACAAAAGAATTGTTCCTTTTATTTTTGGAGGTAGAACCATGAAGCCAGGGAATCCATGGGCGCTGATCCCATTTGTTGTTTTTTTGATTTTATTTATTGGTTCAGGGGTTATTACAGGTGACTTTTACGCCTTTCCTGTGATTGTAGCCATCACTATTTCGGGAGCTATCGCTCTGATGATGAATCGAAAAGAGCCGTTTTCTCGAAAGGTTGAAATTTTTTGCCAAGGAGCAGGAAATGGAAATGTCATGCTGATGGTAGTGATTTTTCTTTTGGCAGGGGCCTTTTCAGAAGTAGCAAAAGGTACGGGAGCGGTAGACTCAACTGTTAACTTTGCTCTATCGGTCGTTCCGCAAAACCTGCTCGTTGTAGGCTTGTTCATTATTGCCTGCTTTATCTCCCTGTCAATGGGCACATCGATGGGTACAATTGTTGCACTGGCGCCAATTGGCGTTGGGATAAGCCAGCAAACCGATCTTTCCATGGCTTTCGTTATCGGGGCGATTATTGGCGGTTCGATGTTTGGGGATAACTTGTCCTTTATTTCAGATACAACAATCACTG
>Ga0180216_1002516_pt1 | contig 15163 bp, 13 predicted proteins | sample eDN3rd37CBELigMG_FD_128879 | JGI IMG/M metagenome (GOLD analysis project Ga0180216, IMG submission 128879) | Enriched Miracle-Growth compost microbial communities from Emeryville, California, USA - eDNA 3rd pass 37_C BE-Lig MG (version 2)... ... | reverse complement strand
GTTCGCGACGCTCGCCGTGAAGGCCGGGAACGGATGCAGCGGCTCGCCGAACCTGTCGAGCGACAGCGGCTGCACGTGATACTGGATGTTGGCGCGGTCCTGCGTCGAGTCCGACTTGGTGAAGGCGCCGAGTTGCGACGGCGCCATGGTCATCGGCCCGCGCCGGCGCAGCGCATAGTCGAGCCCCATCTGCGCGCGGCCGAACAGCGAGGCATACATCGCGTTCAGCGTCTTCACGCCGCTGACCTTGTAGATCGTGCGCAATTGCAGATGGTCCTGCAGGTTCTGCCCGACGCCGGGCTTGTCGAGCAGCACGGAAATGCCGTGCTCGGCCAGATGCGCGGCGGGGCCGACGCCCGAGAGCATTAAGAGCTGCGGCGAGCCGATCGCGCCTGCGGCCAGGATCACCTCGCCGCGGCATTTGGCGCTGCGGATGACGCCGTTCTGCCGCCAGCGCACGCCGCTCGCGCGCTTGTCCGTAAACTCCAGCCCCTCGACCAGGCAGCCGGTCTCGAGCCGCAGGTTCGGCCGGTTGAGCGCGGGCTTGAGAAAGCCGCGCGCCGCGGACCAGCGGCGGCCCCGCCTCTGGTTCACATGGAAATAGCAGATGCCTTCATTGTCGCCGGTGTTGAAATCGGCGACGGCGGGGATGCCGTATTGAACGGCCGCCTCGCGGAACGCCTCCAGGATCTGCCACGACAGCCGCTGCTCCTCGACGCGCCATTCGCCGCCGGCCGCGTGATGCTCGCCTTTCGAGAAATGATCGACGTGCTTGCGGAAGAACGGTCGCACGTCCTCCCACGACCAGCCCGGCAGCCCGAGCTGGCGCCAGTTGTCGTAGTCGGCCGCCTGGCCGAGCATATAGATCATGCCGTTGATGGCGGAGCAGCCGCCGATCACCTTGCCGCGGGGATAATTGAGCGCGCGGCCGTTCAGGCCCGGCTCCGGCTCGGTCTTGAACAGCCAGTCGGCGCGCGGATTGCCGATGGCGAACAGATAGCCGACCGGCACGTGGAACCAGATCCAGTTGTCGCGGCCGCCCGCCTCGAGAATGAGCACGCGCTTCGACGGGTCGGCGGAAAGGCGGTTGGCCAACACGCAGCCGGCGGAGCCGGCGCCCACGATGATGTAGTCGAACTCGCCCTCGATGGCTGTCACGCTCGTCATGTCCGGATCTCGTTTCTTCCCTGCCTTTTATTAGCGCGTTCATCGGCCGTCGTCGCGGCTAAGGCCCCTCGTTAAGGCGCCCCTATCGAGATGCCGAGGCGTGACACCGCTGGCCCGGCTTGCTAGATAGTTCCCAGACCCGCGCCGCACTGGGCGTGCAGCGTGCGGCCGGAACGGCGGTTCCGACAACGTCTTTTCCCTCCTGACCTGACATCAGGGTGCCTGTGTCGCGCCCGAGGAGAATCGCCATGGCCACACGGCTTCTAGCCTTCGTCAGCCTCCTGCTCGCTGTCGCCGCCGCCCCGCATCCGAGCGCCGCGCAGGACAAGTCCATCGCCATCTTCGCCGCCGCCTCGATGAAGAACGCCGTCGACGACATCAACGCCGCCTACACCAAGGCCACCGGCGTGAAGGTCGTCGCAAGCTATGCCGCGAGCTCCGCCCTCGCCAAGCAGCTCGAGCAAGGCGCGCCCGCCGACGTCTTCGCCTCGGCCGATCTCGACTGGATGGACTACGCCATACAGAAGAAGGTCATCAGGCAGGACACGCGCGTCAACCTGCTCGGTAATCGCCTGGTGCTGATCGCACCGGCCGACTCCAAGCTGACCAATGTCGCGATCGGCCCCGGCTTCGACCTCGCCAAGCTCGCGGGCGACGGCCGCGTGACCACCGGCGACGTGCAGGCGGTGCCGGTCGGCAAATACGCCAAGGCCGCGCTGGAAAAGCTCGGCGCCTGGCAGGCCGCCGCGCCGAAGTTCGCAATGGCGGAAAGCGTGCGCGCCGCGCTCGCTTTCGTTGCCCGGGGCGAGGCCGTGCTCGGCATCGTCTACGAGACGGACGCCAAGGTCGAGCCGAAGGTGAAGGTCGTCGGCGTCTTCCCGCAGGACGCCTATCCGCCGGTCGTCTACCCCGTCGCCCTTACCGCGACCGCAAAACCGGAAGCCGCCGGTTATCTCGACTTCCTGCGCAGCAGCGCGGCGAAGGCCATTTTCGAGGAGTACGGCTTCAGCTTTCTGATCAAGCCGGTATCGTGACGACCGTGCCATTCTTACTGCGAGCACAGTCTCCGACCCGTCGTCCTGTGGTGCGAGGCGCGCAACGCGCCGCGCCGCGCAGGAGTTACGGCCGGGGAGTCCGGGAGCGGCCGGCCTTCGAGGGCCGCGCGGCGCGCGGCGACCTCAGGGTGACGGAGATAGACCGTGTTTGATCTCTCTCCCGAAGAATGGACCGCGGTGGCGCTGTCGCTGCGCATTGCCGTCGTGGCGACGATCGTGTCGCTGCCGTTCGGCATCGCCATCGCCTTTCTGCTTGCGCGCAAGAATTTCTGGGGCAAGTCGCTGCTCGACGCCGTCGTGCATCTGCCGTTGGTGCTGCCGCCGGTCGTCACCGGCTATCTGCTGCTGATCACGCTCGGCCGCCGCGCGCCGCTCGGTGCTTTCCTGGCCGACAATTTCGGCATCGTGTTCTCGTTCCGCTGGACCGGCGCGGTGCTGGCCTGCGCGGTCATGGCCTTTCCGCTTCTGGTCCGGGCCATCCGCCTGTCGATCGAAGCCGTCGACGGCAAGCTCGAACAGGCGGCCGCCACATTGGGCGCACGACCGGCGCTCGTCTTCTTCAGCGTGACGCTGCCGCTGACCTTGCCCGGCATCATCGCCGGCATGGTGCTCGCCTTCGCGCGCGCCTTGGGCGAGTTCGGCGCCACCATCACCTTCGTGTCGAACATCCCGGGCGAGACGCAAACCATCTCGGCGGCGATCTATACGTTGACGCAGGTGCCGGGCGGCGACGCCGCGGCGCTCCGGCTGGTCGTCATCGCCATCGTCATTTCGCTCGCCGCGCTGATGCTCTCCGAGTGGTTCGCGCGCCGCGCGACGCAGCGGCTGCGGGGAGAGTGACGTGCTCAGCGTGACGGTCGAAAAGCAGCTTGGCGAACTGGCGCTGGATGTGTCGTTCACCAGCGCCGGCGGCGTCACCGCGCTGTTCGGCATGTCGGGCGCGGGCAAGACCAGCGTCATCAACATGATCGCCGGCCTGATCGATCCTGCGCGCGGCCGCATCGCGCTCGACGACACGGTGCTGTTCGATGCCGCCGCCGGCATCAACGTCCCGGCCTGGCGGCGCGGCGTCGGCGTCGTGTTTCAGGAGAGCCGGCTGTTTCCGCATTTCACCGTGAAGCACAATCTCGATTACGGCCGCTGGATGCGGGGGCTGAAGGCCGATGCGAAAGCCTTCGCGCATGTCGTCGAGTTGCTGGACATCGGCCCGCTGCTCGCAAGGCGGCCGGGCCGGCTGTCGGGCGGCGAGCGCCAGCGCGTCGCCTTCGGCCGCGCGCTGCTGATGCAGCCGCGTTTGCTGCTGCTCGACGAGCCGCTGGCCTCGCTCGACGCGGCGCGCAAGCAGGAGATCTTGCCGTATCTCGAACGTCTGCGCGACGACGCGCGTGTGCCGATGATCTATGTGAGCCACGACCCCGCCGAGGTACGGCGCATCGCCACCCGCGTCGTGCGGCTCGAGGCGGGCAAGGTCGTGGCCGAAGGCGGCGTGGAGCTGGTGTGACGGCCAAAGGCCGCCAGCTCTCTCCGCCCTCGTCCTGAGGAGCGGCCGCAGGCCGCGTCTCGAAGGATCGAGCCGGCCCGCTTGCCCGAGACGAAAAAGACCGGCGCTCAGACCTCCAGCCCGGTCTTCACGTTCTTGTTCTCCGACACGAGCTTCATGCCGGCGAGCTCCGCCATGGTCTCCGCCATCTTGGCGAAGTCCTGCGCCAGGATCTCCTTGGCGTTCGGCTGCGACAGCGCCTTGCCGATATGCTGCTGGATGACTTCGCGCGTCGCCGCGGTCACCGGCATCGGCACGTCCCACTCGCGGCCGAGCTCGAGGCCGAGGTCGAGATCCTTCCGCAGCAGCTCCGGCGTGAAGGTCGTCGTCCAGTCGAGATTGACCAGCGCCGGCGTCTTATAGGCGGTGAACATCGAGCCCATCACGCCGTTGTTCATGAAGGCGAGGAACGCTTCGCGCGGCACGCCCATCTTGTTGGCGAGCAGCGTGATCTCGATCAGGTTCTCGATCACCACGCCGAGCATCACGTTGTGCGCGATCTTGCAGATGCGCGCGAGTTCGCCCTCGCCGACATAGGACACGCCGCGCGGCGCGAACACTTCGATGACCGGCATCGCGGCCTTCGCCGGCGCTTCCGGACCCGACACCACCGACGACAGCTTGCCGGCCTTGATGACGAGACCGTTGCCCGACACCGGCGCGCAGACGAATTCGACGCCGTGCTCCTTCAAGCGCTCACGGATACGCGCCGAGTCGTCGACCGAGATCGACGAGCAATCGACGAACGTCTTCGGCAGCTTGCCCTTCGCGTTCGTGACGATGCCGTTCGGACCGAAATACACTTCCTCGAGATCTTTGCCTTCCGACACGATGGCGAACAGCATGTCGACACCGGCAAGATCGACCGGCTTGTCGACGACCTTGGCGCCGAACTTCGTCAGCGGTTCAGCCTTGGACTTCGTGCGGTTCCAGATCGAGATGTCGTAGCCCGCCTTCGCAAGGCGTTCCGCCATCTGGAAACCCATGCGGCCGACGCCGATCCAGCCGATCTTCTGCGTGTTATTCGACATCCCGAAACTCTCCCCAAAATGATCTTGGCGCGGCGCGCAGCCGGCGCAGCGCTTTAGCCGTTTCACGCGAAATTCGCCAGTGCGGTCGAACTTCGCAGGTGCGGAAGCATCAATGCTTGTGGTCCGCCGTCAAAGGTTTATCCTTGCCGCAAGACCGATCACAAGACCGGCGAAAACGGCCAGCGCGATAAGCTTCGACAACGGCAGCATAAGCCGAACGACAGGCCGATAACATAGGGTGGGAGGACGCGGGCACCGATGCAGGATGCCGTCAATACCATCGCCGTTCCCGGCACGGAGAGCCGATCGACGCGCGCCACCGATCAGCTGCGTGCGATATTCCGAAACATCTTCCCCTTCCTTGTCGTGGGCGCGCTGTGGGAGATCATCGCGCGGCTCGGTGTGTTCCCGCACCGGCTGTTCCCAAGCCTGGAAGAGGTCGCCGCCTCTTTCGTGCAGCTCACCATCTCCGGCATTCTGCCGCGCCACGCCATCGAGACGCTGATCCGTCTACTGTCCGGCTTTGCGCTCGCCGCCGTCGTCGGCACCTTCATTGGTATACTGATGGGCCGTTCGCGGCGTGCCGAGGACATCATGCTGCCGCTGGTAAGCATCTGCGCGCCGATACCCGGGCTCGCTTACGCGCCGCTGTTCCTGCTGTGGTTCGGCCTCGGCAACGTCTCGGCGGTGTTGCTGGTCGGCTTCGTCTCGGCCTTTCCGGTGATCTTCAACAGCTGGACCGGCGTGAAAGCCGTGAAGGAGATCTGGGTGCGTTCGGCAGTCGCCTTGGGCGCCGACGACCGCCGGCTGTTCACGCATGTCATCCTGCCGGGCGCGCTGCCTTACATCCTCACCGGCTGGCGGCTCGGCCTCGCCCAGGCCTGGCGCATCCTCGTCGCGGTGGAAATGCTCGCCGCCGTGCCGTGGGGCCTCGGCTGGCTGATCTTCGGCGCACGCGAACTCCTCAATACCGATGTGATGCTCGCCGGCATCGCCGTCATCGCGCTGATCGGCATCGCGCTCGAGAAGCTCGTGTTCCAGAAGATCGAGGATTACACCGTCGTGCGGTGGGGCATGGTGGCATCGTCATGAGCGAGACAACGACAACCGCCACGCGCTCCTATGTCCGCTCGGCTCTCACGCTCATCGTGGCGGCGGCGATCTACGAGGCGGCCGCGCGCAGCGGCTATTTCGCCGCCGCGCTGATGCCGACCTTGCCCACGGTCGCCAAGGCCCTGTTCGCCGGCATCGTCGACGGCTCGCTCATCGAGCATGCCGCCTTCACGCTCGGCCGCGTGCTGGCCGGCTTTGCGCTCGCCATCGCGGTCAGCGTCCCGCTCGGCATCCTGATGGCGCGCTTCAAGCCGATTGAAAATTTCTTCCTGCCGCTCGTCAGCGCGATGATGCCAATCCCGTCCTTCGCGCTGGTGCCGCTCTTCATGCTGTGGTTCGGCATCGGCGATCTCACGACCGTGCTGATCGTGTTCTACGCCGCGACCTTCCCGCTCCTGTTCAACACATGGTCGGGCGTGCGCGCGGTCAACCCGCTGTGGCTGCGCGCGGCCGGAAGCATGGGCGCCGACGAACGCCGGCTGTTCTGGAAGGTGATCATTCCCGGCGCTTCGCCCTTCATCATCACCGGCATGCGCCAGTCGTTCCTGCGCGCCTGGATTGCCGTGGTCGGCGCCGAGATGATCGCCGCGTCCGACTGGGGCCTCGGCTGGGTGATCTTCGACGCCAAGGAATTCCTGAACGCCGATGTCATGCTCGCCTCGCTGATCGTGATCGGCGCGATCGGCTACGTGTTCGAGCGCGTGGTGTTCGGCGGCATCGAAAAAGCGACGGTCCTGCGCTGGGGCATGATGCGCGCGGCGAAGGGGTAAAGACACTCCGCCCATCCCCGCGCAAGCGGGGATGCAGGACGGCAGGAGACATACCCGTGGCTCTGGATCCCCGCTTGCGCGGGAAGAGCGGAGAAAGACGCGAGATACGTTCAAAACGGCGGTGCACGAAAATGATGCCTATCGAAATCCGTGACGTGAGCCTGATGTACAACACGCCGGGCGGCAAAGTGCCCGGCATCAAGGACGTGAACGTCCAGATCGATGCCTCCGAATTCATCTGCATCGTCGGGCCGTCCGGCTGCGGCAAGTCCACCCTGCTCAACATCGTCGCCGGTTTCCTGTCGCCGGCCGCGGGCGAGATCCGCATCGGCGGCAAACCGGTATCCGGCCACGGCACCGACCGCGGCGTCGTGTTCCAGGATTTCGCCCAGCTCTTCCCGTGGCGCACCGCGCTCGGCAACGTCGCCTTCGGCCTCGAAATGCGCGGCGTGCCCAAGGAAGAGCGCGAGAAGATCGCGCGCGAGCAATTGCGGCTGGTGAAGCTGGAGAAGTTCACCGAATCCTTCCCGCATCATCTCTCGGGCGGCATGCAGCAACGCGTCGCCATCGCCCGTGCCCTCGCCTACAATCCGGCGGTCCTGCTCATGGACGAACCCTTCGCCGCGCTCGACGCGCTGACGCGCGACGACATGCAGCGGCTGCTCGCCGACGTGTGGCGCGAGACGCGCAAGACGGTGATCTACGTCACGCACAATGTCGCGGAAGCGGTCTATCTCGCCGACCGCGTGATCGTCATGACGCCGCATCCCGGCACGGTCAAAACCGAGATCAAAATCGACCTGCCGCGGCCGCGCGATCCCCTCAGCGTCGAATTCCTCGAATGCCAGAAGGACCTGCTGCGGCATCTCGGGCAGGAAGTCGCGCACTGACAGCCCTTCCGGGACCGCACGCGCAGCGGGCCGCCCCGGAAGCCATGAACGCGACCGCTGCGGCTTAAGGACTTGCGGGCTCGCGGTGCAACGCCGGCCCGGAATGAACAACAAACCGTGGGAGGACGACCAATGCGTATTCTGAACCGAGGGATCACCCGCCGGCACGCGCTGGCGGCAGGCGGCGCTGCCGTGGTGGCGGCCGGCGCGGGCCTGCGTCCCGCTTTTGCCGCAGCGAAGCTGCGGCAGGGCTACCAGACCAACATGTGGGGCATGCCGACCTACTATCTCATGCGCTCCGGCTACCTCGAAAAGCACGGCATCACCTTCGAGGAGTTCGGCGTACCCTCCGGCAACCTCACCATGCAGCAGATGGTGGCGCGGCAGGTCGATCTCGGCACCTATGCCGGCCCCTCGTTCGCCTTGGGCCACGACAAAGGCGGGCTGATCGCCATCGCCATGGTCGAGTATGTCGGCAAGACGGCCCGCGTCATCGCGCGCAAGGAACTCGGCATCACCAAGGTCGAGCAGCTCAAGGGGCTCAAGGTTGCCAACCAGACCGGCTCCTCGATCGGCAATATCTTTGTCGACCAGGTCGCCACCAAGGCCGGCCTGAAGAAAGGCGACTATCAGGAAGTCCGCATGAACGTGAACGACATGGTGGCGGCGATGGCCGCCAAGACCGTGGACGCCATGGTCAATGTCGAGCCCTACAACGCGATTGCCGAGGCGGACGGCACGGGCGTGACGATTTCCGAGTTCTACGAGTTCGACAAGATGCCGGTCTTCATGGCGGCGACGCCGGATTTCGTCGAGAAGAGCCCGGACGTCGTCGTCGGCTATCTGAAGGCCTGGCTCGACGTCGCCAAGGACTTCAAGAACGAGCCGCAGAAAGTCGCGGATTCGATCTACGAGTTCTACACGTCAAAAGGCTACCAGCTGTCGAAGGACACCTTCGCCAAGGCGCTGGCCCGCGTCGAGGTCGCGCCCGGCTGGCCGGACGACCTCAAGCCCTACATGACGCACCACGCGCAGATCCTGCTCGACACCAAGAAGATCAAGGCCATCCCCGACTGGGACAAGGCCTTCCGCACCGACTTCCTGAAGAAGGCGATGACATAAACGACAGGCGCCATGCGTTGAACCAATGATCGTCATGGCCGGGCTTGTCCCGGCCATGCAGCTCTTCCCTCATCGCGCGCGAAACTGCTTTAAGAAGGCGCGGATGCCCGGCATAAAGCCGGGCATGACTTTTTGAGATGCCCTGGGCTTAACTGCATCGCTTTCGCCACATGAAATAAACCGTCTCTTCACCTCGCGAGAGACGTCAAGAAACGCCAAGAAACGGAGACGCCCCGATGTCCACCACGAGCCCGCTCAACAAAAGCGGAGAGCCGGTCGCCTGGAATTTCAAACTGCTCGCCCAGAACGATCTCGGCGGCTTCGGGGGCATGGGCGAAGGCGTATCGTTGCAGCTCGCCAAGGACGGCCGCCGCATCCTCTGGCTGGCGCACGAGAGCGCGCCGAAGAACTTCACCGGCGTCGACGTCTCCGATCCGCGCAATCCCAAGGTCGTGGTGCAGACCGACCTGCCGCAGATGCACATGCGCTCCAACTCGCTGGAGACCGTGGGCGACATCATGGTGGTCGCCTACCAGACCCAGAAGGTCGGCCTGCAGCCGGCCGGCATGGAGATTTTCGACATCTCGGTGCCGGAAAATCCGCGCTCGGTCGGCTTCTTCGACTGCTCGGGGCCAACGTCCCGCGGCGTGCACCAGCTCTGGTTCTGCGACGGCGAATACGTGCACATGGCGGCCGGCGCGCCGGACTTCAAACCGAGCAATCCGCTCGACGACCAGTTCTACCGCTGCATCGACGTGCGCAATCCCACAAAGCCGGTCGAGGTCGGCCGCTGGTGGATGCCCGGCACCTCGGCGACCGACAACGTGCCGCCGCCGCCGCGCCATCCGCTCGACAAGGGCTATCGCGCGCACAACACCAACTGCTATCCGCAGCGGCCCGACCGGCTGTACCTCTGCTACATCGACGGCGGCATGTTCGTGATGGACATCAAGGACAAGGCCAGCCCGAAGGTCATCTCGCACTGGACCAACTCGCCGCCTTACACCGGCTTCATGCACACCGCCGTGCCGCTGTTCGACCGCAACCTGATGCTGGTGACGGACGAATCGACTGAGGACGGCGCCAAGGACTGGCCGAAGCTGATCTGGGTCCTCGACATGCGCGACGAGACGCACCCCGTTTCGATCGCGACCTGTCCGCTGCCGCCGGTCGACGCCTACAAGGATCGCGGCGGCCGCTTCGGCGCGCACAACATCCACGAGAACGTGCCGCTGCCGACCTCCTGGCAGAACGATCAGATCGTGATCGGCACCTTCTTCAACGGCGGCCTGCGCGCCTACGACATCGCCAATCCGTACCAGCCGAAGGAAATCGCCGCCTTCGTGCCACCCGCGCCCAAGGGCTCGACGATCGGCGCGATCCAGCTCAACGACGTGTTCGTCGACGAGCGCGGCATCGTCTACACGGTCGACCGCTTCAGCGGCGGGCTCTACGTGCTGGAGATGGAGTTTTGATTCGATGCTGTCATGCCCGCGAAAGCGGGCATCCAGTACCTACGGCGCCTGTAACCTTGTGGCGCCGCTTGGCCGGATCGCCAGCACCGTGTTTACTGGATCGCCCGCTTTCGCGGGCGATGACGGCATGAGATGAACTCTCCCTTCGCCTCCCCCGCCGCGGGGCCATTCGGCCGCCGCCTCAAGCGCGAGCGCGGCGCCAAGGTGCCGGTCACGATCGTCACCGGCTTCCTCGGCGCCGGCAAGACGACGCTGATCAACCGCTTCCTGACGACGCCGGAGGGCCAAGGCACCGCCGTCGTCGTGAACGAGTTCGGCGCCGTCGGCATCGACGACGCGCTGATCCGCGAGAGCGCCGACGAGACCGTGCTGCTCGGCAACGGCTGCCTCTGCTGCATCGCGCGCAGCGACCTGCAGGAATCCTTGCGCCGCCTGGTGGTCGAGCGCGAGCGCGGCGAGATTCCCGACTTCAAGCGCATCGTCATCGAGACGTCGGGCCTTGCCGATCCCTCGCCCATTCTGCAGACCTTCGCGACCGACCGCGCGCTCGGCGATGTGTTTCACGTCGATGTCGTGATGACCGTCATCGACGCCGCAACCGGGCTCGATACGCTCGCGTGGTCGGCCGAGGCGCGCAAGCAGGCGATCCTGGCCGACCGGCTGATCGTCACCAAGACGGACATTGCGAGCGCAACCGACGCGCTGATGGCGCGGCTGCGGACGCTCAACGCGAGCGCCGAGATCATCAAAGCCGCCGGCGCGCTCGACCCGACCCGTTTCACCGAACCGGCCGCCCTGCAGCGCAACGCCTTCGTCGCGGAAGCCGAGCACAGCGACGGCATCGGCAGCTTCGTGTTGACCGAAGACGCGCCGCTGCCGTGGGCCGCCTTCGCCCGCACGATGGACACGCTCATCGCGTTGCGCGGCGCCGACCTGCTGCGCGTTAAAGGCTTCCTCAATGTCGAAGGCTGCAAGGGCCCCGTGGTGGTGCAGTTCGTGCAGCACCTCGCGCCGCCGCCGGTCGAGCTCGAGACATGGCCGGACGCAGACCGCACCAGCCGCGTCGTGTTCATCACGCGCGGCATTTCGGAAGCGCAGGTGCGGGACTTGCTGAAGGCCGTCCGGGCGCTTGTGTAGCGCCGCCGCCTGCTCCGTTACCCTCTCCCCTTGCGGGAGAGGGAAAGCGCGCGACGGGAGATCTCAGCGCCTCACCCGCTTCCTCGCCTCCTCGATCACGTCCGGCACGGCGGCATCGTTGTTCGGCGCCATGATGTGGCAGCCGGCGACCTCCGGAATCTCGGCGAGTTCGGCAATCACCTCGACGCAGATGCGCTTGCCTTCGGCGACGGGATCGCTCGCGCGCTCCATCCGGTCGACATAGGCGTCCGGGATGATGGTGCCGTACAGCTTCTCCTTCATCCAGCGCGCCGACTTAGCCGAGCGCAACGGGCAAACGCCGATGAGAAACGAGAGCTTGCCGCCAAGGCCATGCTCGGCGAGCCGCGCCATGTAGCGGCGCACGATCCCGGCATCCATGCAGAATTGCGTCTGCACGAACTGCGCGCCCGCACCCTGCTTGGCGAGCAGCCCCTTCGGCTCCCAGCCCGGCGGCGGATCGATCGGACTGTCGGCGGCGCCGAGGAAAAACGACGCCTTGCCGCCGACTTTACGCCCGGTCGGCAATTCGCCCGTGTCGCGCAGGCTGCGCGCGAGCTCGGTGAGCTGGCGCGTATCGAGATCGAACACCGCCTTGGCGTCGGGCTGATCGCCCGCGCTCGGATCGTCGCCGCGCAGCATCAACAGGTTCTGGATGCCCCACGCGGCCGCGCTGATGAGGTCGCTCTGCAGCGCGATGCGATTGCGGTCGCGGCAGGTGAGCTGCAGGATCGGCTCGATGCCCTGCTCCAGCAAGGTCGCGGCGGCCGTGAGCGCGCCGAGATGCGGCCGCGCGCCGGCGCCGTCGGTCACGTTCACCGCATCGGCGAGCCCTTTGAGCGGCGCCGCCTTGGCGACGAGTTCGCCGCGGTCGAACGAAACCGGCGGCGTGACTTCCGCGGTGAGAACGAAGCGGGCTTGCGCGAGCTTGTCTTGCAGATGTGTCATGCTCCGCAGGTTGCAAAATTGTCTGGACCTGGCAAGCGCAAGAATGAGAAAAATACGCGTCGTTTCAGTGGGCACCGGCCCAAAGCGTCAACGAGCACGAGGCCCGGCGTGACAAACACATCGCTCGAGGAAGCGCTCGCGCCCGTCGGCGACGGCTGCATGCTGGTGGTGCCGCGCGAAGTCTCCGGCGTGCCGATGGCGGCGACGCGCGCGCTCATCCGCCGCGGCGTGAAGAACCTGCACCTCGTCGCGCTGCCCACCTCGAGCATGCAAGCGGACATATTGATCGGCGCCAGCTGCGTACGGACACTGGAGACGAGCGCCGTCAGCCTCGGCGAGTTCGGCCCGGCGCCGCGCTTCAACGCGGCGGTGACGGGCGGCACGATCGTGATGAAGGACGCCACGTGTCCGGCGCTGCACGCGGCCTTGCAGGCGGCGGAGAAAGGCGTGCCGTTCATGCCGCTGCGCGGGCTGATCGGTTCCGACGTGCTGAAATACCGTGACGACTGGAAGGTGATCGACTCGCCCTTCGGCGAAGACGATCCGATCGTCTTGCTGCCGGCGCTCAAGCCCGACGTCGCATTGCTCCATGCGCCGATGGCCGACCGCTTCGGCAATGTGTGGATCGGCCGCCAACGCGAACTCGTCACCATGGCGCACGCGGCCGCGCGCACGATCGCGACCGTCGAGAAGATCGTCGACAACGACCTGCTCGCCGACCCGCTGACCGCCGCCGGCACACTGCCGGGCTTCTATATCGAGAGCATCGCTGTCGCCGAGCGCGGCGCGTGGCCGCTGCCTTTGCCGGATCATTACGCCGCCGACGCGGAGCATCTCGCGCTCTATGCCAAGATGGCCGCAACGGCGGACGGTTTTGCCGACTATCTCGACAGGCATGTGCATGCGAAGCAAGCGGCGTGATCTTCTTTCTTGTCCCTCCCCTTTCAGGGGAGAGTGGCTCCGCGCGGCGCGCGGAGCCGGGTGGGGTCGCGCTCACCATGTGGAGAAGCGCCCCATCCGGCTCGCTTCGCTCGCCACCCTCCCCCGCAAGCGGGGGAGGGATCAGTGAGCGTGCGCGACGAAGAACTCCTCGCCGACGTGATCACGCGGCTGATCGGCGATGTGCGCCATATCGCCGTCGGCAACGCCTCGCCTATTCCGGCGACCGCCGCGCTGCTCGCCCGCGCGCGCGGCAACGGACGGCCTTATGTGTCGCTGCTCGGCAGCGCCAAGCACACCTTCTGGACCGACGGCGGGCGCGAACTGTTCGATTGCGCCGGCCAAGGGCGCATCGACGTGTTCTTCCTGTCCGGCGGCCAGATCGACGGCCACGGCAACATCAACCTGGTGGAGATCGGCCCGCACGATCATCCCAAAGTGCGGTTTCCCGGCTCGTTCGGCTCGGCCTATCTCTATTTCGTCGTCCCGAAGGTCATCCTCTTCCGCACCGAACATTCGCGCCGCACGCTCGTGCCGGACGTCGACTTCATCAGCGCGCCCGGTTCGAGCGCGGCCAACGTCTTCCGCACCGGCGGGCCGATCGCGCTCGTGACCAACCGCTGCCTGTTCTCGTTCAAGGACGGGCGCTTCACGCTGGAAAGCGTGCATCCCGGCCACACGGTCGAGGAAGTGATCGAGCACACCGGCTTCGATTTCGACAGGCCGAAAGAGGTACCGACAACGCCCGTGCCGACGCCTGAAACGCTGGCGCTGATGCGCGGTCCGGTCGCGCAAGAACTCGCCGGCGTCTATCCGCAGTTCGCGCGACAGGTGTTCGGCACAGACGCTTTCGCAAAGTGAAAGTCGCCGTCATTCCGGCGCGAGCGCCGCACGCGAAACCCGGATGGCGGTGATCGTTTTGCCGCGACGCTCTTCCTCCCCGCCATGGTGACCGGCTAGTCTCCCTCCCAACGACAAAACAAATTGGAGGAAACGACCGGTGAAGACAGTGGAAGCGGCGGTGATCGGCGTCGGCTGGATCGGCGGCTTGCGCGCGGAGACGCTCTCGCGCACCGCGCTGTGCGACAAACTGCATCTGTGCGACATCAAGCCGGACCGGCTCGCCGAGGTGAAGGCGCTGTACAAGCCGGCGACCGCCACGCTCGATTATCAGGACATCATCAAGAACGACAACATATCGGTCGTCTACGTCTCGACCACGCCCGAAGCGAACCATTACCCCATCGCGCGCGATTGCCTGAAGGCCGGCAAGAACGTGATGCTGGAGAAGCCGATCGCGCTCGAGCTCTGGGAAGCCGACGAGCTGATCCACCTCGCCAAGCGCAACAATCTCAAGTTCACCATCGGCTATTCGCAGCGCTTCAACACCAAGATCGCCTACGCCAAGAAGAAGATCGCCGACGGCACCCTCGGCAAGGTCGTCTCGGTGCTGGTGAGCCGCCATCTCTCGCGCGCGCTCGGCAAGAAGATCGCCAGCCGCGTCCGGCTCTCGCCCGTGGTGATGGAATCGACGCACGACCTCGATTTCGTGTTCTGGCTTCTCGAGCCGGCAAAGCCCGTGCGCGTCTACAGCCAGGGCGCCTACGGCTACATGCAGCCGGTGAACGGCTCGCACGACGTCATGTTCACGACCATCACCATGGATGACGGCACCGCGGTGATGATCGGCGGCGGCTGGAACCTGCCGCCGAGCTACCCGAACTATTGCGCCACCTGGATCGAGATCACAGGCACCAACGGCTCGCTGTTCCTCGACGACACGCAGCGCGACAACTGGCTCAGCACCGAGACGCGCGGCCAGGAATTCCCGATGTCGACGATGCCGGGCGAACAGGTCGATCATGTCTATGCCGGCGGCATGGGCCCTGAAACCATCCACTTCCTGGAAGCCTGCATTCGCGACACACCGGTGATGGTGACCCCTGAATCGGCGCGCC
>Ga0180216_1002515_pt1 | contig 15164 bp, 14 predicted proteins | sample eDN3rd37CBELigMG_FD_128879 | JGI IMG/M metagenome (GOLD analysis project Ga0180216, IMG submission 128879) | Enriched Miracle-Growth compost microbial communities from Emeryville, California, USA - eDNA 3rd pass 37_C BE-Lig MG (version 2)... ... | reverse complement strand
TTCCGAACCATCACTTTCCCTCTCCCGGACTAACCCGGGAAGGCTCTTGAACAAAGTTCGTGGCAGAATTGGGAGTATCTGCATCTATTCCGCGCGCCGTCGGGCAAAGGTCTCGTCGCGTGAGCCGTGAAAAGAAAAAGCGGCGGCCCGCAGCCACCGCTTTTTCTCCCTCATCAGGTCGGGTCAGTTGTGCCAGGGATAATACCCGTAAACCGTCACTGGAGGCACACCGGCAGGTACGCTCTGGGCTTGTCCCAGCGGTCCCAGATACGGGCGAGCCCAGGCGAATGGATCATCATCCGGCTTGCTGGCGGCCTTGCGGGCAGGCTTTCTATCCTTGATCTCCGCCCAACGCGATTTCACCGTATGGCCGCCAATCTGGATATCGTCCAGCAGTCCGTAGGGGTCGAAGACGGACGGCAGTTGCGTGCAGCCGTCGAGATAGACCGCGCGGTTATCGAAGAACTCTTCCAGATTGTCGTCCTGCATGCAGGTCATGCGGCGCGAACGGTGCGTTTCAAGTGCCGCATTCTCGAAAATGTCCCGGATGTTGCCGCTGGAGGCCTCCTGGAGATTGCGCGCGAACGTTTCCGTAAAGAGGGCGACCGTACCCTCCTCGTTGAAGGTTGCGGCCTGATAGGCGCCCGAGCTGAAAATGATCGCTTCGCGGCCATTCCAATCGTTTTTGTAACGGCGCCCCAGATTATAACGGAAGTCTATGAGCGAGGCGCCGGATTCACAAACTTCAAGGATGAGGATGATCTCTTCGGCGTCGATCTCATTAATGAGGTCGCGCAGTTCCTTTGTCGTCATCCACACGTCAGCGATGGAATCTGCGGAGAAATCCCTGGGCTCGTTGGCCGTGTACGTCAGAAGGATCTCGGATTTGACATCGTAGCCGCGATACTTCGCGTCCATCGCGCCGCCGTGCATGTTGATGTAGATGATCACGCGATCCTCGCGCTTGGCCTTGCCCGCGAGTTCCTGCATGGCTTTCCACACGCCGGGGGCATCGGCCTGTTCGTTGAGCCGCGTCATCACGTTCTCTTCAGGAACGGCGAACGATTTGCGCAACGCGGGCACGATGGTGGCGACATCTTTCTCACAGGCCTCCGCCATCAGCTTTGTGAGTTTCGGATCGTTCTCGATAACTTTCCATGGGGGACATGCGGCCATGGCGAGAAGATGCGTCTGCTTCGCGGCCGCACTGGTGGCCACTCCGCAGGCAACAGCAGACAGAAGAACGGCTTTAAGAGCCGAAGTAAAAGACTTGCGCATGGCGGGTATGCTCCGGAGCGACGCCGTGGTGCCGGACCAGGCCGATGCGGGTGCAATGGCCCGGTAGCGAAAACACTGGAAGCAGCCGTTCAGATCGGACCGCTTCCAGCGGAACGGATTTTGATCAACTGACGGGTGCTGGACCGTCAAAAGCTGTACCAGGCATGGGGATGCCGGTTCGTTGCGTCCTTGACCGCAGCAGTCTTGGTCGCTTCCGGAATCTCACCGCCCGCGCGCTCGCAGTCGTCGACGCTCTTGGTCAGAGCTGCAACCTGATTGATCGAGCACTGAACAGGACCCGAGGTTTGCGCGGGCGCTTGCACGGCACCCTGCTGAGGGGCAAAGGCAGGCTGATAGGGAAGCATTATGTACGCGGGGACTGCGTACTGCGGCTGAACGAACTGAGGCTGTGCCTGGTATCCGGCCGGAGCCTGTCCCCCAGCTCCCCAAAGCGGCGGCGCCCAGATGCCGAGGTTCTGCTCCGTACCGGTGCCCCAGAAGGCCGGTCTGACCCAATGGAAGTTCTGACCCTGGTTTGTGCCCCAGAAGGGATTGAAAAGAAACCCGAAATTCTGTTCCTGGTTCACTCCCCAGAAAGGATTGACGATTCCGAAATCCTGCGCCTTGTTCGCTCCCCAGAACGGATTGAAAATACCGAAGTTCTGTTGCTGGTCCGCTCCCCAGAAGGGAGTTCTGAATCCGAGATTCTGGTCCTTGTTAACGCCCCAGAAATTAGGCTGCATCCAGCCGAAGTTCTGCGCCTGGTTCGTGCCCCAGAAAGGAAGTCTCAATCCGAAGTTCTGCTCCTGCTTTGCCCCTGAGGAGGTATTCGAGGACACCCCGGCAGTGGCGGTGGAAACACAGAAGCTTGAAGCGATTGCTGCCATGCACAGCGGCGCAAAAATTTTCCTGATCATAGTAAGTCCAAAGCTGTATCTCCCGTCGCTTGCGCGTCGGCGATTAGTTGAATGCAACGGAACCCGGGGGCATAAACGTCGCCACACACCCTCGATCCCGTGGCGACTATTTATCGGCAGGAATTAAAGCGCGATTAATTGCTCAGCGTGCGTCGCGACGAAAATGAATCTGGGTTCAATCCCAGAATTACTGCTGCTGCAACACCCGTCCACCAGCCTGTGAACAGGCTTCGGTCGACGGTGTGATAACCTGGATATTGTTGATTTCGCACAGAGCTGGCATCTCTGCCGTGTCCATCGGAGGTGCCATGCTGATCCCCGACGGAACAGAGGCTTTCATCGGAGCCGCTGCCGCAGCGTTGTCCGGATTTTTGGGCATCACGGAAGGTTCGACACTCGTGACAGAAAAGTCTGGCTGTGGCGTGCTCAACCGGACAACCTGGAAAATCGGCATTGTCGTTACGCCATGCCCATTGATAGGCGCAATTCCAACAACCCCGGTTTGAATGAGTCCGTATTGCGGAGCTGTTCCGGGCATCTGCAATTGGCTGGGGACGGCAGGCGAGGGAACCGAGGCGTTCGAGGCGATATCCGGCGCCAGAGCGTTCGCCTTGAGGGCTGAGGCGCGGCCAAGGTCCCAGATTACGGAAATGACGGCAAGCATAAGCATGAATGCCAGTGCCTGGATCTGATTATGCTCGAGCTTCATGCGGGCCATTGGAAACCTCTGATTTAAGAAATATCGGACTGTGCCAGACGCAATGACCTATTTCAGAACGGCACAGAATCAATTTTTAACATCGGCAAAGTTTACGAGGTGCTAATTGTTGAATCATTACAGCAGCTTCTGTTTGCGGTTCTGCGTGCGCTTCGGTTCTTGTATTGCGTGGTTAATTTTTGGATTTTGCAAAGGTTTTAAGGGTGAGCAGCGGCTTCAAATCGCTTGAAGCAGCTGCTCATTTGAAGTTTCAGGGTGTCTGCATTCCGGACATGAACGCTTTTGCAGAATTCGGGTTTCTGCCGGCTTCGGTATTCTCAATCCGGTATCCGGTTTCCGTCTTCCAGTGAGCGGAGAGCGCGTGCGAAAAAAAAAGCCCCGTTCAACCGGGCTTGCTTGCATAAAGGTCAGTGCTGATGACGACTTCCCCCGGCTATGCGGCTTTTTACAGGAGGGGCATGGCCAGCGTATCGGTGTGACCGATGTAAACCTCCGTGCGTTTGGCAGCCGCCCACCGTTCCAGAGTCTTCGGATCTACAGCGCCCGTTTCGGCGACAGCTTTCATATGCCCGGCCTGCAAATCAGCGATCAGCGCAGCATCTCCGGTGTCCAGTTGCCAAGGGCTGTCGCCTTCAAGCACGCTATAACCGATGGCACGAAATTGATTGGCAAGTTCCATCGCTGCTGTTGGCCCGGCGGCCAGGCCAAATCCCTTATCGCGTACCTGATGTCTATGGAACGCTGCGATGACAGCATTGTCGCTGGGGTGCCTCGGGCTCCAGCGCTGGCGGCCGTTATAGGTCAGCACCGCATGGAACACAGCCTTGCGTGCCACAACGGCGGCGGCCAGTCTTTGCATGAACGGAACCGACACAAGGTCGAAGAAGGCAGATGACGTGATAAGGTCGGCTTCAGGACCAAGTGCCGCGTCGAGATCGTTGTTGAGATCGCACTGGTGAAGCTCTACCTCGATGCGCTTGCCGCCCGCTTCCAGGATCATGCGGTCTCCATCGGTGGCGATCCGGTCCGCCCACTGCGTCAGACGCTCGCGTGCAGCTGCGAGCAGCTTCGGGTCATGATCGATCAGCCGCCATGTCTGCTGTTCGGGCAACAACGGCGCTGTTGCCCTGAGATTGGCGCCGGTTCCGCAGCCCATGTCGATGACACGGAGCAGCGGGCGCTGGGTAAAGCGGGCTGATAAGGCCTCCGCGATTTCATTGCTGCGTGCGCGATGATCGGCAGCCTCGCGCAAGGTCAACCAATCGGCCGAAAAGCCAGTCATGCTGCAATATCCATTATTGCGGCGGCGACGCGCCTCGCGGTTTCATTCCAGGTCGGCAGGGTGCGGCCATGCTCCCATGAAGCATCGGCCAGCCTCGTCCTGAGCCGCCGGTCGGTTAGCGCGGTCTCAAGTGCCCGTGTCAGCGCCCTAACATCGTCTGGCGGAACCTTGAGAGCCGCTTGGCCGGGAACCGTTTCACCGGCGGCTCCCCCGGTGGTGCAGATAATGGGCAGGCCGCGCGCCATGGCTTCTGCGAGCGCCATACCGTAACCCTCGAAGCGCGACGGCATGACGAACAGGTCGGCATTTTCATAGAACCGGTCGAGCGTCGCAGGCACAACGACCCCTGACAACGTCACCCGGTCAGCAAGCTTCGCCGCCTCGATCCGTTCGCGCAGGTCCTCCGCGGCGACGGGATCGCGGTCCAGCGCTCCTGCGATGTTGAGCCTCCATTCAAGCTGGATGAGAGGCTTCAGCGCAGCGATCAGAACGTCGTATCCCTTGCGCGGCATGACGGCACCGACGCACAGGAGTTGTAATGGTGTGCCTGTGCCGGTGGAGCGCAGTGCCGGATCGGTGCCCGGAATGGCAATTGTTATGCGTTCGCCTGGCACGTTGTAGTCGGTTTCGAGAATGCGTGCAGTGGCGGGGCTGGTGACAATGACCTTCTCTGCCAGCGCGAGAGCAGCCCGTTCGCTTGCCGCAAGTTCCTTCCGCCTGGTGTCCGAAAGCCCCGATTCAAGTGCCAGCGGATGATGCACAAGCGCAATGATGCGCCGCCCGATCTTCCTGACCATCTCCGCCGGCATCGCACCGTAAGCAAGGCCGTCGATGAGCAGGGTAGCGCCGGGAGGCGCGCTGGAGAGCGTCTCGAGAGTTGCCGTGAGATCATCGGGGCCAGGAGCCGGAAAGGATCCCGGAAGCTTCACATGGCGAACTCTGACCCCGAAGGAAGGCAGCAATGTCATCAGCCGCCGGTCATAACCATAGCCCCCAGTCGGACTATCAATCTCGCCGGGTATGACAAAGCAGATCTCAGCCACCGATCGGTCCCTCATAGGACGCCCGGGCCAGGTCGGTCTCATGCAGCGTCACGCGGATCTTGGCGAGGCCGGTTCCATCTTCGCCAAGCGCGCCGGTTCGGGCCGCCTTCGCAATCTCATCGAAAATATACTTGGCCAGAAACTCCGTCGTTGTGAGTTTTCCCTTGAATTGCGGCAGTTCGTCGAGGTTCTGATAGGCGAGCGGCTTCAACGTGTCGCTTAAGACCTGCAAGGCCGCGCCGATGTCGACGACGACATTATGCCGGGTCATCTGCTCGCGGTAGAAGGCGACATCGACCACGAATGTTGCGCCATGCATTTTTTGCGCTGGTCCAAAGAAGGGGTCCGGCAGGCTGTGTGCGATCATGATGCGGTCGCGCACTTCGACGGAAAACATGGCAGATCTTCTCCTCTAAGGTGGTCAGGGCTTAGAAATAGCGCAGAACGGGGGCGAGTTTTGTGGCCGATCCGTTCAGAATGTCAGGAATGAGGGCCGGCGCATCGTTGAAGGCGATCTCATCGTAAACAAGCGCATCGAGCCGGGGATCACGGAGCAGGTCCAGTGCCTTTGCGAGGCGGCGCTGGTAGGTCCATCGCGCCCGTCGGGAGGGTGCAACGTGTCCGACCTGAGACGACTGCAGCGTTAACCGGCGGCTGTGAAAGGCTGCACCAAGCGCAACTTGCGGACTGTTTGCGCCGTACCAGGATAATTCGATCACCCGCGCCTCGAAACCCGCGCACTCCAATGCGGTCGCAAGCCCGGCCTCGGTAGCGCTGGTGTGAAATACGATGTCGGCATCCTGAGGTGCCTCCTGCGGCAGCGCGAAACGGGCTCCCAATTCGGTAACCAGCTTCCGGCGGCCCTCATCGATATCGACCACGATGGTCTGTGTCCGGGGGATTTGCGCAGCGATGTAGGCTACGAGAAGGCCGACGATACCCGCACCCACGATGACGACCCGGTCCCCCGGCCCTGTGGCTCCATCCCAGTGCGCGTTGAGCGCGGTTTCCATGTTTGCTGTCAGGGTAGCCCGCTTTGCCGGGACATCGTCCGGAACCGTTACGACCATGTCTGCGGGAGCAATAAACATGTCCTGGTGCGGATGCAGACAGAAGACGGTCCGTCCGAGCATTTCGGAACTCCCCCCTTCAACAATCCCTGTGGCGCAGTAGCCATATTTGACGGGAAACGGGAAATTCCCCGATTGCATCGGTGCCCGCATTCGTGACCATTCGCTTTCGGGAACAGCGCCGTTCAGGACAAGGCGCTCCGTGCCGCGGCTTATTCCGCTGAACAACGTCCGCACACGTACTTCGTTCGGCAAGGGATCTTTCAATGTTTCGGCGCGTATCTCTACCGTGCCTGGTTTGGCGTACCACATGGCTCGACCGATGTGGTGCTTGCCAGTCGATTTGCGTACCGTCATTTTCAGTGCCTTTGTTGCCGGTGGTGTCCAAGGTTCGCGGTACGGAACAGGGATGAGATCATGGGCAAGACTCTCGAGCAAGCCGCGCAAGCACCCGTCGGCGCCGAACAGGTGGCGCCCGGCGAAACCGGCAGCCTGCAGTCCATGCCAGAGCTCCTGTACCGAAGAATCATTGTAGCTGTACTGAACGTATCGACCTATGTGGTCATGATGTCGGCTGCGGGGTACCTGCTTGGAGCCGGTGGCTGGACGCTGGTCGATCTCATGATCTTTCTGTGCCTGATGATTGGCACGCCCTGGGCGATACTGGGATTCTGGAATGCAGTCATCGGTCTGTGGCTGCTGCACGCGCATAAGTCGACGCTGGCTGCGGTTGCACCGTTCGCGCAGGCCGCCAGCAGTCCTGAGCCTCTATACGTCAGGATCGCCGTCCTCATGACGTTGCGCAATGAGGCCCCCGAGCGCGCCGTGGCCCGGTTGCAGATCATAAAGCGGAGCCTTGATGCGACCGGTGAAGGGACTGCCTTCAGCTACTTTCTGCTGAGTGACACTAGCATTCCGGAGGTCGCCGAGCAGGAGGCGAGTCTGGCCGCCGCCTGGCAGGCGATCGATCCCGATGGCAGCCGCATTCACTATCGTCGCCGGCCCGACAACACGGGCTACAAGGCGGGCAATGTGCGCGAGTTTTGTGAGCGGTATGGTTCCTGTTTCGAACTCATGCTCCCGCTCGACGCCGACAGCCTGATGTCGGGCGAAGCCATTGTGAAGATGGCACGCATCATGCAGGCTCATCCCCGGCTGGGCATCCTTCAGAGCCTCGTTGTGGGAATGCCGTCTTCAAGCGCCTTTGCCCGTATTTTTCAGTTCGGCATGCGTCATGGCATGCGCTCCTACACTATGGGACAGGCCTGGTGGGTCGCAGACTGCGGCCCGTTCTGGGGCCATAATGCAATGGTTCGCATCGAACCCTTCTACAACTATTGTCAGCTTCCCGTTCTGTCCGGAGCGCCGCCCCTGGGTGGTCACGTCCTGTCACACGATCAGGTAGAGGCGACGCTGATGCGCCGGGCAGGTTACGAGGTTCGCGTCCTGCCCACGGAGATCGGATCGTGGGAGGAAAATCCGCCGACGATCCTAGACTTCGCCAAGCGTGAGGTTCGCTGGTGCCAGGGAAATCTGCAGTACATCAAGCTGCTGGGCTTTCCCGGTCTTTTGCCTTTAAGCCGGTTTCAGCTGGCGTGGGCCGTGCTGATGTTCCTGGGCTTGCCTGCGTTAACCCTGGTCATTGCCTTGCTGCCCGCTGCTGCTCTTGATGCCCATGCGATACCCGACTACCCGGAGAATCTCGCCATTGCACTTTATCTGACTTTTCTCGTCATGCATTTGACGCCGAAGCTTGCGGGCTTCGCCGATGCCATGTTGACCAAAGGTGGCGTTGCGAGCTTTGGCGGTCCCGTAAAATTCGCCGTCAGCGTTCTGATCGAGCTGGTGTTTTCCTTTCTGCAAGGTGCCGTATCGACCATTCGCACCAGCATCTTCATGATCGGCCTTCTGTTCGGAAAGTCGGTCAGCTGGGGCGGCCAGTCGCGCGATACCTACGGGATTTCCTGGGCAACGGCAGCCATCAACCTGTGGCCACAAACCGTGTTTGGCGTGCTGATCTGCACTGCCTTGGGCTTCGTTTCGATCGAAACCCTGTTGTGGAGCCTGCCGTTGACAGCCGGCTATCTGCTGGCGATGCCATTTGCTGTTCTTACGGCCTCCCCACGAGCTGGTGCCTGGCTGCAGCGCCATCGTCTCTGCGCCATTCCCGAAGACTTGTGGCCGCCGCCGGAAATCGCCGCCGTGCAGAAAATTGCTCCGACCCCGGTATCTGCGGTTATGATGAAGTCGATTGGCGTCGAACCGCAATAGGAGACGGAAGGAACATGGCTTCTGGCGCACTGCTGGGCGTATCCCGATCGCTGCGCGCCTATTACGGGGATGCCGCGCGGCGGGAGGTCATGCAACTTCTCTATGCGAGGTTTCTCGGTGCCGGGGACCTGGCCTTCGATATCGGTGCCCATGTCGGTGATCGCACGGGTGTCTTCCGGCGTCTTGGCGCACGCGTGGTGGCGGTCGAGCCGCAGCCGTTGCCGGGTCGCGCACTGCGCCTGATCTATTCGCGTGATCCCGGCGTGACGCTTGTCACGGCAGCTGTGTCGGATCGTGATGGCACCCTGCGGATGCACATCAACACCGCCAACCCGACGGTGTCTACAGCCTCCGATGGTTTTCTGATGCAGGCCGGCGGCGCGCCGGGCTGGGAGGGCGAGGTATGGGATCAGGTCATCGAGGTGCGCGCGATAACACTTGATAGCCTCATAGCCGCCCATGGCGTTCCGGACTTCATAAAGATCGACGTGGAAGGATTTGAGGACCGTGTTCTCTCCGGGCTTTCCCGGGCTGTTCCCGCACTGTCGTTCGAATTCACGACCATCAATCGAGACGTCGCCTGCCGCTGCCTCGACCGTCTCGCTGAATTGGGAACTTACCGTTTCGATCTCGCCTTGGGTGAAACACAACACCTTGTCTTCGGCGACGGCCGGGAGATTGATGCATCCGCCATGGCTGCCCATGTCCGCGCGCTGCCGCACGAGGCCAATTCCGGAGACATTTATGCCAGGCTCGCAAGTTAGCCGTGTTACCCCTGCCAGATTGGCGATCGCTCTTGCAGCGGTGCTAGTCTCAAGCGTTGCTGGTCTGGCGAATGCGACGACTATGGAAAAGCTGGCCGTCACGGTCGAAAACCTGAGCGAACCGGTCCTCTGCGCCGAGAAGGACAACGTCACCCTGACGATGTCTTCGCCTGAGGTGAGGCAGTTCCGCATCGAGGCGGTGCATCCCGTCTACATCAACGCACTGCAGGCCGACAGCTTCCAGCCTGACTGGACCGCCTGTGACTTCGCCGATGAAGTCCTCTCTCAGCCGCCTCCACCTCGCAAGGTGACGCTTTATGAAGGCATCGACGTCTGGATCACGGGCTACACATTCCCCTCGTTCTGGCGCGACAACAACGTGCCTGTGCGCGTCGGCGACAAGGTTGATAAGGAATTCGACCTCATTCAGGTCTGGGTTCGTCGCGACGAGCGCCCCGAGGAAATCCTCGTGCTCTACCCGCCGGATGGCTACTGGCGCGCGCGTCCCCTGCCCCCCAGACATCTGGGCTGGAGCAGCTATGGCACCTCATTCCTGGTCGGACCGGTAGAGCACGATGGCCGGCCTTTTGTCGCTCTGGACGAGGTGGTCTTTGACCCCGATACGCTGACATTCACCCTGAAATTTGCCCGGGGCGGCGTGGCGCGGCTGGAAATAAGCCAGCTCGATAGGGACCGGCAGATCATTGACGTGACCTTCGACAAGCCAATCAAGGGGCATCCATTTGCAGCCCTGCGCTCGATGTACGTGACCCGGTTCAACAACGACGCGGCGGATGTCGCAGTGCTCGAAAGGGACGCCAGAGCCTGGCGAGAGGAGCCGGTAATGTCCTTCGGCGGCGCCACCGCTGCGACCGCCATCTGGCTCGGTCGCCATACCTTCTCGCGCCACAATACCTCGGCGCCGGATATGGTGTTGGAAGCGTTCTCGGATGGCGCTAGTCAGCTTCCCGCCTCATCGGCAGCCAGTGGGCCCGCCAGGGACTAAGACAGTCGGTCAGCGATGCGCAGAGCAGATCCGCAAAAAGCCTGGCGGCTTGACTGCTGATGTTTGGCGTCGCCCCGCTCACCAGGCGAGATAGGGCATGGCGGCGACCGCGACCGGTGCCTTGGGGTTGAGCAGTTCGCGCAGGCGATCCGGGCAAATGGCGCCGTCTATGAGCGTATCCTCGCGGTGAATTCCACCCGCAATGAACAGCGCGTCGACACCGAAGTTTTCCGCAGCCTTCAGATCCGTCCGCACGGCATCGCCGATCCCCAAAATCCGGTCCTTCGGTATCGAAGCCCCCCGAATTTTTTCAGCGAGCACGTGCGCTGAGCCATAGGCCGGAAGATGGGGCTTGCCCGCCCAGTACACCTCACCACCGAGCTTTTCATAAAGGTCTGCAATGGCGCCAGCACACAGATAAAGCCTGCCGCCGACATCGACGACGAGATCCGGGTTTGCGCACACGAAGGGAAGTTTTCGCGCCAGCGCGGTTTCCAATAGCGGCCGATAGCTTTCAGCGCTCTCGTTGATGTCGTCATTAAGCCCTGAACAGAGGATCGCTTCGGCATCCGCAAAGTCCACCAAGCGCCCCGGTACGGCGTCGAACAGCGCCGCATCCCGGTCACGCGGTCCGATGGCGTAGATGCGTTCATAGCCTTTTTCGCGCACGTAGCCGAGCGCGAGGTCGCCCGAGGACACAATGCCATCCCAGGCTGAGCGGGAGACCTGACGCGAATCCAGCGTTGCCGCGACCTGATGATTGGGCACCGGTGCGTTTGAAACCAGAATCACGGTGCCGCCATCCTTGCGAAACCGGATCAAGGCTTCGTCTGCTGCCGCCAGCGCCTTGAAGCCATCATGAACAACACCCCACACATCGCAGAAGAGGACGTCGTAACGTGCCAACAGTTCTCCGGCACGATCAAGGATCGGTACGGAAGTGCGAACATTATCGGCTTGCATTGAAATTCGCCCTTTTTCTGCTTGGGATTATCGCCAGTCCAGGACGGACCTCTCCTTGATAGGCCACCAGCGCAGTCTAGGCATGTTTCACCTTGCCGCATGCCGGCGCCTGCCCTCGGGGAGGGATTTGCGCTCAGAGGCAGGATCCAGCGCTCGTCGGAACTTTTGCACCGATGGATTAGGCGGTTTGACCTGTCTGCTCATTTACGCGCATGCAGATTGCCTCTAATCCTGCGGTCGCTTTCGAACGGCGTTGCCGGAGTGTGGCACCGCCTGCTGAACGAGGGATATTGTTGCGCCCTCGCCAGTTGCGCCGCAAACTTAGCTGGAAGGCATCGTGTTGGATGAGACTCTGAAGTCAGGCAGGATCCGGCTATCGAACAATGTCGATCGCCTGCGCTACATCTACTATCTGACCATCATACGTATTCAGAATGAGGTCCGGAATTACAGCTTCGGATTTATCTGGTGGTTCCTGGATCCGCTGATCAACACCGCGATACTGTATGTGGTAACCGCCATAGTCCTGCAGATGCGCAATCAGGACATGGCCTTGTACCTTTTGATCGGCCTTCTTGTTTTCCGTTTTCTTCAGTCAGCCATAACGGGGGGGACCGGCGCTCTCCGTCCGGCCTTCAGGCTGTCGGAGCGCGTCTATCTTCCCAAGTACGTATTCGTCATCAGCGATGTCCTGTCAGAAGCGTTCAAGTTTGTGATCGGCACGGTGGTCGTCGTCATACTGCTCTGGTTTCTGGGGCGTGGCGATGTTTCGCTTCTGCAGATCACCATAGTGACCGTGGTTGCGTTCCTGTTCAGCTGGGCTTGCGCGTCGATTGTTGCCGTCATCGCCAGCGTGATCACGGACCTTCAGATCATCATCCAGTACGCGTTCCGGATGCTGTTCTTCATTTCAGGTACATTCTTCACGATCGACCACGTGCCAGAGGCATGGCGAAACATTTACCTCCTCAATCCTTTCGCCCTTCTGATTCAGGAATACAGGGTCGCGCTGATGCTGCCGGATCAGTTGAACTACGGGTTCCTCGCTCTGCTCGTTGCTGTTTCGATCCCGTTGCTTGTCTTCGGGCAGTGGCTCCTTGTGCGGTATGATCGAATTTTACCGAAGTATGTTATCTAACTGAGCGGGCATGGGTGCACGTTTGAGCGGAAGCAGTAGCGCGGGTTCGCGAAAGGCAGGTGTCGGAATGTCTAATCCGGGCGGACTCGGCATCGGAAAGGAGTATGCGCTTCGTGTCAGCGGGCTGGGCGTGCGCTTGCCCAAGGGGCGCGGCATCTCGAGGCTGTGGGGGGAGCATCACTGGGCGCTGCGTGGCATTGATTTTGATCTGCGGCGCGGCGAGGCCATTGGTATTCTCGGTCGTAATGGCAGCGGCAAGTCGACACTTCTTCGTGCAATCGCCGGCATTATTGCGATTGACGAAGGCACGGTCAGCATGGCTCCCGACCTGACAGCCGCCATCCTCTCGCCCGGCGCTGGCTTCGAAAGCAAACTGACCGGCCGGGAGAACCTTATCAATTCCGCCCTGTACCAGGGCTTCCTGCCTCGGGTGGTGAAAGAGAAACTGGATGACATCGTCGAGTTGTCGGGCATTGGCGAGTGGATAGACCAGCCAGTTGCGATCTATTCGGCTGGCATGCGCGCCCGCTTGGGCTTGAGCCTGGCTCTCCACCTGCCGTCCGATATTCTGATGATCGACGAAACCCTTTCAGCAGGTGATGCCGCGTTTCGCGCCAAGGCCAAGCAGGTGATTGACACTCTGATCGCGTCCGACCGGACCGTCCTGCTGGTGTCACACAATCTCGAAACCCTCCGCACCATGTGCACGAGGGGCCTGGTCCTGGATCGCGGTCGCCAGATTACAGTGTGCGATATTGATGAGGCTATCAAGATCAGCAAGTCGATCCTGCTGAGTGCGGCGGCGTCTTCCGAAGAACCAGGAATATCCAGGCGGGCGAGCATTGAAGCGCAGATCGAGGCTCTGCAGGCCCAACTGGTCGACTGGCGCGCCGAGAACGCGGAACGGGCGAAAGCCGCCCGTCTCGCCAGTCACGGTTACCTTGCCGCTCTGGAACGGGTTGTCGCCATTGCAGACAAGCTTGTGACCGCACCGGGAAATGAGACCGACAAGATGGCCGGCTTTGGTCCTGGCCGCTCAGGGGGCACAGCGGTGATGGAGGCTGCAGCCGGCACGGCGGCAACCGTCAAGGCCTATAATGAGGCTTACGAGAAGATGCAGAGCCGGAAGGTCGAACGCGAAGCTGCGATTGGCGAACAGCAGCGTGCCGCCAGGACCGGTGAGGATCTGCAAGCTCGTCTGGACGCTTTGCGTGAGCAGCTGGCAGAACTGTGAAGGCGCGCGCGCCCGAAGCCTGCCATGTGGCTGCACCGTTCGCACGGTATACCGAATGGTTTCTCAGATAGATTCAATTCGCGAGAAACTTGCACGGTTCAGCTAGCCTGATCGCAATCCAGAACTGCTACAAGGAGATCCCAGCAGACATAAAAAACGATCAGGGCACGTCAAATGAGTATCAGTTCAGTAATGCGTCTCCTGGCCAAGCGGCAGGGTGAGGTCAGTGAGTGGCTCGAGAACGAGTCCCCCTATACGATGTTTGATCAGAAGCATCTGGAATCCGGCACTTCCGAGCAGGCCTACTGGCATTATGGCTATGTCTCGGCAATCAATGACGTCATGCGCCTCCTGAGCGAAACGTCAGCCTCGGAGGGCAATTCGCAGAGCTCCCATTGAGCGAGAGCTTGCGAGCCGCTGGCCGGATGAGTCATTCCCGACCGGGTTCCCGTAGATACAACAGCGCTCTCTGGTTGAGATCGATGTCAATGAAAGCCGCATATCCCGCCGGGGAGTGCGGCTTCTTTCTGCACACGTAGCCGTGCAGCCTGCAGGGCCCAGACCGTGCTGGTGCATCAGGCAAAACTCGTCGAAATTCGCATTCGGGACTACATGTCATATCTGAAACGGCCGGGCATTGCGGAGCAGACAGCATCGCCGTCTATGAAGACGACTTTGCACCCGGGCCGGAGGCAGCCTTCGAAGCCAAGTATCCCCAGCTTGCGGCAGGTGCTAACCAACTGAGTTCCGGAACCGTCCTCCCCTGTATATAAGGCCCCGGTAAACCTATACTAAGATCACCTCGGCCGAAGGCGGCGAGGTGCACTGCTGATCCCCCATAGTTGCGACTGGCCGGTTGTCCGGGCAGTCACCGTTTGGAGACCATGAATGTCGAACGAGTACGAAACGGACCCTGCCGAGACCCGTGAGTGGGTCGATGCGATCAATTCCGTGATCGCTTTCGAGGGCCCAGGCCGCGCCGACGATATTCTCGGTCACGTCGTCGCCACTGCGCGCCGGTCCGGGGCCAAGCTGCCGTTCGCTGCCAACACTGCGTATATCAACACGATCCCTGTGGGCGAGCAGCCGGAATATCCCGGCGTGTATGAAATCGAGCACCGCCTGCGCGCCGCTATCCGCTGGAACGCCGCGGCAATCGTTCTGAGAGCCAACAGGGAATCGAGCGAGCTGGGTGGTCATATTGCCAGCTTCCAGTCGGCAGCAACGCTCTACGACACCGGGTTCATGCACTTCTGGCATGCGCCGAGCGAAGATCATGGCGGCGATCTGATCATGGTGCAGGGGCATTCCTCACCCGGCATCTACGCGCGCGCCTTCATCGAGGGCCGCCTGACCGAAGAACAGCTGATAAATTTCCGCCAGGAGGCCGACGGACAGGGCCTGTCGTCCTATCCGCACCCCTGGTTAATGCCTGATTTCTGGCAGTTCCCCACAGTATCGATGGGCCTCGGTCCATTGA
>Ga0180216_1002511_pt1 | contig 15179 bp, 20 predicted proteins | sample eDN3rd37CBELigMG_FD_128879 | JGI IMG/M metagenome (GOLD analysis project Ga0180216, IMG submission 128879) | Enriched Miracle-Growth compost microbial communities from Emeryville, California, USA - eDNA 3rd pass 37_C BE-Lig MG (version 2)... ... | reverse complement strand
CTGGCGCCGCCTGCGGCGTGTGCACGGTGAGGCACCATGGCGCGCGTCTACTTTGGCAACCTCAGCCGCGACAGCAGCACGGCGGAGCTCGCGCGGCTGGTGTCGTCGTACAAGGTCAAGGACGTCGAGTACATGGGCAAGCACGCCTTTGTGGTCAGTGAACGCTCCGCCGGCCCTGCGCGCTCTACCAGCGTGCACTGACGCCGCGCTTGGGGCCGTCGGGGAAGGCCGCGGGTGCAGACCTTTGAGAACGAGGACGACGCGCGCGACGCCGTGCGCCGCTTCGACAACACCGAGTTCAACGGACGGTACGGTGTTGCTGTGTGCCCCCGAGTGAGCGATGCATTTGCGAATGCGCTTTACCAACGCGGCCTGGCGACGTGCGGCCCATACACTGCGCCCCCTACAGCCGACTCTTGGTCGAGATCGCCCGGCGGGCTACCAAGTACGTTGTCGCGGCATGCCCGCGTGCAGCAGCGCCCGCGTGCCGTCGCTTACTGGCGCAGCTGGCTCGCGCTCTGCCTTGATAACTACTAGGCCGGAAAAGCCCGAGAAGCCGGAAAAGCCCGAGAAGCCCGAACGGCCAGAGCGGTCGGAGAGCGCGCCGCAAGGGCTGCGGGGGTCATACCGCGTAGAAGTGTACCCTGTCCCATCCTACGTCTCCGACAAGGTACCGCGGCCGCTGCGCGCAGCGCCCCGCCGCTCGGCACACGCTGAAGACTGGCTTCGTGGAAGCACTTCCGCACCTGGCGGCGGCGCTACCGCTAGAGCGTCAAGGGCTTCTTCAGCTCTGTGGCAGACGCCAAGTTCATCGACATTGTCCGCGGCGATACGGCCGTGGTCGAGTTTAGCCGGCTGGAGGACGCGCAGCGCGCGGTCGACAAGCTCGACCGGACCAGCTACAAAAACCAGACCGTGCGAGTTCGCCTGGTACGAGACTGTCGGCGACGGCCGGGCATACGGCGGCGGCGGCGGCGGCGGCGGCGGCAGCAGCGGCGGCGGCACAGGCCACCGCGGCCGTCGTAGCGCGCGGGGGTCTGCCGCCTGCCGCCGCGCCGTTGCCTCCAGCGGCCCCGGCGCATCATACTGAGCGAGCACATTTGCTGTGCACCACCCCTGGTCGCCTGGGGGGCGTGCTGCGGCCGCGCGACGCTGCTGGCGCTTGCACAGGTCGACGCCAACGCACCACTCCCCGCCGACCGCGACCGCGACCGCGACCGCGACCGCGAGCGCGAGCGCGACCGCGAGCGCGACCACGACCGCGAGCGCGACCGCGAGCGCAGCGAGGCACGAAGCCGCGACGAGCGGCGCAGCGAGTCTGGCAACGATGACGCGCGACAGGCGGACCCGGTCAAGTCGCTCGTGGAGCGGCTCAAGCCGTCGCCGCCGCGTGTGCCGGCAGACCACGCGCGGGAGCCCGCGCGGCCGGCCGCGCCGTCAGGTGAGCCCGACACGCGGTCCATCGTGGAGCGGCTCCGCGCGCGCTCGCGGTCGCCGCCGCCTCCGCCCGTGCCGCCCCTGCCGGGCGCGTCGTCGTGGGGTCGGCGGCGATCGCGTTCCCCGCCGCCCGCGCGGGGCGGGCGGGGCCGGTCACCGCCGCCGGCGCCGGGCCGCCGCCGCAGCGCCCCCTCGCCGCCGCCACCACCGCCGCCACGGGCTCCCTCGCCGCCGCCTGCACGCAAACGCGGGCGCTCGCCGTCGCCGCGGCGCCTCCAAGAGTATGCATTGTGGCCGCGCGCGGCTTCTGGTCTCCTGTGCCATTCAGCCGCCTGACCTGAGCGCCGGCAACGAGCGCGGTCGCGCGGCACACCGTCGTGGCCAGGCCGCCGCGCACAGGACGAGGCGCAGAGGCGGGCGCGCTTGCCGGCGACGGCCTGCACCGCGACCTGGACCTGGAGGCGAGCATCGAGCTCATCCTGGTGCGGCTGCGCCGCGGCCTGCCGACGACGGAACTCGAGCGGCTGCGCGCGCTCGTGCGGCTGGCCGGCTTCAGCGACGTCAGCAACGCCAGCATTGCTCCCGCCTCGGCGCCCCCCGCACCGGCCGCGTATGCAGATGACTGTGAGGTCTGTACGCCCGACCACGAGTGGAGGGCTCACCTTGCCCGTGTGCGCCTGTGCGAGCGCAATCCTCTGGCAGTGCGGCCAAGCCGGATAAGGATGGCGAGCCGCCCGCACGGAAACGCGCGCACGACGACCGGCCGGAGCCTCCGGCAGCGCGTTCGCCGCCCCGCAAGGAGCCGCCTCCGGCGCTGGTGCCGGGCCCGCAGCTCGATGCCGACGCGGAGCACGTCGATGTCGACTACGAGGACGCCATGCCCACCGAGCCACGTGAAGACGAAGAGCGCATTGTGGATATATAGACGTCGGTAAAGCGTTGGGAAAAAAGTTGTGACTTTATACAGTGCGCAAATCTGCTCGCCGTAAAATACACGCGCGTAATGTACATCCAACACTCAAGCCGGAAAGTTTGCCCCTCTGTCTGCGCCGCCCCGCCCCCCCGCGGCCTCGGCCGAGGCGAATGGCTACCGCTTGCCCGGCAGCGTCCGCGCCGTCCGTGCGGCTGCCGTCGTTGCTGCCGCCGGCGCGCTCGTTGGCCGGCGCACCACCCTGGCGGCCGCTGCGGCTGACGGCGCGCTCGGTGGCGGCCAGGTGTTGAGGCCGTTCGCGGCCGATTTGGTGGCAGCCGCAGCGGCGGCCGGCGGCGATGGCCGCACCGTCCGTGCCACCACGGTCGCCGGAGCGCTCGACGGCGGTGTGGGCCGCCTTCTTGCAGCGGCGGCGGCGGTGGCGGCGGCGGCGGTGGACATTCCAGCAGCAGATGCCGTCCGTCCAGCAGCGGCCGACGGTGGGCGGCTGGTCGCCGCCGAACGCATGACGACCGTCACTTTGGTGGGTGCCGGCAGCAGCCTGTTCATAACACGGTCGACGTCGGCCGGCTTGACTGGCGACGGCGCGCTCGCGCGGCGCGGCGGCGCCCGCACCAACCGCGGCGCCGCCTCCGCCGACGCCGGTCCGGCAAGCGCGCCGCTCGGGCTGGGGCTGCGCGCCGTGGCGTCCGCGGTGGCCGGCGTCGCGTCAGCGGCAACCGCACCGCCAGTGCCGTCGCCGTTGTCTACCCGCCGCGGCGTGGGCGACCCGGCCACTGCGGCCTTTCGGGCTGGCGACGGCGCGGGCTTCCCGGCCGGCGACGGTGCGGCCTTGCGGGCGGACGTCCGGGGCGACGCGCCGCTCCGTCGCGCTGTCGTGGCGGGCGATGCGGCTGCCGTCGAGGACGCCGTCGCCGCGTACGGCCGCAGTCCGAGCCGTTCCCGGATCTGGGCGCGGCGTGCCTCGTAGGCGCGCGCCTGCGCAAAGTAGGCCGCGGCGGCCTCCATCGCACGTTCGTTTTTTCGCGCCAAAACCAGACTGCCCCGCGAGCAACTGCCCCGCGAGCAACGCGCCCCGCGACGTCACAGCAAGCCGGGCCCAATGTGGAAGCTTCCGCCACCGCGGCGGGATGCGCCGTGCCGCGGTGCGCCGCCGCCATGGCCGCGGTCCAGAAACCGACGCCACCGGCAAGGCCACGGGCGAGTGAACGGCAAAACAAATGTTGACGGTAAAGAAAAGAAAAAGAAAAAGAAAAAGAAACAGCTGCATTAAAAAAGAAAAAGGAAAGGCGAGGACATCCAGTGCCTTCATGCGGAATCGAACCGCAGACCTTGTGCTTACTAGGCACACGCTCTGCCATCTGAGCTATGAAGGCGACCGAGTTTGCTCGCTGGAAGTGCGTGGCCGCGGAAAGCAGTTTAAACACTCGTTGCCGTTGAGTTTTGGCGCGAAAATAATTGTGGCCGACGCGGACGGCGCCGCCCGCGGACGCCGCCCGCGGACGCCGGACGCCGCGGCCAATACCCGCCCAAGACACCCCCCTCCGCTGGAGCACGAGGCAGGGCCTGCATCGGCTGTTAACGACCGTCGTCCCGGATGAGGCAGACGGACGGTGTGGTGTGCATCCGGACGGCCGCCTCAGGTTGCCCGACGGCGGGCTCACAGAGTTGATCCAGCGGTTGTTCGGCTGGCTGGCGCAGGCGCTGCCGGTTCCGACGCAGGGCCTCGCTTGGCGGGTGCGATGGAGGACAGACGACTGCGGTGCGCGCTGTAACCCCTGGTGCGCCGCGGCCATGGAGGCGGCGACGGATCCGTCGGGCACGCCACCGGCGTCGCCGGGCCTGTCGGCCGGGTCGTCGTTCGCCAGCAGCGTCAATGGCGACGTCCTCTTCACCCGCTTCTTCCACGTGCTCCTAGTGACGAGCAAGGGTGCTCGCGTGCTGCTCCAAGGTGTGCCGCCCGTCCGCGGCGCGCAGATCCGGCGCTTTCTCGGGTGGTGCTGACGCGTCAGCCCGCGCATTGCGGCCCCGGGCGGGCTAGGCCACGAGGGCGACCCCCTCACGCCGGTCGTTGGCTTCAGCTATCCGACGCCGGACACGGACGACACGCTCGCCAAAGCGATCCTCAACTTTTGCTTCCCGGAGAACGTCGTCAGCCACCACGCCTCGTCGCTGTAGGCCAAACCACCAAGGCAGACAGGGGTGGCCATGCCAGGCGGTCCACTGACGCCGTTGCGCCCGTGGTTTTAACCCTCCCTATTGCCGTTGCGCAGGCACGTGGACGGGCAGTACGCCTTTGTTATGACGGAGCAAACTGGCGCGCGCATGTACGGCTTCTGCCTGCGGCGGCTGCCGCGCAAGGCTGAGCACGCGCGCGACCGGCTGCTGGAATGCGTTTGCATCGTGACAAATCAGTACGCCCTGCGCCCGCCCTAGCGGCGGGCCCCGTCGTCCTATCGTCTTACGCGGCTGTGCCGCGGGGGTCGGACAAGGCCCGCTCGCGTGGCAGTCCGTGGTTTGAGTTCTTTTACCAGCTGCTGGCCGCTATCGACCAGCGCCTGGCTGCGATGGAGCTGGCGCGGGTGGCGGACACGCGCGAAGACCTCCGCCGGTTCCTCCACGGCGTGCTGGCCGCGCCGTTCCCGGCGCCGGGCGAGCGCGTGCGCATCGTCCTGCCGCCAGAGCTGGACCAGTACCCGGCCACGGTGCCGGACAACTTGGTGCGGCCGGCCGAGACGGAGAACGGCGGCTTGGAGCACGTGCGTCCTCGCCGGTGTAACGCGGCGGCGCGTGGCCTGCGGCTAATGCCCCACGCGCGGCGCCACGCCCCTGCGCGGTCTCACGCGCGGCGCAGGTCGACTTTTCGGAGCTGTTCAGCTGCTTCGACGACGCGGCCATCCTGCGCATCTTTGCGGCCGTTCTGTGCGAGCGGCGTGTGCTGTTCATCTCGACGTCGCTGAGCCGGCTCTCGGCGTGCGTCCACTCGGTGGTCAGCCTCGTGCACCCGTTTGTGTGGCAGGTGCGCCACGCGCTGCCGCCACACGTCACCGTGGGTACGCTGGTGCTCAGCCCTGGCCCATCGTTCCAAGGCTGGCCGCGGCGCTGCAGCACGTATTCATTCCGATCCTGCCCAAGTCCCTGCTGGACTACCTGCTGGCGCCCATGCCCTACGTGATTGGCATTGACCGGTCCCACGCGGCCGACCTGGACCGCATGTCGGCCTCCATGAGCGAGGTGCGCAAGCCAGACAAGCAGGCGGGGGGGAGCAGGGGTGGGGTGCAAACCTAACGCGGCACTCGGGCCGCCGTTGGCTGTGCTCGCGGCAGGTGGTCCTCGTCGACATTGACGAGGGCCACTGTGCGTGGCAGGAGGATGTGCAGCTGTTCCCGCCGACGCTGGTCAACCGGCTGCGCTCGGACATCCGGCCATACCTGCTCAAGGGCTCGCAGCGGCATGACCCGAACAGTGCGTGCTGCGGAAATGGCCCGCGTGCGGCTGCAGCTGGCGTCCGCTTACGTGCTTTTCGGCGGCCTCGGTCTCGCGCCGCGCGCAGATCGCCGCAAGCTGGTGGACGCATCCAACGTCGCGATTTCCGAGGCGTTCCTCACCTTCCTCGTCGCCATCTTTGGCCGCTTCCACCAGTACTTTGACGCCGCCGGCAAGTTCATGTTTGAGGAGTTCCGCGACAGCCAGCCACCCAGCCTCCACAAGGTCTCCCCCCTCCCCGGATCAAAATCGAGATGGGCACAGGAACAGACCACTAACGCGGCTGCATCGGCGCGCTTGGTGGCGTGGCGCGTGTGCGCAGTTCCTGGACATGTTTTCGGGCTCGCAGATGTACGAGCAGGTACGGACGGATGGCGCGGGCACCGCGTTTGCGCTGGCCGCGCTGGCCGGTAGCTTATGCCTGGCACGCTCCGCGGCGCCGCGCCCAGTGGAGTTTCGCACAGTTCATTGTCTCGCGCTCCAGCCGGCTCAAGCAAGGGCTGGACATCAACTTTAAGACCGTGGTGCCGCCCGACTACGCTTACAGCCGGCTGAACCGCCTGCGGTACGTCCATCGGGCGCTGCTTGGGCGCAAGCGGTTTGGGCCAACATGAATCGACCGCCGCGCCGTCGCCGCCCGCTCGTCAGGCACCGCGGCCAAGCGGCCGTGGAGCAGCTGCGCAAGCGGTAAGCGTTGTTGTCTCTCGCCTTGCTAACGCTGGAACAGCTCGCTGACGCGAGCTTGTCCATGCTGGGTTCGTTCGCGCTCCAGGATGTTCACGCCGGACCGTCTGCAGCGGTCCAGCAGCAGCACGTCGTCGTTGAGCCTGGGCAGCATTGGCGACGGTCAGTGCCCGGGCCGGCCTGCTCACGGCCGTACGCTTGCCAAGCGCGTGGCTGACGCAGTTTTGCCTTTCCACGCCACTGGGTGCGGGAGTGGCCTCAGCGCTCTTTGGGACGTTCGGCGCAGCGACCTTCCAAGGATCGCCGTCGGCCTCGACCCTGCTGCGTCGGCCCACCTCGACCGGCGCTGCTCGCGGCCAAGCGGCCACCAGCCACCGTGAGCGCGACCGCGGGACGCTTACGCCCAACGCTCACCGAGATCCGGCGGACACCGACGAGCTGCCGATGAGCCAGCCGCGCGGCGGCGCCCCGCGGCCGACGCCGCTGTCGTCGGCGTCGTCGGGGTCTTTGGACATTCCCGACGGCGACGCGACGGACACGGTGGACGGCGCGGCACTGGACGCCGCCGCGCTGGAGAGCGCGCGGCGGCACATGCGGGCGCACAGCATGGACGTGCGCAGCAAGCCGCTGCCCAGCCAACCGCCGCTGCCGGCGCGGCCGGCCCCCGCCGGACCGGCGGACGATCCAGTGTCCCCCGCGCTCTCGCTCTCCGTGCTGCCGCCGCCCCCAGGGGGCCGACGGTTGCCGCACTCGGAGGCGCCCAGCCCGGGCGACCCGCTCGTGGCGTTCCCGTCCCTGCCGCCCCCGCCTGGCGGCAGCGGCCGCGGCAGCCGCGCAGGCGCCGAAGGCACAGCAGGGGCGCACCAACGGCAGCTCCTCTTGGACTTGACCGGCCTCGAGGACGTCCCGGCGCCGCGACCGCCGGCGGCGGCCACCACCACCGCGTCGACGGCGGCGGACAGCACGCTGGCGGCACTGGCGGACCTCGACCTCAGCTGGCCCGGCGCCGCGGCCGCGACCGCGCCTCCAGCCGCCGCCAGCCCGACCGTCGCCGCGGGGCCGCCGCGGCCCACGAGCGCCACGCCATCCGGCGCAAACTACCATGTGAGCACCGCCGGCGCCGCCGCCGGCGCAACCCCGCCGCCGCGCGGATCGGCCGCGGCCTGGTTTAGCTCGCCGACGCTGGGCGTGGGCCCTGGGTTGCACGCGTACGCCGCCAGCCCGCAGGCGGTGCCGGCGTTCCGGCCGTCCCCGCTGGCCGGGCCGCCCATCACGGCAGTGCCCCCGCCCGGGTACCGGGGGCCGTCGGGCGGCGCGCCAGGCGGCGCGTCGTCCGGGTGGTCGGCCGCGATCACGTCGCCCTCGGGCGTCCCAATGCAGCCGCGGAGCGCCAGCGCCGCGGATCCCTTTGCGTCGTTGACCTCGTCCTTTACCGGCGCGACCAAGTAGCGAACCTTGCCACATACGTGTAACATATTTGTACTGCGACGCCCTTGAGGCAATGTACATGTACGGATCGGCCGCACGCTGCCGCAGGGGCCCCCTAGCCCGATACGCGGTGACACGTGTCACGGCGCTGTCGGGTGCCCCGGCATCCATCAACCTCGATCAGCCTCAGAGCGAAAAAAAAAGCGCCTCCGCCTGCCTTCGATCGCATGATGCTGATGGACGGACCTACGCTTGGCGTACGCTCGGTCTAGGGCGCGTGGGCACCGCGCTCGCCTCGATCTGGCCACCGGTTAGTGCTACGATCGCGTTTGGATGCGCGCTCGCACAGTAGCTAAATATAGGAGAGAAGGCCTGCTCGCAAGCACGTGGTTGACGGTTCCTTAGCAACCACAGTGTATCGGAATTGTCAGACCTAAAAACAAGTCAAAAAAGGGTTTTCCTTTTTCGTTGGAGAACCCACCCACGACGGCGCCAAAAAAACACCCGCCCCTCCAACGCGAGAAGACGGAGCACCTGCGCAGGCGCGCGAATCGAGCGGTCGGCGCGGCAATCCGCCTTTTGACGGCGCATTCTTTAATTGCGCTTAGCTGAGTGGGCGAACACACATTTGCGCCACGTGGGAGTTTGCGCGCCACGGTCGCAACATGACGGCCGCGGTGGCCGCCGTGGCGGCAGTGGCGGCAGGCATGGATTCGGCGGCCGCGCGAGCGCTCGCCGACAACGAAGAGGCGGCCGCGTCCCTCGCCGCGCTGCGCATGGTCGTGACGCACCACGCGGCCGTTGCGGCGGGCGCACCGCAGTCCCCACCGCCGCCCGCGCCAGCGAAATCGGCTGATCCCGAGGTACGCCCGCGCCGCGCCGTTTGCCATGCCACCGCAGCGCGGGCGGGATCAAACGGCAAACACCGGTGCTGATGCACGTCGCGTTGTTGTCGGGTGAGCGTGGGCGCGTCGCAGCAGGTGGGGGCGAAGCGGCCGCGGCCGCCGTCTCCCAAGGACGATCCCCCGGACGACGTGGCGGGCGCGGCGCTCGCGCGGCGCCGAACGGCGGCGGCCGCCTCCCAAGAAACAGCGACCGAGTGGCGCGGCCGCGCGCCGCGGCCGCGGCGGCCAGGCGGCGACGACACGGTGGAGGACGCCGGCGCGGTGGAGGACGACCCGCTGCTGCAGCCCGTGGCCAACCCGATGGCCAAGGTGCTGCGCGTCCTGAACACCCCCAGCAAGCCCCGCCGGCGGTCGAACTGGGTGGACACCGCCCTGGGGACGATGGCGCGCCCGGCGGCGGCCGCCGCCAGCACCACCGCCACCCCGCACAGTGCCGCCGGCACCGCCGCCGCCGCCCCTGCGAGCCCTTCGCGGACGCCCAGTGGCGGGCAGGCCGGCGTGGCATCGCCAACGGGGCACCCTGTCAAGCCGACGGCCGTCCGGCCCGGGACGACGGTGCTGACAACGGCGCCCGGCCGCCTGGTCCGGACGGCGTCCATCCTCAACTCGGCTGAGTGGAAGCACGCCGCCACCACTGGCCGTGCGACCGAGTTCCACGTGCCGGCGGCCCGCACGCCGGACAGCGCCGCCGCGGCCCTCACAGCGCCCAGCCTCTTCTCGCCGGCGCTGACGCCGCTCAGCCAGAATGCCCCGCCCCCACCGGCGGCCGCGCCGGCGGGGCGGCCGGACGGCCCGGCGACGGCGGCCGCGCCGCCCGAGTGGGCCGTGCAGCTGTTCCACGAGCTCGACGCGCAGCGGACGGCCACGTCGGTGATCGCCGGCATGGTGAGCCGCATCAACGCCTTTCTGGTTCGTGCTTGCCAGCACAAATGCAGGCTGAGTACGAAAGGGTGGTGGCTTACAAAGCCCCGCGCGCGCTCGGCGCTTCGTGTGGCTGGATGCTGACTGCAGAGCGTGGATCCGAGTCCGGCGATGAGCGCGCTGCGGATGCTCGCCGTCCAAGAAGAGATCCTGGCGCAGCTCGGCCACCTGAGGGCGGAACTGGCGCTGGTGAACGCGCGGCTGGACGGCCTCGTCGGGCGAGCTCCCAGCCGTCGGCCGAGCTCCAACGCCACCGACTCGGATTACCCGACACCGCAGCCTTGAGCCTCCCCAAAGTTGCTGTAGAGCTGCCACTAATTCTAATTACTGTTGAGTACCGCTTGTTTGAGTATATTGCCCAGCCTGAGTGGCAGTTGGACCAACGCACAAACGCAGTGTACAGCTAGCAGCTGCTCATTGTATCGACCCCGACATCATGCGCACCTCGAATCGGTCGACGCCCTCGTGCACTTTCAAACGATTAGTTCACACGTGCGGGCCCGGGTCAGGGGGGTCCCTGCAGGGGATTTGACCTAAAGTGCGTGCGCGAAATCACATAGCCCTATAGTATGGTACGTGCAAGACGTGCGCTATGCCAAAACTCACTCGGGTCCAATCCGCATACGCCGGACCGAGTGCGTGGCAGCCTCACTCATGCAGGCCGGGCGTGCACGCGGTGAATACCGGCAGTCTATGCTGTGGGACCCGCTCGGCTTTCCTGGTCGCCACGTACCATGCACCTTAGCCCACATTGCGATGGATCGCTTCGGAAGAGGTATAACACAACGCTGTACCTGACGCTGCACGCCTATGGGTCCATTTCTGCGCCCCCACCCCCGTGGATACTACCCAGGTGTTTTGGGCCCGCATCGATGCAAGTGTAGCAGGGCTGTATCGTGCTGGGCAGCTGAGCCCCTGTTGTATGCCCCTGGCTGGCGTTGACCTGCCTGTCACCTGCCGCGGGGCGCACCACTCCTGTACCCTACCGCCGGTCCCGATCCCGGTTGTACAGCTGCTGCGTCGAGGACAGCCGTACCGTTCCACATGGCTGGGTGGTGGATCGACCCCCGTAGGATGGCCGCCACGTGGCCAGAGCGCCACGTGGCGGATGACGTCATTCAGTAGCGCTGGCGGCGGACGCGGACGACGACGATGGCGCGCGGCGGCCGAGGCAGCGGCGGCGGCAGCGGCGGCGGCGGCGGCGGTCGGGGCGGCCGGAACGGCGCCAAGGGGCCTCAGGCAGGTGCCCGCGGTGGCCGTGGCGCCGGCCAGCAGCCGCATGGCGCGCACGGCAGCAAGCGCGGTGGCGGCGCGCAGCAGGCCCGGGGCCCCGCAGCCACGGCGCGCCCGGCCAAGCAGCAGCAGCAGCAGCAGCGGCCGAGCCCCGCGGCGGCCGCGGCGGCCAAAAAGTTCATGACGGGCGACTTTGTCATGACAATCGACGATGACGACGACGTGCCGGCGTTCGATGCCGCGGACGACGTCGACGGCGTGGATGCGCCAGCGCCGGCCAAGGCGCCCAAGGGCAAGCGCGCCAAGACTGAGGCCGCCGGCGGCGCGGACGCGGGCGGCGACATCGACCCGACATTTTCGTTCGCTGCCGATGCGACGCTCAGCGTCGGGTGGGATCTCTCCTCCGTGCTGGATCGCGTGGCCGCCAAGGGCACCACCCGCCAGGTGCGGCGCGTCGGTAGCCGGCTACTGGGAAGGGGCGATGTGGACGCGGCTGATGTGCGTGTAACGCGCTTCCCGCTGGAATGCCGCCGCCGGGGCAGCGGTCCTCGGTGGACGACAAGATCGCCCGCCTGAAGAGCCGCGCCAAGGAGCACGGCAAGGCGGTCGACGGCGCCGGGGCCAGCGGCTCGGACGCGAGCGGCGCCGAGAGCGATGGCGGGAGCGACGACGACGGCGTCAGCGAGGACGAGAGCGAGGACGAGAGCGAGGACGAGAGCGCGGATTCGGACGACGCCGAGGACTCGGAAAACGGCTCGGACGGCGACGACGATGATCTGGACGACGCCGAGGACGAGGTCCGTGTGCCGGCCAGCCGCGGCCGCGCGGCACCCAAGCTGGGCAAGCGCGCGCGGCCGGGCGACGACGACAGCGACGACGCGGACGCCGTGGACGAGGAGAAGGAGGCGCGCAAGCGGGCGTACTTTAAGGACGCGCCCGAGGTGGACACGGCCGTCGAGTCCTTTGGCGACATGAAGCTGTCGCGCCCGATCCTGCGCGCGCTGACCGAGCTGGGCTTTGAGAAGCCCACGGCGATCCAGGCCCGCACGGTGCCGCTGGCGCTGCAGGGCCTCGACATCTGCGCCAGCGCCGTGACCGGCTCCGGTACGCGCCAGCGCCGCAGCGACATGCGTGCGGAGGGGGGGGGCGCGTGGACGCGGCTCATGCCGTCGCGCGAGTGAGGAGCCTGCTGCGGACGCTTGCGCCACAGGCAAGACGGCGGCGTTCATGCTGCCGGTGCTGGAGCGGCTGCTGTACCGGCCGCGCGACATTGCCGCGTCGCGTGTGCTCGTGCTCACGCCGACGCGCGAGCTGGCGATCCAGATCCACGTCGTGGCCACCAAGCTCGCGCGCTTCACGGACATCCAGTTCGCCCTCCTTGTCGGTACGACGCACGGTCTCCGCTGGACCGCTGCCGGCAGCCGCCCCGTTCTCACCAGGGCAACGCGTGCAGCGGCGGCGTTGGTCGGCCCGGCCGGCAGGCGGTCTCTCGAACAAGCAGCAGGAGGCCGAGCTGCGGCGTCGGCCGGACGTGCTGATCGCGACGCCCGGCCGGCTGATTGACCACCTCCACAACGCGCCGTCGTTTGACCTGTCCGCCATCGAGGTGCTCATCATGGACGAAGCCGACCGGTGCGCACGCGGCGACGAGCCGTGGCATTTGTACCGAGTCATGTTTGTGTGTGTGACCGTGGTTCCCCACGTTCTTCTTTCGGTGGGACGGGCGCAGGATGCTGGACGACGGGTTCAAGGACGAGCTCACCGAGATTGTGCGGCACTGCCCGCGCGGCCGGCAGACCATGCTGTTCTCGGCGAGCATGACGGACGACGTGCGTCGCTGCTCGGCGGCGTCTTCGCGTGGCGCACACACCAACCACTAAACGCCGCCGCGGTGGTGGCTCCCGTTCGGCGCCGCGGCCCTAATGCGCAGGTGGACGAGCTGGTGCGGCTGTCGCTCAACTCGCCCGTGCGGGTCTGGGTGGACCGCAGCAACGACCTGGCCGACAACCTCGTGCAAGAGTTTGTGCGTGTCCGGACGGACAACACGACGGAGCGCGAGGCCGTCGTGCTGGGTAAGCCCGGCGCAGACACCGCCCCGCGGCCTGCTCGCAACTGGCTAATGCATGCCGCGGTGTGCCCTTTTCGGGCTGGGATCGCTAGCGCTGTGCAAGCGCACGTTCAAGACCAAGGTGATCATCTTTGTGAGCGCCAAGAAGGAGGCGCACCGCATGCGGATCATCCTGGGCCTGGGCGGCCTGAGCGCTGCGGAGCTGCACGGCGACCTGAACCAGCGCGAGGTGCGTGTGGTGGCGGTGGTCGCCGGGGGGGGCGATTCAGGCCGGCCAGGGGGGGGGCGATTCAGGCCGGCCAGCGGCTGACGCGGCGTGCGTGTGCGAGGTGCGCTACCCCACGGCGCGGGTCGAACTGCACAGCGTCTGGAAGCGCTCGACAAGTTCCGCAACGGGCGGGCGGACTACCTGGTGGCGACCGATGTTGCTGCGCGCGGCTTGGACATTCCCGGCATCGAGACGGTCATCAACATGAACATGCCGGCCAACTTCAAGTCGTACCTGCACCGCGTCGGCCGTACCGCCCGTGCGGGCCGCGCTGGCCGGTGCGTGCTGACGCGCGCCGCGAGGGTGGGCACGGTGACCAGGCAGCGGCTCACCGCGCGCGGGACCCTGTCGCTGTCGGGGTGGAGGGGCGCCCAGGGCGGTCACGATTGTCGGCGAGGGCGAGCGCAAGGGCTTGCGCCTCGCGCTCAAGCATGCGCGCGACAACGTTCGGCGGCGCGTGCTGGCCACCGAGGTAATGGACAAGTACCGCAAGATCATCGAGCAGATGGAGCCGCGGATCAGGCAGATCTTTGATGAAGAGTATTCCGAGAAGCAGGTGCGTGGCGGTGCAGCCAGCGCTGAAGACGGCGTTGCCCCAGCCGAGCTGAGGCAACGGAAGACGGACCGCGCGTCATGCATCGCGGCGGCTGCCAGCTGAGCCGCGCCGAGACGGAGCTCAAGCGCGCGGAGAACCTCATCGAGCACCACGACGAGATCATGGCGCGCCCGGCGCGCACGTGGTTCCAGTCCGCGTCCCAGAAGCGGGCCGAACATGGTCCGCCGCCGGTGCCGCGTCGGTGGGTGTGGGCGGCCGGCGTCCCCTCTGCTGACGGTTTGAGCCGCAACCCCTTTCGGCGCTTTTGCACCCGCAGAGCTGTCGGGCAAGGTGCACGAGGCCAACATGAAGGGCAAGACGGCCGAGGCCGCGGCCGCGTCGGCGCCAGCGGTGCGCGCGAACGCGCGAGCTGCCGCCGAGGAGTGTGGGCGGGCGGCATCTAAGCTGAGGCCCAGTTATTTCGCTCCCGCGGGGTTTGCCTGCGGCAGGCGCCCAAGAAGGCCAAGGACCCGCTGCGCGGACTTTCGCGGAAGCAGCGCCGGCGCAAGATGGCCGGCGAGGCCGACCCCGAGGCGACGAAGCAGGCCCGCGCGGTGATCCGCGCCGCCAAGGCCGCCAAGAAGCCGCAGCGGCTGCACGTGATGCCAGACAAGCCGGACCGGCCGGCTGGCCCCGCCAAGGCCAACAAGCCGGGCAAGCCCAAGGCGGCCGGCGGCAACTTTGCCGACGAAATGAAGTCGCGCCGCGTCGTGGCCGGCGGCGGTGGCGGCAAGGGGCGTTCGGACGGCGATCGCGCGGACCGCCGCTTCTCCCGGGCCGGCAAGCATCCCGGCAAGTCGAGGAAAGCGTTCAAGTCCAAGGCCAAGTACGGCCCGGAGCTCGTGGATCTGGAAGCCGCGGCGGTTTACTAACAGGATCCGGCGGGGTAGAGGGCTGGATGGGACATCGCACAGGCACAAGCGGCGCTGAGATACATGCATTTGATTGTACACACATGCCTAATGTACAGTTTACGCCCACAAAACGAAAAAAAAAAAAAAGCATTGCCGGGAGCATGTGCGGGATGATTTAGCTCGCGTCGCCGCCGTTGTCGTCATCCCCGTCGTCCTCGGACCCCTCCTCCGCGGGTGCGGCCGCCCGCGTCGCGCTGGCCCCGCGGCCGCGCGCGCCGCGGCCGGTCTGTCGCGAGGCCTTGGCGGGCCGTGCGTCGTCGCCAGAGGCGAGCTCTACCGCCGCCCGCGCCATCGCCTCCAGCGCCCGCG
>Ga0180216_1002506_pt1 | contig 15198 bp, 15 predicted proteins | sample eDN3rd37CBELigMG_FD_128879 | JGI IMG/M metagenome (GOLD analysis project Ga0180216, IMG submission 128879) | Enriched Miracle-Growth compost microbial communities from Emeryville, California, USA - eDNA 3rd pass 37_C BE-Lig MG (version 2)... ... | reverse complement strand
CGATGCCCTGACGCAGGCCGACGGTCACCATATCCGGCAGATTGAGCGTGGTCTCGATCGAACCGGGCGTGGACCCGGCCAGCCCGCCGGTGTCGAGCGTGCCGCTGATCTTCTGGTTGATCGCGGAGCGATAGCCGATGCCGATCTTGGTGGTCGGCGTCGGCGTCAGCGTGACGCCGGCGGTGAAGCCGAAGCCGTAACCGGTGCCGTTCAGATTGGCCATTCTGATGGTCGGCGGCAGACCCGGAATGATGCCGAGCTGGTCGTAGCTGACCTTCATGTACTGAATCTGCGCGCCGACGGCGACGCTGATCCAGTCGTTGAGCTTGTAGGCGATCGCCGGCTGGAAATTGAAGCTTTTGACGTCGGCGGCCTGCCCGTACGTTGCGCCCGCCCAGGCGTTCGGGAAGGCGACGCTGAGGCCGAAGGGCGAATTGACCGACAGACCGACCCAGACCCGGTCGTTGAGCTGGTAGCTGCCGTAGCTCGCCGGCACGAGCGCCGCATCGCCCGAATTGTCGACGCCGTTGCGGTAGCCGGGATTGAGCGCGCCGAGCGTCGTCGACAAGGTGCTCGCCGAATAGCTGTGCGAGGCCTTGGGAATGACCGCGCTCGCGTCCATCTCCATCGCCATGCCGGAGAATTGGGTCATCACGGCAGGGTTCCAGAACATGGACGACAGACCGCCGCCGGCGGCGACGCCGGCAAAGGATGCACCCTGGCCGACAGCGCTCTGCTCGCGCAGGGCGAAGCCGCCGGCATTCGCTTGCGTGCAGACAAATGCAAGAAGACCGAGCGCGCTACCCGCGCGCAGCAATGCTTTAACGCCCCCAGACGACATCAAAACCTCCCATAGACGCCATTAACAGCGCTTGCGAATATGTGACCTTGCGGTTGTACCGACGGCAAGAGCACACGGAGCGCCGGAGGGCTGTTCCATGGGCATTTCCATATGTTTGCGGTAAGGTGTGGCGGACACGACACAACTTCCGCAACGCCGCAAATGCGCTGCAGTGCACGAAATTGTTTGACCACAAAAGAAACTGCGCGCGAAATCCTAATTACGGAATTCCACGCCTAAACGCGTCGCGCGCCGCCAGATGACTTGGCACGGCTGACGCAAACGATCGCGCTCGATGAGCAGCACGAACTCGGCCGGGATGCCGACCTGGCTTGCAACTTCCAGACACGCGCCTTTGGCCGAGAGATTCCGGACGCAGCAATCGATGCCGCCGGCACGGTTGAACAGAATGGTGCCGGACTTGAGCGTGCGCATCCGTGGCGCCGTGCGGCGTTCTTCCATGGTCTCCTCCGTCAGCGGACGGCGTCGTGGGATGCCAGACCCTAGAAGACGGGCCTTGAACGGCCGTGAAGGCGACCGCCGAAAGACGGGCCTGTGGATTTACCAACGATTGATGAAGACCGGCGGCGGCTTTTGACTGGGCCTTTCGCGGGCGGCGGCGACGAGGCGTTCACCATAGCCGGGCCTACGCTAAACCACCTGTTCTACGCGTGATTTGGCCTGCGGCGGCGGCGCCCCCGGCCAGCCCGCGCCCGACCGACGCCATAAGCCGCCGGTCTCGGCTGACGGCCGCCCTGCTCTCCTTAGCGGGCGGGCGCCGCGTCGCCCGTGAGGCGGCTTGCCCGTGCGGCCTTGCCCGGCGCATGATCCGCCGCCAACCAATTAACGATTCCAACCGGCACCGAAACGTCCCTCAAGGAGAACGACAATGAAGCTCGTCCGCTATGGCGCACCCGGCCGCGAGAAGCCCGGCATCATCGGCGAGGACGGCAAGATCCGCGACCTCTCGCGCGTCGTGAAAGACATCGACGGCGAGATGCTGACATCCGGCGGGCTCGCCAAGATCAAGAAGCTCAACCTCAACCGCATGAAGCCGGTCGCCGGCCGTCCGCGCCTCGGACCTTGCGTCGGCAACGTGAAGAACTTCATCGCCATCGGCCTCAACTACGCCGACCACGCGGCCGAAGCCGGCATGCCGATCCCGAAGGAGCCGGTGGTCTTCTCCAAGGTCACGACCTCCATCTGCGGTCCGAACGACGACACCATCGTGCCGAAGGACTCGACCAAGATGGACTACGAAGTCGAGATCGGCATCGTCATCGGCAAGCGCGCGCGCTACCTCACCAAGGAAAACGCCAAGGGCGCCATCGCCGGTTACTTCCTGTCGAACGACGTGTCCGAGCGCTCGTTCCAGATCGACCGTTCCGGCGGCCAGTGGCTCAAGGGCAAGAGCTGCGAGACCTTCGGCCCGATCGGCCCCTGGTTCGTCACCAAGGACGAGATCAAGAACCCGCAGAACCTGAACATGTGGCTCGACGTCAATGGCGAGCGCCGTCAGACCGGCAACACGAAGACCATGATCTTCGATTGCGAGCACATCGTCTGGTACTGCTCGCAGTTCATGGTGCTGGAGGCCGGCGACATCATCATCACCGGCACGCCGCCGGGCGTCGCGCTCGGCATGAAGCCAACCCCGGGCTTCCTCAAGGTCGGCGACGTGGTCACGCTCGGCATCGACGGCCTCGGCGAGCAGAAGCAGAAGATCGTCGCGGGGAAGAAGTAAGGCGCGCGCGCTTAGCCCGTTCATCCCCGCGCAAGCGGGGATCCAGCGCTGCGAGAGACATCATGCCCCGCGAAAGCGGGGCATTTTTATGCGCCAGTCAGCGCAGCAGAGATTACCTGAACACCCGCCTTCGCGGGCGATGACCGCGCAAGATGCTTATAAGAGAACCGTTCGCCGAAACCACGCAGGACCACTTATGCCCCACATCGTCGTGAAAATGTATGCCGGCAAGCCGGAAGCCGATAAGGCCAAGCTCGCCGACGAACTCGCCAAGACCTTGATGCAAGTGCTGGGCAGTCCGGAAAAAGCCGTGTCCGTCGCGATCGAAGAATTCGCGCCGGCCGACTGGCCCGAAGCCGTCTATAAGCCCGATATCCTTGAGACGAGCGCTACCCTTTACAAGAAGCCGGGCTACAACCCGTTCGCTTGAAGGCTTCGGGCGCGCCCGCCTTACCGCACGAAAAGCGCCGTCATACCGGCGCTTTTACCGCGAGTTCCATGCCGGCACCCGCTTCATTGACGCGGATGCCCAAATGGCGTATGCATAAGGCGTTGAAACGAGCTTTTTTGGCCTTGTCTTGCCGCCGCCCACAATGGGCCGCGAACCAAGCCACCTCTCAAAAAATCTTATCAGTTTCGATCGTCGAGGCGGGAATTTCGCATCGGCGCGGACACGCTTAACTCGTTCACTCTCAAGGATATCGCCATCATGGCAACAGGTACCGTGAAGTTCTTCAATACGCAAAAGGGCTTCGGCTTCATTACCCCCACCGACGGATCGCGCGACGTATTCGTTCACATCAGCGCTGTTGAGCGCGCCGGCATGAGCACGCTGAACGAAGGTCAGCGCGTGTCGTACGACGTCGTCACCGAGCGTGGCAAGCAGGCGGCCGGTAATCTGCAGAACGCCTAAGCGCGTTCACACAGCCATTCAGAGAACGCCCGGCCACCGCGCCGGGCGTTTGCATTTTGAACTGCCACTTCGGAGAAGACACGATGCATAAATTTCCGGTCGGCGCGAGCGTCTACTATGAAAGCGGCCTTGCCGGCGGCGGCGCCCGCGGCCTCTACAAGATCATGCGGCACTTGCCGGTCGAGCGCGACGAGAGGCGCATGTACCGCATCAAGAGCGCGGCCGAGAGCTTCGAACGGACGGCAGAAGAAGCGCAGCTGACGAACCAATAACCGCTCCCGCGAGCGGCATCGGACGCGCGGGCCTCGCGCGTCCGAATAATGCCGGCAGTGCCGACCGATGAACGGCCGCTGCGCTGTCAGTTTCCGCTAACGTCGCACGCGCGACTCATACGCCTGATTTGCCGCCGCCCTGTCGCGACCGCGAATATCGGCGGCGATGCGCTCCACCTGCGGCAGCGCGTGCGCGTAGAACTTCTTCAGTCCGGCACACAGATAGTTCAGGCCCGCCTCGCCGTCCGGCGTGCGCAGCAAGCGGTTGCGCGGACACTCGCCCCAGCAGTCCTTGAGAAACGCGCAGTCGCGGCAATAGCGCGGCAGCGTCTCCGACTTGGCGTAGCCGAACTTCACCTGCTCCGGCGAGAACACCATCTCGGCAAGCGGCTTGTCCTGGATGCGGCCGAGCCGGTATTCGGGATAGACATAATGGTCGCACGCATAGACGCTGCCGTCGTGCTCGGCCGCGACCGCCTTGCCGCAATATTCCGCGTAGATGCACATCTGCGCGCCGAGGCCCAGACGCCGCGCCACCAGGCTCTCGAAATGCGTCACCAGCACGCGGCCGTAATCCTTGCCCAGCCATTCGTCGAACACGCGCGAGAGAAAATAGCCATAGTCGTCCGGATCGACCGACCAGTCGGTCACGACCGAGTCCGGTTGCCCCGGGCGCGCGCCCGGCGTGCCGACGATCGGCAGCATCGCCTGCACGCGCGCCTGCGGCGCCGCCGTCTCGAAATCTTTCGCTTCGACGATGGGGATGAACTGCAACGTCGTGACGCCGAGTTCGCGGCGCAGGAAGCGATAGACGTCGAGCGGGCGCCTGGCATTCAGACGATGAACGCAGGTGAGCGTGTTGAAGCGCACGCCCGCCTTGCGCATCAGCTCCGCCGCCGCCACCACCTTGTCGAAGGTCGGCGCGCCGCCTTTGTTGACGCGGTAAGGATCGTGCAGCGCGCGCGGGCCGTCGATACTGAGGCCGACGAGAAAGCGGTTCTCCTTCAGGAAAGCCGCCCACTCCTCGTTTAGCAGCACGCCGTTGGTCTGCAGATCGTTCTCGATCGTCTGGCCGCTCTTCTTGTACTTCTTCTGCAACGCGACGGCACGGCGGAAGAAATCGATGCCGCGCAAGGTCGGCTCGCCGCCCTGCCATGAGAACACGACCTCCGGCGCGGTGACGCCGTCGATGTATTGCCGGATGAAGGTGTCGAGCGTCTCGTCGCTCATCTCGCCGGCGCCGGGGCCGCCCGCGAGCCGCTCCTTGCTCAGATAGAAGCAGTATTTGCAATCCAGGTTGCACGCCGACCCGGCGGGCTTGGCCATCACGTGAAAGCGGCCGCCTCTGGCCGCGTATTGCTCGCGCGGCGCGCTGTACTTGTCGCTCATGCCGGCGGCCGCGCTCAGTCCTCGCCCTTCGGCAGGCGCTCGGCGTCCCGGGCCATTTCGAGGCAGCTCAGCAGCTCGATGTAGCTTTCCGTGCCGCTGATGTCTTTCACCATCTGCACGCAACGCGACCGGCTGCCCGCGCTGTATTCCGACCACTGCTTGATCAAAGTCGCGTGCGCCTGGTTCTCGTTTTCGAGACAGGCCTTCTCGCCGCCGCCACTGGGATAGGCTTCCGCGCCCGCCCGGCAGGAGGGAAGGACATTCAGCTTCGGCACCCCTTGTGCGAACGCCGCCGGCGCGAGAACCACGGCCGCGACCAGCGCTCCTGGCAGGATCCAACGCATAACCTCACCGCCTTTCCAAGCATCCACCGAACAAGTCCACGACGGCGCGGCCCCGGCGGCAGACGCCGAAGCCCGGGCCGTGCGGACTACTCACGCACCCGCTGAACCCTCTGCTCGCCATCCTGCAGCCGCTTGATGTCGGCAGGCGTCAGCTTCGGCCGGTCGAGGGTCAGCGTGATCCTGTTGATCGTGCCATTGAAGGCGAACGGCACCTGATAGTCCCGGTCGTCGACACCGGTGAGCGTGTCGGAGCCGACATCGAGGCTCTCATCGAACTGCAGGATGATGGGCACGGTCGCTTCCATCTTCTGCTCGTCGACCACCTTGCCGTCGACCTTGAGCGTGCCGGTGCCGCCGCGCCCGATGCCCGAGGTGTTGCCGTAAGCCAGCGTTTCGAAGCCGAGCCCGTCATATTTGAAGTCGAACTCGATCAGGTGCTTGCCGGGCGTGAGCTGCGGCCCCTCCCAACGGACGTGCTTGAGCCCGAACAGGTTCCAGTTGAACACGGGCTTGCCCTTGAGGAGATAGAAGCCATAGCCGGCAAAGCGCCCGCCTTGGGTGATCAGCATGCCCTCGGCATCCGCCTGGGGAACGTCGATATCGGCGCTGAAGCGATAGGACGAATTGAGGATCGACGGCGCATCGCCGTTCGGCGTCCCGGTCATCGGGCCGGTCCAGGTGAAGGAATCGCGGCCCGCGGTGTTGCTCGGCCGGGGCGTCGTGACGCGGGTCGCCAGCGTCGCATCGAGCGGGAAGACCTGGTGCTTCTTCGCCTCGGACACGAACGCGGCCTGCAGCTCCTTCAGCTTGTTCGGATACGTCGCCGCGACATCCTCGGACTGGGTCCAGTCGTTACGCAGGTCATAGAGCTCCCAGGCATAATCGGTTGGATTGAGCTTGCCGCCCGCGAGCACGTCCCAGGGCAGGCGCATCACCTTGGTGCTCGCAATCCAGCCGTCCTTGTAGAGGGCCCGGTCACCCAGCATCTCGAAATACTGCAGACGATGGCGCGAGGCTTCGTTCGCGTTCTTCTTGTCGAAGGTATAGGCCATGCTCACGCCATCGACGTCGCGCTGCTTGATGCCGTCGACGGTCTGCGGCTGCTTGATGCGGCTCGCCTCGAGGATCGTCGGCATGACGTCGATCACATGGTGGAACTGGGTGCGTATGCCGCCTTTGTCCTTGATCGTCTTCGGCCACATGATCGCCATGCCCTGCCGGACGCCACCGAAGTGCGAGGCCACCTGCTTCGTCCACGAGAACGGCGTGCCGAAAGCCCAAGACCACGGCACGGCCATGTGGTTGTAGGTCTTCTCCGACCCCCAATCGTCGTAATAGTACTTGAGCTGATCGGCGACGGACACGTTGACGTCCTGAAGCGCCGCGACTTCGTTCGGCGTGCCGTTGAGCGTACCCTCGGCGCTGCTGCCATTGTCGCCGCTGATATAGATGACGAGCGTGTTGTCCAGCTTGCCCATCTTCTCGATCGCTTCGATGACGCGCCCGATCTCGTGGTCGGCATACATCAGGTACGCGGCGTAGACCTCCACCTGGCGCTTGAACAGTTTCTTCTCGTCATCGGACAGGGCCTCCCACCGTTTCAGGAGGTTGTCCGGCCATGGCGTGAGCCTGGCGTTCTGCGGGATGACGCCGAGCTTCTTCTGGTTCTCGAAGATCTGCTCGCGCAGCGCGTTCCATCCCTTGTCGAAAAGATGCAGTTCGCTCGCCTTCTGGATCCATTCCGGCGTGGCGTGGTGCGGCGCATGGGCGGCGCCCGGCGCGTAGTAGACGAAGAACGGCTGGTCCGGCGCCAGCGTGTTGATGCGATTGACGTAGGCGATGGCGTCGTCCGCCATCGCCGTGATCAGGTTCCAGCCCGGGTTGCCCTGGAAGGGATAGATCTGCGTCGTGTTGCGGAACAGGTTCGGCTGCCACTGGCTCGTGTCGCCGCCGTTGAACCCGTAGAAATATTCAAAGCCCATGCCATTCGGCCACTGATCGAACGGCCCGTCCTGGCTGGCCTGGAATGCCGGGGTGTTGTGGTTCTTGCCGAACCACGACGTGCGATAGCCGTTCTCCTTGAGGATCCGGCCGATGGTTGCTTTGTCACGCGTGATGATGCTGTCGTAACCGGGATAGCCGGTCGCCTGCTCGGACACGACGCCGAAGCCGGCCACGTGGTGATTGCGGCCGGTGAGAAGCGCAGCGCGCGTCGGCGAGCACAGCGCCGTCGAATGGAAGTTGGTGTAACGAAGCCCCTCGGCGGCGACACGGTCCATCGTCGGCGTCGGAATGACGCCGCCGAACGTGCTCGGCGCGCCGAAGCCGACGTCGTCGGTCATGATCAGCAACACGTTGGGCGCATCTTTCGGCGGCACGACACGCGCCGGCCAGTACGGCTTCGACTTGCCGACTTCGGGCTCGATGACGCCCTTGAATTTCTGCGGCGGGGGCGGAAGCTGCGAGCCGTCGATCGTCGTCGTCGCGCTGGGCGAGCCGGCCGCGCCGCTTGCCTGTTGCGCATGACCGCGCTGCGTCACCAGCAGCACGCTCATGGCCAGCACGGAAGCCGATACGATCCACTTGCTCTTGCGCATGGGCGCCTCCATCGACGATCGACCGTGGCTCGCGTCAGCGATGCCTAAGCGCGTACCGGCACCACTTGCGCCTCGAACGCACGATCTCTGTAAATCTCGCTGAAAGGCACGTTGACCTGAATCAAACGGCCGAAGGTAAAGCGCCGTCGCGTGCGGCCGCGGAGCGTCTCTTTGGAGGGAGGGGTTGCGAGAGCAAGACGTTACCGCACATGCGCGGCGGCAACGACATACAACATTGAAAGATGACGACAGGAGATTCGCGCCGGTGCGCGTTGTCGCTGCAATCGCTTCCGCGCTCGCGCTAGGGATCGGCATCTCGCATGCCACGGCCGCCGACATCGCTGCGCCGGCGAAAGCGCCGCCCTCACCCGCGATCGACGCCTGGAGCTTCAGCCTCACGCCCTATGGCTGGCTGACGGCGCTGGACGGATCGACCACGGTCAGGGGCCGGACGACTTACGTCAACGCAAGCTTCATCGATATTCTCGACAACACGCAATTTCCCAAAGGCCTGTTCCAGGTCGCCGCCTTCGGCGAAGCGCGCTACGGCCGCTGGGCGTTTCTGCTCGATGCCGCTTACATGAAGATCGGGATCGGCCGCAGCCTGATGAGCACACAGACGGTCGACGCAACCAACGTGAGTGTCGGGGCCGGGCTCGGTTTGACGGTGGAGATGGTAATCGTGGAAGGCGCGCTGGCCTATGAGGTCGCGCGATGGAGCGGACTGACGGCGCCCGGCTCGGCGACCGCGCTCGATCTCTATGCCGGGGCCCGTGCCTGGTGGCAGCGCGGCGACCTGACGTTGGCGCTCTCGGGCCCGACGAGCACCACCGATCTCACCGTGACCGCCGAGCGCAATCTGCGCGCGGAAGGCACCGCCAGTTGGATCGATCCCGTCGTCGGTGCGCGCGTGCGTCACCGCTTCGCGCCGGCCTGGGATCTTGTCGTCAGCGGCGATGTCGGCGGCTTCGGCGCCGGCAGCAAGTTCACCTGGCAGGCCATCGGCGCCCTCGCCTACGAGTTCAAGCGCACCAAGACGGTAAGCTGGAATGGCATGCTGGGCTACAAGGCGCTCAGCGTCGATTACTCCAAGGGCTCGGGACTACAGACATACGCCTTCGACACGGTAATGCACGGCCCCATCATCGGCCTCGTCGCGCGCTTCTGAGCGCAATGCAAACGCTTCGTTCTGGCTCACGCCGCCGACTCGTCCTAGGCTGACGGCGTGAGCGTCTCGGCAAAGGCCGGCCGCCGGGTGCCGGCATGCAAGGCGGAGGATGCGTCAATGACTGTCATGGACATCGTCATCTGGCTGATCATCGGCGGCGTCGCGGGCTGGCTCGCGGGGCTCATCGTCGAAGGCTTCGGCTTCGGTATGATCGGCAACATCGTCGTCGGCATCATTGGCGCCGTCATTGCCGGCTGGCTCCTGCCACGCCTCGGCATCCTGATCGGCGGCGGTGTTTTGGCCGCGATCATCAATGCCGTCATCGGCGCCGTGATCCTTCTGCTGATCATCGGCGTCTTCAGACGCGCCTAGACAGCCGCCGTCTCACAGGAACGTAATGCGCGGGCCGTGAGCGCGGCGCGAGATCAGCGACGTCACCGCCCACACCAGCGCATCGACGCGGTCGGGCGACGCGCGGTCGGACAGACCCTCGACGCTGAAGTCGCACATCTGGTCTTCCAGTGCGCGCATCGGCGCCCCGACATGGCGCACTTTGCCCTGCGCATAGAGCGCGGCGACGGGCTCCGCGCGTGTGAACTTGGCGCGGGTTGCGCGCACCTGACGCACCGGCACGGTGTGGTCGATCTGGCGGAACACTTGCGCCACCATGTCGCCGCCCATGTTCACCTCGGCGATGATGGCGTCGGCCTCGAGCCGCCGGTAGAGCCGGATCGCTTTGCCCGCCCAGGCCGCCGGCGACAGACGTCCCTCGCTCTCGTCGGCGAGCACATAGACGATGCCGTCCTCGGCGATGCCGGCGGCGACGATGCCGCAGAGGTCCGCGCCCTCCCGCGCCGAGGCCGGCGGATCGACGCCGATGACGATGCGGCGTAAGGGCGGCGCGTCGGCGATACGCGCGGCCTCGATCACGTCGCGCGACCACAAGGCGCCGGCGCGACCCTCGATCAGCTCGCCGTCGATCTCCTGGCGGCCGAGCGACGTCCCCTCGTAGCGGCCGATCACGGCTTCAAGAAAGGCCGGCGCAAGATGGGCGCGGTTGTCATGCGTCGAGGCACGGGTCACGGCCGTGCGCGGATCGTCGATGAGCCGCTTGATGAGCCCGATCGGCCGCGGCGTGGTGGTGACGAGCTGGCGCGGCCGCTCGCCGAGGCGCAGGCCGAACTGCAGCATGTTGAACACCTCGTCCGGCTCTTTCCACTTGGCGAGTTCGTCACACCAGGCGGCGTCGAACTGCGGCCCGCGCAACTGATCGGGGTCCTCCGCCGAGAATGCGTAAGCGACGGCGCCGTTGGTCCATTCCAGCCTTCGGCGCGAGGGTGTCCACTGCGGCCGTTGAGAGCGCGGCGCGCTGTGGATCAGACCCGCCGGCCCCTCGATCATCACCTCGCGCACATCGTGCTCGGTCTCGCCGATCAGCGCCACCTGCATGGCGACAGGCGGCGCATAAGGCGGATGCCCCTGCACCAGCGCGTGCACCCACTCGGCGCCAAGACGCGTCTTGCCGGCGCCGCGGCCGCCGAGCATCAGCCAGGTGGTCCAGGGATCGCCGTTGGCGGCGCAGGCCGGCGGCTCCTGATGCCGATGCGCGAGCGCGACGAAGTCACGGTTCAGCCGCACCATCTCCCGCACGGTCATCTTGCAGACCACACTCCTCATCCGTCCGGCTTTCCATGAAAGCCTCAATGCGCCGCGCAAGCGCGTCACGAAAGGCATCGATATCGGTGGGGAGGTCATCGTATTCTTCATGGGCCTCAGCGGGCGGTTTTTCCTCGGCGCGCATGCGCTGCAGCCGATTCAAGGTGTCGGTGAGCGACGAGAGAGCGCGCGCGGTTTCCATCGCCTTGCGCTGGCTTTGCGGCTCGCTCTCGAGCTTCGCCAGCAACGTCTCATAGACGCCGATCTCCGATTGCAGGCCGCGCAACAGGCGCTCGATCAAATCGCCGATATCGACCGGCGTATCGTCTTGTCGCGCGCCCGGCGGCGCCTCCAGCGCGAGCGCGACGGCTTGCGCATCGGCATGGCGGCCTTCGGCCAGCGCGCACGTCGCGGCGGCGAGATCCGCCGCGCGCGAACGATTGCGCGGCTGCTTCGCGCGCGTGAGCGTTTTGGCGCGGCTGACGCGCTTGCGCGCCGAACGGGCGGCGGCGGCTTTGCCGGTGCGACGCATGGCACGACGCTTGGCACGACGCTTGGCGGCGCGCGCGGGCGCGCCCGTGGCGGGACGTTGCGCCATCGGCGATCTCCCTGGGTTGAGGACGAATGAAGCGACGCCGAAAAGGAAAAGGCCCGCGGCCGCGCTTAAGGCGCAGCTCACGAGCCTGCGTGAACGCTAGCGTCGCAGCGTGACGATGGTCAAGGATTATTTTCAACAGAGGGTGCAAAAGCCCCACCGCTGGAAAGCTCGGCGCGTTAGCGACAGTTGGATTCAAAGACGCGTCACCGCATTAAGCGCTTCTGAAAGTTAAGCGCGTAGTCCTTGCGCACTTCGTCGCCGGCAGGACGCCAGGACCCGTGTTCAAGGATCGCCGTAAAACTACCCGTCGCACCATCAATCGCGTCGCGCAGTACCAGTGCAGCCCCGGTTCCTTGCCGCGCACCTGCATGGTTACCGACATCTCCGATGGCGGCGCGCGACTCTACTCCGAGACCCCGCTGCCCGACACCTTCATCCTCTCGGTGAAAGGCGAAGGCATCGACGGCCTCCGCCGCCAGTGCCAGGTCGTGTGGCGCCTTGGCGGCGAATGCGGCGTCGCCTTCACCGGCGCCGCGCCCTAGCGATTGTCCCCGTTATATTCGGCTGCTACGACGCAGCGGAACTGAGCATAGGGGCTACGCGGCCATGAGCATCGTCATCTATCACAATCCCGCCTGCGGCACGTCGCGCAACGTGCTGGCGATCATCGAGGCGGCTGGCGAGACGCCGACCGTCATCCCCTATCTCGAGACCGGCTGGACGAAGCCGCAGCTCCTCGGCCTGTTTGCCGCGGCCGGCCTGACGCCGCGCCAGGCCCTGCGCGAAACGAAGTCCCCGGCCGCGGAGCTCGGCCTGCTCGCCGACGGCGTCTCCGCCGAAACGATCCTGGACGCCATGGTGGCGCATCCGATCCTGGTGAACCGGCCGATCGTCTGCTCGCCCAAGGGCGTGCGCCTCTGCCGGCCGAGCGAGGCGGTGCTAGACCTTCTGGACAGGCTGCCGCCCGGCCCGCTCGCCAAGGAAGACGGCACGCCGCTCATCGACGCCGAAGGCCGCCGCGTCGCGTAAGGGTGGGCTATCGCTCCGGCCCAGCGGGATTCAGGCGCCTACCCCTGCTCCATGATCGCCTTGCGGAAGCGCGCCAGCGCGATACTGAACAGCACCGTGCCGATCACCGCGAGCGCCAGGAACTGCGGCCACACGACATCGATGCCGGCGCCCCGGAACAGGATCGCCTGCGACAGCATGATGAAATGCGTGGTCGGCGCCGCCAGCATGATCTCCTGCACGAACTGCGGCATGCTCTCGCGCGGGGTCATGCCGCCCGACAGCATTTCCAGCGGCACGATCACGATGATGGTCAGCAGCGCGAATTGCGGCATCGAGCGCGCCGTGGTCGCCAGCACGATGCCGAGCGACGTCGTCGCATAGAGGTTGATCACCGCGCCGGCCAAAGCGAGCGCCAGCGATCCTTGCAGCGGCACATGCAGTAGCCCCTGCACGATCAGCGTCAGCGACACCATCCAGGCAATCGCCACCACCACCGCCATCGACCAGATCTTGCTCACCATGATCTCGAACGGCGTCACCGGCATGACCAGCAAATGCTCGATCGTGCCGTGCTCGCGCTCGCGGATCAGCGCCGCCCCGGTCAGGATGATGGACAACAGCGTCACCTGGTTGATGACCTCGACCACCGCGCCGAACCACGACTTGTCCAAGGTGGGGTTCGAGCGCATGCGCAGCGCGAGATCGACCGGCAGCACGCTCGGCACGCGATGGTGCATCAGGAACGCCGCCACCTCCGTCAATACGATGTTCTGGATGTAGCCACCGCCGGTGAAAGCCTGGCTGATCCGCGTCGCATCGACGTTGAGCTGGATGGACGGGGCGCGGCCGGCGACGACGTCGCGCTCGAAATTCGGCGGAATGTCGAGACCGAAGGTGATGGAGCCGTTGTCGAGCGCGGCGTCCATCTCGGCCATCGTCATCATCTGCGGCGGGTTGAAGTATGGCGGATAGAATGCCGCGACGATCCGGCTCGACAGTTCCGAACGGTCTTCGTCGACGATGCCGATCGCCGCCTTGTTCAGCGTCTCCGGCATCGCCGTCGCCGCCGTATAAACCGCCGCCGTGAAGGAATAGACGATGAGCACCAGCATCACGCGGTCGCGCGCGAGGCTGCGCAGCTCCTTGACGCCGAGGTTGAAGATGTTGGCGAGCCGCATCGTCAGCTCTCCTGCTTCTTGAGCAGGGCCGCGCACAGCGCGATCAGCACAGGCGCGGCCACCAATAGCGGCCAGAACGACGTCTGCAGATCGCCGAAGCCCAGCGCCTTGGCGAAGGTGCCGCGCGAGATGGTGAGGAAATGCGTGGTCGGATAGACCGCGCCGATCACCGCGCCGAAGCCCTGCAAGGCCGAGGCCGGAGTGACGAAGCCCGAGTACTGCGTCGCCGGGATCAGCGTCACGATGGCGGTGCCGAACACGGCCGCCACCTGGCTCTTCATGAAGGACGACATCACCAGGCCCATGGCGGTCGCGCAGACGACATAGACGAAGGCCCCGGAGGCAAGCGCCAGGAAGCTGCCCTTCAACGGCACGCCGAACAAGATCACCGCCATCAGCGTGAGCAGCAGGAAGTTCAGCATCGCCAGAATGACGTAAGGGATCTGCTTGCCGAGCAGGAATTCCAGGCGCGTCGTCGGCGTCACATAGAGATTGACGATGGAGCCCAGTTCCTTCTCGCGCACGACGCTGAGCGCGGTGAGCATCGCCGGGATCAGGAGCAGGAGCATCGGGATCACGGCCGGGACCATCGCGACCAGGCTCTTGACCTCGGGGTTGTAGCGATAGCGCAGCGCGATATCGATCGGGCTCTGCACGAGCCCGGCCGACGCCAGCCATTGCATATGCATGGCCTGGATATAGCCCTGGATGGTTTCCGCGCGCGTCGGCATGGAGCCGTCGACCCAGGCGCCGATCTCGACATGCGAGCCGCGCGCGATGTCGCGGCCGAAATTCGGCGGGATCTCGATGGCGAGCGTCAGATCGCCGGACCGCATGCGGCGGTCGAGATCGTCATAGTCGGTGATAGGCGGCCGCTCGGTGAAATAGCGCGAGCCCGACATGTTGTTGATGTAGTTGACGCTCTTGGTGGTCTGGTCGCGGTCGAGCACGGCGAAAGTGAGGTCCTCCACGTCGAGCGTGATGCCGTAGGCCATGACGCACATGAGGATCAGGCTGCCGGCGAGCGCGAGCGTGGCGCGGATCGGATCGCGCATCAGTTCGAGCGCCTCGCGCCGGCTGTAGCTCCACATGCGGCGGGCATCGAAGAACAGCGCCCGCCGGCTTGTGGCTGCTTTCTCCTTCCCCGCTTGCTCGTTCACGCTGTGAGCGACGGCGGCCTCCTCCCCCTCCTTTTCGGCCGCGCTCGTCCCGCCCGCATGCTTCGCGGCGGCAGCGTCCTCGAGATAGCCGATGAAGGCTTCTTCCAGGTCTTTCGCGTGGCGCTTCTCGATGAGGGCCGCGGGCGTGTCGCTGACCAGCACGCGGCCGGCGTCCATCAGCGAGATGCGATCGCAGCGCGCGGCCTCGTTCATGAAGTGCGTGGAGATGAAAATGGTCACGCCATCGCGGCGCGAGAGCGCGATCAGGGTCTGCCAGAATGCGTCGCGCGCCACCGGATCGACGCCCGAGGTCGGCTCGTCGAGGAT
>Ga0180216_1002503_pt1 | contig 15202 bp, 18 predicted proteins | sample eDN3rd37CBELigMG_FD_128879 | JGI IMG/M metagenome (GOLD analysis project Ga0180216, IMG submission 128879) | Enriched Miracle-Growth compost microbial communities from Emeryville, California, USA - eDNA 3rd pass 37_C BE-Lig MG (version 2)... ... | reverse complement strand
TCCTCTTCTGTGTCCTCTTCTGTGTCCTCCTTCGCTGCGTCCTCTTCTGTGTCCTCTTCTGTGTCCTCTTCTGTGTCCTCCTTCGCTGCGTCCTCTTCTGTGTCCTCTTCTGTGTCCTCTTCTGTGTCCTCCGCTGTGTCCTCCAGTCCTCTTTTGTGCGCCCGCCGCCCACTGAAAACGGGCGCTCGACACTGACGCCGTTTTCGTGTGTGTCAGTGGCGTGGTGTCGGTGGCGTGGCGCCATTGTCGTCGTCTTCTTCAAAGGCGGCGGCCGACGACGACGACGAGCGACGCGAACGCGGCGAGCGGCAAGCACCCGGCAGACGGCGGGGAACGTACGGCGGCAGTGCGCTCAGGAAAGACAGCAAGCGAGGAGGCTGTGTGTGTGTGTGCCTTGTTGGTTAAGCGGCCATCGTCATTTGGTAAGTGGGGCGTCGGGTGGATGGTGAGGGGCGCCCTGCAGCGATCCGCGGGCCTAGAAAGCGGCCGCGTTGCGGCGTCCAGGCGCGAGGGTGACGCGTGCTCGTGGGTCTACCACGGACGGGCAGTAATGGGAGAGCAACGCTGCGCGGACGGGCATTCCCGCCTGGTGATGGGACGTAGCCCACGGCGGCCACGACGTGCTGACGACGGCCCGACCCATCCCCAAGGGCTTCCCGCTTGCGGCCGAACGTGACAGGCGTGCCACCATGGCGGCAGCCGGTGCAGGCGGCAAGGCCGCGTCCTACCTGCGGAGCCCCGAGTTCCGGCAGTACCTGATGAGGTACGGAGCAGGCGGGCTAGCCCCGGTTGAGGCGCAACGGACCCTGCTAACAGGCCTGACGGCACCGCGTGGGGTTGGGGCATGTTATTGCTCAGCACGGTGCGTGCGTAGGACGCGCCACGGAGCGAAATGCCTCCACACACTAACCGTTTGGCTGAGGTGCCCTGCTTCACTGCAGCTGGGCCCCTCAAATAGCATTTCTGGGGCCCGGGTAGGCCCACGCCCACCGCCGTCCGTGTCAGCCGGATACGCGCTAATCCCCGCCGTCCGCTCGCCCCTGCTCCAGCCCGCGTCGCCCCGCCCCAGTGTTCAACTGGTCGCTGCCGCTGGCCGCCTTCCTGGACACCAAGCGGAGCCCCGAGCAGATTAGCCCCAACATGACGCTGGGTGCGAACCACGCGCAAGTGACGACGGGGCGCGCCTTACGAACGCAGCCGCTGATGCCCGCCGCGCACGTATGCACTGCCCACCATCGCAGCGCTGGCCGTGTACTCGGGCCTGTTCATGCGCTTCGCGTGGATGGTCAAGCCGCGCAACTACCTGCTGCTCGCGTGCCATGTCACGAACGAGTCCCTGCAGATCGTCCAGGGCTACCGCTACTGGACGTACCACCGGTACGCCTACGCGCCGGCCGCAACGCCAACGCCAACGGCGGTCCCGGCTCACGTGTCGGCCCCGCCGTGGTTCCGCGTTCGCTCGCCGGCCCAGCGCGCACCCCGAGACGCCGGGGCCGTCGGTGCACGCGCCCGAGGTCAGCACCGCCGCGGCCATCGAGGAGGCCGTGCCCATCAAGCCGAGCGCGTAGACCTGGCCCGGCGTGCCCGCCGTTGTACTACACCAAGAAACCGGCCTTGTAAAGCTCCCCCGTTTGTCGCTGTCCAAATGTATTGCAGTTACAACACACAGCCCGCGCCGCTGGCGAGCGCGTGTCCACACGCGGGCCCGCCGCTTTAGCCGTGGAAGTCACCAAAGCCCTTCTCGACCAGCTGCCGTTGCGTGCGCCTGGCCATAGAGCGGGTAGGCCCCTGCGTTAGCATGGCTTTCAGCTGTCGGGGCGCGGGGCGCCCCGTTTCGCTGCCGTACGTGCTTGGGCGGCGGCACGTTCCGCTCCCACTTGCTGCCCTCCGGCGCCGACGGCTCTGCAGACACGCCAACCCCCCTCGCGCGCGTCGCCGGGGTCGCGACGGGGTGAGGCCGGTGCTTTCACTGAGCACACTCAGGTCGGCCGACGCCCAGCACGCACGGCGGTAGGGGTCCGGGTGCCGTAGCCGGTGCAGCTCCGACTTGGTGTAGTCCAGGAGCCGCTGGATCGACTTTTGGTCCGTCACGTTGCGGTTTTGCTGGCGGAGGAAACGCGTGCCACATGCACCGAGACCAGCGGCCGACGTATGAGCGCCACCGGGCCGGCACACGTGGTAGTCTGACTCGGCGAGCCGACGTACGTCAAACTCGTAGCGGATGCGCACGGCCTCCTCGCGCCACAGGTCGTAGTTCACCGCCCAGTTCCTGCCCTCCCGACCCGACCAGGGTGGGGGGGCGCGGGCGGTCAGCGCCTTGCTCCGCGCGCCCGTTCGCCGTCCGGTCCAGTCGCGCCGTGTCGCGCCCTACCTTGCGAGCTTGAGCGCGGCGCGGTAGAGGCCCGCGACCTCCTGCGCGTGCGTGAGCTGCCGGTGGAGCGCCATGGTTCCGCCCGCGTCCAGCGACGAAGAGCAGACGAAGACAACACGTGATCTGAAGGTCACGTGCAGTGTCCACGTGGCCCGCGATGCGAACATTAATGCGAGCGGCGCGCGCACACCGACGCACGGCCTTGCGCAGCAGCACACGCCTCTGAAGCACGTCGCGACACCGCGAGCGCTACTCGCGTCACGCCGTAAGCAGGCACGCATAGTATTATTATATTACAGACTATATTGTAGTATGTTACAGCGACATGGCTTTGAGGAAGTTGGTCGGGGCGCTGCCGCTGCCGTCCGGCACCACCGGATGCGAGGCGGTCAGGACGACCGGCTGGCCCGGGTACGCCAGCTTGTGCTCCAGGAAGAAGGCGCGTGTGATGTCCGAGAGCTCGATGATCGTGTTGCAGCGGCTCGTCACGACCGGGATCACGTTCCGCACAATGTTGAGCTGGGACGCCACGCAGCCGACCTTCGTCGACGCGGTGTCCGAGTTAGTGCCTGCGCTTCGGCCCCGTCCCGACACGCACGCGGGCCCGCGATACCTGGCGGGCGACCTCGGGCGAGGTGGTGAAGGCAAAGATGGGCACGGTGGGCCGGTGCTTGGCCACGGCGAGCGCGGTGCGGCCGGTGAACGTGAAGACCACGATGGCGGCCGCGTGGATCTCGCGCGCGAGGTACGCTGCGGCCGCGCCCAGCGACTCTTGCTGGATCGCCAGCAGGTGCTCGGCCGAGTCGCCCGGCTGGAAGAGGCTCCCCGGCAGCGGCGGCGGCACGTCGTGCGTCTCGGCGACGGTCGGCGGGCACACGGGCCGGCCGGTGGCGACGTCTCCCACCGCACCCGCCGCCAGCGCCGCCTCGCCGGTGAGCAGGCGGCGGGCGCGCAGCTGCTGGGTGATGGACGTGTCGACCTCGGGGTTGGCGCGCGCGATGGCAGCGACCTCCTGCATGACCTGGACGGACTCGACGGGGAAGGCGCCGCTCGCGGTCTCGGCGGAGAGCATGCACGCGTCGGCGCCGTCAAAGATGGCGTTGCACACGTCGCTGACCTCGGCGCGCGTCGGCCGCGGGTACTGGATCATCGACTCGAGCATCTGCGTCGCGACGACGACGGGGATGCCGCGGCGGTTGCACGCGGCGACGATGCGCTTCTGCGCGATCGGCACCTCCTCCGGCCGCATCTCCACGCCCAGGTCGCCGCGCGCGACCATGATGCCGTCCACGACGTCCAGGATGCTGTCGAGGCGGTCCAGCGCCTGCGGCTTCTCGATCTTGGCCATCACGCGCGGCAGGTGCTTGCGCGGCGCCGCGCGGTTGATCCGGTCCATCTCCCCGCGCAGCTGGAGGATGTCGGCGGGCGAGCGCACAAACGAGGCGGCCACCCAGTCGAAGCCGTGCGCCATGCCGAACTCGAGGTCGGCGACGTCCTTGGGCGTCACCGCGGCGACGTTCATCGCCGACGATGGCACGTTGATGCCCTGGCTGCCCTTGAGCGCGCCGCCGTTCAGAACGGTGCACACGATCTTGGCGCGGTCCACAATGTCGCGCACCTCGACGGCGATGAGGCCGTCGGAGAGCAGGATGCGGTCGCCCGGCTGCACCTCCTGCGCGAGCGCCTCGTAGATGGTGCCGGTCGTGCGCGTGTGCGGGTCGCCGAGGACGTCCTTGGAGCTGACGATGGTGAACGTGTCGCCGGGCCGCAGCGCGATGAGCCGGTTGTCCGGCGTGGGCGTCGTGCGGATTTTGGGGCCGCACAGGTCCTGCAGCATGGCCAGCGGCACGCCGGCAACGGCGCGGACCTCGTTCACGAGGTTCACCCGCGCCAGGTGGTCCTCGTGCGTGCCGTGGCTAAAGTTGAAGCGCACCATGTCCACTGTGCGCGCAAAACGGGTAGCGAGGGGTGGCCTGCGGGTGAGTACGACTGCCCAGGGTAGGCGCACGCGAGCGGAGGCTCGCGCGCCCAGCGTACCGCCGGCGTCGACCATGCGGCGGAGCACGTCCGGCTGCGACGACGCCGGCCCGACGGTGGCGAGCAGCTTGGTTCCGCGGCGGATGGCCGTCCGCATGCCGTGCGCCGACGCGAAGGGCACGGCGCCCGACGCAGCGCTGACGGCGGTCGCCGCGACGCCCAGGGCCGCGGCCGCCGCGCTGGCAGCCACCGCCGCCGTCACGGCGGCCCTCGCCACCCCTGCCATCCCACGGTCCGGGTGGGTGGGCTCTCGTCCCGCCGTTCCTGCACCGGCGTTCGGACTAGGCCTACCCTGCCACCCCCCGCCCGGCAATGCAGCGCGCGCGCGCGACCTATCTCGGTGGCCCTGCGCTGGCTACGTAGCACCGGCCCCGGTGTCCCTCTCCGACGCCGGGAGCGGCCTGCCAACCCGCCTGCCAACCAGATGGAATGACGTCATTGCTGACGTCATCGGGACAACAGCGGGCGCGGCGGGCGGAGGTGCGGCGGCCGCGGCGAACGGCGCGCTGGGGGGAGGGGGCGGCGGTGGTTGGGCGGCCGGGGCGGGCGTTTGGCCGCCGTGGCCGGGGCGTGGCGGACGTGGGTGAGCGGCCTGGTCGAGGGGGATGGGGCGGTGGCGACGCGAACGGTGCGGCAACAGCGGCGGGCGCCGCCGCGGACGCGCCAACGCTGACGTGGAGGGCTGGCGCCATCCGGCCCATCCCGAAAGGCGCAGAGCCTCCTCTGGCGTCCTCGGAGCCACGCCTCACAGTCGCACTCCCGGGGAGACAGCTTAGAGTGGCGGACGTCTGTATCAACGTGGTGTCCGCCTCTAGAGATGAACCACTGACCCGCCCTGCCTCCATTCCCCGTGTTCCCGCCGTCCCACGCAGACGCTATCTGCCAGCAACGATGGCGAGCCAGTGGACGTCGTCGCCGACCGCCGTGGCGGCGGCGGGCTTTGCCGCCTCTCTGATGCTCCTGGCTAACGCGATCGCGGCGCGGCGCGAGAAGGCGCGTCGGTACGGCGCCTGCGTCCTGTCGCGGGCGTCTGCGCGGCACCCGCGGCAATTGACGAGCGCGGCCGCGCTCCCGCGCCCGCGCGTTCTCCCGGCCCCAGGCTCACGTGGGTGTGGGACGACGGCGGCAACCCGGTGCGCCGCAAGATTGACCTCGACGACCTGTACTTCCCGCCGGGCTTCCTGTGGGGCACCGCGACGGCCGCGCACCAGGTGGAGGGCAACTGCACCAACAACAACTGGGCGCGCTGGGAGCAGCAGCGCCACGCCGACGGCCGGCCGACGATCCGCGGCGAGCAGAAGGCGGGCCTCGCGTGCGACCATTGGAACCGCGTCGACGAGGACATCGCGCTCATGAAGGAGCTGGGCGTGAACGCGTACCGCTTCTCCATCGAGTGGAGCAAGCTGGAGCCCGTGCAGGGGCAGTGGAACGCCGAGGCCGAGGCGCACTACCGCGAGGAGCTGCAGAAGCTCCACGCCGCCGGCATCGTGCCGTTCGTGACGCTGTACCACTTCACGCACCCGATCTGGTTCGACGACCTCGGCGCGTTTGAGAAGGCCGCCAACCTGCCAATCTTCACGGCGTTCTGCGTCCGCGCCTTCACCGCCTTTGGCGACCTCGTGCGCTTCTGGTGCACCATCAACGAGCCCGAGGTGCTCACCTCCACGAGCTACTTCCGCGGCGACTTCCCGCCGGGCAAGCAGGACTGGCACCTCGCCGGCACCGTGCTGAAGAACCTGTGCGAGGCGCACGTGCAAGTCTACTACGCCATCAAAGGTGCAGCGGAGCACGCAACTCTGTGGGTGCTGGCTTTTTCCGCGTATTGATGAGCCGCCTGCATCGTCTCGCGGCGAGGGCCGGGCCGGGGGGTGGGGGGTGCCGTCAGCGCTGCCGGGCGGCGGCGAGGCGCAGGTCGGCCTGGTAAAGAACGTGTTCCAGTTCCGGGCGTGGAACCCGACCAACCCCGTCGAGCGCATGGTGGCGCACATGCTCGACCGCGCGTTCAACGACTCTGTGCTGGGCTTCTTCCGCACCGGCCGCTTTGTGTGCAGCCTGGCGCACGTGCGCGTCACGCACACCAACCCCAAGTACGGCCGGCGCGCCCGTCCGGAAGGAGCGCATCCGCGTAGCTGACGGCCAGTGAATTGTGTTGTGCGAGCTCCCACGACCAGGGCCAAGCACGCCAACGACTTTATCGGCCTCAACTACTACTCGCACTACCACGTACGGCCGCCGGCCTCGCATCTCCCAGGGCATAGGCATGCGGTCCCTAAAGGAGCGTCGTCCCCCGGCCGCGCTCGCAGGCACGTGCAACGGCCCGGCAGGTCCGTTTGCGGCTGGACCAGCTGTTCACGGAGCCGTTCGACTTTTGCAACGACCCGGCCGACCTGATGACCGACATGGACTACCCCCTCTACCCGGAGGGCATCTACCAGGCGTTGAAGGTAGCGTGCGTGCGCGCCATGAACTGCCGACGCGCGCCGCCGCTCACGCTCGAGGTGGGGCGCAGCGCTCGTTGTGACGGGCGCAGTCGGTGGCGACGCTGGGCGTGCCGGTTTACATCACCGAGAACGGCGTGGCGGACGACGCAGACGACCGCCGCGGCCTCTTCATCCGGCGCTACCTCTACGCCGTGTCGCAGGCCATCCGCGACGGTGTCGACGTGCGCGGCTACTTTTACTGGTCCCTCATGGACAACTTTGAGTGGGCGGCGTACGTGCCGGGCCGCCGCCCACCGTGGCCGGGCGGGCCGTCCCCTTGCTCACGCTGCCAACCTCGATTGCTCGGGCGCCGCCACTGGCCGTTGCAGGGGCTACGACATGAAGTTTGGCCTGTACGAGGTCGACTTTGCGACGCAGAAGCGGACGCTGCGGCCGGGCGCGCGGTTCTTCCAGCGGATCGTGCAGCGCTTCAGTGCCAGCGCGCAGTAGGCGCGGGTGGGGTGCGCGCTTTTGTGTCGATGGGCATCTCGCGACTAGTATTCGGGAGCTTTGTACATGTTTGCAGACAACACAGCGCAAAATTACGGTTCTACCTATGTACTGAGGCGGCGCCGCCGCCGCCCAGGAGCGCGTGCCTTCACCGCACGCGGATGATCGACTTGCCCTGGTAGCGCGAGGCCAGCTCGTCCTTCTGGATCATGATCATGATCGCCTTCTCGATCGCGTAGCGGCTGTGGTTCTGTGGGCGCCCCGCAGCCAGCCGCGTCTTTGCAGGGAACGCCGCCCACCCCGTCAGCAACGCGTGCAACCACATAGGCGGTCTCGTGCGGCATGGCGACGTACAAACTCTGCCAGCGAGTCGATCAGGCGCTTCTCCGACATGATGGTGCCCACGGGGAGCTTCTTGCGGATGAGGTTCTCCACGACCTCCACCTCCGCCAGGACGTCGCGGCGAATCAGGCCCTCGACTGGGGTCGCGCGGCGCATGGCGTGGGGCGGTGACCGGTCGCACGGCAGTTAGTGCGCCAGCCCGCAATCCGCGCTGCTGTGCAAGGCGGCGGCCACGCACTGGTCTGGCCGCTGTCCACGGCCGCCATCGTGGAGACGCGGAACAGCCGAATGGCCTCATCGACATGGTGCTGCGCACCGGGTGGGCACAGTACGAGAACGCGAACGGCGCTGTCAGTCCCAGTGCCACGCCAGACTGCTCTTATGCGCCGACTGCCTACTTCGCTCGTGAAGGGTGAGAGCGACATCTTGGCCAGGGCCTCCGAGATGCGCACGATGGCCTCGAGTTGCCTGGCGCCCGTAAAGACGGCGTGCACATGCCAGGGTCGTGGTTAGTACCGGCAGCTCGCTCGCGTTGAGCGAATCTCGGCGTGCCTACCGAACGGTGATGGGGATGGTCGATCGCTCCTCGCTCTCGGCTTCGCGGGCGCGTACGTCGGACCGGATGGTCACAAAGTAGTTGGCCAGCTTCTCGGCGGCCGCCGGCGACAGCCGCGGGCCGCACCGCCTGCGTCGGCGGCGCACGGCTTCGGGGACGGCAGGCGGCTCTGAGCATAGGCCAGCTAGGCGCGCTCTCGTTCGAACGCGCGCAAGGCGTACGATTTGCAGTAGGCGACGTAGTTCTTCATGGTCTGGATGTCCAGGTCGCCCGCAGGCGCGTCCGGCACGGCGGCGTTCATGTGCACGCCCATGACGTGCTTGGCCAGGCGCTGTCGAGGAGCGCCGCGGCGATCAGTCGCGCGGCTGCGCCCAGTCAGTTGAGCGTCATGAGCGGCGGCGGCGGCGGCGGCGAGGCGTGCCAGAGAGCATGCACGCGGCGCACCTGGTCGTTCTGCTCGTTGTGCTCGTCGCGGACGAGGAAAATCATGTCAAAGCGGGACAGGATCGTCGTTTGGAAGTCAATGTTCTGCGCAAAGTTGGCGCACCGACGGACCGCCGGCCATGCCCTCCGTCAGGTCGCGCCCACGCCGACGTTGCTTGCGCGCAAAGGGCGCGGCCGTACCTCGCCGGGGGTCTTGAGGTCGTTGTAGCGGCCAAAGACGGGGTTGGCGGCGGCGAGCACCGCCGTGCGCGAGTTGAGGATCGTCGTGATGCCGGCCTTGGCGACAGAGATGGTCTGCTGCTCCATGGCCTCGTGGATGGCCACCTGCGCGAGCACGGCCAACCACAATGGAGGCGCGCTGGTGTTCGTCATCCGGGAGCAAGCCCAAGCACTGGGCCCCGCTTGAAACCGTACGCGGTCCTCTTCGCGCATCTTGTCAAACTCGTCAATGCAGACGACACCGCCGTCGGCCAGCACCATGGCGCCGCCTTCCAGGTAAAAGTCGCGCTGCACACGCGGCCCCCGACGGAGCGTGCGTGAGGGAGCGCACGACAGGTCAGCCCCCCGAGCCGCGCTTCATGGCTGCGTGGTTCAGGCCTCCGCCGTACCGAGCCCGGGTCGCGGACGACGGAGGCCGTGAGACCGGCCGCACTGCTGCCCTTGCCGGAGGTGTACACGCCGATTGGCGCCACCTGAGACGCGTCAGAAATGCATCCGCACACATCGGCCCGTCAGTGCCTGCCTCTCGCTCGTCCGCCGATCGTTCTTCGCAACGAGGCTTGTACCTTCTCGACAAACTTGAGCATCTGCGACTTGGCCGTGCCGGGATCACCGAGCAGCAGGACGTTGACGTCGCCGCGCAGCCGCAGCCCGTCCGGCAGGATCTTGCGCGAGCCGCCAAAGAGCAGGCACGCCACCGCCTTCTTCACGTCTGAGCACCGGCGCGGGCCCCGGTCAGCGCGCGGCGATGGCAGTGAGCCGGCCGTCGTCCCCTGCAGACCCCTTTCCGGGGGACGTCCGCGCGCACCGTTGAAGCCAAAGATGGACGGCGCGATCGACGCGGCAAAGCGCTCGTAAATGTCGGGCCGCCGCGACAGCTCCACCATCTGCGCCTCCTCCGCCGGCGTAAAGGTGCGCTTGCCGCCGCGGCCGCCGCCTTCCGCGTCGGTCTCCATGCCGATGACGCGCAGGTACGGGCTGCGCACGGCAACGGCGCTCTCCTTGCCCTACAGCCCGTTGCCGGCGTATCATTGGTGGAGAGGCAAGCGGTGAGGCACGTCGTTCGGACCGGTCGCACCGCCACCGCTCGAACGTACGCGGCTGCCGCGCGACTGGAAGATAGAGTAGATGCCGACGAGGCTGACGCGCGTGCCCGGCACCGCGCGGTTGGCGAGGTACCTGGACGCAACAGCCAGCGTAACACGGATCTCTGCGGGCTCGATCAGCGGGTGTGGATCGGGGGCCGCGTCCGGAGAGGCGCAACGGGCGCGGTCGGTACCGGTCGACGGTGACGAGCATGGAGCGCGGCAGCTCACCGACGGGCACGTCCTCGGGGATCTCTTGCAGCTTGAGCGTCTGCTGGTCGACGTACTTGCTCTGGTCGGGCGAGATGATGTACGGGTCGACCGGGCACTTGACGCGCTGGTTCGCCTCCGTCTGCGGGCTGTGTTCATCGAGCCGCGCCTCAGAGCGTTCGCGCTCGCCACCTGCGCGTTAGCGGGGGCCCGCGACGGCCGCAGCGGCGGTGGGCCCATTCCGTCCGCCGGCGGACGCACCCAGGGCAGGTGCGCGGCAGTGCCACGCCGGTCAGGCCGGTCTTGAGGTGGAGCGTCTGCGTGTGGCCGCAGCTCTGGCACAGAATGTGGATGCGCGTGGCCTTGGCCTGCACCGGGTTGGCCGCGATGATGATGCCCGGCACGCGGACCAGCTTGGTGATGTGCGCCGACTAAGATGATGGCGCACGGCAAGCGCAGCAATGGGGAAACGTTGAGCACGACGGCCAGGGCGATTTCGAACTGAGCCTTGCCTCGCGCGGGCGCGTACGGTCAGGGAGCGGATCGGGACGGGGTTGGCGGTCGAGGTGATCATGACCTGGAACGCCACGTGGCTCTCGTCGATGGGCTCGGGCGTCGTCCGCTGGATCTGCTTCGCCGCCTCCGCGACCGCCGCCTCAAACTAGTGCGCGTGCGCAGGAAAACGACGGGGAGGCGCAACTGGAGTGTGAGTGCCGTCCCCCCCACACACACGGCCGACGACGGTCGTCGACGGGCGCCGTACCAGCGGCAGCATCTCGCCGGGCTTGTCAATGAGCAGCTTGGAGAGGTCCTCGTCAAAGTTGACGAGGTCGACCAGGTCGATCTTGAGCCAGTGCTGGCCCGTGTTCACATTTTGGCGCAGCTGGTCGCTGCGTGGCGGTGCGCGGTCAACAGCGGCGCTACAGGCGCGTTAGTTGCATGAGTTGCAGCAGCCGCGGCGGCCAGGTGAGCGCGTACCGGTAGATGAAGTTGTTGTCGACGCGGAACTCGCGGACAAACTCGACGAAGCGCGCCTGGTGCTCCTTGTCCTTGCTGGCGCGGTCCGCCGGGAAGGCGACCTGCGAGTAGATCTCGCCGCGGTCGTAGCCCGACATTGTGTCGCTGGGTCACGCGCGCGCGGCCAGGCGCGGTCCCAAGGGAATGCCGAAAACGCTGGCGAGGCGGGCCAGGCGAGGCAGGTCGCGACGGTGGGCGGCAGCCTGATTCCGGCTCGTCCCAAGCTGTCGTCCAGCAGATGCCTCGTGCCTATCCGTGTTTCTCGTCCTATTTTTGACGATGTCCTCGTCGTCCCCGTGCTCTTCCGCGTTGTCCCCTGCGTCGTCGCCGCCCTCTGCGTCGTCCTTTGCGTCGCCGCCCTCGCCGCCGCCCGCGTCGTCCCGCTGCCGCGTCGTTTGGAGGAAGAGAAAAAATCCAAAGTTTCGCGCCAAAACGGGCCAATCAGCGCACTTGGCGCCAAAACTCGGTTTCTGACAGGTTTTCTGACAAGAGCGATTTGGGGGAAGCGCGTTTGTTGGGGGCAGCCGCAGCTCCCCCCAGGAATGAGCAGAGGGCAGAGAGGGCGGTGGGCGTGTGCCCCCAGGTTTGATAGGCACTTGGACAAACAGACGACGCAGCGGACGACGCAGCGGACGACGCAGCGGACGACGACGACGAGGGCGGCGACGACAAGGACGACGCAGCGGACGACGCAGCGGACGACGCAGCGGACGACGCAGCGGACGACGTAGCGGACGACGAGGACGCTGCGCATTCCGCTGACGTGCCCTACAACTCCGTTGCGGCATCCCCGGCGACCGCTCCGGCAACGCGGCCTTTCCGACGAGCGTGCGCGCAGCTGCGCGCGGCTGCCGGGACGTGCTAGGAGTGGCCCAGGCGGGCAGCAGAGGAGGCCGACCATGGAGTACTACCAGGCGTTGTACGACTACCAGGCGGCGACCGCCACCAACCTGACGCTGATCCAGGGCGAGACCGTCCTGGTGCTGGAGAAGGCCGGCAATGGCTGGTGGAACGGCGAGGCGAGCCGCGGCACCGGCTGGTTCCCCGAGAGCTACGTCGGCAAGCGCGTACGTGCCGCGCCGGCGACGCAGTGAGTGCGCGGCGCGCGCTCAGCGTGTCCTCCATTTGGCCGCGGGGTTTGGGGGAGGTCTCGGTGGGGTGCAGAAGGACATGTTGCCCATGGGGTGGCAGGCCCACGCGGACGACGCCGGCCGGATCTACTATGTGAACCTCATCACCGAGGAGTCGTCGTGGGAGAAGCCCACGGAGCACGCCTTCAAGAGTACGGGCCTCGCCGCTTGCACAGACTGCGACTGGCTCTGGCTGACCAGCCGCGCGCGGCCGTTGCGTAGTCGTCGCGGGCGGGCGGCAGTCGGATCGACGCCGAACCCGCCGCCGCTGAACCAGGACGACGACGAGGACGGCAAGGACGACGACGATGACGACGACGTGCGCAGCCCGACCGACGCCGCGCCGGCGCGCACCAACAGCAACTACGCCGACAGCCCGGTGCGGCGACGGGTCCACCGCGGCGGCCGGCGTGGGTGCCGTCGCTGGCAGTGGCTGACCTTCGGCACCACCGCGATCCGATGGGGCCTGCCCACCAGATTGGCTCCAAGGTGGCCAAGGTGGACGGGCGTGAGCTCGCTGTGAACACCATCGGCCGCGTGACCTACGTAGACAACTTTTGGGTGCGTTGTGCGCCGCAGCGACACGTCCGCATGCGGCGGGTGCCTGACGGCCGCGCGCCGCAGCATGCCCCGCGGGGCGTGACGGCAGGCCGATGGGCCGGCGGGCAGCGGCTTTGACGTCATGGTGTCGAAGCAGCGGCAGGGCAAGGAGGTGCTCCGCGAGATCGCCGAGTGGATGCGCGAGCGGTACGCGGCGCGCCGGTCGGTTGGCGTGGCGCCCGAACAACGAGGCCAACGTTGCCGGCTGGGACTCGTGGGGCGGCGCCGCGGACGCCAGCGCCGCCATCGAGGACCGCTACGCCAAGGAGCTGGCCCGGCTAGGCAAGGGCCCGCTGGGCGACATGGAGGAAGGGTGCGTCGCCGGTCGCCGTCAGTGCCCACGGCGAGTTTGCAGTGAACCTTTTCATTTTTCTGACCACCGGGCAATCGCCATCCTCGGCGCCATGCGCGGCTCCACCAGGACGGCCAAGGAGGCGTGGGCGGCGATCAAGGCCGACACGTTGAAGCAGTCCGAGATCCACGCCGCCTTTGTGCGCGAGCTCCAGGAGCACGCAGAGCGGCCGCTGCTCGACTTTAAGGAGCAGCAGAAGCTCAAGAAGAAGGACGTACGTGCGGCCGCCGACGCGGCTCAGCCAGGCGGAGAGCGCGATCGCTCACGCCGAGCCACGACCACCCTCCGGTGGGGGCCCCCTCTCCGAGCCAGATGGAGACCATCATCGCCAAGGACCGGAAGAACATGGCCAGCCGCGAGGCCGACATTGAGCGGGCGCGCAAGGTGCACCAGCAGCGCCTCAAGGACGTCGAGGCCGCCGAGCGCGCCGCCGCGCGTGGCCTCAACGACCGCAAGGACCTCAGCAAGGCGCGTCGGATACCGTGCAAGCGCGCGGGCGGATCTGGCAGCACCCTAACGGCCGTGTGATGCGTTTGGTCCTGGCGCGCCGCTCCACAGCTCGAGTCGTCCGTCAAGGACGTGCGCCGCAAGGCGGCCGCTGCCAGTGCGTCCCCGGCCATGCGTTTGGGGGGCCGGCGGATCCAGCGCGACGCTCACCCATGGCGACCGTGCCTGTGATCGCCGTCGCTCGTCCTTGGGCAGGCGACGAGTACCAAAAGGCCGTGAACGAGTACCTGCTCGTGCGCAAGGTCTGGGAGGAGGACCTGAAAACCGCCTTTGAGGACTACCAGGACGTGGAGATCAAGCGCATCGAGTTCATTCGCGCCGTGCTGGAGAACTACCTCAACTCGGCGCGCAACATGCGCGACAACATCCAGCAGGTCAGTGCCTCGACGCTCTGGAAGGCCTGGCGCCGCGCCGGCCTCGCTGACGGTATGGGCCCCGATGCCTCTGGCCCCAGGAGGGGGGGGGCCACAGAGCGCCGAGGCGGTGCAGCCCGTTGTGGCGAACATCTCTGCCGAGAAGGACATCGAACTGTTCGTCAAGGCGCGCGGCACGGGCCCCAAAAAGCCCATGGCCGGCAGCGTGGACCAGTTCAAGTGACGGCGCGCAAGCGGATCCCGCGACGCCGTCTATAATCTGTACAATAGTTTTCAGTGCCCCATACATTGGACGTCTACCTTGCCAGAGCGCTCAGCTGGGCCTTGCGGGCGCCGGCGCAAAGACGACGTCGGCCAGCACCGGCCGGTGGTCGGAGAGCAGCGCGCCCCGGTCATCCTCGGTGGGGACGACGCCAGCGAGCGGCGCCGCGGCGCCGATGCCGCGCGTGGCGTTGACGCGCGCCAGGATGTGGTCCACGCGGCCGCCAGGGCCGCGGGCGTCGTAGAAGAAGCCCACGTACGTGGAGCGCGGGCCGAAGGCGCCGCGCGGGCGCGAGCTCACGAGGTCCTTGAACCCGGCGCGCAGCAGCGCCGCGTAGCCCACGCTGGCTTCGGCGGGGTTGACACGGTCCGGCGCGGGCTCGTTCAGGTCGCCCAGCAGCAGCACCGCCGGCGGCCCGCCGTCGTCGGCGAGCGCGCGCTCCGCCAGCTTGGCGATCATGCGGGCGCTCTCCACGCGGCTCTTGGGGCTCTCGTGGTCCCAGTGCGTGTTGAACAGCGCCAGCGTGTCCAGCACGTCGCAGGCGCGCACCGCCAGGCTGTCGACGAGGGGGGCCGCTAAGAGCGAGCGACGTCCCCGTTTCTTAGGAGCTGGCAATGAGGTCAGGTCCCGACCTGCCATCGCGCGCGTACTTGGCCATGGTCACAATCCGCGGCGTGTTGGCGCCCCAGCCCTTGGATCCTGGCAGGTCCGGCGTCTGGCGCGGCATCATCGCGACAACCAGACGGGAACAAGGTTTTCTCGGTGA
>Ga0180216_1002502_pt1 | contig 15204 bp, 17 predicted proteins | sample eDN3rd37CBELigMG_FD_128879 | JGI IMG/M metagenome (GOLD analysis project Ga0180216, IMG submission 128879) | Enriched Miracle-Growth compost microbial communities from Emeryville, California, USA - eDNA 3rd pass 37_C BE-Lig MG (version 2)... ... | reverse complement strand
TTTTTGCGCACATCGTGAGGATTAACCGACAAAGCGGCTGTGGCATTTGGCGGTTCAAACTGGCGGGCAGCCGATCAAGCGGCGCACCCGCCGGGGCACCGGGCAGTTCGCAAGAAACCCCGCATTTACGGCATCGCCAGCGCGTTCGCAGGCTCGGCACAGAATCTGCATAGAAGGGGGTCTGCTCGGCCCGCGTGTGGCGTGCCGCGTCCACCTGGCAGCCCGGGTTGCCAACCACTGATCACACCAAAAGGAGTTCAGGCAATGATTAACCAGCAAGTCCTCGAAGGGAGCTGGAACGAACTGCGGGGCAAGATTCGCGAGAAGTGGGGCCAACTCACGAACGACGACCTGCAACAGTTCGATGGCAACATCGACCAGCTCGTCGGCAAGATCCAGCGCAAGACCGGCGAGGCCCGCGAAAAGATCATCAACTTCCTGGAAGGGCTCACCGAGGAAGGTGGTTCGGCCATCGCCGCTGCCGGCGAGAAGGTGCGCAGCTACGCCCGACAAACCAGCGAAACGCTGGGCCGCACGTATGAAGGGGTTTCCGAACGGGTCCGGCAGGGCGCCAGCGCCGCCGGCGAAATGGTACAGCAGCATCCGGCACGCTCCGTGGGGATGGCTTTTGGAGCCGGCTTGCTGGTGGGAGTGGTGGTTGGATTGCTCGCCCGCTCGCGGTAGTTCCGGCGGGCGAGCGTGATCACTGGAGCGGCGCCGCGGCGTGCAGCCATTGCCGCCGCGGCGCCGCGGTGGCCATCAATCTGCCCCCTGCTTCGACAAGGAGCCCGACGTGCACAAATCGAATGGGGCGAATGGAGCAAAGAAAGTCCAGCGCCAGATGGCCCAGGTCCGCGAGGAACTGACCGAGGACGTGCAAGACATTCGCGCCCGCGTCGAGAATCTCAAAGACTGGCGGGCGTTTGTCCGCAAGCATCCCTGGGCGGTCCTCGCCGGGGCGGCCGTCGTCGGTTACCTGTTAGTGCCCAAGCGGCCGCGCGTGATCTACGCCGACGCAGAAACGCTGGCCAAGGTCGCCTCGCAACAACCTCTCAAGGTTGAAGCCACGCAAGTCAAAAGCCCTGGCTTGTTGGGCGGCTTGTTCCGCTCGGCCGGTTCCACCGCATTTCACGGCTTGATGGCCCTGGCCGGCCGGCAGATTGGCAACATGGCCAGCCACGCCGTCTATGGCCGCTTCGGCGCCAGCCATCCTGAAGTGTACGACGACGCGGCCTCGCAAAGTTTCCCCGGGAGGCATACCCCATGACGCGGCTCGAAACCCCTCAATGGGAAACCCAACGCGCTGTTCCCGAGCCGCCGCAGGCGCAGCACAGTTATTTCGCCTCGCTGTGGGACAACATCCAGACCGCGGTGGCAAACAATCCCAAAGTGACCATCGGCATCGGCCTGACAGTAGGAGTGGTACTAGGATGGCTCATCAAACGTCGCGGATGAACTACGCCGATGGCGGAAACCTGGACCGCCCCCAGCGGACTTTCGGCAACCTGGGGCACGACGCCGTCGAGCTGCTTGAGCTCCAAGCCAAGCTGTTCATGATCGACACCCGCGAAAGTGCCCGCTCATTGATCTATGGCGTCGTCATGCTGCTGGCCGCGGGCGTATTGATGCTCGCCGGGTCGACAGTCCTGGCGTTCTCGCTGGCCTGGCTGTTTTACGACGTCCTAGAGTGGCCACGCCCGTTGGCCTTCCTGGCCGCCGGCGGCATTGTGCTGGTCATCTGTGCCGTGGTGGGCTGGCTCAGCATCCGCAAACTGCTGCAGGCCGCCAAGGTGTATCGCCGCTCGGGCCGCGAACTGTCGCGCAACCTGCAATGGTTCCGCAATGCCTGGAAACGCCCCGCACGGCCCACCATGGTGCCCAGCGGGAACGACCGCATGTAACGGGCGGCAACACAATCGCGTGGGCTGTGTAGGCCCCGCACTTTTCGAACAAACCGCGCCTCCGTAGGCGCAACCAGGGAGGGTTTCGGGCGTACGGCTCGGCCGTACCGGGGGGCACTGCCGACCGTACGCCCGGGATTCCTCGCCAACGCATACGTCCTTTCTGGCCCATTTTGCAAGGAGCTACACGTGAGTTCAGCAGGCAACGAACGGCGATCGACGATGGGTACGCAAAGCAAAGTTTCGACGCGAGCGCAAGGGCTGGGCCAGCGCGGCATTCAAGTGCAGAGCGATGCGATGCAGCCGGTGGACGACTTCGTCCACTACCTCACCGAGTACGCCCGCAATAATCCGGGCACCACGGCCCTGTGGTGCTTGGGCATCGGCTTTGTGTTGGGCTGGAAGCTGAAGCCTTGGTAACGGCGCGACGGCCGGCATAACAGCACCTGCGTCATTTCATTTCTTTCTGAAGCTGGAATTAACCGGTACCGCATATGGGCGGTTCACACGACAAGGCCGAAACGGCGCAGCCGCGGTCCGCACCCGACGCCACGACAATTGCCGCCCCCTCGGCGGAGCAATTGGCCGAGGGGGAGGGCGGTCCGCACTCGCGCCGCGGCCGGGCGATCCGCCAGTGGTTCACCCACCTGCGCGATTCGGCGCAGCGGCTGCCGTTTACCACGCCGCCCGCCGAACCAACGCCGGACTCGGTCGCCGAGGCCGACGATACGCCCGGCCTGGTCCATATCCGCTCGTATTCGCAGTTTTTCCTGGCGGTCCTGGGGCTGTTCTACACGCTGTACTTCGCCCGCGAGATCCTCTTTCCGTTCTCGCTGGCGATGGTGCTGTGCCTGTTGCTGCGGCCGCCGGTTCGCTGGATGGCGCGGCGGGGCGTGCCCTACTTCGCGGGCGCGGCGGTGATGGAGCTGACTCTGATCGCAGTGGTGCTGTTTGGCTTGTACCAGTTAGTACAACCAGCCGGCGCTTGGATCACCAACGCCCCGGCGCACTTGAGCCGAATCGAAGCCAAGCTGCGGCCGATCACCGATTCGCTCCAGAACATCAAGGCTGCCACGGCCAAGGTCGACGCCATCACCGATGGCGATGATTCAGACGGCGCGGTGCCCGTCGTCGCCAAGCAGCCCGGCGTGGCCAGCGTAGTGATGACCTCCACTGGCGCCGTGCTGGCTTCGGTAGCCGTCACGCTGGTGCTGCTCTACTTTCTGCTTGCCTCGGGCGATACCTATCTGAACAAGATCGTGGAGATGGTGCCCACCTTCCGCGGCAAGCGCGACGCCGTGGAAGTTGCCCGGGCCATCGAGTCTGGCGTGTCGAGCTACTTGTTCACCATCACTGTGATCAACGCCTGTCTGGGCGTGGTGGAAGGGCTCGCCATGTGGGCGCTGGGCATGCCCAACCCGGCCCTGTGGGGTCTGATGGCGGCTATCCTCAACTACGTTCCGTTCTTGGGGCCAATGATTGGCACCGTGATCGTGGGCCTGGTGGCGCTGGCCGAGTTCGAAACCATCGGGGCGGCCGCCGTGGTGCCGCTGGTCTACCTGGCCATCACCACGCTGGAAGGCAATTTCATCACGCCGTCCATCTTTGGCCGCTCGATGAGTCTGAACCCGGTGATGGTCATCATCGGCCTGGTTTTCTGGGGCTGGATCTGGGGAATCGGCGGCGCGCTCCTGGCCGTGCCGTTCCTGGCCGCGGCCAAGATCGCCTGCGATCGTCTGGAACGCCTGCAACCACTCGGCCGGTTCCTGGGCGGGTAACGGCCCCCAAGGGGCCATGTCCGGCAAGTCACTTCACCCCGCCCCCAGCGGCTCTTGCCCACGCAAAATACCCCGGCCACGACCGTGCGGCCCCGCTTTTGACGGCCGCCTGAGATGCAAATGGCCCGAAAGTACCGAATTTTTGGGCCCAGCTTGCCCACGGCGACGATGCCCGCTGCCATTTCGCGTGGAATAATAGGTGGGTGGCCGATGCCGGCAGCATTGCCTGTCGCCGGCCATGCATTGCCAGGGGACCAGGCGGCGGCCGGTGGGTCCCACCCTTGACAATGCTCCGTTTCCGCCCGCACACTCAGCAGATTATTGAGCCCTGCGCTGCCAACGACGAAGGTGCCCCACGGGAGCCTGGATGCGTGGGCAATTCGGGTTGGAGCGGCGGACGTTCCGAGCACAACCAGCAATCATCGCAACCAGCCGACCGTCACCACGCCCCGCCTTGCCGGTCGTTCGATGGGAGTCATGTACGATGTCCTGCAACATCATCGATTCGTCGCAGTCTGAAGATTTCTCGTTCGAGTCCGATCCGATCGAAGTCGACGCCCCCTGGGGCGATACGGACAACGACGTGGTTGACAGCCCCACGTCTGAGGGAGAAGGCGAAGACGACTTCGACGATTTCGACGAAGACTTCGACGAGGATTTTGAAGAAACGCTCGACGAAGAGTTCGAGCGCGAGCTGCGCGAGAAGTTCGGCGACGATGACGACGACGCCGAAGAAGATCTGGACGAAGAGTTCGGCACCGACGACGACGTCGATCTCGATGACGACGTCGAAGAACTCGTCGACGAGGAAGACTAACCTCTTACGGACTACCGATCACGCCCGCTGCCGCGCAGGGAACAGGCGAACGCCGCCTGCCCGGCAGCGGACGTGCAATCACGGGCGGTAGTCGTCTTTATCGCCCACCCCGTGCATCGCACGGTGGAATCGCTCAAATAGCTCCGGCTCAAACTGCCGCAACTGGCATAGCTCGGCCGCCTCGTCCACGTACTGCCGCGCGGCAACCACCAGGGCATCCCACTCCGCCGGGCTGACAATCATGTCGGGAATCAGCGGCTCGTTGGTGATCGATACCAGCCGGGCCGCCGCCGTATGGCAGTAACGGTAAGCCGCGGCGTCAGGTTCGGGCCGGTAGCGCTCATCGGCCAAAAGCGGCACCAGGTATGGCACGCGGTTGGGCGAGTAGCGGTTGGTCACGCCCACAACCACCGCCTGGTAGCGCGGCGAAGGTTGTCCCAGTCGGGGCTCGTTCTCCAGCAGTTCGAGCAATTGACGCTGTTGCTCTGGCTCGCCCCAATCGGCAATCACCGCTGCCGCCGACGCCCAGGCTTCCGGCGAAGCATCGTCGGCCGCCAGCGTAGCTTCAGCACGTTCTAGCGCCGCCGGCACGGCCGGGTGCGAAGCCGCATCAATCACGCGCTCGGCCAGGCAAACCGCAAACGGCTGCCCTTGCTCAAGCACCTGTTGGAGCACCTGCACATCTTGCGGGTACTGGCCGTCTGCAATGCGGCGCACCAGGGCTTCATAATCGTCCACCGGAGCGACCTCGGCAAACGCCGCGGCCAGTTGCCACCATACGTCGGGCGTTGGCCTGGGCCGCACGCGATACGTCCGCAGGTTGTGCTCGTGGATGGCGACCGGCGCGCCGAAGTTGTACGAGTACATTTCCTCGAGCACCTGGGCCACCGGCCAGCGATCGTATTCCAGCCGATATAGCGCGGCGAAGGTGCCGGTTCGGTGACGCCCGCCCACGCAATGCACGGCCACCGGCAGGTTGGCCGGGTCGTCCATCAGCCTGAAGTAGGCCTCGAAGTATGCCGGCGGCAGCCAGGGCCAGTAGGCTTCGCCGCCTAACTGCCAGTGCAGAAACTGGCCGTCCAGATCCTGGACATAGTCTGACTCCCGGGGACCATCGGGGTCCTTGAAGTCAAACCATGTTTTCAGCCTGGCGTCCTCACGCCGCAAGCAGACCACGGTTTTCACACCGTGGTAATTGACCAGGTGCCGGATGCCCCACTTGGTCGGCTGGGCACTGCGGTAGAGAGCGCCATCGGCCACTTCGTCGAAGCGTTTCAGATGGTAGCGCCACAGGCCTTGGTACAACCCCACGGCACCCGACACCAACGCGACAACGATCACAGCAGTGACGCATCGGCCCCGGGTAAGTTTGGGCAGTTTCACCGGTATGCTGATCAAAGGAGCTTCCTGCGAGGCGGCCTTCGCCGCGATCCGTAGCGTAGTACTGTGTGTCATAGTGCATGCGATTGTTTGCCCAAGCAATCACCTTGGCTGCCTGTTTTACGAGGTGGCGCACCAGACGTAACGATCGATGAAATCTAAAACATGGCGGCCAGGCCGCCGGTTTTGGCCAATCGCCGTTCGAGATGCCGTACGAACCAGCGAGCGACCAGGTGTTCGCGAGCGTAACCTGCCAGCTTGGCCAACCGCCGCGCCACATACTGCGGCCGCAGATGGTAGCCCGCCCAGCTTTGCGACCGCTCCAATGAACGGCGCGTGATGGCAACGTTGTTCCGATCGATCACGCCAGGCGCCCGCTCACTGCACCGCAGCAGCATTTGCAGATTCGGATGGTCGTCTGACGAGAAAACGTGCTGCACCCGGAACCCCGTCTGCTCGGCCATCGCTTGCAGGGTGGCAGGTGTGAAATTGTGGATATGCGCGAAGTGGAACAGCTTATGGAAGCACGCCGGCGGAGCCGCCAGGTTCGGGCACTCGATATATAACTGCCCCGTCGGCTTGAGGATTCGCCGGATATAGCTGAGCGCCCGTCGAGGGCTGTTGAAGTGCTCGATCACATGCACCAGCAGCACAAGATCGAACTGCGGGTTTGGCGGCACGTCGTACAAGTCGCCCACTTCCACTGGGGCCTGCAATCGCTCCCGACTGTAGTCAATGAAGTCGCGGCCAGGATCGATGCCGGCCGCATCATAGCCGGCACACTGGAACGCTTTGACCGTGCAGCCAATGCCGGCGCCGACCTCAAACACTTTTGCTTCCGCCGGTATCCAAGGACGCAGTTGCTTGAGGATCCGCTTGCCGTTCTTCCAAGCCCGCATCACCCGACGCGGCGAGGGAATCGTTTCGCCGTGATAGGCGCGGCGATACTGGCAGGCATAGAACTCGGCCAACTGCTGGTCGCTAGGAATCTGGGCGTGGCACACCAGCCCGCAGTCCAGGCACATGGCCGTGGCCAGCGGATCACCGTGACGGTCGTAATGGGCGATCAGCTCGAACCGCTCACCGCCACACAGGTCGCAACGTTTGGTGGCGTTGCCTGTCGGGGCAGTCCGGCTGACGTCGTTCATGATTTGGAGCAACATCGTTTCGCGCTCCGGCGGAACAACCGATGGAACCTGCACACGCCCAAGACCAAAGCCCATGAGCCAGATACCTGCTCGTCGCAGCGATGAGAGCGGCTAGCCCAAAGGTGCGGAAACACCAGAAATGCTATCATCTAAGTTGCCAGACAGGCTGTAGCGGCAAAAGGCGCGCAACACTAGCGAGCTGCTGCCAGAAGCGTCAACGCGAGATCGCTGGTTTTCCCCTGCTGTGGGCCGATTACTTCCCGATTTTTTGCCAATAACGCCCCCCGAGCGTTGGCGATCGGGCAGATAGCAGTGCTTGCAGCGCGTGTTTACCGCCAACAGCGAGCAATTAGCGCTGTGGCTGGATTTGGCCCTCGGTGGGAGCCGGGGGAGGTTCCAAGGCGGCGGGCGGTTTCCGCGGCCCCTGGGCCGTTTCGCGATCGACCGATTCCACGCTCACGCGCGGCTGTGCAGCTTCGTGCCAGCCCCGCGTGAAATAGTCGGTCAAGGTCAGGCTGGCGCCGATGAACGCCCACACCACGCCGGCCACCGCCACAATGCGGATGATCGCCGTGCGGTACCACAGGTGCATGAAGACCAGCACAATCAGCACTGCTTTGAAGGCCGCAATGAGCATCGCCAGCGAGAGGTTCATCCAGTCTTCTGGCAGCTTGATTTCGGCCACCAGCACGGTGACGACCAGCAGCCCCACCAGGACGGCGAACACGATCCAGTAGGTGGCCAGGCTCGGATGCTCTTCCTTCATGGTGTTCTCACCGCCGGGCGTCAGGCGACCAGGTACAACAACGGGAACAAAAAGACCCACACAATATCGACAAAGTGCCAGTACAGCCCCGTGACCTCCACCGGCGTGTAATACTCCGAGTGGAACGTTCCCCGGATGGCCAGCACCAGCATGGTGATGAAGATGCCGAGGCCAATCACCATGTGCAGGGCGTGAAACCCGGTCATGGCAAAGTACACGGCAAAGAACAGTTCCACCTGTCGTGCCCTGCTGGAGCTGGCGAAGGCTTCGTCGTGCGGATGGCGCAGCTCAAAGCCGGAGCCAGGCACCAGGCCTTCTTCGAACTTGTGCCCGTACTCCACGCCTTTGATGACCAGGAACACGGCTCCCAGCGCGATCGTTGCCGCCAGCAGCCAGACCAGTTGCTTCTGCTTGTTCAACTGTGCGGCGCGCACCGAGAGGGCTACCGTCAAACTGCTGAGCAGCAGCACGGTGGTATTGATGGTCCCCAGCACAATATCCAGGTGGCGGCTGCCTTCGTGGAACGCCTCGGGATACAAGTAGCGGTAGATGGTGTACGCCGCGAACAGCCCGCTGAAAAACATGACCTCGGTGACCAGGAACAGCCACATGCCCAAGTTCGCTGTGACGAACTGCTGCTCGGCGTTGTCGAAATGGTGGGCGACATGCGCGTTCATGGGGTGGTGACCTTCTCTCGAGGCGGCTGCGTCGGGTGCCACTCGCCCTGTCGTCGGCGACGGATCTTCTCTTGCCGCAGGGTGTCGCCTTCGCCATCGCCCAGCGGCGGGTAGTTGTAAGCCGGCTCGCGCACGATCGGCGTTTCCAGAAAGTTGCTGGTGGGCGGCGGCGAGGGCGTGGTCCATTCCAGCCCGGTGGCCAGCCACGGATTGTCGCCCGCTGGGCGGCCGTACCGCAGCGACCACAGCAGGTAGCACAGCGGGAACAGGTAGCCAATCCCCAGAATCGACGCCCCCGCCGACGACATCACATTCAGCACCTGGAATTCATCGGCGTAGAAGTGATACCGCCGCGGCATACCCAGGTAGCCCAGGATGAACTGCGGGAAGAACGTCAGGTTGAAACCCACAAAGATCAAAATCGCGGAGATACGGCCCCAGCTTTCCGGATACCGTTTGCCGGTCATCTTGGGCCACCAGTAATGGATGCCGCCCAGGTACGCCATCACGGAGCCGCCAACCATGATGTAATGGAAGTGCGCCACCACGAAGTACGTATCGTGCACGTGCACATCGACGGCCAGCGTGGCCAGGAAGATGCCGGTCAGCCCACCCATCGTAAACAGGCCAATAAAGCCCAGGGCATACAACATGGGCGTATCGAAATGGATCGAGCCCTTGTAGAGCGTGGCCGTCCAGTTAAACACCTTCACGGCCGATGGCACGGCCACAAACATGCTCAAGAACGAAAAGATCATTCCTGCCGTGGCCGACTGGCCGCTGACAAACATGTGGTGCCCCCACACCAGAAAGCCGAGCACGGCGATCGCCAGGCTGGAGAAGGCAATGAATGCATAGCCAAATATGCGTTTGCGCGAGAAGCAAGCGATGATTTCGCTGATCACGCCCTGGGCGGGGATCAGCATGATGTACACGGCCGGATGCGAATAGAACCAGAACAGGTGCTGAAACAAGAGCGGATCGCCGCCCAAAGCCGGGTCGAAGATGCCCAGGTGGAAGAACCGCTCCAGTCCGACTAGCACGATGGCAATGGCCAGCACCGGCGTGCCTAGCAGAATGATCAGGCTTGTGGCATACATCGCCCACACGAATAGCGGCAGCCGGAACCATGTCATGCCTGGTGCCCGCATCGTATGCGTGGTGGCGATGAAGTTCAGGCCCGTCATGATCGACGAGAACCCCGCGATGAACGCGCCAACCGCCGCCAACAACACCTGGCTGTTCGCATAGGTGCTGCTGTAGGGTGTGTAGAACGTCCAGCCGGTGTCCACGCCGCCCACGAGGATGGCGATGATCGAAATGATCCCGCCAATCATGAACACGTACCAACTGAACAGGTTCAGCTTGGGAAAGGCCAGATCCCGAGCACCGATCATCATCGGCAGAAAGAAGTTCCCCAGCACCGCCGGGATCGACGGCACCAGGAAAAAGAAGATCATGATGATGCCATGCAGCGTGAACAGCTTGTTGTAGTTCTCCGAGATCACCAGGTCGCCCTTGGGCGTCATCAGTTCCAGTCGGAACAGTACCGCCGCGGCTCCGCCCACGAAGAAAAACAGCGTGATCGAAATCAAATACAAGATCGCGATCCGCTTGTGATCCTTGGTGAGGAACCACGACCAGATGCTGTAGTCGGCGTTGAGGTAGTTGCGTGGTACCGTTTCAGCCATGGCTGGACTTCGTAGGGTGGTTAAGGGGACTTCGGCCATCGCCGCCTAAACGGCCGTGGCCGCGTACCCCTGGGCTGTCTGGCTACTCGGGAAGCTCGTCCTGCTGTCCTTGACGCTGCGGTTGCTGTTCTTGGTCGTTGCTGCTCCGCGGTTCGTTGCGCGGCTGACCGTTGCGCGATGTGTTCGGAGCCTGGTTGTCTGGCGCGGCGGCGTCATCAGCTTCGCCATCTTGCGAAGCACGCCCTTCGCGGTTGCTCGCGGCATCCGATTCCAAATACGCCATGATCAGCAGGATCTCGTCCTCGGTGATCTGCGGATACGGCGGCATCACCGCCTGATACCCGGCCACCACGTCGTCGTCGGGATTGCGGATCGAGTTGCGGAAGTACTTCAAGTCGGCCGTGACCGTGCGGCCATCCGTAAGCACTACCTGGCGGCCCAGCAGGTTTGCCAGCGGCGGCCCCCGCCGATCTTCGCTCTGCGTGTGGCAATCGCTGCAGCGGTACTGTTGAAACAGCCGCCGGCCGCGCGAAGCAGGTGGCTCCTCTTCGTCGGATTCGAGCCACCGGGCGTACTGCTCGGGCGTTTGCACTACCACGCTGCCGACCATCCGCGAGTGATCGGTGCCGCAATATTCGGCACAGAACAGGTGGTAGGTGCCTGTCTGCGTCGGCTCAAACCACTGCATGGTGTAGCGACCAGGCAGCACGTCCATCTTAGTGCGGAACGCCGGGATATAAAAACTGTGGATCACGTCCTCACTGATCATCGTCAATACCACCGGGCGTCCGGTGGGCACGTGCAGCGAATTGATCTCGCGGCGTCCGCCCTCGTGCTGCACCTTCCACATCCATTGTTTGCCAACGACATAGATCTGCAGCGGGTCGCCTGGTTCTTGCCGTTGATTGAAGAAGATCGCAGCGCCCCAAAAAAACGAGCCCATCACAATCGCCAGCGGCGGCAGCATCCAGCCGATCTCGATCATCAATAGCCGCTTGTGCGAGACATTGATCCGCCGGTTCAACCGTGCCGTGCTGCGATAACGGACCATGAAGGTCAGAATCAATACGCAGATCAGCAGCGTGAAGAAAACCGTCATGCCCACCAGTGCATAGTACAGCCAGTCAACCTCCGCGGCGTTCGAAGCCGCTTGCGGCGGTGAGAAGGTGAACTCGCGCTGGTAATCGCGTTCCATGGCTGTTTATGACACGTCAGATGGAAGTGGTGCTGTCTTCGCCCGGTGAGGTGTTCTATACATCATCTGTCTTGGTTGCTGCCGCGTCGGGCGGGTGGTTCTCGTTGTGCGCCGCGCGCCGTTCGCGGCGCAGCATCCACACGATGCTGCCGGCCAGGATCAGCACGGTGCTGATGCCTAATCCCTTGAGCAGCCCATGCACGGCGAAGCTGTACTTGCCGATCTTGGGGTTGTACTGATAGCACAGCAGCAGCACCTGGTCGGTTACCGAGCCGATGCGGTTGTTTGACGCTTCGACCAGGGCCAGCCGCAGATCCCGGCTTGCAAACTCCACGCCGTTCAGATACCGCGAAACGCGGCCCTCCGGCGTAAGAATCACCAGCCCCGCCGCGTGGGCGTATTGATCCAGGTCGTTGTCAAACGCCACGCGAAACCCAACCGACTGCACCAAGGCGTTGATCGAGTCGGCTTGCCCAACCAGGAAGTGCCAGCCATCCGTGGCCGATGGCTGTTCGTACAACGTGAGCGCCGTACGCCGGGCAGCCTTGGCTTCGCTGGCCGGCTCGCGCGGATCAAAGCTGATGGTCAGAATGTCGAACGCTTGCCCGGCCTTGAGCTCCATCACCCGCAGCGTGCGCAGCAGGCCCGCCGTGGTCATCTTGCACAAGCGAGGACAGCGGTAAAAAACCAGGTTCAGCACCACTGGCCGGCCGCGAAAAAGCTGCCGCAACTGCACCGGGCGATCGTCGGCATCGCGGAACCATAGGTCCAGCGGCACCTCCGCGCCGGGCCGCTGCTCAATCCCTACGTCGTCGAGCAGTTTGCCGGTCATGGGCGCGACCTGAGCCTTGGCGGCACCCGTCCATACGCCCAGGCAGATCCCTGCGCCGGCAATCAGCAGGGCAAGGCGATCGATAGGGCTACCGCGAGGCATCGCCTGCTCCTTGGTCAGAGCCACGTTCCTGATTCCCGCCCCAGGGCTGAAAACCCCGCTCGGCAATCACGTCGATCGCGCGCTGGATCGGCACCCTGGCAACTTTCTGCTCATGCTCCACCCAGCCGTAGCTTTGCAGCACTTGCCGCATCGCCCGCCGCTGGAGCTCGGTTTGTAGCGCCAGGTTGGGCGTCTCGGGCGCTTCAAACGGTTGCGATGCGGAAGCTGCTCGGGCAGCGTCCTCGCCGTCGCGTGCCACCGCGGAATGGTCGGCAAGCGCCGTCATCAACCACACGGAGAACGCGATTCCAAACAACACCAGCACCACCAGCCCAATACCCGAAATCACAATGGCCTTGGTATTGGCTTGCACGCCCTCATGACCGCGCGCCACGACCTCCGGCGGCGGATCGTGCGTGGTCGCATCGCCGATGAGCTGCGGCATCCCAGTGGATGGTTGTTCGTGTTCGTCCATCGCTTAATACGTGAAGCTTGTTATTGATGAATCATCTGCATTGAGGCGTGGATTGATATTATTCATCCATCTGTTGGGGCGCGGCCTTCTTGCTGCGGCAGCGGTTCAATGGCCGCGGCACCTTCATAATTGCGGAACGGTTCCAGCCGCGGCCGCAGGTTGCGGATGAACTCGGCCACCCACAGCCCTCCAATTCCCACCGGCGTTACCAGGTACAGCCAGTTGAGCCCGAACTTGGGCCCATACCACGATGGGGCCACGGTCCAGTAGTCGCCGGCCAGCCGCATCAGCAGCACGAGCAGAGCGACGGTCATCAGCCGCCGCGGAGCCTGTTTGATGTCGCGGAACAGCAGCAGAAAGACCGGCAGGGCAAAGTGGAACAACAGCACCACCACGATCAATGCTTCCCAGCCGCCCGATTGGCGTTCCTGGTACCAGATCACTTCGTCGGGCAGGTTGCCCATCCAAATGATGAGGAACTGGCCGAACATCAGGTACGTCCACACCATCACAAAGGCCAGCAGCAAACTGCCCAAGTCGTTGAGCACCCAGGCCGGTTCTTCCGCCACCACCGTAATTTGCCGGGGCATTGCGGCGGCCATCAGCGCGGCGAACGCCATGCCGGCCACCCCTGCGCCGGCCAATACGATGCCGCCGAACATGGTGGACTTGAAGAACGGATCGAGCGACATCAGCCAATCAAGCGCGGCGTACGTGATCGTCAGCACCAGCAGCACCAGGCCGCCCGACGCCACTTTGCTCAGCCGCTGATGTTCGGCCGTGTTGATGCGTCCCTGTGGCGAAACCGTCCGCCACGAAAGCACCATTGCAAACACGATCCAGATGGCGAAGTACACGACGGCCCGGCCAATGAAGAACGGCTCGTCGTAGTACACCTGGCGGCTTTCGTTTAGTGGGTGTGCGCTCACCCAGGTTGGATCCGCCCAGGGATAAATCGCACGCAGGCCCAGCGCCACCGGCACAAACAACAGTGCCAACAGCGGCAGCGTTCGCGCAGCCGCATCGAAGAACGGCCGTGTGGCCGTTCCCCACTGGCCGCCGGCCAGGTGATACAGCATCGCCAGGCCCAGGCATCCCAGTGCGATCTGCCACCACGGCAAGTAGCCGAACAGCCACGCCCGATAGAAGGTTTCCGGATCGACGAACCAGCCGATCACCGCCAGCGCAAGCCCGACCACGCCAACGGTCAGTGCCACCGTGGAGGTGCGGCGTAGTGCGTGATCAACGGCTTCAAAGCGTGTCATGGCTTGCGGTGTCCTGCAACATCGTTGACTGCTTGCTCGGCCGGGCTGCGTGCCTGGTGCTCAGCGCGCGGCTCTTGCGATGGCTGCGTTTGTTTTTCGAGCTCCTGTTGATCACTTTCCGGCAGACTGTCCACCGGCGCGTACTGGCTGAACTGGAGCGCCCGGATATAGGCCGCTATCCGCCAGCGGTCGGCAGCATCGACCAGGTTGCGATGGGCAGGCATGCGGCCCCGGCCGTTGGTGATTACGTCGTAGAAGTAGCCCAGCGGCACGTTGCGCAGCCGCTCGCTATGAAAGGTCGGCGGGAATGGATAACCGCGCTGGGGCACCCGGCCGTTCCCGCTGCCAATCAGGTCATGACAATGCGAACAGAAAATCTCGTAACGCTGGCGGCCTCGCTCCAGCACGGCCTGCATGCTCTGGCCTTCGGTAATCGTTTGCGGCAGGTCGCTCACCAGTTGACCGTCTGCGTCGCGGCCCGTAGCTTGAACACGGTCGTACATGGCTGCTTGTTGGATACTATGCCCTCGCGCCACCGTGCCTGGCACCGGCTGCCGAGCCCCGGAAACCCGGTTGGGCAAGGGGCTGGCTTCCAGGGGATCGATCCGCGGCTGATCCTGCATCTCCTGGTAGCAACCCGCGGTGACGGCCAGCAGCAAAGCGACCGCAATGATGCGCGCACGCTGGCCGCAAGCCGATGCGAAGCTCGGCCGCCGATGCCGCGGCATCATTCCGCAATCGCAGGTTGGTTGCACAGTGCGCATCACACCCACGGCACCTCGTAAATGGCCATTGGTTTCAAGCTTTCCAGCAGTTCGCGCGTGCGGGTTTCGTGGAACTGCGGATCGTCGGACCGGATGGCCAGGAAGAATCGGTCGGTACTCGCGTAGGCGAACTCCGGCACGTTGAACAGCGGATGATGTGGCTGCGGCAGCCCATTGAGGGCCAGCATGCCCAGCACCGCGAACAAGGCCGCAACCAGGATCGTGCACTCAAAGGTGATTGGGATGAACGCCGGCCAACTGTTCAAAGGGCGGCCGCCGATATTCAACGGATATTCCACGGCTGCCACCCAGTACTGCAAACAGTAGCCGCCGATGCCGCCCAGGAACGCTCCAATCAACACCAACAGCGGCAGCCGCGAACGCGTGAAACCCAGCGACTCCGAAAGGCCTTC